>WNGF01013111.1_pt1 | contig 11017 bp, 4 predicted proteins | sample 5400641 | NCBI WGS metagenome assembly WNGF01 (sample SAMN13153371, study PRJNA577476) | soil metagenome | isolation source: 80 cm soil or saprolite under grassland replicate 2 | place: USA:California | collected 2016-06-15 | reverse complement strand
GCCTGCGCGAGGCTCGCCGCGAGTTGCTCGCCGCGATCCGGCGTGGCGATCCGGTCGGCCTCGTCGCGGACCGGGATATCAGCGGCGGAGGGCTGCCCGTCCGGCTCTTTGGCGCCGAGGCGCGCCTGCCGATCGGGCCGGCGCTGCTGGCCGTGGAGACCGGCGCGGCCGTCTATCTGGCGGCCATCCGTCGGGTGGGCGTGGGCCGCTACGCCGGACGGCTCATCGAGGTGGCGGTGCCCGCGGAGGGATCGCGCCGGGAACGGATCGCCAGGGCGCTGGCCGCCGAGGCCCGCGCCTTCGAGGAGGCGATCGCGGACGCACCGGAGCAATGGTGGGCGGTCTTCTTCCCGATCTGGTCGGATCTCGAGCCGTCCGCCGGCCGGATGGAGGGTGGGGTATGACCGATCGGCTGGGCCGGGCGGACCTCCACGTCCACACGCTTGCCTCGGATGGCACCTCCGGCGTGGAGGAGATCCTGGCGCACGCGGTCGAGGTGGCGGGGCTGGACGTCATCGCCATCACCGACCACGAGCGGATCGACGCCGCGCTCGCGGCTCGGGCGCTGGCCAGGGCCCGCCACCTGCCGATCGAGGTCGTGGTCGGCGAGGAGGTCACGACGCGCGGCGGCCACCTGCTCGCGTTGTTCATCGAGGCACCCATCCGGCCGCTTCGCTCGCTCCGCTCGAGCATCGCGGCCATCCACGAACAGGGAGGCCTGGCGATCCCGGCCCATCCGCTCGTGCCGTACCCGCTCTGCGCGCAGGCCTTCGCGCTGCGGCGCCTGCTCGCCGATCCGGATCCGGCCGTCCACCCCGACGGGCTGGAAACGTTCAACCCGACCGCACTCGGCCGGCCCTGGCATCGCCGGGTGGTCCGTTTCGCGGATGAGCACGGCCTGGCGGCGATCGGCTCCAGTGACGCGCACGCGGCGAGCGCGGTCGGAGCCGGCCACACGTCGTTCCCGGGTCGGACCGCGGAGGAGCTGCGGCTCGCGATCCTGGAGCGGCGGACGCACGGCCATGGCGAGTTCCACGGTTCGCGCGGACAGCTCGCCACCTTCGCCCGGCAGCTGCGCAAGTACAGCCGCGATGCCCGTGACGAGGTCCGGGGACGGTTGCTCCGGAACGGCACCGGCCGCGACCATGGCTATCCCGGCGGCACGCTACGGCCGCCTCGCTACCTGGAGCCGCCGGGGACCATCCGCCTCGCCGAGGGCGGCCGGCCCGGGGAGGCCGGACGGTGAAGGTCGGCCTTGTGACGCCGTACGTCTATCCACTGCCCGGCGGCGTCAACGAGCACGTCCATTACCTGTACGAGGGCCTCCGCGCCCGGGGCCACGATGTCCGGATCATCTCGTCCAGCCACGGCCTCCAGCGAGCCTCCGAGGGAGACGTCATCCGCCTGGGCAAGGGCTTCAGCGTCCCCACGAACGGCTCGGTCGGAACCGTGACCCTGTCGCCGCGCTACCTGTCGCAGGCCGCCGACATGCTGGAGCTCGAGCGCTTCGACCTGCTCCATTTCCACGAGCCCTTCGTGCCGTTCCTGTCGCCGATCCTGCTGCGGGCCTCGACGAGCGTCAACATCGCCACGTTCCACGCCTACGGCGGTTGGTCGGCCGCCTACGAGTTCGGCAGCCGAGCCATGCGGCGGTATGCGGAGCGGCTGCACGGCCGGATCGCGGTCAGTGCGGCCGCCCGCCACTTCATCGACCGCTACTTCCCGGGCGACTACAAGGTGATCCCCAACGGCGTCGACGTCGAGCGGTACCGACGGGCCGTGCCTCTCGCCCGCTGGCAGGACGGCGTCCACAACCTCCTGTTCGTCGGCCGCCACGAGCCGCGAAAGGGCCTCCTGGACCTGCTCAAGGCGTATCGGATCCTGCGCAAGACGGGCTGCAACTGCCGGCTCCTGGTGGTCGGCACGGGGCCCCAGGAACGGGAGGCCCGCCGCTATGTCCTGACCCGGCGGATGGTCGGTGTGGAGTTCCTGGGTCGGGTGAGCGACCAGGAGAAGGCCCAGCTCTTCAGGACGGCCGACGTCTTCATCTCGCCCGCGACCGGCGGCGAGTCGTTCGGCATCGTGCTCCTGGAGGCGATGGCGGCCGGCGCCCCCATCGTGGCGAGCGACATCCACGGGTACAAGGGCGTCGTCAGGCGGGGCGCCCAGGCGCTGCTCGTGCCGCCCCGCCAGCCCAAGGCCGTCGCGGCGGCCACCGCCCGCCTCCTCGCGGATCCGGGTCTCCGCGCCGCCATGAGCGAGAGCGGGCGGGCGCGGGCCGAGGAGTTCGGCTGGGATCGCGTCACGGGTCGGGTCGAGGCGTACTACGGCTTCGTCATCCGCCGGCTGGCGGCACAGGCCGCCCTGCCGGCGGGATTCCACGCGGCCATCCCGCCCGGGCCACCTCGGGCGGCCCTGCCATGGCGCGGCAGGGGCGACCTGGACGAGACGGGCGCCGCGCTCGACGATCGCGCCGGCGGCGCCGCCGCACGCGCCGGGGCCCACTCCGGCTGAGCCGGGAGTCGCGGGCCCTTCGTCAGCCGGTCCGGGCCAACCCGTCGTCCTCGGATGCCACGCCGAGCCGCCGTTCGGCCAGCACGATTCGCCACGACCAGGCCGAGTAGGCGACGACCAGGCAGGCGACGGTCAGCCCGGCGAACAGGAGCGCCGGGACCGGGGCGAGGAGCGGGCTGGGAGGCGGTGGCGGATCGGTGTTGACAGGGAACTGGAACGGGTACAGGTAGGTCGGCAGCAGGCCCTGGTAGGCGTTGAACACCGTCGAGGGCAACGGCAGCGCCGCGATGTTGGGGTAGACGACGATGAATGCGGCCACGGCCGCGAAGACCGTCCCGAGCACGAACCGGCGGGCGTCGCGGGCGGTGAGCGCGAAGGACGCCAGGAATCCCAGGATCACGACGGCGACGAACGCCAGTGGGGTCGTGGCGAATCCGCGAATGCTGACCAGGACCTGGTCGCTCGGAACCGCGAGCTGAGCGAGGATCCCCACGATCAGGACCAGCCCCGTCACGGGAAACCGGATGCGGCGGCCGAACTCTCCGAGCGCCGACCCTCGGCCGAACCAGGCGACGACAACCGAGCGATCGTCCGGATGGCCGAACTCGTAGGCGAAGGCGACCGCGGCCAGGACGCCGACGAGGAGCACGAGACCGAGTTGGGATGTGAGCACGAAATCGCCCGGGTTGCCGACGCAGGCCGGCGAATCCTTGTAGGCGCGCTCGACGCCCACGAACGCGCACAGCGGCGACTTGAAGAGCCACAGGAGGCCCGGACCCATGACCGCCACGGCCGCCGAGACGCGCGCCAGGAGCCACGTTCGCCGCGACGCGCCGTGCCAGAGCTCGGCAAGGAAATAGGAGAGGGCCAGGATGATGAACGGAACGCTCGTGTAGTAGTGGTATTGGAACGTCGCCCGATCGATCCGCGACCAGGACAGCCACTGGAAGGCGAAGGCGATCGTGACCAGGGCGAGGGCGAGGCTCCGCCGCTTGAAGGCCTGCCACGCGGCGAAGGCCATCGCCGGAACGCCCAACCACCAGACGACCAGGTTGCCGGCGTCGTAGATGGCGGCCGCCGTTCCGCCAGAGAACGAGCCCTGATAGAACCAGACCGGCTTGAGGTCGAACGGCCAGGCCCACCACGGCGAGGACGCCGCGTGCGTGGCGCGCAGGTTGTTGTGGTAGTCGTACATCGACTTCGTCAGGTCCAGCAGCGTCTGGCCGGTATGCCCGGGCGGCCAGTTGCCGAGGATGGGCGTGCCGGCCGGGAAGATCTGGGGTGAGCCCGCCGGACCGCCGCTGTTGAGCGCCCAGGGGATGTAGGAGATGACGTAGACGATGACCGGCAGCACCAGCAGGCTGCCCGACATCCAGAGCACGGGCAGGCCGAAGCCCCAGCCTGGCCGGAGCCAGCCGGTCGGGGCCGGCGCCGGTGGGTCGGCCAGCTGCGCCGGATCGTCGGGCCGCAGCGGAGCGGCCAGCGGACCGACGCCGAAACGGCCGGCCACGGAGAACGCAACGGCCACGCCGCCGGCCAGCAGAAGCAGGCCGACGGCGATGGTGACGACAACGGTGGACGGGGTCGCTGCGAGCGGTCCCGGGGCGACCCTCGCCTCGCGGCCGGCCAGCGGGATCGCGAGCAGCCCGATCGTCACTCCGACGGCCGCCGGCGCGGCGACCGCGAAGCGAACCTCCTCGAGGGACCATGAGATCGGGTGGAAGACCGTGACCGCCGTCGCGATGAGCGTCAGGGCGATCATCACCATGATGAACAGGACGTTGCCGCCCCCTGTTGCGGTCTCCCCGGCCGCCGGCGCCGCGTACGTCAACCCCTGGTACCCGAGCACGACCGTGCCGGCCATGAGACCCAGGATCAACAGGATTCGGCCGAGCGCCGAACGAGCCAGGATGAGGACGGCCATCGCCGCGATTGCGTAGGCGGCCACCCATTTGGAGGCGAGCGCCAGGCCCATCAGCAGGCCGATCGCGGGCATGCCGACCCAGAACGCCCAGCGTCGCTTCCAGAGGCCGGTCCACAGGCCCGCGAACAGCACGTAGCCGGCCAGGATGAACAGGCCGACGTAGGCATCGTTCATGGCGATCCGCGACTGGACGAAGAGCATCCCGTCCGCGATGGAGAGGACGGCCACCAGCAGGCCGATCGATCGCCGCCGGAAGAGGATCCGGGCCAGCAGGTACAGGAGTGCGGCCGTGAGCGCTCCGGCGATGACGCCGGGCATCCGCCACGAGAAAGCGTGCTGCCCGACGTCCACGCTGGCGACCGAGCCGGCCGTGTCGAAGGCCAGGATCGCCTCGCGGTCGCCACTCGGGAGCTGGGGATCGACGTCCGTCGTCCAGGCCGTCGGCGTGAACGGCAACCGGGCGTCCGCGAAGACGGCCTGGGCGTGGGGCTCGATCACGTAGATCGTGCTGGCCGGTTGCTGACTGCCCTTGGCCGGTGCCGTTCCCAGGACGTGGACGAGCACGGACGCGGCGTCGAAGGCCACGCGTGAGACCGGGCCCGGCATCGGGATGCTCGTCTCGACGGTGGGCGCCGCGCCGCTCTCGTCGCCGGTCCCGAGCTTGATGACCGTGACGGTCCGGCCGGCGGCCACGTACAGACGCGGCGCGTCGAGGTTGGACGTCAGCGCCAGGCCGGTCGCCCCTCCCGCGATCGGCACCTCCTCCGCCAGCGTCAGGTCCGCCGGCGACAGGAAGGAAACGCCCTGCGTGTCCGCGACGGCGACGCTGGGCAGCGAATCGAACGAGAACCCGGCCAGGCGCCCGTCGGCGATCGCGCTCTCGATCATGGGGCGCGCCGCCGCATCCACCGTGCCGCTGATGACGATCCGACCCTCGCCCGAGGTGAGCCGCTGTTCCAGCTCCTGCTGGTCGCCGCCGGTGATCTCGGCCAGGATCCTGGCCTCGGCCCGGGGATCCGTGAGGTTGTCGGCGGTCGCGACGAGGCCTTCCGTGCTGCCGGCGGGCGCGATGTCGGACGCACCCTTCAGCGTGACGCTGCCGAGGACCTGTCCACTCGTCGCGTCCATGGACACCACGTCGTCGTCGCCGATCGCCAGGAGGAAGGCACCGTCGCTCGTCGAAAACAACCTGCGGATGGGAGCCTCGAACGATCCGAAGGCGGCGGGCGGATCGATGACCCTCGCGTCACCGCCGGTGCGGAGGGTGTCGAGGGCGATGGTGTCCAGCTCGAACACCCGGCCGTCCGCGGAGGTCGCGAACAGGCGATGGCCGTCGGGGTCGATCGCCACGGCCGTGGCGTCGGACAGCGGCAGGGCCTCGACGAGCTCTCGGGAGCGCAGGTCGTACACCCGGACTTCCGTTCCCGTCGCGACGTAGAGGCGATCGCCGGCGCGATGGTCGGGCATCGTGGGATCGTCCCAGCGGGCCTCGATGGCGGCATCCCGGATCGGCACGCCGAGGTCGCTGATGCCTGTCACCCGATCGTCGCCCCACGCCACGATGCCGGCCGCCATCACGTACTTCGCCAGGTGGGGATGGGTGTACTCGTAGATGGAGTGCGGCTCGCCGTAGCGCCAGTCCTGCAGGAACTCCGTCGCCGTACGAGCGTGGTAGACCTCGTCGAAGTGCATCGAATAGGGCTCGGCCAGTCGCCACGTCCGCAGCCCGAGGGCGGCGATCGTGAGGACGACGAGGATCCACAGGTCGAGCCGGTCCAGCCTGCCACCGGGCTCGCCGGTGAGGGCACGCGACCGGTCGGCTCGGCTGGGCCGGACGCCGAGTCGCCGTGTGAGCGGGGCCAGCAGCCCTGGCTCCGCGGGCGGGGTCGCGTCGCCGATCGCCCGATCGGTCGCGGCCGAACCGCCAGGCCAGGCCACACCATCGGGCGAGAGCACCAGCCCGGCTGGCGCCGGATCCCCCGCGCCGGGCGCCGGAGCCAACGATCCCGGCAACGCCTGCGGCGCCCAGCGGTCCGGGCGCCCGACGGCCGGCTCCGGGCGGCCGGCCGACGCCACCTCGGCGGACAGCATCCGTGCGGCTCCGGTCCGCAGCTGAAGGGCTGCCCACACGAAGCCCGCGGTATGAAGCAGCGCGACCGCCGTGATCCCGATTCGGGACCTGACGTCGTCCCCGATCCCGAGCCAGTCACTGATCCCGGGGTTCTGGTAATAGGGCGTCGTGAGGACGCCATAGAGGTTGAGGAGGTTGGCCAGGGCGACGATGGTGAAGGCCGCCCGCCATCGCCAGGACACCGCGGCCAGGATCGCGCCGACAGCGAAGAAGGGGAAGAGATAGCGCTCGTGGACGCGCGTCGGGATGACGAACAGGGCCAGGGCCAGCACCGCCAGTCCGACCAGGATCGTCAGCCGATCCGGTCGCCACATGACGAAGACGAGAATTGCCGCCAGGACCACGGCCATGAGCAGTCCGCCCGCGATCAACGCCGGAAGGCCCACGACCTGCAGCTGTGTGCCCGGTGGGCACGGCGTGTTGGCGACCGTCCCGGTGACCGCGTCGCACAGCCACTGGCCGCTCGCCGCAAGGCCGGCACCGGCCCGCTCGACGAGCGCCCAGGGGTTGTAGGCGTTGACCGTGATGTACGGGTAACCGCCGGCCGTCTTGAAGACCTGGTCGATCAGGCCCGGCAGGTCCAGCCCGAAGGGCCACGACAGGCCGACCGCGGTGGCGAGGCCGGCGAGACCCGACGTCGCCAAACGCAGCGGACCACGAGTCCCGGTCCATGCGGGCCCGGGCCGGCTCTCGAGCGGGAGCTCTGCGGCGATCGGCGGCCCGGCCGACGGCTCTATGGCCGGCGGCGCTCCATCCTCTGCCGGCCCGACGCTCGTCGGCTCGGCCAGAGGATCCACGAGGTACCGCCGCAGCAGGACCGCGGCGGCGACGAAGATGATGATGCCGAGCTGGGGCTTGATGATCGCCGCCACGACCGCGAGCACGGAGGCAAGCTCGGGACGATCGCGCCAGAGCGCGCGCACGCTCAGGAGCAGGAAGACGATTCCGACCGAATCGACCTGGCCCCAGACCACGCTGTCGAACCAGGTGATCGGCACGAACAGGTAGAGCACCGCCCCCAGGATGGCCGCCCGCCGGCCGCCGCCCAGCTCCAGGATCATCGACCAGATCAGCCAGCCGATCGCCAGGTCGGACAAGATGGCCGGGATCTTGACCAGATCAAGCGTCGGGAAGACCCGGGCCAGGCCGCCGAGCACCCACAGGTAGTACAGATAGCCCGGGGTGTAATCGTGGAAGCCCGGCCGCTGGTAGAAGCCGGATAGCCCGTTCGTGAAGAGGTCGTTCGCCCAGCCCCTGAACGACGCCAGGTCGTTGGCGAACCCGGAACCGGGCAGGAGGTATGCGATGATGAGCCGGAGGGCGAACCCGACCGCGAGTAGGATCAGGATCGCGCTGGCCGCGTTCCACGTCCCGGACGTCCGCATCGGTGCCGTCAGGCGCCGATCGGGCTCACCCGTGGCAGGGCCAGTCACGTGGGTTGGCCTCCTGCACGAGCGCTGAGGTGGATCGGAGGATAGCACAGGGTCCGCCGTCCTCCGGCCCGCCGGGTGAGCCGTCCTCCGGCCCGCCGGGCGCGCCGGCGGCAGGCGAGGGATTCGACCACGGAGCCGCTCCCGCCGGAGGTCGCGAGACCCATCGCGAGGGGCCCGCGGCGGCGGCCGTCGGCCTCCTGATCGTGCTCGTCGTGTTCGCGGTGTACGTGCTCTCCAACCCGGCGCGCACGAACCAGTACAACCATTTCGTCTGGCAGGCGTCCGCCTGGCTCGAGGGCCAGGGCACGATCCGATATCCGGTCGCAGCGACCGCCAGCAGCCCGGGTAACGACCACTTCCAGGACGTCCTGCCGGTCGCCGACGAGGCCGGGGCGCCGACAGGGCGCGCGCTCCTGCCCTTTCCGCCGCTGCCCGCCGTCCTCCTGACACCGTTCGTTGCGATCTGGGGCCTGACGACGAACGCCCAGCTGGTCGCCGCGGCCGTGGGCGCACTCGACGTTGGGCTCGCGTTCTGGATGCTCGGCCGGCTCGGCGCGCGCCTGTCCAGCCGGGTGGCGCTGACGATCTTCCTCGCCCTGGGCACGGCATTCTGGTATGCCTCGGAGAAGGGGACGACGTGGTTCTTCGCCCACCTGGTGGCCGTGCCACTGACGGTGGCGGCGATCGGTATCGCACTCGGCAGAGATCGGGAGGCCGGGGTGGAGGCCCTGGGGGAGGCAATGGTCGCTCCCGCCGGCGTCGACGGCGCGCGCCGCGAGTCCGCACGCGACGATGAGCTCGCCGACGAGAAGGCCCGCGGTGCAGCACCCGCGGGCATGCGCGGACTTGTCGACGGCCACCAGTTCCTGGCTGGCGTGCTGTTCGTCGACGGCCACCAGTTGCTGGCTGGCGTGCTGTTCGGCCTGGCCTGCACCGGCCGGCTCACGATCCTGTTCGGGGCGCCGTTCTTCCTGCTCGTGGGCGGCGGAAGCGGATGGCGGCGCAGGGTGCTCTCGGCCGGCCTGGGGGCGGCGCTGCCCCTCGCCGGACTGGTCGCCTACACCGTCGCCTCGACGGGGCATGTCTTCAACCCCGCGTACGACTACCTGTACCGCGCGGAGACGGCGTCCTACGCCTTCCTCGACTACCGGCCTGACTGGGCGATCGAGGATCCACGCTACATCCCGCGCAACCTCCGGCTCATGCTCGTCGGCCCGCCGGTGGTCAACCCTGAGACGCTCGACTTCGGCGAATCGTTGTGCACGGCGCCCGATGCCCGTCGGGGCTGGTTCGACCCGGACTGCCCGGTCCTCATCCCCGACTCGGTCGGGATGGGCCTCCTCCTGACCAGTCCGGCCTACCTCTTGGCCCTGCCGGCGCTGAGGCGCTACGGGCGGAGCAGGCTGGTGACCGGGGCCGCGCTTGCAGTCCTGTTCATCGCGACGATCAACCTCATGCACTTCAGCCAGGGCTGGATCCAGTTCGGCTATCGCTTCAGCCTGGACTTCGCGCCGTTCCTGCTCCTGCTCGTGGCGGTCGGGATCCAGGAGCTGGGGGGCCTCCATCGAGCGGCGATCGCGCTGATCGCCCTGTCGGTCGCGGTCCAGGCCTGGGGCGTCTGGTGGGGAACGGCGCTCGGCTGGTGAGGCGGTGAGGTCGGTCGAGCGCCCGGCCGCGGTGGCCGGTCGACTCCGCGCGGTGGCCGGGCCGCTCGCCGCGGTGGCCGGACCGCTGGCGGCGTCTTCGCTCGCGTTCCTCCTCGCCCGGCAGACGCTCCAGCCCGGCCTCGCCTTCTGGGACACGGCCGAGTTCCAGGCGGTTCCGCCGCTGCTCGGGACCCTCCATCCCACGGGCTTCCCCGCATACGTCCTGCTCGGCTGGCTGGCGTCGCTGGTCATGGCGCCGCTGGGGGAGCCGGCCTTCCGGATGAACCTGTTCGGCGCGCTCTGCGTCGCCGCCGCCGTCGGGCTCACCGCGGTCCTCGTCCGGGAGCTGACCGGGCGATCGGTGCTGGCGGTGGCCGTCGCCGTCGTCCTGTTCCTGGCACCCATGACCTGGCGGATGGCGAGCACGGCCGACGCGCACAGCCTGCACCTCCTCCTGCTAGCGCTCCTCCTCGTGGTGCTCGTGGGCTGGGCCCGACGATCCGTCGGGCCGGGCGGGCCGGGTCCGGCCTCCGACCGCTGGCTCGTGGCCGCTGCGGCCGTCTACGCGGTGGGTCTCGGCAACCATCGCCTCATGCTCCTCGTCGCGCCGGGCATCGCTCTCTTCCTCGTGGCCGTCGATCCGGAGATTCACCGGCGGTCCGCGCTACTGGCCCGCTCAGCGGGGGCATTCCTCGCGCTGCTCGCCCTCCAGTACCTGGAGCTGCCGCTGCGGGCCGGCCCTCTTCGGGCATCGCTCGTCTACGGCCGGCCAGAGACCTGGGACGGCTTCTGGTACGTCGTCATCGGCCAGCAGTTCCTTGGCAGTCTCGTCAACCCGTTCGCCGACCTGGGCCGAACCGTTCGCGGTCTCGTCGACCTCACCTCGGATCAGCTCGGTCTGCTGGCCGCGCTCGTCCCGATCGGGTTCGTCGTGGCCGCGGTGCGCCGGTGGCCGTACGTGCTGCTCACGGGACCGACGGTCCTGCTGACGTGCATGTTCGCGCTGACCTACGCGAACGCCGGCATCGAGCGCTACTACCTGGGGCCCCTGCTCATCGCGGTCACCTGGCTCGCGATCCTGGTCGACGCGGCGCTCGCCCTCGTGCCTCCGGCGATCCGGTCCGGGTTCCGTGCCGCGGCGCGGCGCGTGATCGGCCACGACGGGCGCCGTCCCGCCAGCCTCATGGCCCGCAGCCCGGTGACGGCTCTCGGTCTCGAGCTCGCCGCGGCCGTCGCCATTGCCCTGCCGGCGGTGCAGGCGGTCGACCGATCAAGGCGGATGGTCGACCTCAGCCAGGCCACTGAGGCGCGCGCCTGGGTGGATGACGTGCTCGCGCGACTGGAGCCGGGCGCCGTCGTCATCAGCTGG
>WNGF01018802.1_pt1 | contig 11018 bp, 10 predicted proteins | sample 5400641 | NCBI WGS metagenome assembly WNGF01 (sample SAMN13153371, study PRJNA577476) | soil metagenome | isolation source: 80 cm soil or saprolite under grassland replicate 2 | place: USA:California | collected 2016-06-15 | reverse complement strand
AGCTTGCCGATGATCACGTTCTCCTTGAGTCCGAGCAGGCGGTCCTTCTGACCCATGGTCGCGGCCTCGGTGAGCACACGCGTGGTCTCCTGGAATGACGCCGCCGCGAGGAACGAGCTCGTCGAGAGCGATGCCTTGGTGACCCCGAGCAGCACGGTCTGCGCCGTGGCCGGCTCGCCGCCCGCGGCGATGGTCCGCGCGTTGATGTCCTCGAACTCGAAGCGGTCGAACAGCTCCATCGGGAGCAGCTCGATACTCGTGGACGTCCCTCGGCCGGAAATGCGCAGGATGTCCTGCGGGTTCGCGGATCCTTCGGTGAGGAAGTCGCCGGCCGAGACCGCCGGTAGGATGGCGGTCGTGCGTCGATCGAACCTCGCGCGAGCGCTTCGGTGACGCGTCGGCGCGGTCAGAGCCTGTACGACCGGCTGGTCGGGATCTACACGATCTTCCTCACACCGTTCTCATCGAACGGCGAGCTCGACCTGGACGCCGCTGCCGAGAACACCGACTACCTGATCCGTCAGGGGATGAGTGGGATCGTCGTGGCGGGGACCTATGGCGAGTACGTCACATTGACCAGCGACGAGCGAAAAGCACTCTTACGGTCGGTTATCGCCGCCGCAGATGGGAAGATCCCCGTGATCGCGTGCACCGCCGCAGGGAGTACCGCAGAGGTCATCGCGTACACGCTCGACGCCGAGGACGCCGGCGCCGAGGGCGCGATGATCACTCCGCCGTACGGGATGATCGAGCCGACCGAGGCGGCGATCGTCAGCCACTTCGAGGCCGTCGCCAGTGCGACCGGCACCGCACTCCTCCTCTATAACAACCCAAACATCAGCCCCAGCCTCGCACCCGAGCTCCTCGCGAGGCTCGCGGATATCGACGGCTACGTCGGGATAAAGCAGGGTGCGATCACGTTCGGCGAACACGCGGAGCTCATCGCGCTCGCGGGTGACCGGCTCCGCGTGTTCAGTGGGTCGGATCAGATGATGGTCGGCTCGCTCGCGCTCGGGTCCGCGGGCGTGAGCTCGACCCAATCGAACTTCATTCCGGAGATCATCCGCGACACGTACGAGGCGATGTGTCGGGGAGACCTCGCCGAGGCGCGCCGTCAGTTCCTGCGCTGGGCGCCGTTCCGTCGCTTCGCGCGGCGTGCTGGTCAACCTGCATCGGCCAAGGCGGCAGTGGAGTTGCTCGGGCGACGCTGTGGCGGTGTGCGCGCTCCGCTCGTATCCCTCACGAGCGCGCAGCGCGCCGAGCTGGCGAAGATCCTCGCCGACATGCAGCTCGAGGTCGGGTAGGTCGCGAGCGGCAAACCTTTTGACCTCCGACATTGAGGCCGCCTCCGTAGCGATCGGGCCGTATGATCGCGGCATCACGTTGCTCTCGCGGAGCGACGCTGGGGGAGGTGGACAGTGACTCGTCGGATTCCGACTACGGCATTCATCGTCGCCGCCGCACTCGTCATAGGTGCCTGCGGCGGGACGCCGGGAGCCACCGGAGCGCCTGCCGCCACCGGCTCCGCGGCGCCGACCGGACTCACCGAGGTCGTGGAAGTCACCTCGTACGTCGGCGGCGTCACCAGCAGTGCGCCGCACGACTACGCGGGAGTGACGGAAGGGATCTACGCGAAGTACAAGCTCAAGCTGAACTTCGTCGTGCTCGCCGGAACGTCCCAGGCCGTCCAGGCGGTCGCGGCAGACCGCACGGGTCTCGCGTTCACGCACGGGGACATCCTCGACGAGATGCTGATCGCGGATCAGAACCCCGACGCGCCGCCGCTCATTGGGATCGCCGCAGGCGCGATGCGGAACCCGGTGGGGGTCATGTACCTCCAGAGCAGTGGGATCAAGTCGCCCGCCGACCTGCGAGGGAAGAAGATCGGCGTCCCGACCGGCAGTCTCTCCGAGCAGTACCTCGATGTGTTCCTCGCGAAGCAGGGCATCCCGAAGAGTGCGGTGACGATCATCAACACCGCGTTCGCCGCGCAGCAGGGTGCGTTGCTGACGAAGCAGGTGGACGCGATCGCGGCGTTCCTGCGGGCTATCGCGAGCCTCGAGATCGCGGTCCAGAATGACAAGATCGGGTCGTTCGTCTTCGGTGACTACAACCTGCCGTCGCCGCTTGCGGGGGTCACGATCCAGAAGAGCCTTCTCGACAAGAATCCCGCGGTGGCACGCGCCATCGCGCTCGCCAGCACCGAGTCACTCCACTTCTGCGTTGTCAATCCGGCGAAGTGCGTCGAGGATTTCGTCGCGCAGAACCAGGGTCGTGATATCCCACAGACGCTGGCCGAATGGAACGTCGCCATCAGGCTGCAGTACGGGATCGACCCCGAGAAAGCGAAGACGATGAAGCCCGCGCAGCTCGGCTGGTACGACGCGGCTGTCATCGCCAAGACACTCCCTGAGCTGAAGACCTTGTTCAACATCAAGAAGGACTTCGACCCGACCACCCTCTATACGAACCAGTTCGTCGAACGCCCGTAAACGTGTCCCGCGCCACGATTAGGAGGCGTAGCCGGCCAGGCTTGGCCGGCTACGGCCTTCCCATCCTCTCGTTCATCATCGGCATCGCCCTCTGGGAGCTGATCGTTAGGTTCTTCAAGGTGCCGGCGTTCCTCTTCCCGCCCCCATCTGCGATCGCTCAGATCTATTTCACCGGCAGGATCGACTGGGTCGGGCAGACGCTGGTGACGCTCAACGAGGCACTGTTTGGCCTCGTGATCGGAGTCGCCGTCGGGTTCGTGATCGCGCTGGTGATCACCCTGTCGCCGATCCTCAACAAGATCCTGATGCCGTACATCGTGGCCCTGCAGGTGCTGCCGAAGGTGGCGATCGCGCCGATCCTCTACATCATCCTCGGATTCTCCAACACGTCGCGCGTGCTGCTCATCGTGATCCTCACGTTCTTCCCCATCGTCATCAACACGACCACCGGCCTCACGGACGTCGATAGGAATCTTGTGCATCTGCTGAGGTCGCTGGGCGCGAGTGGTCGCACCGTCTTCTGGAAGGTGCGGCTGCCGAACTCGCTGCCGTACTTCTTCGACGGGCTCAAGATCGGCGTCTCCGGCGCGCTGGTCGGCGCGATCGTGGCCGAGTTCGTGAGCTCGAGCAGCGGGCTCGGGTTCCTGATCCTGAACTCCCAGTACACGTTCAACACGACGGCCGCGTTCGGCGCGTTCGTGATCCTCACCGTCCTTGGGCTGCTGCTCTACGCCGGTGTGATCCTGCTCGGACGGCGGCTCATGCCCTGGTACCGGCCGAACTGATGACGGCGATCGTTGCCGTCGAAGGCGTCGGGAAGACCTATACGACGGTGAAGGGCGACGAGGTCGTCGCTCTCGAGGACATCTCTCTCTCCGTCCAGAAGGAGGAGACCGTCGCCATCGTCGGGCCGAGCGGATGCGGCAAGAGCACGCTGTTGCGGCTCATCGCCGGCGTCGAGAAGCAGACTGACGGGAAGATTGAGCGCTCGACTCACGACGGGCGCTTCGTCGTGGGCTATGTCTTCCAGGACTCGAGCCTCATGCGGTGGCGGACCGTCTACGACAACATCAAGCTGCCGCTCGAGGTCACCAAGAAGCACAACTACGAGAAAATCGACCAGCTCATCGAGATGATCGGCATGAAGGGATTCGAGAAGGCGTACCCGATCGAGCTGTCCGGCGGCATGCAGCGGAGAGTCTCGATCGCACGAGCGTTCGTTCACGAGCCATCGATCGTCCTGATGGACGAGCCGTTCACGGGCGTTGACGAGCTCACCAAGGAGGCCCTCCAGCACGAGCTCGGGACCATGATCCGGAATCTGCGCGCCACGGCGATGCTCGTCACGCACGACATCGAGGAGGCGGTGTTCCTGTCCGACCGCATCTTCGTGATGTCGCGGCGACCGGGGAGGATCGTGGAGGAGGTCCCGGTCAAGCTCCCCGCAGAACGGGATCCGACCATGCGTTCGAGGCTCGAGTTCTTCGAGGCGGCCAAGACGGTCCGTGAGAAGCTCCTGGCGATGCGCGCCATGTCCGTCGACCTGGAGGCTCGGACGCCCTAAGCGAAGGCCGGCATCACCTTCTCAGCGAACGGAACGATCACCTTCTCGTGCTCGATCTCGGACCGCGGTGCCGAGAAGCAGCGTAGCCAGATGTCGTCGATCCCGAACGACGAGATTTCCTTGATCTTCGCGATGCAGTCGTCCGCCGTGCCCGCGACGGAGAAGCGCTTGATCACGTCGTCCGTCATATAGCTCCGATCCTGATAGGCGGCTTCGATCCCTTGGCGACCGCCGTCGCGGCACTTTGAGAGAAAGGCCGGCAGGTCTGGATGGAAACCCGCAAGGATGCTCGGATAGGCCTCGGGTGAGGTGTTGATGATCGCCTGCGTCACGAAGTACCGGACGTTCTCGACCGCCTGATGACCGTCGTCCGAGATCGAGGTGTAGACCCAGGAGATGAGCTTCAGGTCTTCGAGCTTCCTGCCCGCCTTCGCGGCGCCTGCCCGCACACGGTCGACGGCGAACTTCAGTTGGTCCTTCGACACGTACGTCGCGATCAGCGCTCCGTCCGCGAGCTCACCCGCGAGCTCGAGGTTCATCGGGCTTCGCGTCGCGAGATAGATGGGGATATCCCGCCGGGCCTTGAACTTGAGCTGCGCGTCCGTGAGCTTGAACAGCTGCCCATCGAAGTTCACGACGTCGCCGGCCAGCAGCGCCTTGATCATCACGATCGCTTCGCGGATCGCTTGATTGACGTGCTTCCGCTCCAAATGGAGCTGTGCGAAACCCGAACCTCCCGCGCCCAGACCCAGCACCGCCCGCCCGCTGGACAGCTCGTCGAGGCTGGCGATCGCCACGGCGAGCAGCGCCGGGATCCTGCTGAACGGATCGGAGACGCACGGACCGAGCTTGACCCGGCTGGTGTTCAGCGCGTCAGCCGCAAGAGTGACGAAGACATCCTTCTCACCGGCGAACCGTTGATCCGCGTGCACGACATATTCGAAGCCGAGCTCCTCGGCGAGCTTCGCGGTCGCCACGACCTTCTTGAGGGGCTCCACCGGCGCCATGCCGACGCCGAACCTGACCATCAGGCGACCTTCCCGCTCGCGAAGAGGACCCTGCCCGGGCGCTTCCCGGTGTGCTCGCTGCGCTCGAGGACCATCACGCCGTTCACAAAGACGTACTCGATCCCAGCGGGGTACTCGCGCGGGCGCTCGAAGGTCGCGCGGTCCGCCACCTTCTTCGGGTCGAAGACGACGATGTCCGCTCGCCAGCCGACGCGGAGGACGCCGCGGTCCGCGAGCCCAAAGCGAGCCGCGGGCATCGAGGTCATCTTTTTCACGGCCTGTTCCAAGGTCACGAGCTTCTTGGTGCGCACGAACTCGCCGAGGACGCGCGGGAAGCACCCGTAGTTGCGCGGATGCGGGTAGTAGTCGGCTGCGAGCTTGCCATACGGCGCCACCGCGGAGCCATCGCTCGCGACCATGACGAACGGTGCCTTGAAGATCCGATGGACGTCCGGCTCCTCGAGTGTGTGGAACACCATGCTGACGCGGCCGTCCGAGTCTCCGAGCAGCCGCACCGCCGCCTCGAAGTCGGAGGTTCGCATCCGCTCGGCGATCTCCGCGAGCGTCTTCCCCTCAAAGGAGTGGTCCGGCGCGTACTCCGAGACCGTCATCCTCCCGGCACCGCCGCGCATCGCGAGCGTCTTCTCGAACGCCGTTCTGATCCGGTCGCCTTGCTCTGACTCGTCGACGCGTTGGAGGAAGGGTTCCACCCCACCCTCCTGGGACCACTGGGGGAAGAGCACGAACATCGTGCTGCTGCTCGCCGTGTACGGGTACTGGTCGACCATGACGTCGACGCCCTGCTTTTTCGCTATGCGGACCGCGGCCAGCGCCTTTGAGCTCTTGCCCCAGACCTCGCTGCCTAGGGCTTTCATGTGCGAGATCTGGACGGGCACCCCCGAGCCGCGGCCGATCGCGAGCGCCTCGTCGATCGCGGCGAACCAGTCGCCGTTGTCGCCTTCGCTCCGCATGTGCGTCGCGTAGAGGCCGCCGTACCTCTTCACGACCCTCGCGAGCTCGACGAGCTCGCGCTCGGTCGCGTAGCCGCTCGGGACGTACCGCAGCCCGGAGCACATGCCGCGCGCGCCGCTGCGCATCGCCTCGTCGACGTGACCTTTCATCTCGCTCAGCTGCGAGCGCGACGGCGCGTCTTTGCTATAGCCCATCACCGCCATACGCACGGTGCCCTGGGCCACCATGGGGACCACGTTGATCGAAGGACGCGCGTTCTCGACGCGCTGGAAGTACTCGCCGACGGTCGTCCAGTCGACCGTGATGCCGTACGGCCGCGCGCGCTCCTCCACGTCCCTGCGGGCCACGCCAACTGCCGGCGCAAGGCCCATCCCACAGTTGGGGAAGACGTGCGTGGTCACGCCCTGACGCACAGCGCTCTCGGCCTTCGGATTCACGAGGAGGGTGATGTCCGAATGCGTGTGAACGTCAACGAAGCCCGGGGAGACTACGAGCCCCTTCGCGTCGATCGTGGTCCGCGCTCGTTCGCCGTCGATCGTGCCGACCTGGGTGATGGTCCCGTCGCGGACCGCGATGTCCGCCCTGCGGAGCGCGCGTCCCGTGCCGTCGGCGACGCGGCCGCCGCGAATGATCACATCGAGCATGTCGCCTCAGCGTTCCCGCTCATGAAGCGAGGCTGATCTTGATCTTTCCCATGCCCTCCCTGCGCATCCGCGGGGCTTCATGAGCGAGCGCGTCGAGGCCCTCGGTGATCCGGCCGACCAGGTTCGTGGCCAGCGGACCGCTCATCCCTCTGATCGCACTGTCCCGCTCATAGACGAATCCGATTACGAGGAAGTCCCGCACGTCCCTCGGCCACTCGGGCTCCACGAAGATCGCGCGCGGCCGTTCTCCATACTGTGCATCGCCTGCCGATCGATGGGAAGGATGCCCTTCAGCCAGCGCGTGGTCTGTGGCGCGTCGCGCTCTTCGAGCTCCGCTATCGCATCGACAGCTCCGAGCGTGATCTGAACCTTCGTCAACCCTCGAACCTCCTGGCCACGAGCTTCTGCAAGCCCTTGTGACGGATCTCCTCACACTTGTGTAGGAACTCCGGTGGGGCGTCGGTGAACCGCGCAAATAGCGTGGAGACCTGGAGATTCGAGTCGCGCCCTGTGCGCGGGGGATCCTCCGCGGCCAGACCGCCGCCCGCAGGATCGCCGTAGAAGATCGCGAATTCCGACAGCTCCTTCTGGAACTGCGCGCTGTACGCCAGCTGCTTGCCCCGCGACATCTGCGGCGATCGCCAGAAGTACACGATGTCGCCCGGTGCGGTGGTGCCTCGCCGCGCGCGACCTTCCGCTGGAAGGCGAAGGATCTTGTCGCCCTGAAGGTGCAGCATGATCTCGCGGCTCGCCCAGTTCGCGTGGATCGACATCCCCTCCACCGGAAGGATGTTCCACACCGCGTCGCAGGTCTTCGGAACGACGTCATCGAGCATCTCGGCGATGGCCCGAGTGCCTCCGAGCTCGAACACGATCTTCCTCACGAGCTACTCCACCCTCTCGATCAGGATCTCTTTCTGGCCGCGGTAGATCATGTCCTCGCAGGCCTTGGCGAACGGGTCAAGTGCGCTGGAGATGTTCGCGAACAGGTTCACCGCCTCCGGACCGCGCGGCCCCTGCGGCCGCGAATCGCGGTCATAGACGATGCCGAGCTCGGCGGATTCGGTCCTGCCGTATGGGGCGCCGCGGAAGTAGTGCGCGGGCCGGTAGTAGTAGAAGATGTCGCCCGGCATCGGCAAGTAGGTCAAGACGTTCTCGGGCTGCAGCACGACACTCTTGTCGAGGTGCGCGACGACCTGATGACCGGACCAGATGTCGTGGACGGCTTTCACGCGGAGAGGCAGCAGGTCCCATAACGCATCGCAGGTACTCGGAGCGTCGTCCTCGAGTAGGTCAGCGGTGGCGGAGGCGCCATCGTCGGGAAAGGAGATCCGGATCTTTCGACTCATAGCCGAGTTTCTAGCAGACCGGCGCGCAATCGTCCTTTCTTCATGACGAGGTCTGCGAACTTCGCCCTGGTCGCGCTGTTCCTGGTCGCCGTCGGCATGCGGTCGCAGCTCAGTGGACTGCCGCCGCTCTTACCTCAGATCGAGTCGGAATTCGGCGCGTCGCACTCGTGGAGCGGCTTCCTTCTCTCGCTGTCGTTCGTGACGATGGGCATCGGAGCGCTCGCAGCATCGACTGCGCTTCGCTCCATCGGATCCGTCCGCGGCATCACATTTATGACCTTCGTCATCGTACTTTCGGGAATTGCGCGAGCCGCCGCACCGAACGCCGTGGTGGTGACAGCAGTCGGCATCCCGCTCGGACTCGCGATCGGACTCCAGACGGCGCTCCTTCCGGTGGTCACGAAGGAGCGGTTTCGGCAGTTCGCCACGAGCGTCTACGTGATCGGCATCAGCGTGGGATCCGGTCTTGCACTCGCGGCGGCGGCGCCGATCGCGGCGGCAACAGGCGGATGGCGCTCCGCGGTGCTGACCTTTGCGGCGGTCACCGGGCTACTTACGGTGCCGTGGCTGTTCGTTCGTCGTCACTCGGACACCGCTGAGACAGGACCGCAGAGACGGTATCGGTGGCGACACCCAACGGCGACGCTGCCCATAGCGATCTTCTCGCTGCAGTCGGCGCTCTTCTTCGGTCTCAGTACGTGGCTACCGAGCGCCTACATCGAGCATGGCTGGACCGCGACGAGCGCCGGCCTGCTCGCGAGCGGACTGCTCGTGAGCAGCCTCATCGGTAGCGCAGCGATCGCGCCCCTGACGCGCAGCCCCGAGTCGACGATCCGCTGGTTGATCGTCGCGGCGCTGGCCGCGGTGATCGCCTCGTTTAGCCTTGTCGTGCTTCCCGACGCGGCGTGGGTATGGGCGGCGCTGGCCGGAGCCGCCACCGGTGCTCTTCTGGTGCTCTCGTTGAAGCTGCCTCTTGACTTGTACGAGAGCGCGGCTGACGTGGCCGCGTTGAGCGGGCTGATGTTGGCGTTCGGCTACTGGACCGGCGGCGCAGCGCCCTTCGTTCTGGGGGTCCTTCGCGACGCGAGCGGGACCTTCAATACGAGCTTCGCAGCTCTCGGCGTCGTGTCGCTGGCGCTCGTCGTGATCTCCGTCAGGCTCACTATGCGGAGTCGGGCAACGTAGCGACGCAGTCGATCTCGACGAACACCGACGGTGAGCCAAGGTCGCAGCCCATAGCCGCACGGGCAGGGGGGTCATTCGGAAAGTAGGTGCGGTAGACCGTGTTCATCCGGTCGCGAAGTGAGAGGTCGGACATGAACACCGTGCAGCGCACGGCATGGCCGAGGTCGGTCCCGGCTTCCTCGAGCAGCGCCGTAATCTTGTCCATCACGCCCCGCGTCTGCTCTTCGACATCCTTGCCTTCGGCGTACGACTGGCCCGAGACGAACACGAACCCGTTCGCGACGACGGCGCCCGACAGCGGACGACCGGACCTGCCCTGCGCGCCGACGATGACCTTTCGCATGCCTAATCCTCCGTCCGAGTATCACGCATAGGGTGTCAGTTACGACGAGAGGCCGCCTCTCCGCGGCGCCTCACGTGTTCCTGGCAGTGGCCATGCGGCGTCAGGATGACGGCAGAGGGACGAAAGAGGCCGGCCTTTCGGCCGGCCTCTTTCAAACGGTGCGACTGAAGCTACTCGGCGGGCCCTTTCAGATCCGCCTCGGTCGGCTCGGCGTCGGCGATGTCCTCGAGCTCCTCCGCGGTCTCGTCGTCCTCGTCGTCGTCGAGATCCTCGAGCGACAGCTCCTCGGGTGGAAGCGTCGGAAGCTCCTCTTCCTCGTCGGTGCCGAACATCGCGGCGAGTGCGCGCGCCTTCGGCATCCAGTCGAGCTGTTCGCGCCGTGAGGGCAGACCCGTGCCGGCGGGGATGAGCTTGCCGATGATCACGTTCTCCTTGAGCCCCAAGAGACGGTCCTTCTGACCCATCGTCGCGGCCTCGGTGAGCACGCGCGTGGTCTCCTGGAACGACGCGGCCGCGAGGAACGAGCTCGTCGAGAGCGATGCCTTGGTCACGCCAAGCAGCACGGTCTGCGCCGTGGCCGGCTCGCCGCCCGCGGCGATGGTGCGGGCATTGATGTCCTCGAACTCGAAGCGGTCGAACAGCTCCATCGGGAGCAGCTCGGTGTCCCCCGCCTCTTCGATGCGCACTTTGCGCAGCATCTGGCGGACGATGATCTCGATGTGCTTGTCGTTGATGGTCACACCCTGGCTGCGGTACACACGCTGGACCTCGTTGACCATGTACTTGTGCACGGCCTCGCGGCCGGAGATGCGCAGGATGTCCTGCGGGTTCGCGGAGCCTTCGGTGAGGAAGTCACCGGCCGAGACCCGCTGTCCGTTCTCGACGTTGAGGCGAGCGGTGTGCTCGACCTCGTACGTGCGCTCCTCGATTTCCTTCATGGCGATCGTGAGCTTGCCGTTCGACGCCATCTTCAGCGTGCCCGAGACGGGCGACGGCATGTCGGTCTTGCCCTTCGTGCGGCGCTCCGGCTTCGCGATGGGCTGGCCGGCCGCGACCTCGTCGCCGTCGGCGATCGCGAGCACGTATCCGGCCGGAACGCTGATCGGGACGGTGTAGTCCTGTGAGTTGCGCACGAGGATCTTCCGCGAGCCATCCGGGTCGCGGACGATCTCCGCGACGCCGTCGATCTCGCAGATGATCGCCATGCCCTTGGGCACGCGCGCCTCGAAGAGCTCCTCGACGCGCGGGAGGCCCATCGTGATGTCCTTGCCCACGGCCGCGACGCCACCGGTGTGGAACGTGCGCATCGTGAGCTGCGTGCCCGGCTCGCCGATGGACTGGGCGGCGATGATGCCGACCGCTTCGCCGGCGTCCACGAGCTTGCCGCTCGCGAGGTTGCGTCCGTAGCAGGCGCGGCAGATGCCGTGCTTCGCGTGGCAGCCGAGCGGCGAGCGCACGCGAA
>WNGF01017014.1_pt1 | contig 11018 bp, 15 predicted proteins | sample 5400641 | NCBI WGS metagenome assembly WNGF01 (sample SAMN13153371, study PRJNA577476) | soil metagenome | isolation source: 80 cm soil or saprolite under grassland replicate 2 | place: USA:California | collected 2016-06-15 | reverse complement strand
TCATCGACGACATCCGCACCGGGCAGCGCAACCTCTTCGCCATGCTCTTCCTGGTCGTCTTCATGGTCGCCGTGGTCGCCTTCGTCGTCTTCATGGAGCGCGCCCAACGGCGCATCCCGGTGCAGTACGCCAAGCGCGTTGTCGGCCGCAAGGTCTACGGCGGCGCGAACACGTACCTCCCGCTGCGCGTCAACACCGCGGGCGTCATCCCGGTCATCTTCGCCTCGTCGATCCTGGTCATCCCGCAGACGCTGGCCCAGATGATCAAGACGCCGTGGGCGAGCGCCATCGGCAACCAGATGCGCGTCGGCGAGCCGCTCTACTACCTGCTGCAGGTCATCGGGATCATCTTCTTCGGCTACTTCTACACTCATCTTCTTCGGCTACTTCTACACGTCGATCGTCTTCAACCCGGTCGACACGGCCGACAACATGCGCAAGTACGGCGGCTTCATCCCCGGCATCCGCCCGGGCAAGAAGACCTCCGACTACATCGACCGCGTGCTGACCCGCATTACCTTCGTCGGCTCCATCTATCTCGCGGCCGTCTGCATCCTGCCGGAGTTTCTGATCGCCGGCGTGCACGTGGCGCAGGTCCCGTTCGGCATCGGGGCCTGGCTGGACCGCTTCCTGCCGACGTGGTTCACCACCGGCATGGGCTTCAATTTCTACTTCGGCGGCACGTCGCTGCTGATCGTCGTGGGCGTGGCCATGGACACGATCCAGCAGATCGAGTCGCAGCTCGTCATGCGCCACTACGACGGATTCATGAAGAAGGGCCGCATTCGCGGACGCAGAGGATAGCGGGACGGGATGCGATTGATCTTCATCGGACCGCCGGGGAGCGGGAAGGGGACGCAGGCGAAGCGGCTGGCCGCGCGCTACGGCGTCCCCCACATCTCCACCGGCGACATGCTCCGCGAGGCGGTCGCGGACGACACGGCTCTCGGCCGCGAGGCCGCGCCGATCATGGCCTCCGGCGCGCTCGTCCCCGACGACCTGATGATCGGGATCATCAACGACCGTCTGGCGAAGGCGGATGCGGGGCGCGGCTTCATCCTCGACGGCTTCCCGCGGACCACGGTCCAAGCCGAGAAGCTCGACAACATTGTGGGGAATGGGTCCGATCCGCTGCGGGTTCTGCAACTGCTGGTCCCGGATGACGTTCTCGTCAAACGGACCGTGCTCCGCCGTTCGTGTCCCGAATGCGGAGCGATTTACCATCTCGAATCGGCTCCTCCAAAGTCGGACATGGTGTGCGATCGCGACGGCGCGGCGCTGATCCATCGTCCGGACGACAACGAGGAGTCGGTCCGCAAGCGTCTGGAAGCGTTCCATCGGCAAACGCTCCCGGTGGCGACGTTTTACAAGGCAAAGGGCATTCTGCGAACCGTCGATGGTGTCGGAACCCTCGACGAGGTCTTTGAACGAATCGAGAAGTCACTGGCGTAATGCTCGACCGAATGAAAGGCCCGGTTCTCAAGAATCGCGACGAGCTCGCGATCATGGACCGGGCTAACCGCGTGGTCCTCGAGATCCTCGAGATCCTGCGCGGGATCATCCGGCCGGGCGTGACGACGGGGCAGCTCAACGCGGTGGCGGAAGAGGAGCTGGCCAAACGCGGCGCGAAATCCCCTTTCAAGGGCTACGCGCCGATGGGCCTCCCTCCGTATCCCGCGGTGGTCTGCGCCTCCGTCAACGACGTCATCGTGCACGGCATCCCCAACCGGGCCAAGCTGCAGGAGGGAGACATCATCGGTCTCGACTTCGGCGCGATTCTGGAGGGTTTCGTCGGCGACGGTGCGATCACGGTGCCGGTCGGCAAGGTCTCGCCGAAGACGCAGGTCCTGGTCGACACGACCCGGGAGTGCCTCGAGGCAGCCATCGCCGAGATGCGCCCTGGCAAGCACCTCGGCGACATCGGCGCGGCCGTGCAGGAGCACGCCGAGTCGCGCGGCTTCCACGTCATCCGCAACTTCGTCGGCCACGGAATCGGCCGCCGGATGCACGAGGAGCCGCAGGTGCATAACTACGGACGCCGGGGACGGGGGCTGGAGCTGCGCGAGGGGATGGTCCTGGCCATCGAGCCGATGCTCTGCGAGGTCGGGCCGAAGCTGCGCTCGCGCCTGGAGCGCAGCGGCAAGGATGGCGCGGTCGACGACGTCCGCACCGACGCCGACCGCTGGACGGCCCGGACGGTGGACGGGACGATGGCCGCGCACTTCGAGCACAGCGTGGCGGTTACCGGGAATGGGCCGGTTGTTCTAGGTAAGTAAGGGAGATATGTCGAAGGAAGAAGCGATCGAAGTCACCGGAACGGTCCTGGAGACCCTTCCAAACGCAATGTTCCAGGTCGAGCTGGAGAACAAGCACAAGGTCTTGGCGCACATCTCCGGCAAGATGAGGAAGCACTTCATCCGCATCCTTCCGGGGGACAAAGTTCTGGTCGAGCTCTCGCCGTACGATCTGACGCGCGGCCGAATCACCTATCGATACAAGTGAGTGTGTGACATGAAAGTACGTTCATCGGTCAAGAAGATCTGTACGAAGTGCAAGATCGTCCGGCGCCAGGGTGTGATCCGGATCATCTGCGACAACCCCAAACATAAACAGCGGCAGGGATAAGAGAACAATGGCACGTATCGCAGGCGTCGATCTTCCACTGAACAAGCGCGTCGAAGTCGGCCTCACCTACATCTTCGGCATCGGCCGCTCGCGCTCGGCGGACATCCTCGGCAAGGCCGAGGTGAACCGCGACACGCGCGTGAAAGACCTGTCGGAGGATGAGGTGCGGCGCATCCGCCAGATCATCACCGACGAGGGCAAGGTCGAGGGCGACCTCCGCAAGGACGTCGGCCTCGACATCAAGCGGTTGATGGAGATCAACTGCTACCGCGGCGTGCGCCACCGCCGCGGGCTCCCCGTCCGCGGACAGCGCACGCACACGAACGCGCGCACCCGCAAGGGCCCGCGCAAGGGCGCAATCGCCGGCAAGAAGAAAGCAACGAAGAAATAGGAAACGGGCTGTCGGCTCTCAGCTCTCGGCTCTCGGCAGGTCCGCCCGAGAGCCGAGAGCCGAGAGCCGAGAGCCAAACGGAGCGGATTCGAACATGGCAACTGCACGAGCACCGAAGGCAGGCGCGCGCCGAGCCGGAACCAAGAAGAAGGAACGGAAGAACATTCCGCACGCCGTGGCCTCGATCGCCGCGACGTTCAACAACACCATCGTCGCCATCAGCGACCCGATGGGGAACATCCTGGCGTGGTCGAGCGCGGGCCGCATCGGCTTCAAGGGCTCGCGCAAGGGCACTCCCTTCGCCGCGCAGGTGGCGGCGCAGAACGCGGCCCAGCTCGCGCAGGAGCACGGCGTCCGCTCCGTCGACGTGAAGGTGAAAGGGCCGGGCGCGGGCCGCGAATCGGCCATCCGCGCCCTCGCCGCCAGCGGTCTCGACATCAAGTCCATCAAGGACGTGACGCCGATCCCGCACAACGGCTGCCGTCCGCCGAAGCGGCGGCGGGTTTGATGACCCGCAGCTGATAGCTGAGAGCCGAAGTAGGACATCCACGCCGAGCAGCAGCCGGCGTTGACGCAACGTCCCATGGTGGGGCGGGTGCGAAACAAACAGGAGGCATAGTGGCTCGTTACACCGATCCCGTCTGCCGGCTCTGCCGGCGCGAGGGTATGAAGCTCTTTCTGAAGGGGGACCGCTGTTTCAAGGACAAGTGCGCCATCGAACGGCGCAACTACGCTCCCGGCCAGCACGGCCGGCGGCGCTCCAAGGTCCTCGGATACGGACTGCAGCTTCGTGAAAAGCAGAAGGTCAAGCGCATCTACGGCCTGCTGGAGAGCCAGTTCCGGCTCTACTTCGAGCGCGCCGAGGGCAAGACCGGCATCACCGGCGAGAACCTTCTTCGCCAGCTCGAGCTGCGGCTCGACAACGTCGTCTACTCGCTCGGCTTCGCCTCGTCCCGGGCCCAGGGCCGCCAGCTCGTGCGCCACGGCCACATCGAGGTGAACGGGAAGAAGATCAACGTCCCCTCCTATCAGGCCCGCAAGGGCGACGTCATCCAGGTTCGCGAGAAGAGCCGCAAGAACGACCAGATCCGCCAGTCGGTGGAGACGGCCAGCGGCCGCGGGATTCCCGGCTGGCTCGAGCTCGAGCCCGAGCAGTTCCGCGGCAGGGTGCTCGATGTCCCGAAACGCGAAGACATCCGCTTGCCGATTCAGGAACAGCTCATCGTAGAACTCTACTCGAAGTAAAAACGGGGCTCTCAGCTCTCAGCTCTCAGCTCTCAGGCCCACCACCCCTGAGAGCCGAGAGCTGAGAGCTGAGAGCTTCTCAAGCGAGGAGGCCGCTCAATGCTGTGGTCAGATTTCCAGAAACCGAAAAAGCTCGATTACGATCCCGAGACCCTGACGCCGAACTACGGGCGATTCACTGCCCAGCCGTTCGAGCGCGGCTTCGGTACGACGATCGGTAATGCGCTCCGCCGCGTGCTGCTGTCGTCGATCGAAGGGGCGGCCATCTCCGCCGTCCGCGTCGAAGGCGTCCTCCACGAATTCTCGTCCCTCCAGGGCGTCGTCGAGGACATGACCGACATCGTCCTCAACCTCAAACAGGTCCCCTTCAAGCTGCACGGCGAGGGTCCCAAGACCCTTTACCTCGAGAAGAAGGGCCCCGGCGTCGTCACCGCCGCCGACTTCGAAGAGGACGCCGACATCGAGATCCTCGACCCGACGGCGCACGTGGCCACGCTGTCGAAGGAAGGGACGCTGAAGCTCGAGGCCCGTCTGAAGCGCGGCCGCGGCTACCAGGTCGCCGACCGCAACGCCGACGGCGACCTGCCGCTCGGCTACATCCCCATCGACTCGATCCACTCCCCGGTCCGCCGCGTGAATTACCACGTCGAGGGCGCGCGCGTCGGCCAGATGACCGACTACGACAAGCTCGTGCTCGAGGTGTGGACGAACGGCGCAGTCTCGCCGCAGGAAGCGGTCAGCCTCGCCGCCGACCTCCTCGGCGATCACCTCCGCATCTTCTCCGCCTTCGAGGCCAAGGGCGAGGGCATCGGCGCCGAGGAGCACGCCGCGCCGGAAGTCGATCCGCGCCTGGCCGAGATGCTGGCCAAGCCGATCGAGGAGCTCGACCTCTCCGTCCGCTCCGCGAACTGCCTCAAGAACGCGAACATCCGCACGCTCGGCGACCTCGTGCAGCGCACCGAGCGGGAGATGCTCTCGACGAAGAATTTCGGCCGTAAATCGCTCGACGAGATCAAGGACGTGCTGGGCAGCCTCGGGCTGTCCTTCGGCATGACCAAGCTCCCGTCGCGCGGCGGCGCCGCCGAGTATCGCGAGTAGTCAGAGAGGACTGGTGCAATGAGACATGGAATGGTGAACCGGAAGCTGGGCCGAACGTCGAGTCATCGCCTGGCCATGTTCCGCAACCAGCTCGCCTCGCTCATCGACAAGGAGCGCATCATCACCACGCTCCCGAAGGCGAAGGAGCTCAAGCCGCAAATCGAGCGCCTGATCACCCTTGGCCGCACCGACAGCGTGCACAACCGCCGCAACGCCGCGCGCCAGATCAACGACGACACGCTCGTGGCCAAGCTGTTCGACACCCTCGGCCCTCGCTTCAGCGACCGTCCGGGCGGCTATACCCGCATCGTAAAGCTCGGACCGCGCCGCGGCGACGCCGCCGAGATGGCCATCCTCGAGCTCGTTGGCTTCGAGATCGCCACCAGCGAGAAGAAGAAGGCCGCCCCCGCCGCCTCGGCCAAAAAGGCCAAGGGGAAAGCGAAAGAGGAGCCGGAATCCGAAGCGCCACCCGCCGAAGAGAAGCCGAAGAAGAAGCCGGCCGCGAAGAAGCCCGCGGCAAAGAAGAAAGAAGCGAAGCCCGCCGAGGAAGAAAAGCCGAAGCGGCCGAAGAAAAAGAAATCCGAAAAGTAATCTCGGTAGAGGGCAGGCACTCGTGCCTGCCCTTTTTTGTTTCTAGAGCTTCACTCTCCGCATCGTGATCGTGAGGTCGCCGTCGTCCGACGGGACCGCGGTCGACGCCGTTCGCGCGCGCGCCAGCGCCGCTCCCGCGGCCGGCAATCCGTACGACGAATCGGAGACGATCGCGTCGATCGGCGCGGCGTCGCCCAGGACCAGGTCGACGCGCGCCTCGGTCGCGCCGCGCACGGACACGCGATGCCATCCCGGCGCGAGGTAGTCGACGTAGCGCGCCGTCCGCGCGGGCGGCGCGACGCCGTCGATCGTCATCGACTGCAGCGACGGCGCGCGGAACGTCAGCGTCAGGCGCGGGGCGCCGCGCGGCGAGCGCACCAGCAGCGAGAGATGTCCGCCGCTTCGCGAGAGCACGCGCAGCTCGACCGGCGGCAGGTGCAGCGACGGCGCCGGCGCGACGAACGTCCGTCTCGGTCTGCGCAGCCACTCGCCGACCGTTCGCGGCTTGATGTCGAACGCGGCGCTCTTGTGCAGCGGCGGCGTGAGCGCGTCCGCTTCCCATCGCGTTTCGGCTCCCTCGTCGACATAGCGCAGCGACAGCCGCCGCGGCGCGTCGTTCGTGTACGGCGGCAGCAGCAGCGCCATCACGACGCACGCCGCGGCGCCAGCGGAGATCGCCGGCGCGAGCGCGCGGCGCAGCTCCGCCGCGGCGAGCAGCGGCGCGAACGTGGTGGCGACGAGGGCGAGGTCCGCCGCCGTGACCGGCAGCGAGGCCTGCCCGAGGGCGTCGTACAAGGCGAAGGCGAGCGGGAAGTGGATCGCCGCGGCGATCGCGCCGCAGACGATTGACAGGCCGCCCTCGTCGGTGCCGCGCGCGGCCCGTACGATCGCGCAGACCGCCAGCGCCGTCGCCGGCGCGAGGGTGAGGTAGACCGCGCCCGGCAGCACCACCGCCAGCGAGATCGAGAGGACGCACCAGCAGATCGCGTGTCCGAGGAATAGGCCGTCGAAGCCGGCGTAGGCATAGAGCCACTTCGACGCCGCGATGGCCGCGCCGATGCCGATCAGCCACATCGCCGCGACCGACGGCCCCGGCTGCGCGATCCACGTCGCGCCGAGCGCGCGCAGGCCGGTAACCCACGTGGCCAGAAAGCCGACCAGGAAGGCCATGAAGAGCGCCAGGAAGAACGATGCCACGCCGACCGTGACGTTGCGCGCGGTCGTCTCGCCGTCGCGCAGGCGGACCAGCGCCGCGGCCACGACGAGGACGAGCATCAGGATGGCCAGCGTCATCGACCAGCGTTGCGGCCACCAGACCACGAAGAACGAGAGGACGTCGAACCACACCGCGTTGTCGTCCGAGGTGCGCCGAAGCTCCGTGGAGGCGAGCGCGCGCGCCATCGCCAGGAGGTGATCCCCGTGGTGCTGCAGCGTCGACGGCGTCTGGTGCGCCGGGTCGTCGAGCGGCGTGTGGTAGTGCGCGACCTCGCCGATGTTCGCGAAGTTCATCCCGGTGTAGCCGGCGCGCTTGAAGACGGTGAGGTCGGTGTCGTTCGGCAGGAGCTCGTAGATGTTGAAGAAGAGCGAAGTCGTGGCCGGCCGCGGCAGGGCTCGCGCGACGATCGGCAGGAGCCACTGGTTGTGGCGGCTGGTCTCGAAGAGGAAGCTCGGCCCGCTCGTGCCGCGCCCCTCGACGTTGACGATGACGGCCACGCCGCGCGACGCGCCGGGATCGGCGACGAAGCCTTCCGCGCCGATGAGTCCCTGCTCCTCGGCGTCGGTGATGAGGAAGACGATGGGGTTCCGCGTCCGCTCGCCGCGCACGGCGCCCGCGATCTCGAGCATCGCCGCGACGCCGTTGCCGTCGGCGCCGACGGAGTCGTAGTGCGCGACCATGAGGACGACATCGCCGGCCGCGTCGCCGGGCCGCCGGGCGATGACGTTCTGCACCGGCGCGCACGTCGCGTACGGACTGCACGCGAAGCGTTGCTGGATCGCGGTGTCGTAGCCGAGGGCGCGGAAGCGGGCGACGAGGCGGTCGCGGACGCGGTCGTGCTCCGCGCTGCCGACCGGATGCGGCACGCTGCCGATGACCTCGCGATGGAGCGCCAGCGCGCGCTCGGCGGAGAACTCGCCCGCGGGCGCCGAGGTCGGCTTCGGCGCGGGGCCGCGGAACCGGACCAGGGCCAGCGCGAGGATTGCGCCGAGGACGAGGAGGAGGAGGGCGGGTGCGCGGCGCGGCATCGGCGGATTGTAGCGGGCCGCCGCAACCTTCGCCGCCGCTCGCCGTATCGGGACGGCATGACGCGACGATTGATCTTTCTCGCACTCCTGTTCGCGGCCGCCGCCGTCGGCGCGGCCACGCTCGATCAGACCTTCGACCGGACTTACGACGTCCGCCCCGGCGCGCGCCTGGTGCTCGACAACGTGAACGGCCGCGTGACCGTGACGGCGTGGAACCAGCCGCGCGTGCGCGTCCGCGCGGAGCAGCACGTCGAGAGCCACGACAGCGCCGCGGCGAGGAAGACCATGGCCGGTCTCGTCAACGTCGCCGCCGACGCGAACGGGCTGCGCATCCACACGAACCATCCGAAGAACACCGACGGCTTCTTTGCCTGGCTGGCCGGCATGAACGTGGAGACGCGCGTGAACTACGAGATCGTCGTGCCGCGCTCGATGAACCTCGACGTCGAGACGGTGAACGGTCCCGTAACGGCCAGCAACGTGAACGGCGTCCTTCGCTTCTCCACGGTCAATGGGCGGATTAACATCGAGCGCTGCGCCGGCGAGCTCGAGGCCTCGACGACGAACGGCGGCATCGCCGCGGAGCTGCTCACGGTCGTGCCGGGACGTCCGGTGACGCTGAGCACGACGAACGGCCGTATCACTGTCTCCCTGCCCCGCACGATCGCCGCGCGCCTCGACGCCGGGACGTCGAATGGCTCGATCAACTCCGACATCCCGGTGCTGACGTCGTCGGCCAGCCGCCACTCTCTGCGCGGCACGATCAACGGCGGCGGCGCGGCGGAGCTGCGGCTGCACACCACCAACGGCTCGATCGAGATCAAGGGCCGCTAAGCAGACCGCACTCAGTCCGCCCACGAAAGAAAACCGACCGGGAGGCCTCCGGCGGGCCGGCACGGCCGGCAGCGCTTGTCGAAGCACGTGCGGTCGCGAGACGGGCGATTCAGGCGACAGACGTGCGTTGAGGCTAGGCCAACCAGCGCTGCCGGCCGCGCCGGCCCGCCGGAGGCCTCCTCGTCGACTCTCTGTGGGTCGATTGAAAGCGTGCTGCTTAGTAAACTTTTTGGATGAGAGATCCGCGCACGCTCACCGACGCCCGTCTGCAACTGCACTGGGCCGCGCAGCTCGCGGCCACGCCCGGCCGCACGCTAGCTGAGCTGAGTGTCGCCACGACGACAGCCACACGAGCTTTCGCTGGACGGAGGAGGCGCTCGTGCAGGAGGACCGCTTCCGCTCCGGCCTGCGCCTGCGCGACCTGACGCTGCTCCTCGGCGACGCCGAATTCGCGCTCGACGGGCGCACGATCGACGAAGGCTTCGCCTGGCTGGCCGCGCGGCTCCCCGGTCTGCGGAAGGAGCTCAACGATCCGATGCCGCACCACGCGGTGGCGGACGGCGCGCCGTTCTCCCTGCGCGACGCCGAGGCGTTCGAGGAGCTGTCGCGCTGCTACGCGGAGGCGGCGCGGCTGTTGCGGGCGATCCACGACGACGTCCGCTGCTGGCCGCATCACTTCGACATCGCCACGCTGCTCGAGCTCGGCGGCGGCAGGTCCATCGGCGCCGGCCGCTCGCCCGGCGACGAGTCGTGCGGCGAGCCGTACTGGTACGTGAACCACCACCCCGCCACGACGCGCCGCGACCTGCCGCCGCTCGCCGGCGGCGGGAGCTGGCACACGGAGGGGTGGGTCGGTGCGATTCTCCCGCTGTCGCGCGGCGGCGACGCGAAGGCGTTCCTCGCTTCGGCGGTCGCGGCGTCGCGGACGTTGCTATGACAGGCTGCGCAGCAGCCCGTCGCGCAGGTCGTAGATCATCGCGTAGATCTTGAGCTCGACGCCGTGCAGCGCCGCGCTCTTCACCACGTCGGACGCGCCGAGGCGCCGCTCCTGGTCGCAAACGTTCATCTCGCAGAGGCGGTCCACGCGCGCGTCGAGCTCGTCGATCGCCGCCAGCTCCGCGCTGTTCGCCGCCGCCAGGTGGCGCAGCGGCATGAGCCAGCGGTCGACGTGCATCAGGCGGCCGAGCGGCATCGTCTCGATCACCGCGCGCACCCCGCCGCAGCCGTAGTGGCCGCAGACGATCAACTGCCGCACGTTCAGCACCTCCACCGCGTACTGCACGACGGCCATGCAGTTCGTGTCGCCGCCGGCGACGAGGTTGGCCACGTTGCGGTGGACGAAGAGCTCGCCCGGGGCCATGCCGATGATCTCATTCGCCGGCACGCGGCTGTCCGAGCAGCCGATCCAGAGGAACTCCGGGCGCTGGACGCCGTAGAGGCGCTCGAAGAACGCCAGGTCGGTTGCCCGACGCCCGTCGGCCCAGGCGCGGTTGCGCGCGAAGAGGTCGTCGAGCGTCGTCATCGATGACGGTGTACGCGGCGGCACGAGCGCGCGCCGACCGGCTCGTCGTCGACGCTGATGCGGCCGTCCGCGCCGATGCGGTAGCGATAGATCGGCGCGTCGAGGTCGAGCGGCGGCCGCTGGCGGCGCACCACGATGCGGATCACCGGCACCAGCGGACGGCGCACCAGCTCGGCGTCGGGCACCGTAACTACGAGCGACGCGGCCAGCACGGCGGCGCGCGCGTGCGACTTCGGATCGGTCGGCATCGGCACCCGCAACCTTACAATGCCGAGCGATGATTCCGATCCTCCTTTTCGCGCTGGCGTTCTCGAAAAGCGGCGACGCCGTCGTGCGCGAGCTCGCGGCCAGCGGCTATGCACAGGTCGTCGTGGCGCTGCGGCGGCAGGCCATGCCGCGCGGCAGCGCACGCGTCACGGCGCGGTGGCGGAACCTCTCCGGATTCGCGGCCGAGGTCACCCCGGGGGG
>WNGF01014251.1_pt1 | contig 11018 bp, 9 predicted proteins | sample 5400641 | NCBI WGS metagenome assembly WNGF01 (sample SAMN13153371, study PRJNA577476) | soil metagenome | isolation source: 80 cm soil or saprolite under grassland replicate 2 | place: USA:California | collected 2016-06-15 | reverse complement strand
TGTGGCCACAGGCTGCTCCCGAGACGGCGAGAAGATCCCGACGGTGTTCTCCCCGCGATTGGAGGCGAACACCAGGTCGTGCGCTTCGGCGACCAGCGCTCCGGCGACGCTCGCCAGGTGTGGGATGGACCGGAGGTACGTGTTGGTCGTGCAGTCGATCACGTCGACGGCGTCGTTCGCGGTGTGGGCCACATAGAGCAGTCCTCTCCCGCCATGGACGGCCGCGTGGTCGAACCCACCCGGCTTCGCGTGCGGGGGAAGATCAACGTAGCCGACGTGTTCCAGCGCCATTCGCTGCCTGTCAGGCCCTCCCGCTGGTTCTAGCCGTGTCGAGAGCCGGCGACGTTCGCGCGACAGTACGCGTAGAGAGCGTCGTACGCCGGAAACTGCCGGGCCATGTTGTCGTGGTCATCGTTGGCGGTGGCCTGGAAGCCGGTGGCCAGCGCGTACAGGCCCGCGGACTCCGGCGTCAGCTGACGCGCGTCGGTGTCCGCTCCGCGCACGATGAGGGCGAGCGCGCGGAGCGCCGGATCCTCGAGCTTGTGTTTCTCCAGGAACGCATCGAAAGAGCAGCGGTCACCGACGTGTCCGAGCTCCACCCCCGGAACGTCGTAGGGGGTGGCCCCTTCACGCTTGGCAACCGCCATGACCTGGTCGGCCGGCACGAAGAGAAACGTCGGGCTCTTGTCGATGAACCGCGTGATCAGCCACGGACAGGCGATGCGGTCGACGCGCGCCTTTTCACGGGTGACCCATTTCATCAGCAGTCTCCTTTCCTACTTCGCCTTGACACTGTTGGTCTGGTCGAGCGCGGCCTTCAATCCCTGGGCAAGCTTTGCCGGGTCGTCGTTAGCCCAGAAGTGCATATAGAAGAGCCGCGGCGTGTCCATGAGCCCGTGGTTATGGAGTGCGGTCACATCGATGCCGTGCTGCCGCAGCGTCTTGGCCACAGCGTTCACTTCCTTGTCGATGAGCACGAAGTCGCCCGTGATCGACGCCTTGCCATCGGCGGTCGGCTGGAAGTTCATCACCGTCACCACGCCCATGGCGGGCAGCAATGGTTGCCCCATTCCGGTGATCGCTTCCGCGCGGGGAACGGTGATCTGGTACACGCCGCCGCCGATGTCCCTCCCCTGACGGCCGAGGGCCTGTTCGATCTGCTTGGTGTCGAGGGCAGGACCACCGGAGACAGCGGCCGCCGCCCCGCTGGCGCCCAGCGGTGTTCCGCTGGCGGACAAGGCCTGGCGGAGTGCTTTCGCCAGCTGGACCGCGTCGCCGTGTCCTTCGTAGTGCATGTACATGACGTGCGGCGACATCTCGTTGAGGTGGTTGTGCACGGCGGTGACTTCGAGCCCGCCGCTGAAGAGGCCGGACATCACCGCGGGCACTTCCGGGTCGAGCAGGACGAGGTCGCCCATGACCATCGCACGGTCGCCCACCTGCTTGAAGGCCGCGTAGGACCCGAGTGCAAACCCGGCCTTGACCGGAACGCCCTTCACGGTGACCGCGAGGTCAGTCCGCGGCATCCCGACGCGGAAGACATCGCCGGGCTGTAACTGGCCCGATTTGCCGAGCGCCTGCTCCACCGCCTTCCAGTCGGGGTCGGCTGCGCGCGCCACGACTGGCGCGGCAACGATCACGACGAGACCGAAAAGGACGAGAGTGCTCTTCATTGGCCGCCCCCTTTCGAGCCACGAATCCCAAGGTCGTCGAACGCGGTAACCGAATCGGCTTTGGTCCACAGCCCTACACGCCCGGACTTGAACCGTGGGTCGCGATGGTCCAGGTACAGCTTGCCGTCGAGCCACGCTTGCATGTGGTCTCCTACGGCCACGAGGCGAACGCTGTGCCACTGGCCGAGCGCAGGAGCTTTCACGGTGGCCGTCGCGAGCTGCCGCCGGCCTCGGTCGTAGGCGTAGAGCCGGAAGTTGTCCTCGAGCGCATTCGCGCGGACGACGTAGTACTTGCCGTCGGTGAACCGGAACACGATGCCACCCGATGCGTCCTCCCGGCCGGCGACCGGCTTGAACTTCATCGAGACATCGACGTTGCTGTACGGCCCGCCCGGCGCCACGATGACGTTGAACTGGTTCTTCGTCGCTCGCTGCACCAGCACCTTCTTGCCGCTGGGCGCCCCCGCCATCTCCTCCACGGCCCATTGTCCGTCGACCGTCGTCCAGCTCTCGATCCCCTGGGTCTCGAAGTCGAATTTTGCTACCGGAAGGTCGTCAGGCACCTTGATCTCCGTCACGCCCCCGAGGGCGGGCGCGCCACGTGTCATGCCATACGCGCCGATCGCGGCCAGCGCTGCCCTGAACAGGCCACGTCGTGACATCGTCAGACTCTGCATCGCCTTGTTCCCCTTTTTGCGATACGCATCGAGCTGCTACGCCTTCTGCTTCAAGACCGAATGGAGACCGTCGAAGATCGCCATCCCGCGCTCGAGCAATTCGTGATCGTCCGGCGTGGCCTGGGCGAGCGCGCGAACGGTCAGGTCAATGCCTATCGCTTCGTTGCGTGTGAACTTGCCGTCATGGAGGTCGGCTTCATGGACGATCTCCGCCATAATCTTCACCCCTCGGTCCTTGAGCGCGAAGCGCTTGACCAGGGTCTCGAACGTGCAGTCCTCGCCGTGATGCCCGAAATCCGCGCCGAGCACGTCGAAGGGGATGCCCTTCCGGGCGGCATCGGCCGCGTCGGCGAAGGCAAACTTCGCGTCCGGATCGCAGAAGCGCTTGATGAGCCAGGCCGACGCGATGCGGTCGATGTGCGGCCGGGGCCGCGTCACCCAGGTGCTACCCCGTGCGGGCAGCGACGTGCGATGCCGCCCGCCGGTCACGCGCGGTCGCGTCTCGGCGGCGCGCAGGCGCTTGGCCGTCGTCTCCCAGAGAGCGCGGGCGCGCTGGCCCGCCGGTGACGCGAGGTAATCGATGGACTGTACGCGGTCCAACTCGCGCTTGAACCCATCGAGCTTGGCGCGCAGCGCAGCGATCGAGCCGCGCTGGCTCGTCCGGTAGCGATCGAGCTGCGAGAGGATCTCTCGGCAGCCCTGCGCCACCGCCTGGTACTCGGGGCTTCGGGCTTTGTGGAACAGCGCCGCGATCTCCTCGTCCGTCATCGTGTCGACGCGGTCAACCCGAAGCAGCGTCGCCTCGCCGCGGAACGACTGGATCTCCTGGACAAGCCACTGGAACAACTCCGTCGTCTCCGGAGTCTCGGGCAGGATCCAGCTGGCGCCGCGCAGCCTGACGGCTCCCATGCGCTGGAGCTTTCGCCAGACCCCGACGCGGTGCCGGGTCGGCTTGGGCGGCAGGGTCGTGAGGAGCGTCAACCAACGCATGGGCCTTGCACTGAGAGTAACGAGTGATACACTCACTGTCAACCGTTACCCCGGAGGTTGGTGATGCCTTCGTCTCCACCAGCGATGACAACGCGCGCGAGCCTCGCCGATCTGGTGGGGTACTTCCTCTATCTCGGCGCCCTCGGGTTCGGCGGCCCCGTCGCACTGGCCGGCTTCATGCACCGCGATCTCGTCGAGAAGCGACGCTGGATCGACGAGGAGGAGTACGGACTCGCGCTGGCCCTTGCCCAGATCATGCCTGGGCCCCTCGCGGCGCAGCTCGCCATCGCGCTCGGGTACTTCCAGCGCGGTATCCTCGGCGCGACCGCGGTAGGGTTGGCGTTTGTGGTGCCGTCGTTCTTGATGGTGGTGGCGATCTCGATCGCCTACCAGCGCTACGGCGGCCTGTGGTGGATGCAGGCCCTCTTCTACGGGATCGGGGCCGCGGTGATCGCCATCATCGCCATCGCGGCCTACAAGCTCGCGCGCTCGACGAACAAGCGCGACCCGCTGCTCTGGGCGATCTTCGGCGTGCTGGCCCTGGTCACCGTCTGGGCGCAGGCTGAGCTGGCGGAGTTCTTCGTCCTGGCCGGATTCGTCGCGCTCTTCGCCCGCTCGCGGCCGAGCCGACGCCAAGCGGTCGCCTCCGGGCTGGGCGGTCTGCTGGTCCTCGCGATCATCTGGTTGACCGAGCGCTGGTTCGTGAACCTGACGCTCGGCGGGGAGCACGTGCTGCTCCAGATCCTCGTGTTCTTCGCCAAGGCCGGCGCCTTCGTCTTCGGCAGTGGGCTGGCGATCGTGCCATTCCTCCACCAGGGCGTCGTCCAGCAGTTCGGCTGGCTGAACGAGCACCAGTTCCTCGATGCCGTCGCCGTCGCGATGATCACCCCCGGGCCGGTCGTCATCACGGTCGTCTTCATCGGATATCTCGTCACCGGCATTCTGGGGGCGACGATGGCAGCGATCGGCATCTTCCTGCCCGTCTACCTCTTCACGATCATTCCGGCGCCGTGGTTCAAGCGCAACCGAGACAACGCCCAGCTGAAGGCGTTCGTTCAAGGCGCGACGGCGGCAGCGACCGGCGCGCTCAGCGGCGCGGTGATCGTTCTCGCCTATCGCGCGATCTATGACTTACCGACGGCCGCCGTGGCCCTGGCGAGCCTGGCCGTGCTCTGGCGGTTCAAGGTCCCCGAGCCGATCCTGGTCACCGCAGCGGGAGCGATTGGCCTGATCGTCTGGCCACTCGTCAAAGGAGGCTGAAATCGTGAAGAACTGGAGCGACATCGCTGCGCAGTTCCTCAAGATCGGCGCCACGGCCTACGGAGGTCCCGCCATCATGGGCATCATGCAGGCGGAGCTCCAGGAAAAACGCCAGTGGGTCTCGAAAGAGCGGTTCGTCGAAGGGCTCTCGCTCGTCAACATGCTGCCGGGCGCGACTGCGGCGCAGCTCAGCATCTTTCTCGGATACGCGCGGGGCGGATGGTGGGGCGGGCTGCTCGGTGGGCTGTGCTTCGTGTTGCCGGGGTTCTTCGTCTTGCTGGTCTTGACGATGGGCTACGCCGCACTGGGCGTCACGCCCATTCTCCGGGGCGCGCTCTACGGGCTGGGACCTGTGGTCGTGGGCATTTATCTCGTCGCCGTCTATCGCCTGGGCAAGGCCGCCATGAGCACCCGCTCTCAAGTCTTGATCGCTATCGCTACCGCGCTGGCCGCTCTCACCAGTCCCCTCGGCGTCGCCGCGATCCTGCTTCTCGCCGGTGGTGTTGGGATCTGGCTCTTTCACTCGAGGAAGCTCGGCGTGCCGGTCCTCGTGTCGCTCACGGCGTGTCTTGCCGTCCTGCATATCGTCGCGCGATCGGCGTCCGTTCCCGGCGTGGTTGCCGCTCCTGGAGACCCGCCCGCCGCCAGCCTCCTGCAGGTCGGCGCGTTCCTCGTCAAGGTAGGAGCTCTGACGTTCGGCGGCGGCCTTACGATGATCGCGTTCATGCAAGAGCAAGTGGTGAGCCAGTTCCACTGGCTCACGCCCCAAGAGTTCATCGACGGGCTGGCCCTCGGCCAGTTCACGCCGGGACCGATCCTGATGGTCGCGGCATATGTGGGGTACAAGGTAGCGGGGGTCGCCGGGGCCGTGGTCGGTGGCGCCGCCGCGTTCCTGCCGTCGTTCGTCATGATGCTGGCGATTCTTCCGGCGCTCGATCGGATCAGGAAGTTGGTGTGGACGAGAGCGGCGCTGAGGGGTATCGCACCGGCCGTGATCGGAGTGCTCGCTGTCTCACTCGTGCGGCTCGCGCCTTACGCGCTGCCCGACGTCCTCGCCCTCGCCACGCTGACGGCGACGGTGCTCGTCCTAATGGTCTGGCGGGTGGCAACGCTCAAAGTCATGCTCGTTGGCGCTATTCTCGGGATCGCGAGGAGCCGGCTCTTAGCGCTTCCAGGAGCGAAGGCAGTGCTATCCACCGTCACGCGCGCGTGAGCGGTGGCGGGAGGAAACCATGGTCACCCAGCAAGGGAAGGTCCTCTTCGTCTGCTTGCACGGCTCGGCCAAGAGCCTCATCGCCGCCGAGTACTTCAACCGCCTCGCGGCCGCGCGTGGGCTCGGCCTGAGAGCGACGTCCGCCGGAACCGAGCCCGATGACGTGATCCCGCCACGTGTCGCCCAGGGGCTACGGGACGACGGCATCGACGTCGGGGGGCGCCGACCCCGACGTCCCACGCCGGCCGATGTCGAGGGCACGGCGGTCGTTGTCACCTTCGGCTGTGACCTCGGTGAACTCGCGTCGCGCGCGTCCCGGATCGAACGCTGGGACGACGTGCCCGCGGTCAGCGAGGACTTCAAGCGTGCCCGGGATGTGATCGTCGAGCGCGTTGCCCGGCTCCTCGAGGATCCCGCGTTGGGAAGATGACGACCGCTACCCTCCTCCTCACGCGCAGCGACGTCCAAAAGCTGCTGAGCCTCGACAACTAGAAGCCCGCGTTGGTGACATAGACTGCCTGATGTTTGGCTTCCTCTGGGAGATGCGGCCGTACTTCCGGCAGGTCGCAGGCCAGCTCGTGCTGGGATCCGTCGCCGGCATCATCATGAATACCGCCGTCGTCCTGCCGGCGATCCTGCTCGGCCGCGCGATCGACCGAGCGTTGCTCTGGGAGCGGGGCGGAGCCACGGCCGCCGATGTCGGCTGGGCCGCACTGGCATTCGTCGGCGGCACGTTGCTGACCGAGGTGCCTCGCATCGGGAAACGCTGGTGGCTCATGACCGCCAACGCACGGATCCGCGCGAACGTGCGAGCCGACGCGTTCCGCGGGGTGCTGGCGTGGCCCATGGCGGACGTGCAACGGACGCCGCTGGGGGACCTGATGGCCCGCATCGTCGGCGACGTCGAAGTGCTCGGCGTGGGCGTCCGCGAGTCCACCATCGAGATCTGGGACACCGTGCTCTTCTCCCTTTCCTTCGTCGTGGCAATGCTCGTCTTCGATCCGCGCCTCACGCTTCTGGCGCTGATCCCGACACCGTTGGCCATGATCCTCGCGCATGCCACCGGCCGCTGGGTCGCTCGGCGAACCACGAGGGCACGTGAGGCGAGCGCCGATCTCACCTCGGCGATCCAAGAGCATCTCACGGGTACCAGGGTGCTGCGCCTCTTCGGCCGGGCCAGTGCGTCGATCGAGCGGATCGCCGGGCTGTCGCAAAGATTCGCAGAAAGGAACTTGAGCCTCGCTCGCCTCAAAGGAGGCTTGCAGCCGATCTACACAACCCTGATGATCGCGGGCGTCGTCTTGATCGTTTGGAAGGGAAGCGAGCGAGTCGTCGCTGGTGTCATGACCGTCGGCGTCTTTGTCGCGTACCTCGAGCTGTTTCTTCGCTTCGTCAACCGCGGTCATCGTATTCCGCAGCTCGTGAACTCGGTGCAAAGTGGTGCGGCCGCGTATGCCCGTCTGCGACCGCTCCTCGCGCCGGCTCTCGGGGTTGCGGGCGAGCCTCGCCGGGCGTCGTTCCGAACCGGGCACATTGCAGGGATCGCCCGGACCGCGGCCAGACCCACGGCAAGGACTCCAGGTCCCATCGCTGTCTCGCTACGCGGTCTGACCTTCCGGTACCCGGGCGCTGAGGCTCCAGCGCTGCGCGAGCTGAACCTCGACATCCCAGCCGGGTTTCTGGTCGGCGTCACCGGGCCCGTCGGCTCCGGCAAGAGTGCGCTTGCGCGGTCGATCCTGGGGATCCATCCAGTCGAGTCAGGAACGGTGCTCATCGATGGCCGTCCTCTCTCAAAGCTCACACCAGGGGAACGGAGAGGGCTCATCGGATACCTGCCGCAGGACGCGCTCCTGTTTTCCGGCTCGCTGCGGGAAAACCTCACGCTGAAACGGGGAGGCGGGCCGCACGACGACCCACTCCTGATGGAAGCCGTGCGGTTAGCGGCGCTGGAGGAGGACGTGCTCGGCTTTCCGCGCGGGCTCGACACCGAGATTGGCGAGCTTGGAGTACGCATCTCGGGTGGCCAGCGCCAGCGAGTCGGCCTGGCGCGCGCGATCGCCGCCGCCGCGCCCGGCTTGCCGGGGCTCCTGGTCCTGGATGATCCGTTCTCGGCCGTCGATGTCACGACCGAGGCCCGCATCGTCGCGTCGCTGAAACAGGCGTTCGGCGTGGACGCGCCCCCTCGGGACCGCGTGACCATCATCGTGTGCTCGCACCGCCTGGCGGCGTTTCCGTATGCCGATCTGGTCGTGGTGCTGCAAGATGGCATGATCGAAGCGTTGGGAACACACGGCGAGCTGGTGGCCGCATCCGGCCTGTACGCGCGCATCTTTCAGGCCCAGCTTAATGCTGAGGCGGTGTCGGTCGACGGGGCGCGGCGATGAGTGGATTCGTTTTCACTGGTGACGGCCGTGCCGCAGGGGCTCGCTCGCTCACCGGGAACCTGGCGGGCCTGCTGCAGCCCTGGCGGCTCAGAGCGATGGCCGTCGTGCTGTTCGTGCTCGCCGCCGCTTCCTTCGAGCTCGCACCACCGTTCACGATCGCGCAGGGGGTGCTCAGCCGTCTGCGGATCCGCCTCTTTGCGCATATTCAGCGGCTCCCCATCAGCCACATCGACCGGACGCCGGTGGGCGACGTCATCAGCCGCTGCACGTCGGACATCGAAGCTCTGGACACCGTGTTCTCATCGGGCGTCGCCGTCCTGGTGGCCAACCTCGTGCGACTCCTGACCCTCACGATCGGAATGATCATCCTCAGTCCACCACTCACCCTCGTGGCCGGTCTGGTCGCGCCTCCGCTGGTGATCACCCTCCGCTTCCTGCAGGTACGCGTCCGCCAATCCGAACGTGCGACGCGTATCGCGATCGGGGCACTCACCGCTCGTCTCCAGGAGAGCCTGAGAGGCATCGAGGTCATTCGCGCATTCGGCCGGGAGAGCGAAGCGGTCGGAGGATTCCGACAGGTGCTCAGCGGTGCGCTGACCGCATCGAACCGCGCGACGCGCTTCTCCGCGCTGTACACGCCCGTGACCGCCATCCTGGCATCGTTGGCGGTCGCCTCTCTACTCTGGGCCGGGACTCGACAGACGTTCGACGCCTTTGGCATCTCACTCGGCACACTGGCGGCGTTCCTGATTCTCCTTCAACGCGTCTTCCAGCCGATCACGGCTCTCGGCGAAGAGTGGCAAACGGTCCAAGGGGCTCTGGCCGGCGCTGAGCGCATCTTCGCGACCTTGGCCCTGGCCCCCGAGGACGCAGTGCCGATTCCGATGCGCCCGGCGAACACCGCCGAGCGGCCTCCGATTCATCTCAGCGACGTCGTCTTCGGATACGCCGAAGGCCAGCGGGTGCTGCATCGCATCTCGCTCGTGGTCAACGCGAGCGAACACGTGGCGTTGGTTGGGCGCACCGGCGCCGGGAAGACCAGCGCCCTCCAGCTCCTGGCGGGGCTCTACGCGCCGTGGACCGGCACAGTACGTGTCACAGGTCGCGATCCTGCTTTACTGGAGGAATCGGAACGCAGAAAGCTCCTGGGTGTGGTGCCTCAGGTGGTGCAGCTGTTCTCAGGAACGGTCTTTGAGAACCTCACTCTCGGTGACGCGTCGGTGCCCGAGGAGGCCGTGTTCGACGCGGCAAGGATTGCCGGTGCCGACGCGTTTGTTCGAGCGCTCCCGATGGGTTATCAGACCCTGCTCAGCAGTAGTAGTGGCGGCGAGGGAACGCAACTATCCGCCGGTCAGCAGCAGCTGCTCGCCCTGGCCCGTGCGCTGGTGCACAAACCAGCGGTTCTCTTGTTGGACGAGGCGACCGCCGCGATCGACGGTGTCAGTGACGCCGCGTTCCGAGCGGCGCTGCGACGGTCGGTCTTGCCCGCAGGATGCGCCGTCCTGACGGTCGCGCACCGGCTTTCGACCGCCGTGGAAGCCGACCGGGTTATCGTCCTTGAAAAGGGCTCCATCGTGGAAGCAGGCGCTCCTGGCGAGCTCGCAGGCCGCGCGGGGCGCTTTGCCGCCCTCCTGGAGCTGGAGGCCGCCGGCTGGGATTGGCGATCAGGCCCCTGAGCATCTTCCGCCAACAAGGAGGAGCCAACCCCCCCTTGGCCCCGGACGAGACGGTCAGCTCTCGGCTGACCGTCTCGTCCGCCTAGCCATTCACGCCTGCGTCGTCAACCCCTCTTGATCCTGATGTTCCTGAACGCCACGGCCTGACCGGGATACGACTGGATCCCGACGTAGCCCGCGGGGCGTCCGGCCAGCGTCGCAATCCCCCGCTCTTTGTCCGTGTTCTCGTACAGGGTCGTGCGTTCCCTGGCGCCCGAGGCGAGGTTCCGGAGCGTCACGGTGTAGCGGTCGCCACTGACGCGGATCTCGTACTCGAACCATGGCCCTGGCACGAGGGCCGGGCCCGGCTTGTACTGTTGCCAGACGTCATCGTACCGGTTGAGATGCGCGATGAAGTCGCCGGCGGGAATCTTGTAGATGGCGCCGGTGCGATTCTTCCACAGTCCATCCGGTTCTGGCCGCCGCCCGTAGAAGTCCTTGGTCACGTCGCCCCTGGCGGTGTCGTCGATCTGGACCTCGAAGCCCGAGTAGACCGCGGTCCAAGCGGGATTGGTATCGATCGGCGCACCGTCGGCGAGCGCACGGGCGCGGAGCGCGGCCGAGACCGGCTCTTGTGGATGCCGGAAGCGGAGGAAGACGCCGCTGTTGTGTCGCAGGCTATCGAAGATCCGGAACTGCAGGCGCAGCGTGAAGTCGTCGAACGCCTCCTTGGCATAGTAGAGGATCGCGAAGTCCCTGGCTCCATAGGCCATGAGCTCACCGTTGACGAGCACGAAGCCCTGGCCGGCCGGGCCCACCTTGCGCCAGCGGTTGAGTGACGTCTCGGTGCCATCGAACAGGAGCTCGAAGCCCGGGTCGGGAGTGATTGTCTCGGCCCCGCGCAGGACGTGCTCGGCGAGCGAGTCCGCCGAGCGGCGGGCCAGCGCAACACCGATGAGCATTGGATTCGGTGAACCCGTCGTTGGGAAAAGCGCAGGCGCAGCAACGTAGCAGTTGGTCGTATCGTGGATGCGCCCGAACTCGTTGGTGACCGAAGACGCCGGATCCGTACCCATCCAGAGCGTGCCCGCGTCGTGATGGGTCGAGCCCAGCGGATCGCGTCGGCGCCCGTGATCGAAGTATAGGGCGATGTCCTCGGCCGATGC
>WNGF01012170.1_pt1 | contig 11020 bp, 6 predicted proteins | sample 5400641 | NCBI WGS metagenome assembly WNGF01 (sample SAMN13153371, study PRJNA577476) | soil metagenome | isolation source: 80 cm soil or saprolite under grassland replicate 2 | place: USA:California | collected 2016-06-15 | reverse complement strand
GTGCGCGGCGCCACGAGCGCGGCCTCCCCGACGCGGTACTCGCTCTCCGGGGGCTACTTCGACCAGGACGGCATCGTGGTCGGCTCCGGCTTGCGCCGCTACTCCGCGCGCCTGAACCTGAACCAGGCGATCGGCTCGCGCATCGAGCTGGGCGGCTCCTTCACGGCCAGCCAGGCGCGCAGCAAGGCCGTCCCCACGGCCGGGCAGCAGAACGCCAACGCCGGCGCCGTCAGCGCCGCGCTGCAGTACGTGCCGATCCTCCCGGTCCGGCGCGCCGACGGCAGCTACTCCTACATCAACACCGACCTGAACGCCTACGCCACGCTGCTGGACGCGCCCCAAACGCCGAACCCCGTGTCGCTTGCGCTGGACGTGAGGGACAGCCTGAGCGACACCCGCCTGCTCGGGAACATGTTCGGGCGGATTGAGCTGCTCCCCGGGCTCGAAGCGCGGATCAGCGTGGGCGCCGACTACGCGGGCCGCTCGCGCCACACCTACTATCCGCGTACCACGCTGCGCGGCGCGCAGGCGAACGGCGAGGCGATCCGCGCCAGCAGCAGTACGTCGTCGTGGCTGAACGAGAACACGCTGACCTACCGGCGGACCTTTGGTGGCGCGCACGATCTCACCGTGCTCGGCGGATACACGCAGCAGCAGCAGGACGTGGACGGCGAGACCATGAGCAACACCAACTTCGTCAGCGACATCACCGGGTACTTCGACATCGGGGCCGGCACGCAGGAAGGCGGCCCGAGCATCTCCTCGCGCCGCGCGAAACAGACGCTCGAGTCATGGATCGGCCGCGTGAACTACTCGCTGCTCGACCGCTATCTCTTCACGCTCACCTATCGGGCCGACGGCTCGTCGCGCTTCGCGGCAGGGAAGAAATGGGGCTCGTTTCCGTCAGCGGCGTTCGCGTGCGTCCGGGGAACCGTGGCTCCAGGGCCTACGTGGCGTCGATGAGCTCAAGTTCCGCGTCTCGCATGGTTTCGCCGGGAACCCGTCGATCCGGCCGTACCAGTCGCTCGCACGCTTGAACGACCAGGGATACAGCTTCGGCGGGACAGCCTACGGGGGCTACTACCCGGTGGCCGTGGGCAACCCGAACCTCACCTGGGAGACCACCCGCCAGACCAACGTCGGCATCGACCTCGCGTTCCTGACCCGCTTCTCCATCACGGCCGACTACTACCGCAAGCTCACCGAGGACGTGCTGTTTCAGATCAACCTTCCCATGGAGACGGGCTTGCAGAGCGCGCTCACCAACCGCGGCGTGGTCGACAACCGCGGCTTCGAGTTGAGCCTCGACGCGCCCATAGTTACTCCGGAGCACGGCGGCGGCGTCGGGTGGCGCGCCAGCGTCAACGTCGCCAAGAGCCGAAACAAGGTGCTGGACCTGGGTGGCCCGGACCGGATCTTCGCCGATCTGCTCACGACCGACTACAACCTCCCGGGCACCATGATCCAGGTCGGGAAGCCGATCGGCGTGTTCTACGGCTTCAGGAGCGCCGGCGTCATCCGCGACTCCGCGCAGGCGGCGGCGGTCACCTGGAGGAACTTCAGCAACCAGCCGTTCAGGCCGGGGGACATGCTGGTCCTCGACATCAGCGGCCCCAACGGGGTGCCCGATGGCATCATCACGCTCGACGACCGGACGGACATCGGCGATCCGACGCCGGAGTTCACTGCCGGCCTCACCAGTATCGTGAGCTGGAGAAGCTTCGAGCTGACCGGCCTGCTTCAGGGTTCGTTCGGCGGCAAGGTTCTCAACGTCAACCGCATCCGCACGGAGAGCTCGCCGCGGGTCAACCTCTCGCGGGAGCGTTGGCTGAACCGGTGGACGCCGGAGAACCCTGACGCGAGGTTCCCGCGCATCGGCGAGAACCCCAATCAGGTCGGCCCGAGCAACTTTACCTCCAACCTCCTCGAGGACGGCTCATACGTGCGCCTGCGCGCGTTGACGCTCACCTACACCCTGCCTCGGGCGTTGCAGGAGCGTGCCCGCTTGAGCGCAGGGCAGATCTATGTGACGGCGACGAACCTGTTCACGCTCACCCGCTACTCGGGCTTCGATCCGGACGTGAGCGCCCAATCCGTGGGCAACACGAACCGCGGCATCGACATCGGCGCCTACCCGCTGGCGCGGAGCGTCACAGTCGGCGTGAGCGTCACTTACTAGATGAAGGGCGAGGAATCCATGATCAAGCGCTTTCAGACGGTCGCCGTCGTGGCGGCCTCGCTCGCGGCCGGCGCCTGCCAGGATCTCACCGAGGTCCCGTCCGACTTCGTCACGCCGGAGCGCTTCTACCGCAACGAAGCCGATGCGCTCGCTGCGGTGAACGCCGCGTACGCCAGTTTCGTGACGCTTCCGTCCCCGTTGTCGAGCAGCGACTACGTGGGCCGCAACTTCTGGATGCTGGTCGAGTACCCGACCGAGGTGACGACCAGCCGCCTGAGCGCCGGCAACGAGCGGAGTCACATCGGGAACTTCAACCCCCAGTTCAGCTCCGTCCACACGTACCTCGGGCCGCTCTGGCTGGCGGCGTACGCGGGCATCAACCGCGCGAACACGGTCATCGACCGCGTCCCCGCCATCCCCATGGATACACTGCGCCGCGCCCGCATCGTCGGTGAGGCGAAGTTCCTGCGCGCGCTGCATTACTACTGGCTCGCGGGGCTGTTCGGCGGCGTGCCGCTCAAGCTGACCGAGACACGGTCGATCGAAGAAGCCGCACTCGCACGCGCGACCGTCGAGGAGACGTGGGAGCAGATCGGCAAGGATCTGAGCGAGGCGGCGGCCGTACTGCCACAGAGCTGGCCGCCCGCCGACTACGGACGGGCCACCAGAGGCGCCGCGCTGACGCTGCTCGGGAAGGCCTACCTGCACAGCGCGGCGACCGTACCGGCGCTCAGCGGCAATTACCAGCAGGCGCTCGATGCCTTCCGCACGGTGCAAACCCTCGGCTACTCGCTCGACCCGAACTACGCCAGCCTCTTCGATGGCAGCAACGAGCGGAGCCCGGAGATCATCTTCTCGCTCCAGCACATCCGGGTCGATGGGCTCGGCGGGCGCATCAGCGAATGGTTTGCTCCGATCACGAACCCGCAGATCTTCCCACCGGGGGCGCAGAACCAGTTCCAGGCGGAGCGCCCGTTCTACGACTCGTACCACCCGCTCGATATGCGGAAGGCGGCGACCTGGCTCACCTCCTTCACGAACTCCGGAAAGACGGTCACCTGGAGCTGGACGCCCGGAATCGAGACCCAGTCGAACTACGGCTCGACGGGCCCGGCGCCGCGGAAGTACTTGGACCTCGCCGCACCCGACGGCGGGGCGGAGGCGCCGGACTACATCCTGCTGCGGTACGCGGACGTGCTCCTCTCCATGGCTGAGGCGATCAACGCGATCTCCGGGCCGACGGTCGAGGCGTACGCCCTGGTGGACCAGGTGCGCGCGCGGGCTCAGGTCCCGAACCTCACCCCAGGACTCGGCGCGGATGCTTTCCGGGACAGCCTCTTCACCGAGCGGCGCTTTGAGCTCGCCCTCGAGCTGCACGGCGTCTTCGACAGCCGCCGCAACTGGCCGTGGGCCAAAGCGCGCGTCGCAGCGAACATGGCGCAGATCGGCACGCTCAATCAGAAGCCGTTCACGAGCAGCGTGGAGAAGTTCGACGCGCGGCCGATCCCGGATAAGTGGCGGCTCTACCCGATTCCGCTGCGGGCGTGTGAGCTGAATGAGCTCCTCACGCAGAACCCTGGGTGGTCGGACGGCGTCTGCAAGTGACGATGTGAGCCTGCGGTCGCTCCCTGCGCTCGCGCTCGGCCTCTGGCTCTCCTCCGGCGCGCCCGCGCAGACGCCCCGGCCGGACCCCGCGGCGCCCCGGCTGCTCGCCATCCGGGGAGAGGAGCTGCTGCGCACGCGGGAGCTCCTCCGGGCGGGCGACGCGTTGCTCCGTCCCGCCCTCGACAAGCTCCTCGCCGACGCCGACCGGGTGATGGCGACGGCGCCGGTCGCAGTGACCGATAAGAAGACGCTCCCGCCGAGCGGCGACCGGCACGACTACTTCAGCCTGAGCCCCTACTGGTGGCCGGACACCGGCAAGCCGGACGGACTCCCTTACGTCCGCCGTGATGGCGAGACGAACCCCGAGAGCAAGCAGGACCTGGACCAACCGCGCGTGGCCGCCCTCGGCGACCGCGTGCAGGCACTCGCGCTCGCGTACTTCTTCACGGGTGACGAGGCCTACGCCCGCGCCGCCGCCCGCCAGCTCCGGGTGTGGTTCCTCGACCCTGCCACACGCATGAACCCGCACCTCCGCTTCGCCCAGCTCGTCCGCGGGATCGACCGCGAGCGCGGGAGCGGGATCATCGATACGCGCTGGTTCATCGAGGTTGTGGACGCCATCGGCCTGCTCGAGGGCTCCGCGAGCTGGACGGTCGTGGACCAGCGGGGAATGAAGGAGTGGTTCGCCAGGTATTTGACGTGGCTCCGCACCAGCCCCAACGGCGAGCACGAGCGGGAGGCCCGGAACAACCACGGCTCCTGGTTCGCCGCCCAGACCGCCGCCTACGCCCTCTTCACCGGCGACACCGCGGCGGCGCGCTCGATCATCGAGGGCGTGAAGGAGCGCATCGGCTGGCAAATCAAGCCGGACGGCAGCCAGCCGATCGAGCTGGAGCGGACTCGCTCCTACCACTACTCCAACTTCAACATCGAGGCGCTCTCGCGCCTGGCGGAGCTGGGGCGTCACATGGGCGTGGACGTCTGGCGCTACCAGGCGCCCGGCGGCGCGAGCCTGCGGCGGGCGCTGGACCACATCGCGCCCTACGTGGACCGGCAGAGGGAGTGGCCCGGCCAGCAGCTCGACCCGGTCGAGCCCCAGCTCCTGCTCCTGACGCTGCGGAGGGGGGAGCTGGCGCTGGGCGGAGGCCGCTACGCCGCGGCCATCCCCCGCCTCCCTACAGAGGCGGTCCGCTCAGACCGCTCCGCGCTCCTCTACCCGGAGGCCAAGGCGGCGCCGACCCAGCACCCGAGCATCTTCATCACCGATCAGGAGGGTGCCGAGATCCGTGCCGCCGCGAGAAAGTACCCGCTGCTCGATCGCTCGCTGGCCGCGGCGAGGGAGACGGTGGAGCGGGCGCTCGCGAGCCCCATCGACGTCCCCCAACCGGGGGAGGCCGGGGGGTACGCGCACGAGCGCCACAAGCAGAACTACGGCGAGATGCAGCTGGCGGGGCTCCTCTACACCATCACGGGGGACGAACGCTACGCGCGCTTCGTCCGCGACGTGCTGGACCGCTACGCCGCCCTCTACCCGACGCTCGGTCCCCACCCCCTCGCCCACAACCAGGCGCCGGGGAAGCTCTTCCATCAGAGTCTCAACGAGGCGAACTGGCTGGTGCACACGGCCGTCGCCTACGACTGCATCTACGATTGGCTCGAGCCGGCAGAGCGTGCGCGCTTCGAAACCAACATCTTCCGCCCCATGGCCGACTGGCTCTCGGTCCGGCAGGCCAGGGAGTTCGACCGCATCCACAACCACGGCACGTGGGCCACGGCCGCCGTTGGCATGATCGGCTACGTCTTGGGCGACCGGGAGTACGTGGACCGGGCGCTCTACGGAACCACGAAAGACCGCAAGGGCGGTTTCCTCCGGCAGCTCGATCTGCTGTTCTCGCCCGACGGTTACTACATGGAGGGCCCGTACTACATCCGCTACGCGCTCATGCCCTTCTTCTACTTCGCCGAGGCGGTGAGCCGGAACCAGCCCGAAGTCGGGATCTACGACTACCGCGGCCAGATCCTCAAGAAGGCGCTGTACTCGGCGGTCCAGACCGCGTTCCCGGACGGCGTGTTCCCGCCGATCAATGATGCCTCGCGCACGATGGCGATTACCGCGCCCGAGGTGACGCTCGCCGTCGACCTGACCTACGCCCACTACGGCGCCGATGAGAACCTCCTCGGTGCGGCGGCGATCCAGGGCCAGGTGATCCTGAACGGCGGGGGGGTGAAGGTGGCGAAGGACATGGCCGCGCGGCCCCAGCCGCCCGGGATGAGCTGGGGCAGCGTCGAGTTCACCGACGGCTTCGATGGGGCGCGCGGCGGCCTCGGGATCCTGCGCATGGGCGGGGGACGCGATGCGACCATGCTGCTGATGAAGTACGGTGTGCACGGCGAAGGGCACGGCCACTTCGACAAGCTGCACTTCATCCTCTTCGACGGCGGGCGCGAGGTGGTGCCGGACTACGGGTTCAGCCGCTGGATCAACATCGAGCCGAAGTTCGGCGGCCGCTACCTGCCGGAGAACGACTCGTACGCGATGCAGACCATCGCCCACAACACGGTCGTCGTGGACCAGACGACGCAGAACCGGGGTGCCTTCGGCACGGCCGAGGCGATGTGGGCCCGGCGTCACTTCTTCGACGCGAGGAACCCCGGCGTCCAGGCGATGAGTGCCCGCGCGGACGGGTACTACGACGGCGTCGGGATGCAGCGGACCATGCTCCTCGTCCGCGATGCGCGCCTCCCCCATCCAGTCGTCGTCGATCTCTACCGGCTCACCAGCGCCGCGCAGCACACGTACGACTACCCGATCCACTTCCGCGGGCAGCTCATCAGCACGAACGTCAAGTACCGGGCGGACACGGCCCGCCGGGAGCCGCTCGGGAGCCGCTTCGGCTATCAGCACATCTGGAAGGAGGCGTCGGGGACCACCGACGAGCCCGCTCGCCTGACGTGGCTGGACGGGAACCGGTACTACTCCTTCACCGCCGCCGCGGCCCCCGGGACGGAGGTCCTGTTCGGCCGCACCGGCGCGAACGACCCCAACTTCAACCTCATCGTCGAGCCGCTCGTGGTCGTCCGCCGTCGGGCGAGCGAGCACGTCTTCGCCTCCGTGATCGAGCCGCACGGCTACTTCAGCGAGGCGCAGGAGCGCTCGGAGCAGGCGCGCGGGCGGCTGCAGCAGGTGCGCGTGCTCGGCCACGACGCCGAGGCGACCGCCGTGGAAATAACGGGGGAGGGTGGGCTTCGCTGGTTGATCATGACCAGCAACGGCCCGGCCTCTGAGGGCGCCCGCCATCGGGTCATGCTCGGCGGGCAAACGTACCAATGGATCGGCAACTACGCCGTCGAGGGAGTCCAGGATGCACGCTGATCTCAGCGACAAGGTCGCGCTCGTGACCGGCGGCGCGCGCGACATCGGGCGCGCCACGGTCCTGGCGCTCGCCACCAGCGGGGCGGCGGTGGTGGTGAACTACCGCAGCAGCGAGGAGCGGGCGCACGCGCTGGTGGACGAGGTGGTCGGGGGCGGCGGCAGAGCGGTGGCGGTGAGGGCGGACGTGACCCGTGCCCAGGAGGTCGAGCGCCTCGTCGCCGAGACGCGGCGGGCCTTCGGCGACCGGATCGATATCCTGGTCAACAACGCCGGCGGCCTCGTCGCGCGCAAGCGCCTGGAGGAGATGGACGAGGCGTTCTGGAACACGGTGCTGGCGCTCAACCTCACGAGCGTCTTCCTCGTGACCCGAGCGACGCTCCCCTACATCCCCGAGGGGGGCGCCATCGTCAACCTCTCGTCGCTGGCGGCCCGCGACGGCGGCGGCGGCGGAGCCATCGCGTACGCCACGGCCAAGGGCGCGGTGCTCACGCTCACCCGCGGCCTCTCCAAGGAGCTGGCCGCGCGGAAGATCCGCGTGAACGCCGTCTCTCCCGGACTGATCAACACGACGTTCCACGACACCTTCACCACGCCCGAGGTCCGGAAGGTCGTGGTGTCGCGCACCTCCGTGGGGCGCGAAGGGGCGGCGGAGGACGTCGCCAATACCATCCTGTTCCTCGCTTCCGACGCCTCCTCGTACATCGATGGGGAGTCGATCGAGGTAAACGGCGGGCTGTACTTCACCTGATGCCGCTCCGGAGAGCCAAGATCCCGACCGCCATCGAGGAGATTCGCGGACCCGGAGGGGCGAGCGCCGGCCGGTTCAGCGGCCTGCGCTGGCTCATGATCGGCATGATCTTCCTCCTCACGGTGGTCAACTACATCGACCGCATGACGTTGTCGGTGCTGGCGCCCACCATCATGGAGCAGTTCGGCATGACGAACGTCGCGTATGCGCGCGTCGTCTTCATGTTCCTGCTGGCCTACACGATCTCGCAGACCGTCTCGGGGAAGGTGCTGGACCGGGTCGGCACGCGCGCCGGCTTCATGCTCTTCGTGGGGATCTGGACCGTCGCCTCGATGCTGCACGCGGCGGCCCGCAGCGTTACACAGCTCGGGGCCTTCCGCTTCCTGCTCGGGATCGGCGAGGCGGGGAACTGGCCGGGCGCGGCCAAGGCGGTGGCGGAGTGGTTCCCGGTGCGGGAGCGCGCCTTCGCGATGGCCGTGTTCAACAGCGGCGCCAGCATCGGCGCGGTGGTCGCTCCACCGCTCATCGTCTGGGTCGCGCTGGCTTTCGGCTGGCGCTACGCCTTCTTCGTCGGCGCCTCGCTCTCGGCGGTCGTGCTGACGCTCTGGTTCCTCTTCTACCGCACGCCGGAGCGCCATCCGCGCCTCTCCAAGAAGGAGCGTGCGCACATCCTCTCCGACCAGACGCCCGCGGACGCCGCCGCTGCCGTGTTGCGGCGTCCGTGGCTGTCGCTCTTCCGGCACCGCCAGGTGTGGGCGCTCGTCGCAGGACGGTTCTTCACGGACCCCATCTGGTGGTTCCTGATCTCCTGGCTGCCGAACTACCTCAAGAACGAGCGCGGCTTCACGCTCGCGCTGATCGGGATGCTGGCCTGGATCCCGTTCCTCTTCGCCGACCTGGGGAACCTCTCCGGCGGGGGGCTCTCCAGTCTCCTTATCCGGCGCGGGTGGAGCGTGGACCGGGCACGGAGGGTGGTGATGCTCGGCAGCGCGTTCCTGGTTCCGGTCGGGGTCGCGGCGGTCGTGAGCACGCGCAGCGACGCCGTAGCCCTCGCGGGAGTCAGCCTGATCGCCTTCTGCTTCCAGAGTTGGATCGTCAACGTGATCACGATCCCCTCGGACTGCTTCCCGAAGCAGGACGTCGGGTCGGTTGCCGGGGTCGGCGGCACGGCGGCGGGCGTGGCGAGCATGCTCTTCACGCTGCTCGTCGGCTACCTGGTGGACCACTTCTCCTACGCGCCGGTCTATCTGATCGTAGGCGCGATGGGACCGCTTGGCGCGGTGCTGTTCTTCGTGATCATGAGGCGTATCGAGCGTGTCCCGGCCGTGGTGGGCTAGCAGGACGCGCGCAGCCGCGCTCCTGGCGCTGCTGCCGCTGGCGGCGCGCGCGGCGGCGCAGGAGGGGCCCCTCCTCGGCGCCACCCGCATCGCCGCGCTCCCGGCGGCGGAGCGGGACGCGTGGCTGCGCTACCTCGAGACCTCGCGCCGCAACCGGGAGCGCGACCGCGCGGCGATGGACGCCGAGCTGAGAGCCGCCAAGCGAGAGGGCTGGACGCCCGCGCCGGCCGGGCCCGACTTCGTCGTCGAGAAGCACATGAACGACGCGTGGTTCCGGGGAGAGGACGCACGCCGCACCGCCGACGCCATCGTCTCCTTCCAGACGCCGACGGGCGGATGGTCCAAGCGAGTGGAGTTCGGGCGGCCTCGCCGGCCGGGCGAGAACTGGGCGAGCGAAGGCGACTGGAGCTGGATCGGCACCCTCGACAACGGCGCCACCACAGAAGAGATGCGCTTCCTGACGGGGGTCATCCGGGTGCACGGCGACCCTCGCTACCGCCACAGCTTTCTCCGCGGGCTCGACTATCTCCTGCTCTCCCAGTTCCCCAACGGCTGCTGGCCGCAGGTCTACCCCCTCGTGGGGTCCTACCACGACGCCGTCACCTACAACGACGATGCTATGGTGCACGCCCTCCAGCTCCTCCGTTCCGTCGCCCGCGGCGAGTACGGCTTCGTCCCCGAGGAGGGGCGCCGCCGCGCCGCTTCGGCCATGGAGCGCGGCATCGCGTGCGTGCTCGCGAGCCAGGTGATGGTCGGCGGCCGCAGGACGGTGTGGGGGGCGCAGCACGACCCGCTCACCCTGGCCCCTGTCCAGGCACGCGCGTACGAGCACGCCGCGTTGAGCGGGCGAGAGAGCGCCGCTATCCTCGACTTCCTCATGCGCAGCGAGGCGCCGCGTCCAGCCGTGGTGGAGGCCGTGCACGCAGCCGCGGCGTGGTTCCGCCAGACGGCGATCCACGGCTACAGCTACGAGCCCCGGGGCGCCCTGGCGGCCAGGGAGCCTGGCGGCCAGGGAGGGAGCCGGACCCCTCTGGGCGCGTTTCTACGAGATCGGCACGAACCGGCCGATCTTCAGCGACCGCGACGGCGTCATCCGGTACGACCTGCGCGAGATCGGGGAGGAGCGGCGCCGCGGCTACATGTGGTACAGCGACGAGCCGGCGTCGACGCTGCGACGGTACGACGCCTGGGCGCGCCGGCATCCGGCGGCGGAGTGACCGGACGGCACTACCAGAACCCAAACGACGTCGCGCGGAACCGTAAACACTGAGGCGTCACGCGGAAACCGTATTACGGTTCTGCGTGACGCCTTTTGTGCTACGGTTCTGCGCCACGTCTTTCGCGTGACGTCGTTTGCGTTTTATCTAGTCGCCGCTGGCGGCCCGCTTCGACGGTGCTCCGTTCGGGCGGGAGCCCGCGCGTGCCGGCCCGCCGCGCCGCCAGGCGAGCTCGCGGTGGTTCGCGAAGTAGATCACGCCCCCCCGCTCAGGGCTGTGGTAGAAGGAAAACTCGTACGCCTCGCCCACCAGCACGTATTCGAGCACGTACTGCGTGCCCCGCGCGTCGCGGTCGGCCCGGACGCTCCGGATCGGCAGCGTGCTCGAGTCCGATCCACCGGTATAGAAGGTCACCGCTCGCTGGGTGAGCGCGAAGGGGCGTTGGGCTTGACCCGGAGCCGCCGCCGTCCAGACACCCCACAGCTCGCGGGGGACTGATGCGGCCGGGCGTAAGGTCCCGGCCCCGAACACGGGCCACGCCGCCGCAGCGAGCACGAGCGG
>WNGF01013648.1_pt1 | contig 11021 bp, 7 predicted proteins | sample 5400641 | NCBI WGS metagenome assembly WNGF01 (sample SAMN13153371, study PRJNA577476) | soil metagenome | isolation source: 80 cm soil or saprolite under grassland replicate 2 | place: USA:California | collected 2016-06-15 | reverse complement strand
TCGGCGCTCAAACGAAACCCGCCGCGTCCGCGGCGCAGCCAACGACGCCCGCAGCCGCTCTCAAGCAGTTGAAGTGGCGCTCGGTCGGCCCGGCCAACCAGGCGGGCCGCGTATCCGTCGTCGCCGGCGTGCCCGGTGATCCGTTCACGTATTTCGTCGCCGGCGCGAATGGCGGCATCATCAAGACGACGAACGGCGGAACGACTTTCAAGCCGGTCTTCGACGCACAGGACGTCGGCTCCATCGGTGCCATCGCGATCGCGCCGAGCGACCCGAACGTGATCTACGCCGGCACGGGTGAGGAGAATCCCCGCAACAATGCGTCCATCGGCGACGGCATGTACAAGTCAATCGACGGCGGCGAGCACTGGTCGCACATCGGGCTCGAGAAATCCGAGCGCATCGCGCGCATCATCATCGACTCGAAGAATCCGGACATCGTCTACGCCTGCGGACTCGGCCGTGAGTGGGGACCGAGCGAGGAGCGCGGCGTCTTCAAGTCGCTCGACGGAGGCAGGACGTGGAAAAAAGTCCTTTACGTCGATCAGCAGACCGCCTGCTCGGACATCTCCGCCGATCCGAACAACTCGAACATCATTTACGCCGGGATGTACACCTATCTCCGCAAAGCGTGGCACCTCGAATCGGGCGGCGGAAAGACAGCGGTCTACAAATCCGTCGACGGCGGCGCGACGTGGGATCGTCTCTCCGGTCCCGACCGCGACCGCGGACTTCCGCGAAAGGACATGGACCGCATCGGCATCGCAGTTGCGCCGGGCAATCCGGACATCGTTTATGTGGTGAGCGAGACTCGCGACGAGGGCGAGCTCTGGCGCACCGAGGATGCCGGCAGAAGCTGGCGCACGGTGAACCGCGATCCGAACATCAACTTCCGTCCGTTCTACTACGCCGACATCCGCGTCGATCCTTCGAATCCGAATCGCGTCTTCTCGCTCTCGGGCTCACTGAATCTGTCGGAGGACGGCGGAACGAATTTCCGGACGATCGCGCGCGACGTGCACGGCGACCATCAGGCGATGTGGATCGATCCGCTGAACGCGAAAAGAATTCTGAGCGGCTCCGACGGCGGCTGGCAGGTGAGCTACGACGCCGGAAGAACGTGGGAAGTCGTGAACACTTTTGCGTTCACGCAGTTCTATCACATCAACTACGACATGCAGCGGCCGTACACGGTGTGCGGCGGACTGCAGGACAACGGCAACTGGTGCGGGCCGAGCGTCGCTCTGTCGGGACAGGGAAATCTGAAGCGCGAGTGGGCGACAGTCTCCGGCGGCGACGGATTCTTCACCGTGCCGGATATCTCGAAGCCGTGGATCGTCTACTCCGATGCGCAGGGAGGAATGATCTCCGTCACCGACACGCGGACCGGCGCGCAGAAGACGATCTATCCGTACCCGAACCGCGTCGGCTCGGTCGGCGACGCGATGATCTCACACAAGTACCGCTTCAACTGGAACTCCCCGATTGCGCTATCGCCGCAGGATCCGGGCGTGGTGTACTTCGGCGGGAACGTGCTCTTCAAATCAACCGATCACGGAAGCTCGTGGACGGTGATCTCTCCCGATCTCACGACGAACAACCCGACGAAGCAGCAGTCGTCAGGCGGACCGATCGTCGTCGACAACACGGCGGCTGAGTTTCACTGCACGATTCTGTCTATCGCTCCGTCGCCGCTCGATCCGAACGTCATCTGGGTCGGAACCGACGATGGCAATGTGCAGGTGACGCGCGACGGCGGCAAAACGTGGTCGAATGTTTTCCGGAACGCGCCGGGACTCAAGCCGAACGCGTGGATCCCCACGGTGGACGCATCGCACTCTGATGCCGGCACCGCGTATGTCGCCGCCGACCACCATCAGGACGACGACTACACACCGTATGCGTACATGACGACCGATTACGGGAAGACATGGACGCGAATCACCGGCGATCTGCCGGCGAAGGCGGCGTGGGTGCACGTCGTCCGCGAGGATCCGAAGAACCGGAATCTCCTCTACATCGGAACGGAGATGGGCGCGTGGGCATCGTGGGATCGCGGCGCGCACTGGACGTCGCTGCGCGGCGATCTCCCCATCGTTCCCGTGCGCGACATCCAGATTCATCCGCGCGAGAACGACATCCTTCTCGCGACGCACGGACGGGGTCTCTACATCCTCGACGACGCGGCCGCGCTCCAGCAGCTCAGCGACGCGATGAAGAGCGACGCCCTTCTCTTCGACGTCCGCCCCGCCGTCAACTGGACGTACTGGAGCAAGGACGGCAACCTCGGCCAGAAACGGTGGTCGGGCGCGAATCCGCCGTTCGGCGCGCTCATCACTTATTACCTGAAGACGCAGCCTGCGGGCGCGGTGGACATCACGATCACCGACGCGAGCGGAAAGGTCGTGCGCCGCATGCGCCGGGTGTCGGATGAAGCGGGAGTGAATCGCGTTGCGTGGAATCTCACGTATGATCCACCGTTCCAAGCGCCGGGAGTCGGCGGAGGCGGGGGTGCACGGGCGGAAGCGGCCGGTCAGCCGGCGGATACTTCACTGGAAGCATTGCGCGCGAGACGAAGGGCGGCAGCGATCACCGGCGAGACAGCGGGAGAGTTCGAGGGATTCGGCGGACCGGCGCGCGGACCGACGGTGATCCCTGGCACGTACACGGTGACGCTCAGCGCCGACGGAAAGAGCTACACGAAGACGGTGACGGTGGAGAGCGATCCGCGTTCGGACATGACGCCTGCGCAGTTGCAGGCTCAGCTCGACGCGGCGATGCAGCTGCGGGATCTGTCGAGCCGGGCGAATCGGATTCTGGCGTCGGTGGATGATTTGAGCAGACAGCTCACTTCGCTGCGCGATCAGTTCGGACGCGCGGGTGTGAGAGCGATGCGCGATTCGTCTTCAGCCGTTTCTTCAGCCGCGAGCGTCGCTCCGCAGATAAGCGACGCGATCGCGGCGCTCAAGCAGTTCCGCGATTCAGTTCTCGCGCGCCCGATAGCGGGGCTCGGATATCGTCAGTATCCGCGGCTGCGCGAGGAAGTTCAGACCGTGTACGGAATGGTGTCGGGTGTGACCTGGTCGCCGACAGCAGGCGAGCTGCTGAGAATGTCGGAGCTCAAGGCCGAGACGGATGCTGCGCAGTCGCGGCTGGATTCGATCGTGCGTGACAGGGTCGAGCCGATCAACCGGGCGCTCGGAGGCATGCCGCACGTGATGGTGCCGAGGTAGTCATCTCAACGGGTTCACGATAGCTCCGGTGATTGCAGCAACTGCTATGAACCGCGACGCTGGCCGTTTCCGACCAGTAAGTAGGATCGCGCTCGAGCACGATCACGAGGTCGCGCATTCCCTGCCCCTCGCGGACCTCGTAGTGAACCTCGATCTCATCGCCGCGAATGGTCCCGGTGAGCGGTCTCGTCGGATTCGCCTTCTTGCTCTGCTCGGCGACGAAAGTGATCGAATTGCCGGAGATCGAATACGTGCCGCGGCGAGAGTCCAGCAGCAGCGGCGATGGCGCCGGCCTCTGCGTGCCGGGAAGATGCTCGTGATAATATTTGAACGACACGGTGAACCTTCCATCGGGGCTCAGACGCAGAATCGCCTCGTCGAGCTTCACCCAGTGGTAGTAGCCGTTGGTCGTCACAATACGTATCTGCGCGGGGAGCGGCTTCCTGTTGAACGCACGTGCCACGTACGTGCCGGCTGGAGCGGCACGGCCTAATGCTGCCGGCCCCGCCGAATGCGAGACGGTCTGACCGCCCGCAAGAATCCCCAGAAACAAAATCGAGCGCAGCAACATCTTGTTACTCCGTGAGAGGCTTCCGCTGGCGCAGACTCGTGCGCCGAGCGACGAAGCTTATCTCCAGTGTCAATCGCAGGTCTCTTGCGAAGAGGCAATATAGGTATTCGCCTTTACAAGAGCGAAAGTTCTTACAATTGATAACCGCAGGAGAATGCGGCCGACCACATGACTGACAATTGATGACGACGAGCTGGAGCGGCCTCACGGGCGCAGCCTTCACAATGACCGTAGGCGCGATGATTGTCGCATGCGGCAAATCGCCCTCGACAAGCTCCTCTCCTCCGCCAGCTTCAGTTGCCTCGGCGGCGGCGGCCCCCGCGAGTGTGGATTCGCCAATCGCCGTGAACGGATCTGCATCGCTGAAATCGGTGAAGGGAACCTGCCCCGCTACCGGTCTTTGGGCGATCTGCAGCGTTGAAAAGCGCCTTCGACTTTCCGGTCTCGTCGCGCGCCGCCTCGACGAATCGCCGCAGCGCGCCGGATTCAGTGTGCGACCCGCGGCGTACGCACTCGGCCGCGATTCGCGCCTCGAGCTCTTTATCTATCGCGACGCGAAAGGGTTGACGCGGGATATGGCCGGGATCGACAGCGCGACCGCGAGCCCGCGCGGCGCAAAGAATTCCTGGCCGTCGCCACCGATCCTGATTGAATCCGCGAATCTCGCAGCCGTCCTGTTGACGGAAGATTCCCGAACGGCGGAGAGACTTACTCTGGCGCTGACTGCCGGCGCGCCTCAGCGCTGACGGCCGCTCATCTTCCCGCATCCCGTTCAAGCCCGTAGCATTGACGAATCCTCAACTGTTAGAGCGAAATCGATGAATCGCATGAGTCGCTGGGCGATCCTTCTGCCAATGGTATTCATCGCCGCTGCACCGGGCGTCCACCGGGCGCCCGCCCGCCGGCCGATCACGGATACCGATCTTTTCAAGTTCGTCTGGGCAGCCGATCCGCAGATGTCGCCCAACGGCGCGCGGGTCGTGTTCGTGCGGGTGAATGTCAACGAGGAGAAGGACAGCTACGAGACGCAGCTATTCATCGTGCCCTCTGACGGGAGCGCGCCGCCTCGTCCGCTCACGAGCGGCCGGCTTGACAGGAGTCCGCGCTGGTCGCCCGATGGAAGACAAATCGCATTCGTGCGGACACCGGACGGCCCGGACGGAAAGCCGGCGCCGAGTCAGATCTATCTTCTCTCGATGGATGGCGGAGAGGCGCGCCCTCTCACGAATGTGCCGAAGGGCGCCGGTTCTCCGATCTGGTCACCTGACGGACGGACGATCGCATTTACCTCGACGCCCAAGCCCGACTCATCGCCGCCTCCCTTGGCGAAAGTCGATTCGGCGCGCAAATCGGCCGACTCCACTCATAAACCACACAAAAGCGACGTCCGCATCATCACGCGCGCCGTATATCGGTTCAATGGCGCGGGGTACGCTGAGCCGGGAAGCCACAATCACATCTGGACCGTGCCGGCTTCGTTGTCCTCATCGGGAGAGTTGGCAGTCGCGCATCAGATCACCTTTGGCGATTTCGACGAAGGTGACGCTGCGTGGTCACCCGATGGCTCCCGCATCTATTTCACATCCAATCGCCGTCCCGAGCCATACTACGACACCCGAGGCAATGAGCTTTACGCTGTGTCCGCGGCCGGGGGGCCGATCACGAAGATCACAAGCATCGACGGCAACCTCGGGCTCACTACCCCTTCCCCCGATGGCAAGCGCATCGCATTCGTCGGCGCTCCGAATGGCAAACCGGTTCGCTCGTACGATCAGCCAGATCTATTCGTCGCCGACGCAACGCCGGGTTCCCAGCCGCGGAATCTGACGGCCGGCTATGACTACGACATCGCATCCGGGATCGGCGGGGATCAGCATCCACCTCGCGCCGGTGCGGGCCCAAGACTTATCTGGAGCCGCGATGGAAAGAGCATTCTCGTAGTCGCGACCGAGCACGGCAACGCCAATCTCAAGCGCATTTCGGTCGCTGACGGAAAAGTGGATTCGGTCACCAATGGCAACCACGAGATCATCGCGTATACCGCAAGCTCCGACGGCTCGAAGCTCGTGGCTCTCGTTTCGACGCCGGTGAGCATCGGGGATTTGTTCGTCGTACAGATGGCCGCCCCGCGGTCAGGGATGACGCAGATCACTCACGTAAACGACGCGCTCTTCAGCACCCTCGACCAGAGCACCCCCGAGGAATTCTGGTATACGAGCTTCGACGGGGCGCGCGTGCAGGGGTGGATACTCAAGCCGCCGCAGTTCGATCCGGCGAAGAAATACCCGTTGATTCTGGAGATCCACGGCGGCCCGCACACTGCCTATGGAAATTCGTTCACCCACGAGTTCTCGTGGATGGCTGCGAAGGGATATGTGGTTCTCTACACGAACCCGCGTGGCAGCACATCGTACGGGCAGGATTTCGCTAACATCATTCAGTTCCACTATCCGGGCGACGACTATAAGGATCTGATGGCCGGTGTCGACGAGGTCATCAAGCGCGGTTACATCGACACGACTGCGCTCGGCGTCACCGGGGGCAGTGGCGGCGGAGTGCTGACGAACTGGATCGTGACGCAGACCCATCGCTTCGCAGCCGCGGCATCGCAGCGCTCGATCGCCGACTGGTCTACGTTCTGGTATACGGCGGACTTCACGCTATTCAATCCGACGTGGTTCCACGCCGCACCGTGGGAGGATCCGGCGGATTTCGCCCAGCGATCGGCTATTACGCACATCGCGAACGTGACGACGCCACTGATGCTGATCGAAGGCGAGGCGGACATGCGAACGCCGCCGGCCGGCGGCGGCGAGCAGATGTTCCGGGCGCTCAAGTATCTGCATAAGCCGACGGTGATGGTGAGGTTCCCGGATGAGACGCACGAGTTGTCGCGATCGGGGAAGCCGTGGCACAGAGTGGAGCGGTTGCGGCACATCGTTGGCTGGTTCGACAAGTATCTCCAGCATCAGCAGATGACGATGTACGACCTCCGATAATTAGTCGGCGGGAGATTTCGCTACTTCTCGGGAGGATCGGGGGCGTTTTCCTCCGCTTCGTCCGCGCTCTCGGTAATGCTTCCCTTCTGGAAGAGAGTTCCCTTCATGATTTTCCTCCAGACCGGCTTGCGGCGAAGCAGAAACTCGAGGTCCATCGTGAAGTGCTTGAACTCCTCCTTCTGCGCGTCGGCCATGATCGCCTTGGCTTCCTTGTCGGTCTCGAGTGAGATCCGCTGCTCGTACCAGCCGATCGCTTCCGCTTCCTCGGTGAGCGAGGCGATCATGCGGGCGAAGGTGCGGACTTCCTTCGAGAGCTCTTCAGGCGGCTCGTGATATTGCTCGAATCCCATTTGTCCTCGGAGCTTGAAAAGAGAATGACCCGGGCGGGTCTCGAACCCGCGACCTACGGATTAAAAGTCCGTTGCTCTACCAGCTGAGCTACCGGGTCGAACGTTTTACAACTTCACACTCTCGAACAACTTAGACAATCTGAGTGAAATCAGTAGGCCTCGCTCAACTCCCCGATTGTGCCCGAATTGTGCCCGTCGCGAACGGGAGCACGGTCCGAGGGCCCGCAGACGCGCCAAGCAGCGCCGACAACTTCGCCACTCCTTCGGACAAGTCGGCAGCCGACGTGATCGCGTAGCGCCGACCGTTCGGGCGCAGCCCCACACGCGCTGTGCGCGATATCCGTCCGCAAGCGCAACGAGTGGGCCGCAGAATGATGGAACCCGGTAACTAGAAGCATCGCTGGCGATACGCACGCTCGGAATCTGCGCGATCTGGCAGGGATATCGCAGGTAGCCCACACGAACAAGCTGTGTGAGCGCGTTGAGCGGTGTAGAGGCAATGGCGGTCGGGACTTCCCCCCCCCGGGCCAAACATCGCCACGCCTATGTTCTTATTAAATCGCGATTAGGGAAAGCTCTTGATCGGACACCAATGATTGGTCTCTCAGACTTCGTTAATCCGTAGTTGAAAAGTTTGCAGACCTTGACGTGAAGCGCCCCATCGTAACCCCGCCGAACAACCCTCCAGCGAGAAAGCAATAGAGCGACGGAATTGCAAGAGGCATAAGCAGTGAGCCCAAGATTAGCTGAAGCACTGCGAACCACGCGACTCCTCCAACAATACCTATTACTACTGCCACGGCGTACCGTGAAAAAGGCGTCAGCGTCACCAGGCGTCTTCTCAAAGGGACGAAGAGAAGGAATAGCAGCAAAGCAAGGCCTCCTGACAGAATACTCACGAGCAGTATTTCCTGTCTGCCAAACCCCTTCATCACGATGACGTATAAGACCGCCGCTAAAGTCGACCCCACGAGCGTCACGGTACCTGACAATGCCGCCATCTTAATCGTCGAGCTAGTCTTCATATCGAGCTAGTCTTCATATCGGAATCGCTCGCCAACTCGTTTTTGAGTTCGTCGTCACTCGAACGACAAACGCCTGTAAGATGTGAGTCGTCCGAAACGCCGATTGTCTCAGGAGGCTCCACGCTACAGGCATCCAGAATCCGCGCAATGCCTGTTTCGTATGCCGGAAGGTGCTTTTTCTTATACATGATATTTGCCGCTGGGGGGCCGATTTCACCCATTTGTGGGCGTATTACCGCGCACGTGGTTCTAGACGAAATTCGGCGAAGCGTCTGGAAGAACTCTTGCTAATTCAAAAAGAGCCACGCTAATAGTCGGTTTTTTTGTTAGTTGTGACGACCCGCCCGACCGAGTGTAGTCACGTCCCGCACGGCCTGCTGAGCTGCGACACCCGCGAAAAAAACAACGTCCGCACGACAGGAATGCCATCGTTTCTCAAAACTCGGGTGATCGCGATCTGAGAGTCGCCGGGAATGCCCGTTCCCGACAGTGTGTAGATCCAGCTGTCGGTTTCGCGCGTGATCTGAGCCGGACTGTCCTGCGTGTAGAGAATGGACTGCAGCATCGTTCCGTTGGAGCGGATGTCTACGCACTGACCGATGACGCTCTTCTGCGCAAACGCGGACGATCCGGGAACGAACGGCGTCGGCGAAACAGAAGCGAGGATGTATTGCGCGGAGAAACCCTGCGCCGTCGGAGTAGAGCCGCCGAGCCCACCGGTGCCACCCGTGCCGTCTGTGCCGCCGATTCCCAGCAGCGAGCTTTCCCCGCACGCGCAAAGCGCGGTCGCCAGCGCCAACCAACGTAAAGCCCGTGCGAGCATGCAGCCCCCAAGCCGCCGATGTCAGAGCTCGGCGAAGTCACTCATCGCAAAACTCTTCTTCATCATACCCATATGCTGGCGATTAGTGCGCATCCGCCGGCTGATCAGTCCCGCCTCATGCCGCGCCGCTGACTATTTCTTCGTCGAATCGGGCTCGCTTTCCGAGCTCAGCCAGCCTTTGGTCCAGATCACCAGGGCTCCGCAGTCGAAGTTACCACCGATGAATTGAGGAGGAGTTTCCGTCGCGGTCGCGTAAACCTCCATTGCGCCGACTTCCGAGCCGGAGATGACGTCTTCGAGCGTCATACCGCTAGAGATATACGCGCGAGTCCCATCAACGAACACGTTGAGCATGCATCGCCCGGTAATGCTCAGCGCTCGAGTTGACAGCGGCAACGTTCCCGTGCGGCCAACGCTTGCAATCTCGACGCCGTTGATCGTCCGGAGCATGTCGCTAGCGCGTGCCGGATTGCGCCTTTGAATCTCTTCGGGCGATATGAACGTTCCCCAGCCGCGCCGCTTCCGCTCGAAGAATCCCGTTTGATTGAGCAGCGGGTCGCTGAGACTGTCCATAACGACGATCGTGCTGAGCTGCACGGAAACCGGAGTCAGGATGACGCGCATCCGACGGTTCCGCGCCGCGCGAAGCACTGTCGAAAAAGTCGCCGGCCCATAGCCGAGCACACGCACCGTCACGTCCGTCTTCCCCGGCTTGAGGTGCCGGATCGTGAACTGCCCGGAGTCCCCACTCTCGGCGCGAGCGGACCCGTCCGAGAGAATAATTTGCGCTCCGCGCAGGGGATGCCCGGCGGAATCCTGCACGGTTCCCGAGAGCGTAGCCAAGGAATCAACGACGGGGCGCGGCGCGATGGACTGCGACGCCAGCGCCGATTGCGGCCCGCTTATCTCGATGTCGTCAGGCGTGCGGCCGTAAAATCTCACCGCGACGAGCTTCTGATTCTGGACCTGCTCCGTGCGGAAACGGTAGCTGCGCGTGAGCGGCTGGATGCTCTTGATCCGCTCGAAGAGGGCGACCCCCTTGAAGATCTCGTGGTATTCCGTCGTGACTTCGAGTCCGACAATGGGCGGATTCAGGCGCTCCGGCCGGGTCAGGCGGAAAACCGACTTCCGGATCATGTAGCTCGCGCTGTCGATGTAAACCTCGCCTTCGACGTCGGCCTCCTTCAGGTTGCTCGACGGCTTGAAATCCACCCGATACGCCGGCGCTTCAGCTACCCGCTCCATTCCGCGAAAACGGAAGCAGTGATTGACGAGGAACAACGGCTCCGCAACGTCGATCAGCTCCGGAATCCGCATTTCACGCGGACCGTTCGGGACACTGTCGTTCACAGGACGCACAAGCACTCCCGGTTTATACCCTCCGCTCACGCGACTGTTGAACCGCACGGTGTCTATTCTCAGCTGCTGGTCCGGACCCGATCCGGTCGCGATGGATGTCCAGCGCTCGAAGTCATAGAGAAAGGGATACTCATTCCGCAGAAGCTTTTCGCGCTCTGCGTTCTTCGTCAGCTCGTCCAATATTCCCCCAAGCTCGCCGGGACTTTCCCCCGCTCGGCAAGAGCTCGCGAATGTGCGCACGGCGGCGAGCCGGATCGCGACCGGAGTAAGAGCGAAAGAGAGCGCATGCAGATCGGCGCCCGGGTTCACCGGAATGATCGTGTCGAGCGGCGCGTATCCGAGCTGCCGGATGCGGAACGCATATCGTCCCGGCGGCAGCGTCAGGCTGAAGGAGCCGTCGGCATTGCTGAACCGGGCCGGCCCATTTGTGACCGACACAGTGCTGTACGGAAGACTTTGTCCCGATGTCGCCGAGACGACCACGCCGCCAATGAGGATTCCCTGCTGCGCGAGCGCTGATGACGCAAGCAGGAACGGGAAGAGAAGCGCCCACGGAACGAGTGATCGGTTGGCTGCCCTTCGTTCGGGGAACATTACTCCGACTTCGTGAGGCGTGGGTGCGCCATGAAAGTTTCCTCCGGGCGGAAATCGGACTCGGCGA
>WNGF01009703.1_pt1 | contig 11022 bp, 10 predicted proteins | sample 5400641 | NCBI WGS metagenome assembly WNGF01 (sample SAMN13153371, study PRJNA577476) | soil metagenome | isolation source: 80 cm soil or saprolite under grassland replicate 2 | place: USA:California | collected 2016-06-15 | reverse complement strand
GTTGGCGCGGCGCGTTTTGCGACCGGTGGAGCGGTCTCGAACACTGGTTTGGCGCTGCACCGGCTTGGCGTGCCCACGTGGCTCGTCGCGAAAGTTGGCGACGATCCGTTCGGGCAGATCGTGCGCGCGATCATCGCGGGTCGCGATGTGCGGCTGACTGAGGGCATCGTCACCGACCCGGCGGCCATGACCTCATACACCGTGATTATTAATCCGCCAGGTGTTGACCGCATCTTCCTGCATTGTCCCGGCGCTAACGACGCCTTCGGGCCCGCCGACGTTCCCGACCACCTGCTCGCGCGAGCGGTGCTGTTCCATTTCGGCTACCCGCCGATCATGCGACGGATGTATGAGCGGGGCGGCGTGGCGCTCGTCGACCTGCTGCGGCGTGCCAGGGCGAGTGGCGCGACCACCTCACTCGATCTGAGCTTCCCCGACCCATCCTCGGACAGCGGTCGCGCTGACTGGCGGGCAATTCTGGCCGCCGCGCTGCCCTACGCCGACCTATTTCTGCCGAGTGTGGAAGAACTGCTCTTCATGCTGCGCCGCGACAGCTACGAGCAACTCAGCGCACGCGGCGACCTGGTCGCACAGCTCACACCAGACCTGCTCAGCGCAGTAAGCGCCGAACTGCTGGAGTTGGGTGCGAAAATCGTGGTAATCAAGCTAGGCGACCGTGGGCTATACTTGCGCACCGGCGGCCTCGCCAGCATCGAGGCGCTTGGCCGCGCCCGCCCAACGGATTGGGCTGCGTGGGCCGGCCGCGAGCTCTGGGCGCCGTGCTTCCGGGCCGACGTTGCCGGCACGACCGGTGCTGGCGACACGACGATCGCTGGATTTCTGAACGCGCTTCTGCGTGGCCTCAATCCCTATGATACTGTGACCGCCGCCGTAGCCGTGGGCGCCTGTTGCGTGGAAGCGCCAGATGCTCTCAGTGGCGTGCGTTCGTGGGAAGATACGCTGGGGCGTATCGCGGGCGGGTGGGAGCGTCTTCCACTGCAGCTGAGCGCTCCTGGCTGGGACTGGAACGAGCGCGAGCAGCTCTGGGAGACGCGGTCAGGCTGAGGAAACCTTCGGAAGAACCTCGGCTTACACAGGGACAAGCTGCAGCGGCGCGATGCGTGCCGTAACGCGAATGAAAGGAGCGTGATCATGGCCGTCATCCCGCGTCTGAACCGGCTCCTTGGGCCGGACGGTAACTGTTTCGATGTGGCGATCGACCACGGCTTTTTCAACGAAGGCAGCTTCCTGGGAGGCATCGAGGATATGCCAAACGTTATCGCTACCGTCGTCAAAGCCAATCCCGACGCGATTCAACTCAGCCCCGGCACCGCGCGCCATCTGCAGGATCTGCCGGGCAAGGACAAGCCTGCGCTGGTACTGCGCACCGACGTGGCGAACGTCTACGGCAAAGAACTGCCGCGCGTCCTGTTCAGCCAGCTGATCGACGCGCCGCTCGAACAGGCTCTCCGCGCCGACGCCGCATGTGTGGTGGCCAACCTGTTCCTCATTCCCAATCAGCCAGAGGTCTACCACCAGTGCGTGCGCAACATCACCGCACTCAAAACTGGGTGCGAGCGCTACGGCATGCCGCTGATGGTCGAGCCATTGGTGATGCAGCCGAACAGCGCGGCTGGCGGCTATATGGTGGACGGCGATATCGGCAAGATCGTCCCGCTAGTGCGGCAGGCGGTGGAGCTGGGCGCGGATGTGATCAAGGCCGATCCGACCGACGACCTTAACCAGTACCACCGCGTGGTTGGGGTCGCGGGGGGCGTACCGGTGCTGGTGCGCGGTGGCGGGCGGGTTTCCGACCAGGAAATATGCGAGCGTACCTACGCCGTGATGCAGCAGGGCGCGCGGGGGATCGTGTATGGCCGCAATGTCATTCAGCACGGGTCGCCCGGTGGCATGACACGTGCGCTGATGGCGATCGTTCACGACCACGCAACGCCGGAACAGGCCCTGGCGATCCTGAATGACAAGGGAACTGGTTGATCGGGTGACGCGCATTGGTCATGCATGCATCTTGCAAGCATGGCACGCGAGGGAATGAGCATGCGAAAACGAGAGATCAACTTCGGCGTGATTGGCTGTGGGCTGATGGGGCGCGAGTTCGCGAGCGCTGCTGCGCGCTGGTGCCACCTGCTCGACTTGGATGTCGAGCCGCGCATCGTGGCCGTGTGCGACACGAATCCGGCTATGCTCGACTGGTTCGCGCAGAACCTCCCCGGCATCCGCACCACGAGCGATTATGCACAGCTACTCGATGCCGCCGACGTCGAGGCAATCTACTGTGCGGTACCACATCACCTGCACGCCCAGCTCTACACGGATATCATTCGCGCCGGTAAGCACCTGCTGGGTGAGAAGCCATTCGGTATCGACCGCGCCGCCAATACAGCGATTATGGAGGCGATCCGCGTGCAGCCGCACGTGCTGGTACGCTGTTCTTCGGAGTTTCCGTTCTTCCCTGGCGCGTACCGGATCGGACAGTGGATCCGCGAAGGGCGCTTCGGGCGAATTATCGAGGTGGAGGCCGGTTTCTGGCATAGCAGCGACCTCGACCCAAGTAAGCCGATCAACTGGAAGCGCCAGATCGCATTCAACGGCAAGTATGGTTCTATGGGCGACCTGGGTATGCATGTGCTCCACGTGCCCTTACGTGCCAGTTGGCAGATCACGCGTGTGCGGGCGCTGCTCTCGAAGATCATGGTCGAGCGGCCCGATGCAAATGGCCGGATGGTGCCGTGCGAGACATGGGACAACGCCATCCTGGCCTGTGACGCAGCGTCCTCCGACGGGCAGTCCTTCCCGATGGTGCTCTCGACCAAGCGGATCGCACCGGGGCACAGCAATAGCTGGTTCATCTCGATCTCCGGCACAGCGCTCTCGGCCCGCTTCAGCACCCAGCAGCCCAAGCAGCTGGCGTGGCTGCCGTACACACCCGGCGCTGAGCAGGCCTGGCACGTAATGGACATGCCATACCAGTCGGCCTACAAGACCATCACCGGCAACATCTTCGAGTTCGGCCTCTCCGACGCGATTTTGCAGATGTGGGCGGCGTTCTGCGACGAGCTGGTGAATGGCCCGCAGATGCACCAGCCATTCAACTGCGCCACGCCGGAGGAAGCGGCGGCCACCCACGCCCTATTCACGGCCGCGCTAGAGTCGCAGCGCACTGGTCAGACAATCGAGCTGTGAGAGCAGGTTGTGCATGCAGATGATTGAAGCCATGATCCAGCACGCAATCATATCAGGTAGCGCCGATCAAGCGGAAATTGAGGGCGGCGTTAAGCTGTTCGACGATCATGGGCATGGTTGTCGCTTCCCTTTTGAGATGAGATGTGGATGGCCGTAGCCGGATACGCCGATTGCCCGGCACTTTCATTATACACGCAATCATCTGGCATAGGGGTTGATGGTTGCCGCCCAACGTGTTGCGCTTCAGCTGCCGCCGAGGCGCACCACATCATAGGCACGATCTCGCGCGCCGAAGGCGGTCAGCTGCAAGCGCAACACGTTGGGCCGCGAATCGGCGGGGCCGCGCTATCAACCGAGCTGCCAGCCCCCGTGGCATCATCGGTAGTGTCGCAGGCAAGCTATTCCACGATAGCCGACTCGAATTGGCCCATGATCGCAGCGTGCTGTTGAAAGGGAGCCGCATGGAGCGCAGCGATAAGCTCACGCAGCCTGGGTGTGAGGATAATCAGATAGCGGGTGGGCCCGGCGGCCTCAAAATAGTCATGCGGCACGCCCGCAGGCACAAACACGCTTGTTCCTGCTGAGGCTTCGACCTGGCGGTCGCCAAAGCGAAAGGTGAGGGTTCCTTCAAGAATATGCCAGGCTTCATCGTCAGCGTAGTGGACGTGCAGATAGCCAGGGCCGCTGCCGCTCCACTCGTACAGATCAAAAGATTGCCCGATGGCTGCGATGGCTTGCTGGCCGCTTGGGCGTGTGGCGCTATCGGCAACAATGATCGGTTCAGTCATCAGGTACGCTCCTTTCCGGGTTGGCTTGATGGTAAACGGCCTAAAAATTGCGTGGTTGCCAGTGTCACGACCCATGGCGTCGGTGCATAGGATCGTCCAGTGATGATATGTAGTCACTGGTTAGGCTCGCGCCCGACCACTGACCCGCTCCGGCGCGATGACAAGAATCACGCGCACCTGATCGTGCCCGCCATACCAGGGATAGGGTTTGCCGAGGTATTTCTGCGCGAGCATCTCGATATGCTCGACGGCGCCGTCGGTGGTGACCGACACCACGCGGCCGCGGATCTGCACGTAGCGCGAGGGGCTGTCCGGCGCGGCGATGGCTACGGCCACGCGTGGGTCGCGCGCAATGTTCTTGACCTTTACATGCGTCTGCACGCTGTTGATCAGCACGTGCTCGCCGTACGTATCAACCCAGGTCTGGGTGACTTGCGGCGAACCATCAGACATCGAGGTCGCGAGATAGCAGATACTCGGCTGGCGCAGCAGGGTGAGCACCTCATATGTCAGTTTCACATTGGCTCCTTGTCGTTCTTGATGTTGGGTTCCAAAGCCGATACGATCGCATTGGTGCAATGTCTACGCCACGAGACTCATATCAGAATCACGGTATTCGGAATGTTCCTTGACCCTGATGCTATTATCTACGACGGGAGGTGGACGGAGATTCCATACCAGGTCACCAGCATGGACGTCGGAGGCGCAAGCGGAACGAGATGTACGCTATGTTGTTCGATCGCTTAGGCGGTTGGACAAGGGATGTTGGGTGGCTTCCATCAGGGCCATACGATAACATCTCATCAGTCTGTTCATCTTCCACGCCAACTCGCGTTCGTATACAGTAATGTCGGTATAGGCGCTTAGCCATTGCACCCAAGTTTCGCTCCTCTCTCCTCTACTCAGCGTTCAGAGACATCTCGCTTTTCCCACTCCAGCGGGCAGATGTCCCCCTCTTACGATACATCTGGTGGCCCGACCACTAGTACCATGTACTGTACAACAGCATGAGCCATTCCATACGATGCGGTCACTCACCGCGCCCGCATCTCGGCGGGAGTATAATAGCCACCGCATACTGAACGAGCAACACGCTCCTGACATTGCCAGTAGCGAGAGATGGAGCATCTTGGAGGGAACAAGGAGGGATATGACCCTCACGATGCAGCGCGAGGTAACCTTCGCCGATCGGGTGACAGCCCTGCGGCTGGTCGACACCGATATCCATAACGACTTGCCGAGCCTTGAGGAACTGCGGCCGTTCCTGGCCAAGAAGTGGCATCCTTGGCTCGACAGCGGCGGCCCCGGCTCGGCCGCGCGCTACTATGCCAACATGGGTTCCGGTCGGATGGACGATGTCGTGAACGAGGAGGATGGCCTGGCCGCCGGCGATCCCGATTGGGTCGTCCAGCAGTTAATGACGAAATACCGGATCGACATCGGCATCCTGACCGGCTCGATCATCGGGCTGAGCATCCAGCACGATTACCGTATCCAGACCGCGATCGCCAGCGCCTATAATGAGTGGACCCTCGCCAAGTGGGTGCGCCCCTACGACTGCTTCAAGGGTTCCATCCTCTGCCACCCGCAGGATCCCGACGCGACTGCGGCCGAAGTGCGGCGCCTCGGCCAGAATCCCGGCATGGTCCAGGTGTTAATGGCGAGCGCCGCGCGCATTCCCTACGGGAACACGTTCTACTGGCCGATCTACCGCGCGGCGGTCGAGCACAACCTCCCGGTCGCTATCCACGTTGGGTTCGAGGGCACAGGCATCGCCAACCCGCCTACTGCGGTTGGTTATCCCTCGACCTATCTTGAGTTTCACACCGACCACTCGCAGACGATGATGGCTCACTGCGTCAGCTTGCTCTGCGAGGGGGTCTTCGAGCAACTTCCCACGCTCAAGTTCGCCTTCATCGAGGGCGGCACCGTCTGGGCGCCCTACGTGATGGGTCGCCTCGACCGCCTCTACCCCGCGCTCAAGGCCGAGGCGCCCTATCTGACGATGCGGCCGAGCGAGTACTTGCTGCGCAACTGCTACTTCAGCACCCAGCCGATCGAGGAACCGGGGGATCATCGGCACCTCCTGCAGATGCTGCGGATGATGCACGCCGAGAAGACAGTCGTCTTTGCCAGCGATTACCCGCATTGGGACTTCGACAATCCCTTGGTGGCGTTCAACTTCTTCCCAGAAGACCTGAAGCGACGAATCTTTGTCGAGAATGCCCTGGAGCTATGCGGCCCGCGTCTGCTCGAGTCGAATCGGAGGGCCTGATGGCAACTACCACACCGACATTGCTGGTGGAGGACCGAAGGCATACCCCACCGACGCTACAGGCCATCGACGTCGATCTGCACCACCATATCGCCAATTGGCGCGACGTAGCGCCCTTCGCTCCACAAGGCTTGCGTCACCGTCTCGCTCGGCCCGGTGGCCCGCCGCTGGCGCGCCACGGCTTTAAGATCATCGGCCCGCACTTCGGCGCGGCCCCGCGCCCAATAGATGCACATGGGGAGATGGGACATCCCGCGGCGGACCCGGCTTGGGTCAAGGCCGAGTATCTCGACAAGCGCGGCGTCGATATCGCCATCCTGACCGGGCCGGTGTTGAGCCTGGGGGTCCAACCAAATCCCGATATGGCGGCCACCATCGCCACCGGCGTCAACAATTGGACGCTCGAGACCTGGGTTCGCCCGTTCAGTTGCTTCAAGGGTTCGATCCTGGTGGCGCATCAGGATCCGGCGCAGGCAGTCGCGGAGGTCGATCGCTTGGGCGACGATCCAGGTATGGTCCAGGTCCTGATGGGCAGCGCCAGCGAGATGCCGCTCGGCCGGCGGCAGTTCCACCCGATCTACGAGGCGTGCGTCCGCCACGGCCTGCCGCTGGCCCTGCACATCGGCGGCGAGGGCGCGGGGATGTCGCCGCCAGCCACGGCAGTTGGCCATCCAACCAGCCACTTCGAATGGTACGGCTCGCTGCCACAGGTCTACATGGCCCACATCATCAGCCTGGTGACCGAAGGCGTCTTCGAGAAGTTTCCGACGCTGAAGGTCGTTCTCTACGAGGGCGGCATCTTCTGGCTGCCGCACATTCTGTGGCGCTTCGACAAGAATTGGAAGGCGCAGCGCTCCGAGACGCCATGGGTGAAGGAGCGGCCGAGCGCCTACATCCTCCGGCACTTCTACCACGCGACCTACCCACTGGAGGTGAGCAGCCGGGAAGAACTTGCCGAGTTGCTGGAGATGGTTGAGGGGCAGCGTACGCTGCTCTTCTCGGGCAACTATCCTCATTGGGAGCTAGGTGATCCCTTCGAGATGATCGAGGGGCTTCCCGCAGCGCTGCGACGCCGCGTGCTGGTCGAGAATGCGCTGGCGGTCTACGGGGAGCGGTTGCTTCGATCGCATGTGCGCTAGGCGTGGACACGCGTCGAGCTGTGCCGGAGGCACCCGGATCCGGCTCGGCGGGCACCGCCGGAGGCGGAGGAACTGATGACCAAGCATGTGGTCGCACGGCGGGAGGACATCCCGCCGGGCGGGCGAAAGATCGTGCGGGTGGCGGGGCGCGAGGTCGGTATCTTCAATATTGAAGGTACCTTCTACGCGCTCAAGAACGTCTGTCCGCACCAGGGGGCACGCGTCTGTCTAGGGCGAATCGTAGGGACCGCGCTCCCCTCAGGCGTCTACGAGTATACGTATGGTCGGGAAGGGCAGATCCTGCGCTGCCCATGGCACGAGTGGGAGTATGACATCGCGACTGGCGAGTCGCTCTTCGATCCCAATGTTAAGGTATTGAGTTATCTGGTTGAGGTCGTAGGCGATGACATCGTCATAACTATTGGTCAGTGATGCTACCCGTTGAGTTCAGCATCCGCTATAGCGTGGAGGAAGGCTACGAGGATGAGGCGCTCGCGCTCGCCAGGCGACTCTTTGCTGTGTATGACACGGGCATCGATTCCCTAAGTCTCATACCGACCGGGGAGGAGAGGTTCGCACTCTACTTCAACGGGCGGCTGGTCACCTCCCACCAACGCGACGGGCGTGCCCCAACCGTAGCGGACGTCCGCGAGCTGTTCAGTCGCGAAGGGATCATCATCGAACGCCGACCAGGACCCGAGGAGGGTGCGGACATTGATGAGGAGGAACCAATTGAAGATCACAAAAGTGACTGCCACGGCGGGGTCACGCCGCCGTCCGAACCCCATCCGCGATGCTCTCCAAACGCTTGATACCGAGGGATCGTGCCGCGTTGTGATCGAAACCAGCGAGGGTATCATCGGGCGGAGCACCATGTTCTTTGGTCGCGGCGATCGGACGCCCGATATTCTGGCACATCTTATCAACGACGAGCTTGCGCCTGCCATTGTCGGAGAGGATGCCTTTCTCATCAGGGGTATCCGCGACAAGCTCTGGACGCTGACTGATTATCATGGTACGCTCGGCCTGGCGCTCTTTGGTATCGCCGGAATCGACCTTGCGCTGTGGGATATGGTCGGCCGGGCGCTCGGCCAACCGGTCTGGCGTCTGCTCGGCGGTCACCGCGACCGTGTACCGGCGTATGCCATGGTCGGCTGGCTCAACTATGATCTTGACAGGTTGCAGCGGATCGCGACCCAGGCCATGGAGCAAGGGTTTGTCGGCGTCAAGATCAAGGTCGGAGCGCCAACGCTGAAGGATGATGTGCAGCGGATCGAGGCGGTTCGTGCGGCGATCGGCCCAGATGCTCTGCTGATGGTCGACGCGAACCAGGTGTTCTCGGTGAACGAGGCGCTCCGACGCGGCCGGGTCTACGAGGAGCTTGGCTGCTACTGGTTCGAGGAGCCGCTCCGGGCCGACGACACTGATGGTCTGGCTCAGCTCGCTTGGGAGCTGACGATCCCGATTGCCTCGGGCGAAAACAACTACGGCAAGCGCCAGTTCCGCGTGCTTTTCGAGCGTCGTGCGGTGGATGTTGTCCAGCCCGACCTGCGGCGTGCCGGTGGGCTCACCGAATGCTTGGAGATCGGCCTGCTCGCCGACGCATTCAACGTACCCTATGCATCGCACGGCGGCGGTGCCCATCTCCATGTGCTGGCTGCGCTACCGAACACGCTCTTTATGGAGAGTGGACTGTTGCCCGCAGGCATGACGGAGCGGCTAGTTGACGGCTGTTACCTGCTGCCCGAGGAGCCTGGATTAGGCGACCAGAAGTAGCTCGACCCCGAAAACGAAACAATTCCAGACATTGGCAGATCAAGGATTAAAATGACAAGTGACACACTCCCAACACCGCAAGCTCCGCTCACGGCCCAGCGGATGGCCCAAGCCGCCATCGCGTTGCTCGAGTCGCTCGAGAGTGACCAGCGCGCGCGTGCCAGCTTCCCGTTCACAGGAGATGAGCGGTACCAATGGGCGTACACGCCCGGGCCACGCAATGGCCTGATGCTGAAGGAGATGACGGCCACACAGCGACGCGCTGCGCTCCGGCTCTTTGATGCCGGGCTCAGTGCTCGCGGCGCTGCGACTGCGCAACAGATTATTCTGCACGAAACGATCCTTCGCGAGACAGAGCGGATCGAACAGCGACCGAGTAACGACGATCGCGATCCCGAGCTGTACTATTTCAGCGTCTTCGGCGTGCCTGGCGTCGCGCCGTGGGGCTGGCGTGTAGGTGGGCACCATCTCGCGCTGAACTTCGCCGTAGTCAGTGGCGAGCTCGTGTCGCCGGCGCCGCTCTTTTTCGGCGCAAATCCGGCCGAGGTGCATCATGGATCGGAGCGCGGGCTGCGATTACTGGCGGCTGAGGAGGAACTGGCGCGCGCCCTACTCGGTAGTTTGGATGGAGAGCAAAAGGCCGTCGCGGTCGTCGATCCGGTCGCCCCTGCCGATATTCTGACCAAGAATTACCGGATGGTTGATCCCACGGCCGTACCGCGCGGCATCGCCTACACCACACTCTCTGGAGAGCAGCGTGGCCATCTGGTCAACCTGATCCGCCACTATATCGAGCGAACTGCGGAAGAGGTGAGCGCGCACGTCTGGGCGCGGATCGAGCGGGCGGGCTTGGACGAGTTGAGCTTCGCCTGGGCTGGTTCCGAGCAGCGTGGCCAAGGACACTACTATGCCGTCAAAGGGCCGACGTTTCTGATTGAGTATGACAATACGCAGAACCATGCCAATCATATCCATAGTGTCTGGCGCGATCTCACACATGACTGGGACGTGGATATGCTGGCGAACCATTATGCGCAGGCGCATGGGGCGCCCTAGCGCCTCTATGTTTCAGCCAGACACCACAAAGCGACCGACAGCGCCAGACGATGCCGCTACCTCAAACGGCGAGAGGGCGGTGCTTTGGCAGTGGAGCGGTGAGGATAACCCTCCCACTGACAAGCAAGATCGCACATAATTGAATCCCAGCGATACTCGAATTTACGATGTATAATCGGTTTACTCTTCCCAAAGGAAACTAATCAAGAAGGGTGTCAACCATTTTAGAATGATTGATACCCTTCGTATTATGGCAGCAGCAACCTATCGGTGCGTTCGTTTATCGCTTCAGCGCATTGGGCGGACATACTCATTCCTTCGCTCCTGTTTGGTCTGCCTCCCACGACGATGGTGACGGCCTCGGACTATCTTCAGGCGCTAGCCGTACAACCAGCTCTTCACCGTTGTGCGCTACAATTACTGTCGGCGGAGAAAGCGAGTGGAGGGCTACGATGGGACACGCACCGGGAGAGGATCTCGATCGTTCGCAGGTTCAGGCGTTTCTGGCCAGCCGCTTCGACCCTGCATCGCGCCAGGTAGCGCACGTCGGCGCGGGCGCCTGGTCGCGCTGCTTCAGCTTTCACCGGGGTGAGCAGGAACTGGTGGTTCGCTTCGGGCAGCACGTCGACGACTTTCGCAAGGACCGGCTGGCGGCCGCGTTCCGCACACCGGAGCTGCCGATCCCAACGGTGCTCGCCATCGGCGAGGCCTTCGACGGCTTCTACGCCGTCTCCACGCGCGTGCGCGGCATCCCCCTCGAAAGCGTGAGCGAAGCCCAGTGGCG
>WNGF01010126.1_pt1 | contig 11026 bp, 9 predicted proteins | sample 5400641 | NCBI WGS metagenome assembly WNGF01 (sample SAMN13153371, study PRJNA577476) | soil metagenome | isolation source: 80 cm soil or saprolite under grassland replicate 2 | place: USA:California | collected 2016-06-15 | reverse complement strand
GTGCTCTCCAGCGAGCCGGTGGTGTCCTCCCACTGGCCCTGGCCGCAGACCAGCACCAGGCTGACCTGGCGGCGCAGCCAGTCCAGGTGGTCGCCGTCCATGTTGGCCATGTAGTCCATGGGGTTGTTGAAGTAGGCGTCCTCGCCGCGCTCCCAGCCGCCGCCGACCACGGTGACGTCGTAGACCCCGCTCATACACAGCGCCAGCGGGAACAGGTCGGCCCGCTTGAGGGCGAAATTGGCCGCGTGGTAGGCGCCGAAGCTGCAGCCGGTGACCATCGTCTTGGTCTGGCCGGCGCAGTCCTCGGCGATCCGGGGGAGCACCCGGTTGAGGATCCAGTCCTCGTACAGGCCGTGCCGCCGGGCGCGGGCCTCGAGCGAGAGGCTGCCGTTGCGCCAGCTGTGGGCGTCGAAGCTGTCGACGCAGTAGAGCTTGACCCTGCCGGCGTCGAGCAGCTCGGACACGGCGGCGACCATGCCGCGGTCCTCGTAGTCGGAGCAGCGGCCCGCGTCCGAGGGGAACACCAGCAGCGGGCGCCCGTAGTGGCCGTAGGCGATCACCCCGCCCGCCCCGAACGCCGGCGAGTCGACCGACCAGTAGTCACGTCTCATGCCCACAGCTCCTCGAGGAACCTGACCAGGTACGGGTCGAACAGGTCCCGCCAGGCCGTCCAGTTGTGCCCGTCGCGGCTGGGCACGAACCGCACGGGGTAGCCCTGGCGGGCCAGCACCAGGCCGGTGGCGCGGTTGTTCGGCAGGTTCACCTCCACCGTGCCACAGGTGATCACCACCGGGACGGGGTGGCTCCACTCGCGCTCGGCGTGGACCCGGTCCATGAAGCGGCGGATCCGCCGGAACTCCTCGAAGCCGAGGTCGTGCGGGTCGTAGCGGTGGTGGAAGAAGCTACCCGACTGCAGGAACAGCCCGCCGAAGGTGGGCGGGTGCAGGCGGTGGGCGTGGAGCATGGCGAGCGCCCCGAGGCTCGCGCCCATGCCGACCCGCCAGCGGCGGCCCGGCGGCGACGGCGCCAGCCCGGCCAGCGACGGCAGGATCTCGCGGGCCAGCGCCTCGGCATAGGCCGGGCTGGCCGAGTAGTGCTCGCCGCGGCGCATCGGGTGCAGCAGGGCGGCGCGCATGCGCGGCAGGGCACGGCGGTGCGAGAGCCGGTCGAGCAGCAGCTGCAGGCCGGAGTAGCGCGCGTACTCGATGCCGTCGTGGACGACCAGCAGTGGCAGCCGCTCGTCGGGGCTGGTGTCCGGTGGGCTCCAGATCAGCGCGTGCAGCCGCCCGTCGAGCGAGGGGACCTCCAGCTCGAGGTCGCGGACGTCGCCGGCGGGCACCTCGGCCGGTCCCGTCCAGGCGGGCGCGCGGTAGCCGGGGAACTCGATCACCGACTTGTCGCCGAACGGCCCCGGGCCGCGCAGCGGGTTCGCCGGGTCGCAGACCAGCTCGCTGCGGCCGTCGGCGTAGAGCAGCTCGACCAGGTACTCCATGCGGTCGACCGGTGGCCGCGGGAAGGCCAGCCGCCATGGGTCACCGTTCTCGCCCGGTTCCAGGCCCCAGCCACCCCGCGGCATGGCCACCTCCTGGAACAGCCAGGCGGCGGCCAGGTCGGGCGGGGGGTGGTGCAGCCGGAAGGTGACGCCGTCGCTGCTGACCAGCGGACCGGCGTCGGTATCGCTGCTCTGCATGGGCTGCACGATACCGGTCCCGGATGACGGCCGCCTGAGCGGTGCCCGGCGCCGCCGCGGCCGGGGTCGGCACGGCAGCCGACCCCGGCCTGGCCGGCCGACAGGGCGCTCGGTCCTCGCTCCCGCCGCGGATCTGGCAACCTGGAGGGGTTGCACCCGGGACGGACCGCCCGGCAGGAGAAGACGGATCACCATGCTGGCAACGCTCACCGGGCTCGGCCTCTCGGCCGCCGCCGGCCTCAACGCCTACATTCCGCTGCTGCTGGTCGGGGTGGTGGCCCGCTGGACCGACGCGGTCGCCCTGCCGCCGGACTTCGCCTGGATCCAGAACAGGTGGGTCCTCGCCGCCGTGGCCGTGCTGCTGCTCGCCGAGGTGGTGCTCGACAAGGTGGCGGTGGTCGACCACCTCAACGACCTGGTGCAGACGTTCGTGCGCCCGGCCGTCGGCGGCGTCATCTTCGCCGCCACCGCCGCGGCGCAGCAGGTCGACGCCTCGCCCTGGATGCGGGAGCACCCCTGGGTCGGCTGGCTGGCCGGCATCGCGGTGGCCGGGCTGGTCCACGCCGGCAAGGCGAGCGCCCGCCCGGTCATCAACGTCACCACCTTCGGGATCGCGACCCCGCTGGTGAGCGCGGCCGAGGACGGCGTCTCCCTCGGCATGAGCCTGCTGGCGCTGTTCGCCCCGGTGCTGGTCCTGGTCGGCCTGCTGCTGCTCGCCGTGGCCATGGTCCTGGCGCTGCGGCGCCTGCGCCGCCGCTGGCGGCAGCGGCAGCGGCCCGTCCCCGCCTGAGCCCCGCGGCGGCCGCCGTGCCGCGCCGGCCTGGTCGGGGCTCGTGGAATGCCCGGGGCCTGGCGGACCGTTCTACCCTGTGCGAGGGACGAATGCTGAGGAGGCGACGAGGTGCAGACCACGGTCGAGACCGCGACGTTCGCGGCGGGGTGCTTCTGGGGCGTCGAGGCGGACTTCCGGCAGATCCCGGGCGTGCGCCGGACCACGGCGGGCTACATCGGCGGCGGCCTCGACCAGCCCACTTACAAGGACGTCTGCAGCGACCGGACGGGCCACGCCGAGGCCGTCCAGGTCGAGTACGACCCTGCCCAGGTCTCCTACGAGCAGCTCCTCGACGCGTTCTGGAAGCTGCACGACCCCACCCAGGTCAACCGGCAGGGCCCGGACGTCGGCACGCAGTACCGCACGGCGATCTTCACCCACGACGAGGCCCAGTCCAAGGCCGCCGAGGCCGCCAAGGAGCGGGCACAGGCGAGCTTCTCCCGGCCGATCGCGACCGAGATCGTGCCCGCGGCCACCTTCTGGCCGGCCGAGGAGTACCACCAGCGCTACCTGGAGAAGCGCGGCATGTCCTCCTGCGCCATCACGGTGGAGTCGTAGCGGCGGCAGCAGGGCGCTGCGGGCATCAGCGCCTGCGGCGGCTTCACCGACAAGGGCGCGGAGCGGGTCTAGGGGCGTTGGTCGGTCCGGCCGTAACGTTCCCGAGACGCAGGCTGGCCACACTGGCACGCGACCGGCGACGCTGGTGGGCATCGGGGTCAAGCCTTCGTTGCCGCGTGATGGGAGGACCATGTCGGTGACCCCTGTGGGTGGAGTCGTCCGGACGCGCTGGCGGCGGGCGGCGGCGTGGTCGCTCTGGGCACTGGTCGTGCTCAGCATCGCCGTCATGGCCTGGCCGGACCACCTGCTGCGGCAGGCGGGGAGGCCTGAGCTGGCCCCACTGGGCACCAGCGACGCCGCCCCGTACGTGCTGGGGGTCGTGAGCGCGGCCACGGTCGGGGCGCTGCTCGGTAGCCGCCGCCCGGCGCACCCGGTCGGCTGGCTGCTGCTGGCCCTCGGGCTGTCGGTGGCGGTATCCGGGGTGGCCAGCGGATACGCGAACTACGGGCTGCTGGTCCGGCCCGGGGCGCTGCCGGCCGCTGACTACGTGGCCATCTACGAAGGCGTCAGCGTCCTGATCGCCGGAGGATGCCTCGGGTTCGTCCTGCTGCTCACCCCGACCGGGTCGCTGCCTTCGCCGCGCTGGCGCTGGTGGGCCAGGGTCGCGCTGGCCGCGCCACTCGTGGCGCTGGTCTCGTCGGCGCTGCTGCCGTTGGACCCGCCCTACCAGACGGTCCCCAACCCGCTCGCCCTCTCCGCGCTGGCCGGCCCGCTGCAGGTCGTCAACGTCGCGAGCTGGATCGTCACCGGCCTTGCGATCCCGGTCGCGGCCGCCTCGCTGGTGGTGCGCTTCCGCCGCGCCGGCGGGGTGGAACGCCAGCAGCTGCGCTGGCTGGCGCTGGCCGCGGGGTTGGTCACGGTGGTGTTGCTGGCCCTGGTGGCCCTGATCCCGGCTGGAAGTGAGCTCCTGCTCGGCTGGCTGTCAGCGGTCGCTGTGGCGTTGCTGCCGCTGGCGACCGGCGCGGCGATCCTGCGGTACCGGCTCTACGACATCGACCGCATCGTCAGCCGCACGCTGGCGTACGGGCTGCTCACGGTGTTGCTGGGCCTCGGCTACGCCGCGGTGGTCCTGGCGCTCGGCCAGCTCCTGCCAAGGGACAGCAGCCTGGCGGTGGCCGGGGGGACCCTGGCGGTCGCCGGCGCCTTCCAGCCCGCCCGCCGCCGCGTCCAGCAGCTGGTCGACCGGCGCTTCGACCGGCGCCGCTACGACGCCGCGCGGACGATCCAGGCGTTCAGCACCCGGCTGCGGGACGAGGTCGACCTCGACACGCTGAGCGGCGAGCTGCTGGCCGTGGTCGAGCAGACGATGCAGCCGACCAGGGTGTCGCTGTGGCTGCGGCCGTCACCAGCCACCTCCGGCGGCGCCGCGGCGCGCCACTGACCCTGGTGGCCTGGCCCGGGCGCCGTTGCGGCCAGACCGACGGTGGAGGCCGGCGCGAGCGTGGCGCGGCGACCCCACCTTGGCCCACCAGCGCCGGCGCGGCGAGGGCGGAGGTGTCAGGGGACGTCGAGGCGGAAGTCGAGGTCGGCGGCGACGTCGGCGGTGTCCATCTGCGCCTTCTGCAGGCGGCCGGAGTAGTCCCAGTTGACCGCCTGCCAGCGGGTGAACTGGTCGAGCACCCAGATGCCGGACTGGCGGGCGCCGTTGCCCGAGCGGCGGTTGCCGCCGAAGGGCAGGTGGGCCTCGGCCCCCGAGGTGGAGTTGTTGACGCTCACCATGCCGGCGCCGACGCGCTCCCTGAAGCGGAACACCGCCTCGGGGTCGCGCGTGTAGATCGAGGCCGACAGGCCGTAGCCGTGGCCGTCGGCCAGCTCGACGCCCTCGTCGAAGTCACCGAACGAGGCCACCCCGACGATCGGGCCGAAGGTCTCGGTGCGGTACAGCTCGTCCTTGGCGGTGACCCCGTCGACGATCACGGGATGGCAGTAGAGGCCGGCGTCGGGGTCGCCGACGAACCCGGCCCGCGGGTTGGCCCGGGTGATCCGGCCGAGCCCGGTCGAGCCGCTGGTGCGGTGGTGGCCCTCGATCAGGTCCAGCCAGCCGAGGAAGCGCTCCAGGAAGCGCTCGTGCAGCATCGGCCCGTAGAGCACGTCCTGCCGCGGGTCGCCGATCCGCGCCGCGGCGGTCGCCGCGCTGAAGCGGGCCAGGAACTCGTCGTGGACCGACTCGTGCGCCACCACCGTGCCGAGCGAGGTGCAGCGCTGCCCGGCGGTGCCGAAGCCGCTGAACAGCGCCCCCTCCACCGCCAGGTCGAGGTCGGCGTCGGGCATCACCAGCAGTGGGTTCTTGCCGCCGAGCTCCAGGCAGGGCGCCTGCAGGTGGCGGCCGCAGAGCTCGCCGATGCGGCGACCGACCGCCGACGAGCCGGTGAAGCCGACCTTGTCGACCAGGCCCGCCTCGAGGGCCTGCTCGAGCCCCTCGAAGGTGGTCGGGCCGTCGGCCAGCACCAGGTTGAGCACCCCGTCGGGCAGGCCGGCGTGCCAGAACAGCTCGGCAAGGGCCAGCGCGCTCGCCGGCGCGTACTCCGCCGGCTTCCACACCACCGCGTTGCCGCAGACCAGCGCGGGCACCACGTACCAGGCGGGCACCGCCACCGGGAAGTTGCCCGCGGTGACCACCAGCGCCACCCCGACCGGCGTGCGGAAGGTGAACAGCTGCTTGTCGGGCATCTCGCTCGGCACCGTCTGCCCGTACAGGCGGCGGCCCTCGCCGAGGAAGAAGTTGCAGGTGTCGACGATCTCCTGCACCTCGCCGAGCGCCTCCGCGTAGGGCTTGCCGATCTCGTCGGTGACCAGCCGGGCGAGCGCCTCGGCGTTCGCCTCGACCAGCCGGCCGGCCTGCTGCACGGCACGGCCGCGGACCGGCGCCGGCGTCGCCGCCCAGGCCGCCTGGGCGGCCCGCGCCGCTTGGCACGCCTCCACCAGCACGGCCGCGTCGCCGAGCTCCGCCTCGCTGGTGACCTCGGCGGTCCGGGCCGGGTTGGGGAGCCGCAGGCGCCGCCCGGGCGGCCCCGGCCGTGCCTGCCCGCCGACGATCGAGGCCACGGTGCGCGTCATGGTTGCCTCCCGGTGCCGCGCGGGCATGGTGAGCGTTCAACAACCGACGGCCGCTGGACCGGCCGCCCGCTCCCAGGGTCGCCCGCCGCGGCCGCGGCTGGCAAGGCGGGGCGCTTCGGGTATGTGGCTATTTACCGGCACAGGCCGCGTGCCTATGCTCGCGCCAGGGGTCCGCCGAGCGGGTGGGGAGCTGGGCCATGACGGAGCAGGAGGTCCTGGCGGCGCGCCAGGCGATCGAGCGGCAGATCCAGGGGCGGACCCTGTGCGACCTGCTCGCGGACAACGCGACGCGCCACGGCGAGATGCCGGCGCTCTCCTGGAAGCAGGACGGTGACTGGCGGACCGCCACCTGGCGGGAGTACCGGGAGCTGATCGCCGAGGTGGCCCTCGGCCTGGCGGGGCTCGGCGTCGGGCGCGGCGACTTCGTCGCCATCATGGCCTCCAACCGGCCCGAGCACGTGGTCGTCGACCAGGCCGCCTTCCACGCCGGCGCGGTGCCGACCACCTTCTACGCCACCCTCGCGCCGGAGCAGATCCGCTACTGCGCCGCCCACTGCGAGGCCAAGGTCGCGGTGCTGGAGAACCGCGACGTGTTCAAGCGCTGGCAGGAGATCCGCGACGAGCTGCCCGCCCTGCGGCACGTGGTCATGCTCTCCGACGCCGAGGAGCTCACCGACCAGCCCGGGGTGCTCTCCTGGTCGGAGCTGCTGACCCGCGGCCGGGAGGTCCTCGCCACCGCCGGCAAGGGCCGCTTCGACGAGCTGCGCGCCAAGGTCCAGCCGGAGGACCCGTGCACGCTGATCTACACCTCCGGCACCACCGGGCCGCCCAAGGGCGTCCTGCTCACCCACCACAACGTGCTCTACCAGGCGACCGCCCTCGACCGGCTGACCACCGTCCCCGACGGGCTCACCTCCGTCTCCTACCTGCCGCTGGCCCACATCGCCGAGCGGGTGCTGTCCATCTACCTGCCCCTGAAGAAGGTCGCCCAGGTCTACTTCTGCCCGGACGCCAGCCAGGCGCTCGAGTACGTGCGCCAGGCCCGGCCGAGCTTCTTCTTCGGCGTGCCGCGGGTGTGGGAGAAGGTCCGCGCGGGCATCACCGCCAGGCTGGCCGCCGAGTCGAACCCGCGCAGGCGCCGCCTGGCGCAGGCCGCCGTCGCCGGCGGCCTCGAGGTGGTGCGCCGCCGGCGCCGCGGCGCGCCCGTCGGGCCGCTGCTGCGCGCCCGCCACGCCCTGCTCGACCGGCTCGTGCTCGCCAAGATCCGCGAGGCCATCGGCCTGGACCGCTGCCTGTACACCTCCAGCGCCGCCTCGCCCCTGGCGCTCGACGTTGCCGAGTTCTTCGCCGCCATCGGCCTGCCGCTGGTCGAGGTCTACGGCATGACCGAGACCACCGGCGTGGCCACCGGCAACCCGCCGGACAAGCTCAGGATCGGCACGGTCGGGCCGGCCCTGCTCGGCGTCGAGGTGCGGCTCGGCGACGACGGCGAGGTGCTGGTCCGCGGCCCGGTCAACACGCCCGGCTACCACCGCCGCCCCGAGGCGACCGCCGAGCTGCTCGACGACGACGGCTGGCTGCACACCGGCGACGTCGGCGTGCTCGAGGACGACGGCTACCTGCGCATCGTCGACCGCAAGAAGGAGCTGATCATCACCTCGGGCGGCAAGAACGTCTCCCCGGCCAACGTCGAGGGCCTGCTCAAGGAGCACCCGCTGATCGGGCAGGCGCTCGCATACGGCGACAACCGCCCCTACCTGGTCGCCCTGGTGGTCCTCGACCACGAGGTCGCCCCGGGCTGGGCCAAGCAGGAGGGCGTCGCCTTCGACGGGCTGGCCGCGTTCGCCGGCGACCCGCGCGTGGTCGAGGAGGTGCAGCGCGCCGTCGACGCGGCCAACCAGCGCCTCTCCCGCGTCGAGCAGATCAAGCGCTTCGCCGTCGTCCCGGCCGAGTGGACCGCGGAGAGCGAGGAGCTGACGCCGACCATGAAGCTCAAGCGCCGCGTCATCCACGACAAGTACGCCAAGGACATCGAGGCACTGTACGCGGGCTGAGCCGGCCACCGAGCACGGTTCACCTGGCGCGGTGGGGGAGGACGGCATGGGCCCGGGGTCGGGCGCCGCCTCCGCCGAGACCTGAGCGGCTGGGCGCCGCTCCGCCAGGCCTGGGGCGGCCGCCGCGGGCGCCGTGACGGGACGAAGCAAGACGATCCCCTGGTAGCCTGCGCGCGTGCGGGCCTGGGAGCTGGTGATCGTGTTCGGGGCGGCCGTCGGCGGCGGCGGGGTGAACGCGATCGCCGGCGGCGGGACGCTGCTCACCTTCCCGACGCTGCTGTGGCTGGGCCGCAACCCGGTGCTCGCCAACGCCACCAACACGCTGGGCCTGTGGCCGGGGACCCTGTTCGGCATCATCGGCTTCCGCGCCGAGCTGGCCCGCAGCCGCGCCTGGGTGGCGCTGCTGGTGGTCCCCTCCCTCGCCGGCGGCATCGCCGGCGCGGTCCTGCTGCTGCGCACGCCCACCTCGACCTTCGAGGCGATCGTGCCCTGGCTGATCCTGGTCGCGACCGTGCTGCTGGCGCTGCAGGAGCCGCTGTCGGCGCGGCTGCGGCAGCACGAGGCGATCCGCCTGGCGCCCGGCTGGAAGGCGCTGGCGGTCCTGTTCCAGGCCGCCGTCGGGGTCTACGGCGGCTACTTCGGCGCCGGCATCGGCATCCTCATGCTCGCCGCCCTCGGCCTGCTCGGCATGACCGACCTCCACCAGATGAACGGGGTCAAGAACCTGCTGGCCGCGGCCATCAACGGCATCGCGATCGTCTGGTTCGTCGCCTCCGGCGCGATCCTGTGGCGCGACGCCCTGGTGATGATGGCCGGCGCCGCCCTCGGCGGCTGGGCCTCCTCCAAGCTCGCCTACCGCCTCGGCCGCAAGGCCGTCCGCCGCGTGGTGGTGGCGATCGGCCTGGCGATGGCCGTCGCCCTCGCCCTGCGCCTGCGCTGAGCCCGGTCGTAGCGGGTGGACCGGCGAAGAGGTCCACCCGCTACGAGTGCCCTGCCGATCAGGAGGGGGACGCGACCTTCCAGAGGTAGCCGTCCGGGTCGCTGAAGTAGCCGAAGTACCCACCCCACCGAGAGGCCGCCGCCTCCTTCACGACGCTGCCGCCGGCAGCGACGGCCTTCCCCATGACCTCGTCCACGGCCTCGCTGGACTGGACGATGTAGTGGAACGAGACGCCCCGGAACCCGGACCCCTCGGAGGGGACGCCGGCGTCCTGGGCCGCCGCCTCCCGCTCGTAGAGGGCCAGCGACGACGACCCGTCGCCCAGGTTGAACGAGACGAAGCCAGGGTGGTCCTGGTCGATCGTGCAGCCCAGGCCTTCGGCGTAGAACTTCTTCGAGCGGGCAACGTCCTCGACACCGATCATGATCGCGGTCACCTTCAGTGGCACGGTCTTCTCCCTTCAGGTTGGTCGGACACCCTCTACCCGGATGACGGAACGGAGCGGCAAGAGGTAACGGCCGCTCACCCCGTCGTATCGGCCGGCGGGGCGGCGCGGCCAAGCCGGGCGGCCAGGGTGCGGACGTGGTCGAGCAGCTCCGGGGGCTCGTGGGCCTCGAAGTCGACGCCGAGCAGGGCGACGTGGAGCGCGAGGGCGTCGAGCGAGTTGGAGCCGCTGTACAGCACGCAGGTGTGGTCGTCGACTGCCTCCAGCACGCCGGCGGTGGGCGGGACCCGCTCGGCGAGCGCCTCGGCGGAGGCGTGCATGGTGAAGCGGCCCTGGTAGCGGTGCCGCGCGGAAGACACGACCCAGTTGACGTAGGCGGGGACGTCCTCGTCGGGCGGGTCGCGGGGGGTGAAGCGCGGGCCGGTCGGGACGCGGGGGGTCAGCCGGTCGACGCGGAAGGTGCGCCAGTCCTCCCGGTCGAGGTCCCAGGCGACCAGGTACCAGCGGCGGCCGGTGTGGACCAGGCGGAGCGGCTCGGTGTCGCGCCTGCTCGGGGTGCCCTCGCGGCTGCGGTAGTCGAAGCGCAGCCGCTGGTGGTCGCGGCAGGCCGCGGCGACCAGCATGAGGGTGTCCGGGTCGACGGTCGGGCCGACCCCGGCCAGCGGCAGCGTGACCGACTGCAGCGTCTCGACACGGTGGCGCAGGCGCGACGGCAGCACCTGCTCGAGCTTGGCCAGCGCGCGCAGCGACGTCTCCTCGATCCCGGCGACGGTGCCACCGGCGGCGGTGCGCAGGCCGACGGCGACGGCGACGGCCTCGTCGTCGTCGAGCAGCAGCGGCGGCAGCGCCGCGCCGGCGCCGAGGCGGTAGCCGCCGGCCGTGCCCGAGGTGGCGTGCTCGCGGCGCACGGTCCGCGCGCTCACGCCGAGCCGTTCGGCCAGGTCCGCGCCGGACCAGTCGCGCCGTGCCTGCAGCAGCGACAGCAGCCGCAGCAGCCGCGCCGAGGTCTCCAACATTCCCCAAGTTTGCCATCCCTTGCGGACAGGATCTGACCGCAACGCCCGATAGCGTGGTCGCGTCCCGCAAGTCAGCGAGCCGAGCAGAGGGGAGTCTCCGTGGCCGAGCCGACCACCCGCGACCTGTCACCGACCGGGGCCGACACCGAGATCCGGCCGTTCAGGATCGACGTCCCCCAGGCCGACCTCGACGACCTGCACCAGCGCCTGGCCCGCACCCGCTGGCCAGACCAGATGCCCGGCGCCGGCTGGGACTACGGCGTCGAGCTCTCCTACGTCAAGGAGCTGTGCGAGTACTGGCGCACCAGCTACGACTGGCGCGAGCACGAGGCGCAGCTGAACCAGCACCCGCAGTTCACCACCACGGTCGACGG
>WNGF01013299.1_pt1 | contig 11027 bp, 7 predicted proteins | sample 5400641 | NCBI WGS metagenome assembly WNGF01 (sample SAMN13153371, study PRJNA577476) | soil metagenome | isolation source: 80 cm soil or saprolite under grassland replicate 2 | place: USA:California | collected 2016-06-15 | reverse complement strand
CGGGGAGGCGACGGGTTGCTGTCGTCAAAGAACCGAGAACCTACCGGTCGATTGTGAGCGATGTCGCTCCGCAGTCTTAATTCAGAACCGGAATCCCCCACTAGAACGCGTCCTCGCGTTTAGTGGGGGAGGATGTCAAGAATGACGGAAGAATGGCGTGGCGAATCCATGAAGAATGAGACGGGGAAGAATGAGACGGGGAAGAATGAGACGGGCGCGCCGCGACGAGGCCCCTGGATCGTAGTCGTCGCGCTGGCGCTCGTCGCCGCGGCGGGATTGCTATTCGCCTACGCGCGACGCGGCAAGCAGGAAGAGGTCACCGCGCCGGCCGCCGCCGAATCGACGGGGACAGTGAAGTTTCTGATGGAACAGCAGTGGCGCATCCGTATGAAACTGGCGCTGGTCGAAGAGCAGACCGTCGCCCGCCAGGTCGCCGCGACGGGCCGCGTGATTCCGGCGGCCAATCACCAAGCGGTCGTCGCGCCGCCCGTCGGCGGCATCATCCTCCGCGGGAACATTCCGCGCGTCGGGCAGCGCGTAGCGCAGGGGCAACTCATCGCCACGCTACAGCAAACCGCAACGTCCGCCGAACAGGCCCAGGTGCGCGCAGTTCAGGCGCAGGCCCGGATCGAGGCCGCCCGGATCGAAGCCGAGCGGGGCGCCGCCGCGGGAGATGCGAACGCGACCCGCGCGCGGCTCGACCTGGCGCGCCGCGAAGCCGAACGGGCGCGGCGGCTCTACGAGCAGAAGGCTTATTCGCAGCGGCAGTTGGAAGCGGCTGAAGCCGAGTTGAGAACCGCGCAGGCCGCGTCAGAAGCGGCTCAGGCCCGCGTCAAGGCGCTCGAAGCCGCCCGCGATGTGGCGAAGTCCGACGCCGGCGTCGACGGCGCCAACGGCGCCTATGCCGTGCGAGCCCCGATCGGCGGCGTGGTGACAAAAGTCAGCAAGAGCATCGGCGAGCGGGTCGCGCCCGGCGAGGCGATTCTGGAGGTCACCAACTTTGACACGGTCTGGGTCGAGGCGCCGATCTTCGAACGCGACCTGGCGCTAGTCAGGGCGAAGGGCAAGGCGAGCTTCACGACGGCGGCGTATCCTGGGCAGGAGTTCCGCGGCGAGTTGATAGACGTGGGCGAGATCATTGACGAGCAGAAGCGCGCCGCCCATGTGATCTTCGCCGTCCCCAACCATGGCCGGGCCTTGCGCGTCGGGATGCAGGCTGACGTGCGGCTCGACGCGAGCGAGTCCGTCAAAGCGATGATGATCCCGCGCGAAGCGGCGCTGGATGACGAAGGCAAAAAGATCGTCTACGTCCTGCTCTCGGGCGAAGAGTTCCAGCGGCGCGAAGTAAAACTCGGCGCCGAGCACGGAGGGAAGGTCGCCGTCCTGGAAGGCCTCAAACCCGGCGAGCGGGTCGTCACCCAGGGCGCGTTGCAACTCAAATTGCAGGAACTCAACCCCGCGGGCGCCCCGGCGCATACGCACGAAACCTAAGCTCAGATAACTTTTCAAACGAAGAAAGGCCCCGCGATGCATGAACGCAGAGAAGCGCGTCAGGGCGCTCATTGGCATGGCGACTCGCATGATCACGGCCCCCCCCAAGCGCACGACCATTCAGGCGGCGCTCACGGTCATACGCATGGCGCCGTTGATCCAACCTTACTCACCACGGCGCGGGGCATCCGAGCGATCAAGTGGTCGTTCGTCGGGCTGTTCGGCGCCGCCCTGTTTCAGTTAGTCGTCGTCTGGCTTTCGGGCAGCGTCGCGCTGCTGGCGGACACGATTCATAACTTCGGCGACGCCGCGACGGCCGTCCCGCTGTGGGTCGCTTTTACGCTCGCGCGCAGGCGGCCCAGCAAGCGATTTACTTACGGCTATGGCCGCGTTGAGGACCTGGCGGGCGTCGCCATCGTCGGCGCCATCCTGGTGAGCGCCATAGTGGCCGGTTATGAATCCATACAGCGGTTCTTTCATCCGCAGCCCTTATCCAATCTCTGGGCGGTTGCCGTGGCCTCGGTCGCCGGCTTCGCCGGGAACGAAGCGGTGGCGGTCTTCCGCATCCGGACCGGCAGGGAGATCGGCAGCGCCGCGCTGGTCGCCGACGGCTACCACGCCCGCGCGGACGGCTTCACCAGCCTGGCGGTGCTCTTTGGCGCCGTCGGCGTTTGGCTGGGCTACCCGCTGGCGGATCCGATAGTAGGGATGCTAATCACGCTGGCGATCTTCAGGATCGTGTGGGACTCGATGAAGTCTGTGTTTGCGCGGCTGCTCGACGGTGTGGACCCGGGGGTGATTGACGAGATCAGAGAGACGGCCAGGCAGACCCCGCGCGTGGAAGAGGTCAGTGAAGCGCGCGTCCGCTGGCTCGGCCACAGGCTCTACGCCGAGCTGAATGTCGCCGTCGACCCAAAACTCACGGTGGCCGAGGGGCACGAGATCGCCGTCGCGGTGGAGCGGAGGCTTCTGGAGAACTTGCGGTTCCTGTCCCATGCCACGATTCACGTAGACCCGGTCGGCGCATCGGGCGATGACCATCACCGTGGCGCTTTGCAAACTCGCAACGATGCGGGCGGCGCCGAGGCTCCTCCGAAATAACTCTTCATGACTTCATGCTAAATAAAATCATTCAATGGTCGCTCGATAACCGGCTGCTCGTGATCGTCGGAGCGGTCGCGCTGCTTATTTACGGCGGGCTGGTCGCGTTCCGGTCTCCGGTGGACGTCTTCCCCGACCTGACCGCTCCGACGGTGACAATTCTGACCGAGTCGCACGGGCTGGCCCCGGAAGAGGTCGAGTCGCTAGTCACGCTGCCGATCGAATCGGCGATGAACGGCACGGCGGGCGTCTTCCGCGTGCGGTCGAATTCGGCGATCGGGATATCAATCGTCTTCGTCGAGTTCAATTTCGACACCGACATTTACCGCGCGCGGCAACTGGTGAACGAAAAGCTTCAGCAGGTTCGGCTGCCCTCGGGCGTCTCGCCGCCGGTGTTAGGACCGATCTCCTCGACGATGGGCGAGATCATGTTGATCTCGATGACCAGTCAGAAGACTTCTCCGATGGAACTGCGCTCGCTAGCCGACTGGGTCGTGCGTCCCCGCCTGCTCGGCGTCGGCGGCGTCTCGCAGGTCTCCGTCATCGGCGGGGAGCGCAAGCAGTATCAGGTCCTGGTCGACCCGGGCCGTCTCGCCGATTACGGACTGACGCTCAAGGAGGTCACCAGGGCCGTCGGCAATTCAAACGTCAACGCGTCGGGCGGTTTTCTCGAACGGCCGAACGAAGAATTTCTGATTCGCGTGCGCGGCCGCGCGCACAGCCCAGAAGACCTGGGCAATGCGATCGTCGCCGTGCGCGACGGCGCGCCGATTCTCCTCAAGAACGTCGCCACGGTGCAGGCGGGCGCGACGCTCAAACGCGGCGACGGCAGTTTCAACATGAAGCCGGCGGTCGTCGCGACGATCCAGAAACAGCCGAACGCCAACACACTCGAAGTCACCGAGAAGATCGAAACGACCTTGGCGAACCTGAAGGCCACGCTGCCGCCGGACGTCACGATCAACACCAAAGCCTTTCAGCAGGCCGACTTCATCAAACGCGCGATCGGCAACGTGCAGGAAGCCCTGATCGAAGGCGGCGTCCTGGTCATCGTTATCCTGTTCCTCTTCCTCTGGAATTTCCGAACGACGTTCATCAGCCTGACGGCGATCCCACTCTCGCTCCTGGCGGCGATCCTGGTCATGAGCTACTTCGGCATCACGGTCAACACGATGACGCTCGGTGGACTGGCCATAGCCATCGGCGCGTTGGTGGACGACGCGATCATCGACGTGGAGAACGTCTTCCGCCGCCTTAAACAGAACGCGCAACGGGCAACCCCCGAACCGGTCGCGCGCGTCGTCTACAAGGCTTCGAGCGAGATCAGAGGATCGATCCTGTTCGCCACGCTGATCATCGTCCTGGTCTTCCTGCCGCTCTTTTCACTCGCCGGGTTCGAGGGGCGGATGTTCGCGCCCCTCGCCTTCGCCTACATCATCTCGATCATGGTCTCGCTCGTCGTCGCGCTCACAGTGACGCCGGCGCTCTGCTACTACCTGCTCGGTCACTCGAAGTTGATCCACGACGAAAGAGATTCGCGGCTGGTGGCCTTGCTCAAGCGGCGTTACGCGCGGATTCTCGAATGGACTCTGCGCCATCCGGCGGAGATCATCGGCGCTTCGGCGATCATGCTGGTCACGGCGCTGCTGCTTTTCCCCCTGATGGGGCGCGAATTCCTGCCGCCATTCAACGAAGGCACGCTCAACATCAACGCCAACCTGCCGCCCGGCACGTCGCTGACGGAGTCCAACCGCGTCGGCAGCCTGATTGAGTCGGCGCTGCACGAAGTCCCCGAAGTCACCTCGACAACGCGCCGAACCGGGCGCGCCGAACTCGACGAACACGCGGCGGGCGTCAACACGAGCGAGATCGAAGTCGTCACGAAGGAGGGCGGTCGCAAGCACACTGAAGTGATGGAAGACGTGCGGCAGAGGCTCGCCACAATCCCGGGTGTGAATGTGGAGGTCGGCCAACCGATCTCGCACCGCATTGACCACTTGCTCTCCGGCACGCGCGCGCAGATTGCGATCAAGCTCTTCGGCCCCGATCTTGCCACTTTGCGCACAAAAGCGAACGAGATACGCGACGCGATGGCGACTGTCCACGGCGTCGTGGACCTGCTTGTCGAGCCGCAGGTCGGCGTGCCGCAGGTGCAGATCAACGTCAACCGCCAGGCGGCGGCGGCGGTCGGCTTAAGCTCCGCCGATCTGGCCGAAGCGGCCGAAGTCGCTTTCAACGGCGAGGTCGTCTCGCAGGCGCTGGAGGATCAGCGGACTTACGACGTGCTGGCGCGCTTCGACGATTCGGCGCGGCAGTCCATCGAGACGATCGGCCGCACGCTGGTCGACACGCCGGCGGGCGCGAAAGTCCCGATCAGCCAAGTCGCCGAAGTGCGGCCAGATCAGGGTCCCAACACGATCAACCGCGAGAACGTCCAACGCCGCATCATCATTCAGGCCAACGTAGCCGGCCGTGATCTGGGCAGCGTAATCAACGACGTGCGCGCGGCAATCAGCCGGAAAGTAGCGCTGCCGCAGGGCTACTTCCTCCAATACGGCGGACAGTTTGAATCGCAGGAGAAGGCTTCGCGCCAGATCACGCTGCTCTCCGTCGTGGCGATCGGCGGCATCTTCCTGCTGCTGTTCATAGCGCTGAAGACGGCGCGGGCGGCGCTGTTGGTGATGGCGAACCTGCCGCTCGCGCTGATCGGCGGTGTGGTGATGGTCTTTCTGTCAGGCGGCACGCTGTCGGTGGCCTCGCTGATCGGCTTCATCACGCTCTTCGGCATAGCGACGCGCAACGGCATCATGCTCATCAGCCACTACCGTCACCTGATGGAGGAGGAGGGCGTGTCCTTCCGCGACGCGATTGCGCAGGGTTCGATGGAACGGCTGAGTCCAATCCTGATGACGGCGCTCGTCACCGGCGTGGGGCTGATTCCGCTGGCGCTGGGCGCGGGCGAGCCGGGCCGGGAGATTCAACAGCCGATGGCAGTAGTTATTCTAGGCGGCATCGTGACTTCAACTTTTCTAAATATGATCGTCATCCCAGCGCTCTACCTGAAATTCGGCGGAGCTGAAGCTTTTGTCAGGGCGGAAGATTATCCACGCGAGATGGAACTGGCCACGCGGAAAGGTTCGAGTCCCACCTTATAGCGCGTGCGACCCTTGGTTCTGCGTCGAAGGCGCCACGTTGCTGTTTTATTGATTGCGTTGGCTGCTGCGCGTGATTATACTCCCTGCCGTCCCAAGCTCATCATCCCCACTCGCGCTTCCCGTGCGATGAACGTTCAGGTCTTATTCTGGTTGGGTGTCGAGATTCTCTCCTACGACGCCTGTTCAACATGTCCCAAAAGTTCTTACCCAAACTAAATACTGGAGAAAACGGCCATGCCACTCACGACTGAGTACACTACGTTTACCCGCGACGTCCTCGGGCGATACGTCTGCAACACCTTTGAAGAAGCGATCGGCGCCATAGACGCGAATGCGCGCGCCGCTGCAGGTTTACCCCAACGCGGCGACCTGCGGCAGTTCGACTTCATCATCATCGGCGGCGGCACTTTCGGCGCAGCCCTTGCCGAACATCTCTGGTTCCGCAGCACGAACCGTAGCGAGCGCATCCTCGTGCTCGACGGCGGCCCATTCCTACTGCCGGAGCACGTGCAGAATCTGCCGGTGATCGGCCTCAACGCGGGCGCTCCGCGCAAGGATCATCTGCCGCAGAACGAAGTTTGGGGGCTCGCCTGGAATTCAAGTGACCCAGTCGGCTTTCCCGGCCTGGCTTACTGCGTCGGCGGACGTTCTGTGTTCTGGGGCGGATGGTCTCCGCGGCTGCTCGATTCGGAACTGCCGAAAAACCTGTGGCCCAAGGCGGCGCTGGACGACCTGACGCCGAAGAATCTGCCTGGCGACCGTAAAGGCTACTTCCGACAGGCAAGCGATCAGATCGGCGTCACCGAGACGAATGACTTCATCTTCGGCTATCTACATCGCGCGATGCGAAAGCAGCTTTTCGACGGCCTCACCGGCGGCCAAGTAAGCGAAGCGATGGCTCTCGCGACGCTGCCGGACCATCCGGCGGTCGAGTATCGCGATACGCCCGCGACACTGGACGACCTGGCCAAAGTGCTCGGCATCGACCAATTGCCTAGTCCGCCGCCTTCCCTCCAGGAACTCCGCAATGAGGCTAAACTCGAAGCGCCACTCGCCGTACAAGGACAATCTGGACACGCCGGATTCTTCCCGTTCAACAAATTCAGTACCGTCCCGCTGCTAATCAAAGCGGCGCGCGAGGCGGCCAACCAATCCGGGTTCGATGACGTGAAAAAGCGGCTGATGGTCGTGGCGCGCTGCCATGTTATCCGGCTGAATACAGTCCCCGACATGGGCGGCCAGCGCGTGAGCGAGATCGTTACCGAGCGAGGGCCGCTGCCCGTGTCACCGGACGCCAAAGTAATCATTGCGCTCGGCACGATAGAGAGCGCGCGGCTCGCGCTGCTCTCCTTCGGCAACGACGGAAAGATCGGCAGGAATCTCATAGCGCACTTGCGCTCGAATGTGGACATCCGCGTCCCGCGCTCGGCCTTGGCGGCGCTGACAGCAACGACAAAAGCGCTCGAAGCGTCAGCCCTGTTTATCAAAGGTCAGCACCAGTTCAAGAAGCCGGACGGATCCCCGGACGGCGTCGGACACTTCCATTTTCAAATCACCGCGTCGGGGCTGGGCAAGGCCGGGGCTAACTCCGAAGCCGAGCTTTTCAAGAAAATCCCCGATATCGACACGTTCGATGCGCAAAAGAACGCGACCGACTCGCACGTCGTGATCACCATCCGGGGCATCGGCGAGATGGAGCCGAAGAAGGATAGTGACTTTGGCAACTCGGTCACACTTGATCTCAATCCGCAAGAGAATGATGAATTTCAGACGCGCCGCGCGTTTGTGAATCTTCAGCCGAGCGCTCGGGACGGGGAGTTGTGGAATGCGATGGACAAGGCGTCGGATGATGTCGCGAAGGTATTCGCCAATGGGCAAAAGATCGACGTGATTAAGAACGGACAGGTGATTGCGACGAACGTCGATCCTGGCCAGCTTACGGCGATTCTGCCATATAAATTCTCCGACGCGAGCGGTCCAGGCCGCCGCGACGGCCTCGGCACGACCCATCACGAAGCTGGTACCCTGCGGATGGGCGATGACCAGAATACATCGGTGACCGACGCCAACTGCCGCTTTCACCATGTCACCAACGCGTACGTCGCCGGGCCTGCGCTCTTTCCTACGATCGGCTCGCCGAACCCGATGCTCACCGGCATTGCGCTCGCGCGCCGGCTCGGAGATCACTTGATTCCAGAGCCGCCGCCCATGCCGCAGGAACCGGGGTTTACCAATCTGTTCGACGGGAGTGACACACAGTTCGCGAACTGGCAGATGGCCGGCGGCGGGTTCTTCTCACGGTTCGGCCGGACCATGATCGCCCAACAAGACGGGAGAGGGATTGGATTGCTCTTCTATACTCCACAGACCTTCGAGGATTTCATTTTGCGCCTCGATTTCCTGCTCCCACACCCGCGCGGCGCCAACAACGATAACTCAGGCGTTTTCGTCCGGTTCCGCGACCCGCGACTGCCTGATCCCGCCCCCAACCATGTCGACCCGCCGAACAACGCCGCTTTTGTCGCAGCGCATACAGGATTTGAAATCCAGATCGACGAAGAAGCGCGCGGCGACAGGCGTTTCGGCGAGCCTGATGGTTCTTTTTTCGCTAGAACCGGAGCCATTTACAAAATCACATCGCCCGGCACGGGCCAGGGGCAGCAGGATTACAAGAACAATCAGAATCTCGCAGCGGAGCGATGGCACAGCTACGAAATCGAGGTAAACAATCAGGACTACATCGTTCGCCTCAACGGCCAGGAAGCGACTCGGTTCCGGCGCAGCGCGACCGATACTGTCCGGGGGAATCCGCCTAGCGTCGATCCCAACTCAGGGTTTATCGGTCTGCAGACACACACCGGCAACGTAGCCTTTGCGAATGTCCGAATCAAGACGTAGGACTGCCCAGTTCAATTAAGGCTGGACGGATCTCCGCGACCACCATCCGCGCACGGAAATCGAGGGCGTGCCGTATACCAAATCGAAGAGGGGTCGAGAACGCCGCCTGCGAATGCTGCCGGGCGATCAGCCGGATGATCGGTTGTTTCCTCCCGCCTGAAGACAAGTTAGATTCCGGCTGACGTCCGTTTTAAGCTCAACTCCGATTGACGATCGGAGTTATTCTGAGCTAGCATCTTCTTATGCCGAGCAAAAAGCACAAGCCGTTGCCGGAACTGGGCAAGTTAGAGCGCGCGATTCTGGAGCGCCTTTGGCGGGCCGGAGAGGCGGACGTCATTGAGACGCACCGGGCGGTCGGAGCGCGTCGGGGGATCACCGTCAACACGGTCGGCTCAGCGCTCGAGCGTCTGCACCGCAAAGGACTCGTCAGGCGATGGAAGGTCTCGCACGCCTACCGCTACCAGCCGGCCCTCGATCGCGAGAGCTTTGTCGTCCGCCAGATGGTCGACGGCGCCGGGGGCATGCGCGCTCTGACGAGCCGGGGGCTTTTGGCCTCGTTTCTGGATCTCGTCGCCGACGCGGATGATGCGGGCCTCGACGAGCTGGAGGAATTGATTGCCAGGAAACGAAAGGGGGGCCAGACGTGAAGTTTTTGTTCCCCATCACCTACCTTATTGGCCCTCTGGCGCTGTGCGTGCTCCTCGCTTCGGCGCTCGTGGGGGCGGCGTTGATTGCCGGTCGTCGTCGGCTCGCGCGCCTGGAGCCCTCGGCGCAATCACGGATTGCGCTGGCGGCTGCGGTAGCTCCGGCTTTCCTCGGCGCAGTTTTCGTGGGTGGCGCGAGTTATGATCGCGTACTGTCCGGTCCCGCGGACTTTTGTCTGCATCTCCATGATTCGGCGGCGCCATCCTTGATCTTACTGCTCTCGGTTGCAATCCTCGTGGGCCGGGTCCTGACATACGGGATCCAAACCATCGTTGTAATCTTACGCGCAGTCCGCCTAAGCCTCGTCCTTTCCGGCGCATCATACAAAGCGTTTATGGGCTGTCTGGTGCTGCCGGTCGAGGAGCCGCAGGCGTACGTCCTGGGTGTTCTGAAGCCACGGGTCTACGTCTCCCAGGGCTTGCTTGAGCAGACTAACGAGGACGACCTGGCCTCAGTGCTGGCGCACGAACGCGCGCATGCGGCACGCCGGGATCCGCTCCGCCGTTTGATCGCATCCGCGGGCCTCGTTCTGCATCTACCGGGAATCGCTCATCTGCTCAACCGGCTCCTGACGCGCACGCAGGAGATGGCCGCAGACGCCGATGCTGCCCGCACGGTCGGCGACCGGGTGCGAGTGGCCGAGGCGCTCGTCCGATTTGCGCGCTTGCAGGCTTCATCGTCGGGGTGCGATTGTCGTTGGAGAAAAGTGGCCGAGGCGCTCGTCCGACTTGCGCGCTTGCAGGGGCCCGTCCGGGCCGCCGCCATGAAGTTCGGGAGTGGCGACCTGGAGACGCGCGTCCGGGAGCTGCTCGATCCGCATCAGCGCCGGGGGCTCTCCGCGGTCGCGCTGGTCAGCTGCTTGGCCGCCTTGTGTCTGCTCGCCCTCTTCGCCGCGCACGGTCTTCACTATCTAGCGCAAGCCCTGCTCCGGCTCCCCTGATTCGGTGAGCGATTGCAGCAAGCATACTAGTGGGATGGCGTGTGTGAAACTCCGATTGATGCTCGGAGTTTAGTTAGCCTGAAGCGTCAAGATTTAACGAGGCGGTTGGCCGCCGTGACGGAGGAATGAGATGAGAGCCAAAGAATGGTTGGCGGTTAGTACAGGAATTCTGTTCGTTGACGCCGCGCCAGTCTGGCCGGTGTGGGACAAGATCGCGGCGGCGATTGATGATCGTCCCGTCGCCCCCCGCATCGATGTCCTGAAGATCGCGCCGGGGCAAAAAATTGCCGACGTCGGTTCTGGCGAGGGGCCATTTATCTTCCCGCCGGCCGAGCGAGCGGGCGAGACCGGAGTAGTCTACGCGGTCGACATCAATCCCAAAGCGCTGCGGAAGGTCGAAAGATTGGCACAAAAAAGAGGGGAGGGCCAATGCCTCGCATGACAGTTCTGATTAGACCGGCGCTCTGGATCGCCTACGTTGTAATCGTATTCGAGATCCTCTTCATGATCAGCCCGTTCGCGCTTCATTTTTACGCGGCGTACGGTCCGATGCTCAATGTTCTCCACGAATGGCCTGGCGCCGCCTGGATGACCAAGTTTTACCTTCCCCATTTCACGGAAACAACGAGCCCGATACTGAACGTCTTGCACGTCATCGGTATGCTGCTCATTGTCAGTGGCTTGACGATATTTTTCGCCGGGGCAATTCCGGTCTACTGGAGCAAGTTCCGGAAGGG
>WNGF01009698.1_pt1 | contig 11031 bp, 11 predicted proteins | sample 5400641 | NCBI WGS metagenome assembly WNGF01 (sample SAMN13153371, study PRJNA577476) | soil metagenome | isolation source: 80 cm soil or saprolite under grassland replicate 2 | place: USA:California | collected 2016-06-15 | reverse complement strand
CTCCGGCGCCCCATCTACAGGGAGACGGCCGCCTACGGGCACTTCGGGCGCAAGGGCTTCTCCTGGGAAGAGACCGACAGGGTCGACGAGCTTCGCCGCGCCTTCGAGTAACCGCTCCCGTCCGGACGCTCTGGCCGGCGCAGTGGACGTCTGTGTGGCCGTTCCGCGGCTCGCCGTCGACCGACCGTTCACGTATGTGCTGAAGGAAGAGCACGAAGCGGGGACCGGAAGCCTCGTCTCGGTTCCGTTCCACGGCCGAACCGTCAAGGGCTGGGTTCTCGGCCCGGCAGGCGACATCCCGGAAGGACGATTGCTTCCAATTCGCAAGGTCCATTCTCAGGTTCGTTTCTTCGACGGCCAGAAGCTTCGTCTCCTCCGATGGATGAGCGAGCGCTACATCGCGCCCCTCGCCACCTGTATCGAGCGCTCGTACCCGCCTCGGGTTGTGTCGGAAGAGGCGGTCGAGGGCGACGGGGCGGCTGTTGACGCCGCCACCCCCGCTCGCTCGCCTTCGGCTCGATCGCAGGGGGCCCCCGGCCGCTACGCGCCGCCCTCACCTGCGACGGGACTCGCCATCCCATCCGCGGTGCTCGACCGATACGGCGGGGAGGGGCTGCTCGAGGCGGGAACGACGACGTGGGTGCGGCCGCTTCCCGACGAAGAGCAGGCCGTGTGCGTCGAGGCCGTCGCTGCGTGCCTCGCCACTGGCAAGCGCGCGGTAGTGCTGGTTCCTGAGGCCGAACCTCTTCCGGCGACCGCTCGAGCTGTGCTGGAAGCCTTCGGCGACAGAGCCGTGGCCTTCCTTGGCGGTGATGCCCGCCAGAGATACCGGACATGGCTTCACATTCGGGACGGGCGGTTCGATGCCGTTGTCGGAACTCGTCCGGCTGTGTTCGCTCCCCTCGGCCAGCTCGGCGTCATCTGGATCAGCCGGGAAGTCCATCCGGGGCATCGGGAGGATCGTTCGCCCTACTACCACGTCCGCGAGGTGGCGATGGCGCGGACTCGCTTGGAGGAGGCGGCCTGCGTCCTCGCGTCGCTCGTACCCTCGGTCGAGACAGCGGTCGAGGCCGAGGCCGGGGCCATTCGAACGGCCAGGCCCGCGAGACGACTGGAACGGGAGAACGCGCCTCTGGTCGAGACGGTGGCACCCGAGGCCGAGGACCGCTCAGCCCGCCTGACCGCCCTCCTCAGGCGAGCGCGGTCGGCTGCCCTGATCGTTTCACGGCGGGGCTATGGCGTTGCGAGGGTGTGCCGCTCGTGCGGCGAGCCGGCCGCGTGCGCGGTGTGCCGAGGCCCGGTCATCGTCGAAAGAGGCAAGGCCATCTGTCGCGTCTGCGGGTCGGCTGGCGTCTGCGCCAACTGCGGGAGCGACTCCTTCGGCGTGGAGCGTGGAGGTACCGAGCGGGTGGCCGAGTGGGCCGCCCGGACGGCACCCGGCCCGGTCCTCAAGTCTTCCATCGGCCAACAGCCATCTCCCCTCCCCGGTGTGGTCGTGGGGACGGCGGCCGCGGTGAAGGACGTGGGTCCGCTGAGGCTGGATCTGGTAGGGATCCTGGACGCCGACCGCGCACTGGTCCGTCCCGGAGTGCACGCGGGGGAGCAGGCGCTTGCCACGTGGATGGAAGCGGCCGCGTGGGCGGGACCTCGCTCCGAGGGTGGCAGGGTGCTCGTGCACACGCGCCGCCACGGTCACCCGGCCATCCAGGCACTCGTCAGGTGGGAACCCCTGCCTTTCCTTCTCTCGGAGGCGAGGGCCAGGGCCGAGGCTGGCTTCGTCCCCGGCCACTCGGTCTTTCGGGTGGCGGGATCCACTGCACTCGGCGAGTCCCTGCCCGCTGCGGGTGCAGCCAGCGTCCTGGCCACGGCCGTCGAGGGGGGAACGCTATGCTTGGTGGCCGTTCCACCGAAGGACCTCGCCCGGTTCAGGAAGGAAGTCCTTCGTCTGGCGGGCCAGGGCGATGTGATCCGGGTGGAAGGCGAACCGCAGCTGTAAGAGATCTGACACGGAGCCGACGTGAGCGTCATGCCCATTCGCATCCTGGGTGACCCCGTCCTGCGGGAGCCCACCCGTGACGTGGAGACCTTCGACGAACTGATGCATCGTCTGTTCGAAGACATGCTCGAGACGATGTACAACGCTCCGGGCGTGGGCCTGGCGGCGCCGCAGATCGGATTGTCATTGCGGTTCTTCGTCTACGACGCCGAGAAGGGGAACGGCCCCGGGGCGATCGCGAACCCCGTCGTGTCCGAGCTGGAGGGTGAGGTCGTGGAAGAGGAGGGCTGCCTCTCCCTCCCCGGCCTGTGGTACCCCACTGCCCGGGCAGAACGGGTCCGCGTGGACGGCCTCGATCTCAAGGGAAAGTCCGTCACCATCCGTGCGGAGGGCCTGCTGGCCCGGGTGTTCCAACACGAGACCGATCACCTGAACGGAATGCTCTTCCTCGATCGTCTCTCCCAGGAAGACCGGAGGAACGTCATGAGCATGCTCCGCGAGCGGGAGCTGGGCGCGAAGCAGGGCCGGTTCCGCCGCTTGCCGGAGTAGAGAGAGGACGCTTCTTTCGTGCGGGTCGTCTTCCTCGGCAACGCGCCCTGGTCCGTTCCTTCGCTGGAAGCGGTGGTCACTTCGTCGCACGAGATCGTGCTCGTGGTCACTCGGGCTCCGCGCCCCGCCGGCCGGGGCAATCGGCCGGCTCCCACTGCGGTCGCCGAGGCTGCTCGGACGATCGGCCTCCCGCTCGAGGAGGTCGAGGCCGTCAAGTCGGATCGCGGGTTCGAGGTGCTGGCCGAAGCCGCACCGGACGTGCTGGCGGTGGTGGCCTATGGCGAGATCCTGCCGAAGGCGGTGCTGGACCTCCCTGTGGTGGCGCCGGTGAACGTCCATTTCTCCCTCCTTCCCGAGCTTCGCGGGGCCGCCCCGGTCCAGCGGGCGATCCTGGAGGGGCGTGCGGTCACCGGGGTCACCACGATCCGGATGGATGAGGGGATGGACACGGGCCCGATCCTGCTCCAGGCCGAGGAAACGATCTGGCCGCAGGGCGACGCGGGGTCGCTGAGCATGCGGCTGGCTGCGCTCGGGGGCAGACTGCTCGTGGACACTCTGGACGGTCTGGAATCGCGCTCGCTCGTGGAAAGGCCCCAGGACGATGCGAGGGCAACCTACGCGCCCAAGTTGAAGCCGGAAGACCGGATCATCGACTGGTCGCAGCCGGCGGAATCCGTCGTGCGGCTGGTACGGGCCTTGGCGCCGGAGCCGGGCGCGACCACCACGTTCCGGGGAAAGAGCTTCAATATCTTGCGTGCGACCTCGACGGAACGACCGGACAAAGAGGTCGTTCTGGAAGCGCTGCCGCCTGGCGAGGTCGTGGAGGCTCTTGTCAGGGGCCCAGGGAAGGGCCTCTACGTCTTGTCCGGCGATGGCGTCCTTCGGCTCGATGAGGTGCAGCCGGAAGGCCGGCGCCGCATGAGCGGAGCCGAGTTCGTCAGGGGCTACCGGCCGGAGATCGGTGAGCGGCTCGGCTGACGCCGCTCGGCGGTCGGCTCTCAGAGGCCAGAGCGCCCGGGCGGTTGCGCTCAGAGTCATCCGCCGGGTCACGGAGGAGCGCGCCTACTCCAACCTCGCGCTCTCCGCGGAGCTCTCGCGGTCCGGGCTCCCGGCCCGGGACCGCCAGCTTGCCGCCGAACTGACATATGGGACCCTTCGCCGGCTCCTCCGGCTGGACCGAGCGATCTCTCGGGCCTCGTCTCGACCGATGGACAGGATCGACCCGGCCGTTCTGGCCCTCCTTCGACTGGGTGCGTACCAGATCCTGTTCACGCGCATCCCGGCGCACGCTGCCGTCTCGGAGACCGTCGAGCTCGCAGAGCCTCCAGTGCGAGGATTCGTCAACGCGGTTCTTCGCGGAATCGCCCGCTCATCGCCGAAGCCGGCTGAAGGAGATGACGATGTGGCGATCTCCGCCCGGACCGGCCTGGCGTCGTGGGCGGTGGGCGAGCTTCGTCGCGTCTTGGCCGAGGGCGAAGTGGAGGTGGCTGCCGCCGCGCTGGCCAATCCGGCCGATCTGTCCCTCCGCACGAACCGTTGTCGGACACAGCCTGAACAGCTGGAAGCGGCGATCCACACGGGGGGGATGGAGGTGCGCAGGGGTTCGCTTCACCCCGATGTCCTTCACGTGCGGAGCACGCCGCCCGCGCTCCTCCCCGGCTACGAGGAGGGCTGGTTCGCCGTACAGGACGAGGCATCGGCCGTCGTCGCCGCTGCGCTCGAGGCGATGTCGGGGGAGCGCGTGTACGAGCCCTGCGGCGGTCCGGGAGGCAAGGCCGCGCACCTGGGTTGCCTCGTCGGGCCGAGCGGCCTGGTGGTATCGGCCGACTCGCGCTTCGGACGAGCGCAGCTCGTCGCCCGGACGGCCCGGCGTCTCGGCGCACCGGTCGAGGTCCTCGCCCAGGACGCCCGCCGTCCGGCTCTCCGCGGCCTGTTCGATGCCGCGCTCGTGGACGCACCCTGTTCTGGTCTTGGCGCCGCTCGCCGTCGTCCCGAGCTGCTCTGGCGACCGCGTAAGCAGGACCTCGCCCAGCTGGCCAGGCTCCAGGTGGCAATCCTCGAGGCCACAGCGGAGCTCGTCCGTCCAGGCGGTCGCCTGGTGTACTCGGTGTGCACGTTTCCCCGTGCCGAGACCGACGCCGCAGCTCGGGCCTTCCTGTCCAAGCGGCCGGACTTCGAACCCATGGAGATCCCGGGTCCAGACGGGCCGGCCCCGGACCACCGCCTGTGGCCTCACCGGCACGGCACCGATGCGATGTTCTACGCTGGGTTCAGGAGGCTGGAGAAGTCCCGGGGGGTGAGTTCGGGCCGGGATAGAATCCGCCCGTGACCGATCAGAAGGTCGCGGCGTCCATCCTCTCGGCGGACTTCGCATACCTCGCGGAGCAGATAAAGCTCGTGGAGCCGCATGTCGAACTCATACATATAGATGCGATGGACGCGCACTTCGTGCCCCCGCTCTCGGTGGGCCCTGTCGTCGTTGAGTCGGTCCGCAAGGTGACCGGCTTGCCACTGCATTGCCACCTGATGGTGGATCGCCCCCAGGAGCTCCTGAAGGACTTCGCCGCGGCCGGGGCAGACATCGTCACCGCGCATCGTGAAGCCATCGAGGACCCGGCGAAGCTCATCGAGGAAGCGGCTTCTCTGGGGCTGAAGTCGGGCTTGGCCGTGAATCCGGAGACGCCTGTGGAAGAGACCTTTCCCTATCTCGATACATTGGATCGTGTCCTGGTGATGAGCGTGAACCCCGGCTGGGCGGGGCAGGCCTTTCTGGACCAGGCCCTGCCGAAGATCGAGGCGGCACGCAAGGAGATCGACCGTCTGGGCCTCTCCGTGGAGATCGAAGTGGACGGGGGGATCAACGAGCGCTCGGGCCCTCGTTGCCTGGCGGCCGGGGCCACCGTGCTGGCCGCGGCCTCTTCCATATTCAAGGTCCCCGATCCAGCCGGAGCCGCCCGCCGGCTGGCTGCGCTCATGGGGAGGTGAGCTGATGGCAGAGACCGTGTTGGTCGTGGACGACGACCCGGACGTGGCCAGGTTCGTCGAGGTCAACCTCCGCTCCGCTGGCTACGAGGTGACGGTCGCCTCCAATGGCGAGGAAGGCCTGGAGAAGGCCATCGAGCTCCGTCCGGACCTGGTTCTCCTGGACGTGATGATGCCGAAGCTCGATGGATTCGAGGTGGCCCAACGCCTCCGGCGCGATCCGAGGACATCGTCGTCGAGCATCATCATGCTGACCGCGAAGGCCCTCTCGTCGGACAAGGTCCTCGGGCTCTCGTCGGGCGCTGACGACTACATCATCAAGCCGTTCGACCCCGTCGAGCTTCTGGCGCGAGTCAAGGGGACCCTGCGGCGGGCTCGGGAGATGCGAGCCCTTTCCCCGCTGACGGGGCTGCCCGGGAACATCCGGGTCCAGGAGGAGATCCGCCGGCGCGTCACGGAGGAGCAGCCCTTCGCGCTGTTGTATGCCGACCTCGACCACTTCAAGGCTTACAACGACAACTATGGGTTCGTCCGCGGCGACCGCGCCATCCAGGCCTTGGCCAGACTGGTCACCGAGACCGTACACGAGGTCGCCGGGCCGGCCGGGTTCGTCGGACATGTGGGCGGAGACGACTTCGTCATCCTGGTGGACCCGGAGGCGGCGGATCTCGTGGCGAAGACGCTCTGCGAGCGGTTCGACGAGCAGGCCCTATCCCTGTACGACGCGGCCGACGCGGCGCGCGGAAACATCGAGGTCAGAGACCGCCAGGGCAATCTGAAGAGCTTCCCTCTGCTCACGCTCTCCGTGGGCGTGGCCACCACGGACAACCGCCGGTTCAGCCACTTCGGCGAAGCGGTGGCCGTGGCCACTGAGATGAAGCAGTTCGCGAAGAGTCAGACGGGGTCGTCCTTTGCCGTGGACCGCCGCGCGGCCACGCCCTGACCGGATCTCGGCGGCTGGCGATTCCTACCCGACGGTATACTTCATCACGCAACTGAACAGCTCGTCTTCGGGGCGGGGTGAGATTCCCCACCGGCGGTAGAGTCCGCGACCCTTCGGCAGCCAGCCGGGGGTGGACACGGTGCGATTCCGTGACCGACCGTTAGAGTCGGGATGGGAGAGGACGCGCACGTGCGGCGACGCGAGGGACGCGGGCGCCGTGTCGTTGTCCTCTCTGCGTCCCTCGATCGCTCCCCGTTCCCCGGGTAAGGCAGGAACGAGGGCGATGGCGAGAACCGACGGAACTCCGGACGACTCCTCGAATGGGCACTCCCCGTTCATGCGCCGAGCGCTCGACCTTGCACTGAACGGACTCGGGTTGGCCGCGCCCAACCCACTGGTCGGCGCCGTAGTGGTGAACGACGGCCGGGTAGTGGGGGAGGGCTGGCACGAGGGACCGGGGACGCCCCATGCCGAGGTGACCGCGCTCGAGGCGGCCGGGGCCCAGGCTCGAGGGGCCACCCTGTACGTCACCCTGGAGCCCTGCAGCCACCACGGCCGGACGCCGCCGTGCGCTCCTGCGCTGGTCGAGGCCGGCATCACCCGGGTCGTCGCCGCGGCGAGTGACCCGAACCCCGTGGTGGACGGGCGTGGCTTCAACCTCCTCCGCAAGGCCGGCCTCGAGGTAAGGGACGGTGTGCTGAAAGAGGAAGGGCTCACGCTCATTGCCGGCTTCGCCAAGCACGTCCGAACCGGGCTGCCCCTGGTCACGCTGAAGATGGCCGCTTCCCTCGACGGAAGGGGCGCCGCGCGGGACGGGTCCTCCCGGTGGATCACCGGTGAAGCGGCGCTAGATGACGTGCACCGTCTGCGGGCGGCTTCCGGAGCGATCGTGGTAGGGGCGGGGACGGCTGCAGCGGACGATCCGTCCCTCACTGTGAGGTGGCCCGGATTCCGGGGCCGGGCTCCCCTCCGTGTCCTTCTGGACGCGACGGGACGGACGCCCGCAACGCGAGCGCTGTTCGACCGGTCGGCCCCCACCCTCGTGGCCACGACACCGGCCTGTCCGGTGGAGGCCAGGACGGCCTGGGAGAAATCGGGCGCAGAGGTCCTGATGCTGGACGACCCCGGTTCTCCAGGCCGCGTTCCGTTGCGCCAGCTGACGCAAGCGCTGGGCAAGCGAGACATCCAGGATCTCCTCATCGAAGGCGGCCCCACGGTGGCCTGGTCCGCGATCGAGCACGGCGTGGTGGACCGCCTCGTGCTGTACCTTGCCCCGAAGCTGATCGGCGGACGAGACGCCCCTGGGATCCTCGGGGGCGAGGGGATCGCCTCGATCGCAGATGCCCTCCCGGTCGAGATCCAGGCGATCACGCGGATCGGGGATGACCTGAGGATTGTGGCCGATGTTCACCGGGATCATTGAGGAGCGGGGACTCGTGAGAGCGGCCGGCGGCCGGCTCGAGGTCGTCGTCACCAAGGTCGCGGAGGACGCGGCCCCTGGCGCCTCGGTGGCAGTCAACGGCGTCTGCCTGACCGTGGTGGACCGGCGAGCAGACCGAAACGGGACCGTACTCGCCTTCGATCTGTCACCGGAGACGTTAGCCCGAACGGCGCTGGACTCTCTGGCTCCCGGGGACCCGGTGAACCTGGAGCGACCGGTCACCCTGGTGTCCCGGCTGGGCGGACACCTCGTACAGGGACACGTCGACGGGGTGGGAGAGATCGAGTCGATCGAGGACTCGCCTCCGGGCAAGGTGATCACGGTGAAGCTTCCTCACGGTCTGGCCCGGTACGTGGTGGAGAAGGGATCGGTCGCCGTGGACGGGGTGAGCCTCACTGCAACCGATGTCGAGGACGGCCGATTCGGGGTGGCGCTGGTCCCGTACACGCTCGAGGCCACAAGTCTCGGGACGGCGGAGGCGGGCGATCGGGTGAACGTGGAGGTCGATGTTGTGGCCAAATACGTCGAAGGACTTCTCGGGGAGAACCGGTGACGGAAAAGGTCGACAGAGCGTGAGCACCGAGGCGTTGGATCAGCAGACGAGCTCCGAAGTCGAGATCGGCTTCGAGGGCTTCGCCACCATCGAGGAGGCGGTGGAGGAGATCCGGGAGGGCCGCGTCATCATCGTCGTCGACGATGCCGACCGCGAGAACGAGGGCGACTTCGTCATGGCCGCCGAGAAGGTGACCCCCGAGGCCATCAACTTCATGGCCACGCACGGGCGCGGCATCATCTGCATGCCGTGCGAGGGCCAGCGCCTGGATGAGCTGCGGATCCCGCTCATGGTGGCCTCGAAGCTGGGCTCGCACGAGACCGCCTTTGCCGTCTCCATCGATGCGAGGGGAACCACGACCACGGGGACGAGCGCGCACGATCGGGCCGTCACGATCCAGGCGGTGTGCAGCAACGAAACCAAACCTGAGGACATCCAGATGCCCGGGCACGTGTTCCCGCTACGGGCCCAGGAGGGCGGAGTCCTGAAACGGGCCGGCCACACCGAGGCTGCCGTGGACCTGGCCCGGTTGGCCGGCCTGATCCCATCCGGCGTGATCTGCGAGATCATGCACCCGGACGGCACCATGGCCCGCCTTCCGGAGCTGGGCCGTGTGGCCAAGCTCCACGGGCTCAAGATCATCTCGATCGCCGACCTCATCAAGTACCGGCGCCAACGGGAAAAGCTCGTTCGCAAGGTGGCCGAGGCAACCATCCCGACCGCGTTCGGACGCTTCAAGACGTACGCGTACGAGAGCCTGGTCGACGGGCGGGTGCACGTGGCCATGGTCCTGGGGGAGGTGGGAGACGGCGAACGGATCCTGGTGCGCGCCCACTCGGAATGCCTGACCGGCGACGTGTTCCGCTCCCTCCGGTGTGATTGCGGAACGCAGCTCGAGGCCGCGCTGGCCAAGATCGGGACCGACGGGCGGGGGGTGGTCCTGTACATCCGGGGCCACGAGGGCCGGGCGATCGGCCTGACCCACAAGCTCCGGGCTTACGAGCTGCAGGAATCGGGCAAGGACACGGTGGAGGCCAACGAGGCGCTGGGGTTCCCCGCCGACCAGCGTGAGTATGGGATCGGCGCCCAGATCCTGTACGACCTCGGGGTCAGGTCGATGCGTCTGCTGACCAACAACCCCCTCAAGCGGGCGGGGCTGGAAGGCTACGGGCTGTCCATCGTGGAGCGGGTCCCGCTGGAGACCCGGCCCACGTCGGAGAATCTCCGGTACCTGAGGGCGAAACGGGAGAAGCTCGGACACCTGCTCAACAATCTCGACGAGGACGCGTCGCCTTCGGCGAGCGGTCCCCGGAAAGAGCACGAGCCGGGTGGGCCGTGAACGAGATCAGAGGCGCCGTCGACGCACGAGGTAGACGATTCGCCATCGTGGCGTCGAGCTTCAACGAGATCGTCGTGGGCAAGCTGGTGGAGGGAGCCCTGGCCTGCTTTCGGGCGCACGGCATCTCCGAGGACGACCTGATGGTGGCCTGGGTGCCGGGAGCGTTCGAGCTTCCTCACGCGGCGAGGAAGGTGGCGCAGTCGGAGCTATACGACGCGGTGGTGTGCCTGGGCGCAGTGATCCGTGGAGAGACGGCTCATTTCGACCTCGTGGCCGGGCAAGCAGCATGGGGCATTCAGCAGGTTGCGCTGGAAACCGCGGTGACGGTCGCCTTCGGGGTCCTGACCACTGACTCGCTGGAGCAGGCCCTCGACCGCGCCGGCGGCAAGCACGGCAACAAGGGCTGGGACGCGGCCATGGCCGCCATGCAGATGGCCAGCGTCCTAGATCAGATTGAAACGGGGGTCCAGGGGGGCAGCAGCCCCGCGGAGGGGGTCCAGGGGGGGAGCAGCGAGCGAGCGGAGCGAGCGATGGCTGGGCACCCCCTGGCTCGCGATGCGTCCCGGTGGAACCGGGATGCATCCGAGGAGAAAGCAAGCGGAGCGGATCAGGCTGCTGCAGTCCCCCTGGCCGAATCGGCTCGCCGAAGGGCGAGGGGGTTCGGGAGGGACAAGAAGGAGTGACCTGCCCATGATCGTGGAGAAGCCGTGGGGGAAGGTCACGACGTACGCCTTGAACCAGCCCTCATCGGTCCGGATCATCACGATCGAGCCCGCTCAGGAGACGAGCGAGCACTATCACCAGCTCCGAGACGAGATGTGGATCGTCCTCGACCCCGGCCTGGTGATCCAGATCGGGAACCGTGTGGTCGAAGCCCATCCCGGTGACGAGTTCGTCGTGTCTGCTGAGGAACCTCACCGGATCAGGAACGTGGGGGAGAAGCGCGGACGGGTGCTCGAGGTCGCGTACGGCTACACGACAGAGGACGACACGTTCAGGCTCCAGGACGATTACGGGCGCCCGCTCCAGCCCGAGTGGTAGGGGCGTTCGTGCCTCCGCCCGCGGGGGGCTCGGGGTTCGCCAAAATCGCATTGCCGGGCCGAGGGCGCCATGCTACGCTCGCGCCGCATCAGGCGGGGACGGTCCGCCGAGAAGTGCAAGGAGGTAACAGGTTGACGCAAGGCACCGTGAAGTGGTTCAGCAACGAGAAGGGCTACGGTTTCATCGC
>WNGF01009697.1_pt1 | contig 11031 bp, 5 predicted proteins | sample 5400641 | NCBI WGS metagenome assembly WNGF01 (sample SAMN13153371, study PRJNA577476) | soil metagenome | isolation source: 80 cm soil or saprolite under grassland replicate 2 | place: USA:California | collected 2016-06-15 | reverse complement strand
GACCCACGAAAGTCCGGGCCATCCTCACTCTTGCGTTCGAAGTGCTCGTGTTGTCACGCTTCGTGAGCCAGAACTTCGTCATGTTTGTGGCGAAACTCAGCAACGAGGACCTGACCACGCTGCGCGAGCTCATGGCGGCCGGAAAGGTCACACCGGTTGTCGAAAGGCATTACACGTTGAATGAGGTCCCTCAGGCGATGCAGTACCTGGACGAAGGCCACGCCCGAGGAAAAGTGGTCATCACTTTGGAAACCTAGCCAGGCGGTCGCACTGAGTGCATCAGCTCGCGACGATTCCGACGGAACGCAGTAGCACGTCGAATCGTGCGTCATCGCGGAGAACAGTTGCGTCGTCTGCGTGGCAGCACCCTCTATCGACGGGACGAACCGCACCAAACCGAAGTCGAGAATCTTGATCCGGCCATCGGTCGATGAGTCGCGCGCGCGACACACACGACTCGGAAGAGAGGTCGCCCTCAATACGGACCGACACGGCTGTTTTCGATGAGCCATTGATCGCTCGCATTTCGGCCACGCAATTCGGAACGGCCGACGAAGTTTGACGGTAGCGTATCGTCCGACGTCGGAAGGGGCTACCTTTCGTCCCATTTCTGCGCACAACAAAAAAGCCGACCGCGGTGGTCGGCTAAATCGGCGGAGCTCATCAGAACCGTGCTTAGTGGTCGGCTACAGAAACCGCGTGAAGCGTGCGCGCGTAACGGGGTGTGTATGCGCCGGGCGACGCGGTATGGATCATGTCCGTGAGAGCGTTCGCCGCCATCGGTCTGCTGAATAGATATCCTTGAAATTCGTAGCAGCCGTGCTCCTTGAGGAAGTTGAGCTGTTCCTGCGTCTCCACGCCTTCGGCGATCACACGGATGCCCAAAGCCTTGCCCATCGCGATCACGGCAGAAACGATTGCTCCGTCGCTTCCTCCACGGGTGATGTCCTTGACGAACGACTGATCGATTTTGAGAGTGTCGATCGGGAAGCGCTTCAGGTAATTCAGCGAGGAATGCCCCACGCCGAAATCGTCGATGGCAATGCTCATCCCGAGGTTCTTGAGGTCGAGAAGAATCTCAGCGGTCAAGGAAGGATCCAACATGGCCGTGCTCTCGGTGATCTCGATCTCCAGTAAGTGCGGGTCAAAGCCGGAACGGCCGACCGCATCTTTGATCATCGAGACGACATTCGGCTGCTGGAACTGACGGGCCGAGACGTTCACCGAGATTTTAATCGCCGCGCCTTCGCTGTACCACTTCTGTCCCTGACGGCAGGCCTCCTCGATGGCCCACTCGCCGATCGGCAGGATCAGCCCCGTGTCTTCGGCGACGCTAATGAACTCGGCGGGACGCATGATGTTCTTTCCGCCGCGGTCCCAGCGAATCAGCGCTTCCATTCCGGTGACCGCCTGGGTGCGCAGGTCGAGCTGCGGCTGATAGTGAAGGACGAACTCGTGACGCTCCAGCGCCTGGTGCAGCGCGGTCTCCAGTGTGAGTCGTTCCGCCGCCTTTCGAGCCAGGAACGGCGAGCAGAGCTGGTAGCTGTTTCGCCCTGCTTCTTTTGCCTGGTATAGAGCACCATCGGCGTTCTTCAACAGAGACTCTGCATCGCCGCCGTCTTGCGGGTAAAAGGCGATGCCGATGCTGGTGGTGATGTTGAATTCATGGCCATCGACGGAGATCGGCCGCGCGACCGTCTGAAGGAGCTTGCGCGCCACCGCCGTCACATCTCCAACGTTCGCCGGTTTCATGAGCAGCAGGGTGAACTCGTCGTCGCCAACGCGAGCCACCGAGTCTTCCTCGCGCGCGCACGAGTTCAGCCGTTCGGCGATTTCCCGCAGAAGCTGATCTCCACCTTTGCGGCCGAACGCCTCATTGACGACATTGAACCGATCGAGGTCCAGGCACAGTACCGCCACTTGGCTACCGGCGCGATGTGCGTAGTTGAGCGCGATCGTGAGACGGTCTCTGAACAGTGCGCGATTCGGCAATCCCGTGAGGACGTCGTGGTGCGCCTTGTACCGGACTTCCTCCTCGGCCCGCTTGCGATCGGTAATGTCGACGAGCGTGGCCGCAACGATCGGATGTCCCTTGCCATCACTCATCATGCTGGCATTCATCAGGACCCAAACTAGTGTGCCGTCGACGCGACGCAGTGGACTCTCGAAGCTGGCGAGCGATCCTTGATCGCGCAGCTTGGCGACCATTGTCTGCCACTCGGTGTCAGAGCCGTACAGCTCCGAGATTCCGTGAGCCATCAACTCCGCTCGTGAGGCAAAACCGAGCATCCGCGCGCACGCGTCGTTGCAGTCGAGAACTCCACCAGCGGCGTTAGCGCGGTACTCGCCGGCGGGGTTGCGATCGAACAGTTGCTTGAACCGCTCGGCCGACGCACGAACCACTTTGACGCGGGTCTGATGAGCTCCGGCGATGGAACCGATGATGAGGAGAGCGGACAGCGTCATGAACCAAGGCGTCTGATAGAAGAACGCGCGCTGCCGGAACATCATCGTGCCCGTGCTCCATGGGCCATCATCACTTGCGGCGCGCACCTGGAAACGATAGGAGCCCGGCTTCAGGTTCGTATACAAGGCCATCCGCCGCGGGCCGGCATCGATCCAGTCGTGATCGAATCCCTCGAGGCGGTATTGATAGTGAACTTTCTCGGGTGCAGCGAGGTTGATTCCGGCGTAACGGAACTCGAGCGTCTTCGTTCCCGCAGCAATCGTGAGCGGACCGGCCGCATCGATTCGGCGACGATCCGCGAAGATGTCCTGGATGATCACCGGCAGTGCGGCCGCGGCGCGCGCGCGATTCGGGTCGATCATGGCCACGCCCTTGACCGTTGCGAACCAGAGCTTCCCATCGTTTGTCTTCCATGCGACCGGCTGAGTGCCGCCATTGCACTCGCGGCTCTGCATGCCATCGGCTCGTCCGTACGCGACGCTCATGACTTTCGGCCGAAGTCCCTCGGCAAAATCATCGAGCTGCTGACGTGATACGCGGAAGATTCCTTTGTTGCAGCTCATCCAGAAATCGCCTTGGCCGTCTTCCAGAATGGCGAAGACGCTGTCATCAAAAAGACCTTCGCGAGTGGTGACGGTCGCCCACCGACCGGCTTTGTAGCGGCTCAATCCTCCACCAGCAGTGCCGACCCAAAGCGCGCCTGCGCTGTCCTCATGAAGAGCGAGAATGAGATCGCTGGAGACTCCGTGACCTTTGGTAAATGAGGTGACCGTTCCATTGAGGATACGGTTCAGACCTCCATCCTGGGTGCCGGCCCAGATCGCGCCATTGCTGCTTTCGTAAATGACGCCGACCACTTCCCCGGAGAGTTTGTACGTGTCGGGCGCGAGGATCCCGTTCACGATGCGCTGAAGTCCGCGCGCCGTTCCGACCCACAGAACGCCGCCTTGGTCTTCATACAGTGACAGTACGAGATTAGTATTGAGACCATTCTTCGAATCGTAAACTGTGGTGTGTCCCTGGAACACGCGATTCAGTCCGCCGTCGAACGTGCCCACCCACAAGCTGCCGTCCCGGCCGTTCAACGTGGACATGACCAGGTCGCTCGACAGTCCGCTGCTTTTGTCGAAGTGGCGGCCGTCGAGTGTCTGCACGCCTTTTCCGGTACCGATCCACAGCGTGCCGTTGGAATCACCGCTCACTGTCCGCACTTTGTCGGAGAGTAGTCCCTCTGCCATCGTGAAGGAGATGACCGCTCCCTCGGCGACGCGGCTCAGACCATTTGTAGAACCAATCCAGAGGTTGCCTTCGCGATCCTCGAGAAACGACGACACGGCCTTGTTGCCGATGCCGATGGCGTCCGAGGCGAAGTCGAAACGTTCGTTGCGGAAGCGGCCGACGCCGTGGTCGAGAGTGCCGATCCACAATGTGCCGTGGCTGTCTTCGTAAATGGCGTTGATGTTCGCGGAAGGCAAACCGTCAGCAGCAGTGTATGTGCGGAACTGGCCCGAACGGTAGCGAAGGAGTCCATTTCCATGTGTGCCGATCCAGACGCTGCCATCTCGCGTGACGCGGATCGAAAGAATCTGAGAGGTCGGAAAGCCGTCGGTGTCATGCCGCACCAGGCGCCCATCCTTGAACGTAGCGACGCCGTGCATCGTGCCGATCCACAACTGGCCAGACCAGTCTTCCGCGAGCGTCGTCACCGTCATTGGTGAAGGGCTTACGGAGCCGGCAATCGTCACAATGCGTCCGTCTGCCTGACGCGACGCCAAACCTTTCTGCGTTCCGATCCAGATCGTGCCGTTGGCTGATTGAAACAACGTGGTCGCGGCGTCGCTCGGCATTCCGTCGGCCACTCCATAGGAGCGAATCCGCCGGCCTTGCACGTGCACTACGCCTCCGCCATTCGTGGCTGCATAGAGGCTGTCGTCGCGCGCCGACAACAAAGAGAGCGTCATATTGTTGTGGATCTGCGGCGCGGCTGCTTTGTCGAACGTGACGAACTCGCTTCCGTCGAAGCGAACGAAACCTTCTTGCGTAGCGGCCCACACGTAACCGTCGGCGGTCTGCGCCAGCGCGTAGACCGTGCCTTGCGGGAGTCCCTGATCGACTCCCCACGTCCGAATCACGTTCTGATCGAGCGACAGTGCCGGATCGACGGCAAAAACATTGCCCGCCCAAACTGCGAGAACGAACAGGAGCAGGGCGCACCGTGTTGTCAATCTCATGACGTATTTGTCCAGTGCGTGAATCTTGCCCCAAGCGATCCGATAGAACATGAATCGATCGATACATTTTGGGGTGTATCGATCGATATAGGTCGGGTCTAACCATCGATGGAGGATTCGTGAATCGCTCGCGCGTAAACTGCCACCCATTATGAGAAGAAGTGCATTCTTACTCGCGGGTCTCGCCCTAGTGGCTACGGCCGCTTTCAGTGGCGACGGAAGTGTTCATCGCAGTGCGCGACACATTCCGGGTAGATATATTGTGGTGCTCGACTCGAGCGCCGACACTGCGACGGTTGCGAACTCGGTGCGCAGTCTCAGCGGCGCACGAATCAACCATATATATGGGCGCGGCCTCAAAGGTCTCGCGGTCGAGATCAGTGATGCCGACGCACAGGCGCTCGCTCGCGACGCACGCGTTCAGTTCGTCGAAGAAGATGCGACGATTGCCGTGGCATCCACGCCATGGGGGCTCGATCGAGTCGATCAACGCTTTCTCCCACTGAACGACACTTATGTGAGCAGCGGAACGGGCGCCGGCGTGACCGTCTACGTCGTCGACACCGGCATCTTCGCCGCGCACGACGATTTCGGCGGCAGGGTTGCTCCGGGCTTCAACGCGTTCGACAGCGGCAGCAGCGACGACTGTAATGGTCATGGAACGCATGTGGCGGGCATCATCGCCGGATCGAATTACGGCGTCGCGAAATCGGCGACTCTCGTTCCGGTACGGGTTCTTGATTGCAATGGATCGGGCAGCATCTCGACGGTGCTCGCCGGTCTCGATTGGGTCCTGCAGGATCATGCACAGTCGCCCCGCGCGGCCATCGTGAACATGAGCTTTGGCGGCGACGCATCATCGGCGCTCGACACCGAGGTGAATAGTTTGCTCGCTGCCGGCATGACCGCCGTCGTTGCCGCTGGCAACAGCAATGCTGACGCGTGCGGGCTATCACCGGCCAGGGTGCCAGGTGCGCTCACCGTCGGAGCATCGACGGAAACGGACGAGCGCGCGGCATTCTCCAACTACGGCAGTTGTGTCGACCTCTTCGCACCGGGATCGCACATCGTTTCCGACTGGTACAGCAGCCCCACAGCGACGGCCGTTTCCAGCGGAACATCCGAATCCGCGCCATTCGTTGCGGGCGTGGCTGCTCTCGTTCTGGAAAAGTATCCCTCGGCCTCGCCGATGACCGTCGCACAAACGTTGGTGTCGCAAGCCACTCTCGACGTGCTCGGCTCAGTCGGTTCCGGTTCGCCGAATCGCCTTCTCTTCTCCCTCATCGACTCTCTCGACCAGACCACGGGCGATTCGCAGCTCCTTGCCGATCCAAGCTTCGATTACGGCACGACCTTCTGGACCTTGGACGAGGACGCGGACATCTGCACCGTCGTCAATCCGACCGGTTGTCCGCCAGAGCTCATCATGAGCTTCCCCTCACATAGCGGAAAGAATCACGCGACGATCGGTGGACCGGCCAAGACATTCCACGTGGTGTCCGAAGCCGTGACGATTCCGTCCACCGTTCGTAAGGCAGAGCTTAACTTCTACCTTTGGATCGTGACGAAGAACCCGAAACCGTCCGCTGATGACGTGCTGACGATCGAGATTCGGGACGCATCCGGCGCGTTGCTGGGAACGTTGGGAACATTCAGTAATCTCGATGCCAATGCCACGTATACGCAGAGACGCTTCGATGTCAGCCGCTACCGCGGCGTGACCATCCGCATCTCGTTCACTGGCATCCAGAGTCAGGGTCCGCCGACATGGTTCCTGCTCGACGATGTTGGATTGAATATCTGGAGGTAACCCCGGCCGAACCGGCACCTCGTCGCCACGAGACTGAGAGAGCACAGAGAAATCTGTGCTCTTTCTGTTTCTGTCGATAGGGGTACCTTTGGTTCACAATAGTCGCAGGTCCACAGAAAAATGCCGCCGTATCACTTCTCTCCATTTGCGATTCCACCGGCTGTCACCGCGGCCGTGGTGATGAGCTTCGGGATTCTGATGCTTCTGACGCGTTTCTCCCGAACCAGCATGGCCATGTTCAGCGTGTCGGTTGCCGCTGCGGCGTGGCAGGTGGCGCGGGTGTTCATCGATCTCGCTTCCGATTCCCGCACCGCGCTGATATGGGCGAGAGTTGGCTGCGCTTGTGTCCCGTTCATCGCACCGGCCGTGTACCAGTTCGTCTCCACCCTTCTCGAGAGCACCAATCACCGCAGGATCGTCTCCGTTGTTGCCTGGATCGTGGCCGCGCAGTTTGCGGTCCTCGCTCTCACGACCGGCTACCTCATCAGCGACGTGCGGCGGTTCTGGTGGGGTTTCTATCCCAGGTACAACATCGCTGCACGCGTGCTCTACCCGCTCTTTTGCGGCAGTTTATTGGTCGCCGCCCTTGTCGACATCGTCCGCGCCTACCCGAGCTCCAACGCGAGGGAGCGCAGCCGCATCCGCCTGTTCACGATCGCCATGGGAATCGGGTGTTTGGCGGCGATCGATTTCTTGCCGGCGTACGGAATCGCCGTTTATCCGTTTGGCTGGGCGGCTCTGCTTGCATCCGCGGCAGTGGCCGTTTACACGGTCCGCAAATACGGTTTGGCGATCACTCCGGCGCTGCCGGCGACCGAGGTCATCAGCACGATGCGGGATCTGCTGCTCGTGAGCGATCGCGACGGCCGCATTCGTTTCGCGAACAATGCGGCTTGCGCGTTCCTCGGATACAGCCGTGAAGACATCCTCGGCCGTCTGCTGGAGGAACTACTCGTCCCCACTGATCGCAACGAGACAGCGCCACTGCAAGGCTGGGTCCGTGATCGCGAGTACGTTTTCCGGACCAAGATGGGTCAGCCGATCGAGCTCACACTCTCGCACTCGCCTGTGACGCGTCATGGTGAAGTCACGGGCGCGGTGATCATCGGACGCGATCTCCGCGAGAGGAAACGCTACGAGTGGGAAGCGCGGCGCGCCGTGACTCTGCTGCAGTCGACGCTCGACTCGACGGCGGACGGCATTCTGGTCATCGGGCAGGATGGAAGAGTCCTCACCTCGAACCAGCGTTTCGCTGACATGTGGGGCATTCCTCCGGAGTGGATCGAGAACGACGACGAAAATGATCTGATCGGACAGCTTGTCGGGCAGTTGGCCGATCCTGCGGAGTTTCTACGCACTCTCGCAGCACTGCACGAACATCCGGAGGTCGAGAGCGCGCACGTGCTGCTGTTCAAGGACGGTCGCCGTCTGGAGCAATACTCCATCGGCCGTTACCTCGACGAGGAACTGATCCGTGTGTGGAGCTTCCGCGATGTCACCGCGCGACTGGCAGCCGAAGAAGCGCTGCGCGATTCCGAGGCGCGATACCGACTGCTGTTCGAGCAGAACGCCGCGGGTGTCTGTCTGGCGACGATCTCCGGCCGAATCATCAACTGCAATGCGACGTTCGCCGAAATGGTCGGCTACGCAGCGGACGAGCTGGAAAACCGCGGGCTGGCTGATGTCTTTGGGCGTGCCGATGCAGTGGAAGACATTCGGCGGCAGCTCGACGAAACGCCGACCGTCCGCGGTCTGGAGATTGAGATGCGACGGCGGGACGGCGAGCGCGTATCCGCTCTTGCCAACGTCTCCCTTGTTGGCAGTGGCGAGCATGCGCTCGTGCATATGACTGCGGTCGACATCAGCGTGCGGAAACGCGCCCAGGAACAGATCGAGTTTCAGGCTTATCACGACGCATTGACGCAGTTGCCGAACCGACGTCTCTTTGTGGAACGCCTGGAGATGTGCCTGCTGTCCGCGAAACGCGCCCGCGCCAACGTGGCAGCCCTTTTCATCGACCTCGATCGCTTCAAGACGATCAACGACACGCTCGGACACAACGTCGCCGACGAACTGTTGGTCGAGATTGCGCAGCGTCTGCGGAGCTGTGTTCGTCAGACGGATACCGTCGCGCGTTACGGCGGCGACGAGTTCACCGTCATACTGCCGGACCTTGATCAGCCGGAGGACGCCGCACAGGTTGCGGAAAAAATTCTGGAACGCGTCGCCGAGCCGGTGGTGGCCGGCGCGACGTCGATCGAGATCTCGGTCAGCATCGGGATCGCCGTCTATCCATACGATGGAAGCGACATCGACACGTTGCTCCGCAACGCAGACGACGCGATGTACCGCGCCAAAGAAGCGGGACGAAATACGTATCAGCTCTGCACCGAGCAGATGAAGACGCGTGCGGCGGAGCGCCTGTCGATGCAGTCGCGCCTGCGCAAAGCGATGAACGACCAGGAACTGGTACTCGCATACCAGCCACAGATCTCGGTAACCGCCGGCCTGGTCGTCGGCGCGGAAGCTAGAATCCGCTGGAACGATGCGGAGCGCGGCATGATCGAGGCGCGCGACTTCATTCCCGTCGCCGAAGAGACACGCTTGATCGTGCCACTCGGCGAGTGGGCGCTGTTCTCGGCGTGCCGCCAGCTCCGGCAGTGGTGCGACGCCGGATTGCCGCCGCTGCGCATGGCTGTGAACATTTCCGCACGCCAGTTCCAACAGCGGGATCTGGCCAGTGTGGTTCGCCGTGCCATTGACGACTCGGGGATCGATCCCGCCTTGCTGGAGCTCGAAATCCGCGAGACCACTGCGATGCGCGACGTCGATCTCACGATCGAGCTGCTCAAACCCCTCCGCGACGTCGGAGTGTCGATCGCCATCGATGACTTTGGCAGTTCCTACTCATCGCTCGGCTCTCTGCGCGTACTGCCAATCCATGCAGTCAAAATGGATCGAAGTCTCCTGGCGAGCGTGACCACCGCCGAAGCCGATGCGTCGATCGTCGCTGCCGTCATCAGTGTCAGCCGGAAGCTCCGCCTTCGCGTCGCCGCCGATGGCGTCGAGACGCGCGAGCAATTCGATTTCCTCAAAAATCATGGCTGCCAAGAGGCGCAAGGCTCTTATTTCAATGCAGCCGTCGATCCCGAGAGCTTCATGCTCTTGACGTCATCGGGTATAAGAACGCACTCCTCGGTCTAGGCGCGGTGACAGCAGCGAGACCAAAGCGGCAAGCAGCCGATTGGTCATCGCGCCAGCCACCCGCCGTCGACGGCGAGTACCGTTCCATGGACGTACGCGGCCGCGGCCGATGCGAGGTAGACGACCGCGCCTTTGAGATCGTCGGGAGTGCCCCAACGGCCCGCCGGGATCCGGGCCACGATTTCGCGGCTGCGCTGCGGGTCGTCGCGCAATGCCTGCGTGTTGTCGGTGGCCATATACCCCGGGGCGATGGCGTTGACATTGATTCCCATTGGGGCCAGCTCGTTTGCCATCGCGCGGGTTAGGCCGAGCAACCCGCTCTTCGCCGCCGTATACCCGGCGACGCGAACGCCGCCCTGGAATGACAGCATCGACGCGATGTTGATGATGCGGCCGCCGCTCTGCCGATGCGCCAGCGCGCGAGCGAACCCGCGGCTCAACGCGAACACCGATCGCAGATTCACCTCGATGACGGCGTCCCAGTCATCGTCGCTGAATTCCAGAAATGGCGACCGGCGAATGATCCCCGCGTTGTTCACGAGAATGTCCGCGCCCTGGGCATGCTGGAGAATCTCATCGACTTCCCCCCGCTCTTCGAGATCGGCTTCGATCGCCACCGCACGACGGCCGAGCCGCTCGATCGCATCGGTTGTTTCACGAAGATCGCCGCGCGCGACGAGCGCGACATCCGCACCCGCTTCCGCGAGAGCAAGCGCCATCGTGGCACCCAAGCCACGCGAGGCTCCGGTGACGATCGCGAGCTGACCGTCGAGGCGGAACAGATCGAGGACGCTCACGCCGCTCGCGCTTCGTGCCGGCCTAACGCTCCGAGCTCGACGCCGAGGTAGTCACGAGCGTTGAAGAACGAGACGTCCTGTGCCAATCGGCCTAATTGCTCGCGATCATCGGGCAGCCTGCCGAGCCGGACGTCGTCGCCTAAAAAGTTGCAGACCAGCCGGCGGAAGTACTCATGCCGCGAGTAAGACAGAAAACTCGGTGAATCCGTGACCATGCCCACGAATCGCGAAAAGAGACCCATGTTCGACAGCGCGCGCATCTGTGCGGTCATCCCGTCGATCGGATCGAGGAACCACCAGGAAGACCCATACTGCATCTTGCCCGGTACCGAACCATCCTGAAAGTTTCCGATCATGGTCGCGAACAGCTCGTTGTCGCGCGCAGATTGTAGAGGATCGTCTTCGTAAGTTGATTCGTATCGTCGAGCCGATCGAAGAATGTCGCCAGCAGCGCCGATTTGTAGCGCAGCACTTCGTGGGCATCGATGGATTGCCCTCGCCGCACTTTGTCGAATGCGGCCG
>WNGF01018390.1_pt1 | contig 11032 bp, 10 predicted proteins | sample 5400641 | NCBI WGS metagenome assembly WNGF01 (sample SAMN13153371, study PRJNA577476) | soil metagenome | isolation source: 80 cm soil or saprolite under grassland replicate 2 | place: USA:California | collected 2016-06-15 | reverse complement strand
CGCTGCTGTCGCACGAGGGACGCGACCTGCTGCTCGCTCTCCTGCTCGATTCTCGAGGCGCGTTCGAAGTCGCGCAAGGCGTCCTGCAGCTTCTGCAGCGTGTCGGCCGTGGGCCGGACGGACGACTCGTCCCGCAGAAAGCTGTACCGGGACCGAAACGCGTCGATCACGTCCCTGGCTCTCTCGGCGTCCGCCGCTTCGTCCAGGCCGGCGAGGATCGGCCGCAGGGTCTCCACCAGGGTCTTTCGCGCTCCGGGGAAGGCCTCGAGCGCCCGCATCCGACGGGCTCTGGCCTCGGTCGACGAAGCGTCCGGAACGACCGGCGACAGCGGCTGGCTCGACCGGTCGCTGGATCCGGACGGCGGCGGCTCCTCGCCCTGCCCACCGGGACCACCGAAGGAGCGCCGGCACTGGGCAGCCTGCTCGCTCGGGCTCGTCCCGGGCGGAGGCACGCTCTGTAGACATCGGGCCAGATCGACGCTCTCCGGTGGCGGCACCACGCGATGGCCCGGATCGCGGATTGCCCCGGGCACGGGATAGGCCGGCACCGGATAGTTCGGCATCGGGACCGGGAGCTGAGCGTCGACCGAAGGCGCCGCCATCGTGGTGACGACGACGAGGACGGCGGTCGTCGCCTTCAGCAAGCGTGCCATCACGAATCTCACCTCGGCCCGACCCGAACCGCATCCAGCGAGTCGTGAGCGAGGACGGCGTACGCGTAGGCAAGGTACGCCCGCACGTCGAGCAACGTTTGATCGCCTATGGTCCGCTCGCTCTCTCGCCACGCCACCCACGTCCGGACAGGACCGGAGACGGCACCGGCGACGGTACCCATCCACGCACGCTCGGCAAGTATACCGATTGGCAAGGGTGAGCTAGCCCGCCTGCGTCAGCAACCGGTCGGCGAGATGGCGGATCGCGGTGATGCTCGGGGCATCGGGCCGGTGCGCGATGGGCGCCGTCCCGCGCTCGTCGGCCTCCACGACCGCCTGGTCGTAGGGGATCACGGCGGCGAGACTCAGGGCGTGACGGCCCGCGAACTCGTGCACCGTCTCCTCGTCGCGCGCGGCGCGGACCTTGTTGGCGACCATGTGAACCGCCTCGATCCCCAGGTCCCGCGCGAGCGCGAACGACCGCTGGGCCGTCTCCAGCGACTTGAAGCAGGGCTCGACGACGAGGAGCAGCGTGTCCACGTGGCGCGCCGTCCCCCGGCTCAGGTGCTCCAGCCCCGCCTCGAGGTCGACGATCGCCATCCGGGAGGTCCCGGCCACCAACCCGCGCAGGACGCCACGCACCGTGGCGTGAGCCCGGCACAATCAGCCCGAGCCGCTCGTGACTCGGCTGCCCCATCACCAAGAGCGTGAGGTTCTCGCCGGCGGGCACGCCGAAGCGGTCGATGAAGTCTTCCACGGGCACCGCGAGCTCGAGCCACTTGTTGCCCTGAGCGTCCGCGCGCTCCTCGAGGAAATCACGCGGGAGAGCCGGCAGTCCGGTTGCGGCGCTGGCGGGCAGACCCACCGTCAACGCGAGGTTCGGATTGCTGTCGTCGTCCACGGCGACCACTTTCAGTCCTCGGTCCGCCAGGACGCGCGCGAGCGTTCCGGCCACCGTCGTCTTGCCCGAGCCGCCCTTGCCGCCGACCGCGATCTTCATGGTGGGCCCTCTCGCGAGGTCAGTCTGCGCGCAGTTCGGGTTCGACACAAGGGGCGCACCGTGGGCACGCACGGCCAAGCCGCTCCGTGAGGCCACCGAGATGCTCCGGAGCAAGCCCGTCGAGGTCGCCCAGATCTACGCCAAGGCGACCGGGCTCGCGCCCGAGGTCAACGGCCACGTGATCAAGCGCTACACCCTCCTCTCCTTCGCCCGTCCGAGCTGCGGGAGACGAGGAGCGCTCGACCCGCAGCCACAGCATGTGCTCCTGGCGCGACTGAGGCGGACCTGGCCGGCTCCTTCGGGGCCCGAGCGAGGACGGCACGAAATATCAGGGGGTTAGCCCCGGGGAGGAGGGCCGCCTCTCGCCGGGGCGGAATAATCCGGCATCGCCGAACGACCAAAGCAGCAATAACAAAGGTCGGGCGGCAGCTGAGACGGCCCGGCATGGTGAGCCTGATCGGCTCGAGGAGGATCCGAAAATGAAGAAGCTGACGGCGCTGGTTCTGGCACTGGTGCTCCTGAGTCCGGTGGTGGCCTTCGCCGGCTCGAGCACGGATGCCGCGCTCGGGCTAGGGGCCTTCGCGGTGTTCAATCAGATTCTCGGCGGCGTGGGTCTCTTCGGTGGGTTTGCCCACCCGGCTCCGGTGTATGCCGCGCCCGCCGTGGTGTACGCGCCACCGCCCCCGGTGGTGTACGCGCCGCCCCCGGTCGTGTACGCGCCGCCCCCGGTGGTGTACGCGCCGCCTCCGGTCGTGTACGCGCCGGCCCCGGTGGTCGTCGCTCCGCCCGTCGTGGTGGGAGGGCCGGTGTTCGTGAGGCCGTTCCATCACCACCGCCCCTTCCCTCGGCCGGTGGTCGTCTACCGGCAGTGGTAAGCTCGGACCCGGTCAGGTTGTAGCCGCCGCGCCAGCGGCGAGGGATCCCAGGGATGGGCGCCGAGTGAACCTCGGCGCCCATCGTGTTTTCCGGTCGCGGTCACCCCCGCTGCCGCGACGGATAGGCGCACCTCCTCCTCCTCGTCCATGGTGTTGGCGCGCTCGCCCACCTTCATCATCTCGAAGAGGCTCATGTTCCAGCCGGTGACGGCGTTGACGTAGTCGGACTGAGCACCCGCCCGGGAAGCGCGCCGGTGTGCTCGCCCCCCTCGATCACCACGCGACCGTTCACCAGCACGTACGCGATTCCCGTCGGGTACTGGTGGGGCTCCTCGTAGGTCGCGAGGTCCTGGACACGGGCCGGATCGAGGGCGACGATGTCGGCCTTGGCTCCCACGGCGAGGACGCCCCGGTCGCGAAGCCCGAGGCGGCGCGCGGGCAAGCCGGTCATCTTCGCGACGGCCTCCTCGAGTGGGAGCAGCGCCTGCTCGCGCACGTAGCGCGCGAGGACGCGGGGGAAGGTGCCGTAGCTCCGCGGATGCGGCTTGCCCTGGCCGAGCTCGCCCTCGACCGCCAGCGCCGAGCCGTCGGAGCCGATCATCACCTGTGCGTGGCCGAGCGCGCGGCGCAGATCGGGCTCGTCGAGCTGGAACAGGATCATGTAGCCCTTGCCGCGCTCGGCCGCGATCAGCTCGATGGCCGCGTCGAGCGGATCCTGGTTCCACGCCGCGGCGATCTCGGACAGCCGCCGCCCCTGCGCTTCGGGCCGCGCCGGCGAGTAAGCCACCATGATGTCCTCCCAGCCGAGGCCGCGGGTGAGGATCGCGCTGCCGCCCATGAGCTCGGCGCGGATTCGCGCGCGCACCGAGGCGTCGGCGAGCCGCGCGAGCATCGCCTCGATCCCGCCCTCGAGCGCCCAGTCGGGCAGGAGCGTCCGCAGCGTGGTGCTGGAGGCGGTGTAGGGGTACACGTCGGCCATCACGTCGAGGCCGTCGGCGCGGGCGGCGTCGATCAGCGCCAGGGCGTCCTTGACCTTGCCCCAGTTGGGACGTCCGGCTGCCTTGATATGGCTCACCTGGACGGGCAGTCCGCCCTCGCGCCCGACGCGGATCGCCTCGCTCACGGCGTCGAGCAGGGTCGGCCCTTCCCCGCGGATATGGCTCGCGTAGAAACCCCCGCGCGCGGCCGCGCGCCGCGCCACCGCGACGATCTCCTCGGTGGCGGCGTACGAGCCGGGCGCGTAGATGAGCCCCGTGGCGAGACCATAGGCCCCGGCGGCCATGGACTCGTCCATCAGCCGCTGCATGGTGACCAGCTCCCGCGCGGTCGGAGCCCGGCGGGCGAAACCCATCGACGCCAGCCTCAGCGTGCCGTGGCCGACGAGTTGCGCCACGTCACGCCCTGGCGGATCTTGGACTCCGCGCGAGGATTGGCCCAGAGTCGCCAGTCGGAGTGCGAGTGCATGTCGATGAAACCGGGCATGACCGCGAGCCCGGCCGCGGAGAGCGTCCGCCCCGCGGGCTCGCGCGAGAGGTCGCCGATTTCGGCGATGGCGTCGCCGGCGATGCCGAGGTCGCCGCCGCGGGCGGGGGCGCCGGTCCCGTCGATGAGCTGGCCGCCTGCGATCTTGATGTCGAGCATCGGGCTCCCCCTCCGGCGGGGCTCATCGGGCCCCCTCGCTCGAACCGGCCGCCGAGAGCGGTGGCGACGGCCCGATCCGCCTGCCCGGTCATTGTTGGCCTTCTGCCGGCGAGATGCAAGGCGCGCCTCGCGAGCCCGGACTCACCAGCCCTCGATGCCCGCCAGCCGTGTGCTCTCCTCCCACAGCCGCCTGGCGGCGGCGGCGTCCCGGGCTTCGTCCGAGGGCGTGGCCGGGCGCCGCTTGTAGAAATAGCCGCCGCTGACGTCGGCCACCTCGGGCGAGGCGGCGAGATGGACGATCGTGTCCGCTCCCTTCTCGGGCGAGATGGCGAACAGCTTGGCGATCCGGATGACGTGGGAGAACACGCGGCCGCTCTCGTCACCGAAGCGGGTGGCGACGAACCCGGGATGCAGGCAGTTGGCGGTGATCCCGGTGCCGGCCAGGCGATGGGCGAGCTCGCGCGTGTACAGGATGTTGCACAGCTTCGAGCGGCCGTAGACCTTGAATCCCCGGTAGCCGGTCTTCGATTGCAGGTCGCGGAAGTCGAGCGTGGCGCCCCGGTGAGCACCCGACGCGGTGTTGATCACGCGCGCCGGCGCCGAGGCGGCCAGCCGTTCCCGGAGCCCGTGGGTCAGCACGAAATAGGCCATGTGATTGAGGGCGAAGGTCCGCTCGAGGCCGTCCTCGGTGAGGTGACGGGAGTTGAACAGGGCGCCGGCGTTGTTGATGAGGACGTCGATGCGCGGTTCCGCCGCGGCGATCTCCGTCGCCACGCGTCTCATCTCGGCAAGACGCGAGAGATCCGCGTAGTGGATGGTGTGCGCCAACCCCGGGGCACGCTCGGCCAGTCGCGTCAACGCCGCTTCACCGCGCGCCTCGTCGCGCGCCACGAGCACCAGGCGCGCGCCCATGGCGGCCAGCCGCTCGGCCGCGACCTGTCCGATCCCGGAGGTCGCCCCGGTGATCACGATCACCTTCCCGTGCATGGTCCAGTGCGCAGGAATCACGGATGGGCCTCGATCAGAATCGGCGGCGACGGTCCCGCGCTTCGGACCTCATTCTCGATGTCGAGCATCGGGCTCCCCTCTGGCGAACCTCGCCCGGCCCCTCCCTCGAGGCGGCTCCGGAGAGCGGTGGCGGCGGCTCGATCTGCCTGCCCGGTCATTGTTGGCCTTGTGCCGGCGAGATGCAAGGCGGGAGCGTGGAGGGCGGGGTCGCGGAGCGCGAGGGCACAACTGTCTTGACCTCGCGCAAGGGCCATCGCTGCACGGAGACCTCGAGAAGGTTCTGGATTCGCCGCGGGCGGTCCAGGGGACGGGTCCGACGAACCTCGCCGCCAGCGCGCCGCTTGACGCGGCCGGTGCCTCGGGCGCACGATCGGTCCGCTTTGCGACCTCGCGCCATCTGCCTGCCCGGGTTCTTGGAGGACAGCGCCTGAGGAGCGACACCGCGGCGTACTTCCCGGAGCCAAAGCCCGCCGGCGCCGGCGCTTCCGCCTGGAGAGCGGACGGCGCCGCCCTGCTGAGCCTCACCCTGATCATGATCGCCGCGACCGTGGCCGTTCAGCCTACCGATGATCTCCCGCTGATCGACGATTGGGTGTACGCCTGGAGCGTCGATCATTTCCTGAAGACGGGCCAACTTCGAGTCCTGGACTGGAGCGCCCACTATCCGCTGGCCCAGATCGTGTGGGGCGCCCTGTTCGCCCGTGTCTTCGGGTTCTCCTTCTTCGTCCTGCGCGTATCCACACTGGTGCTCGAATGGATCGGGCTTCTCGCCTTCTTCTGTACGCTGCGCGCGGTGGGCGTCGGGCCATCCGGGAGCGCGCTCGGTACACTGGGCCTCCTCTTCAACCCGGTGATGTTCGTGCTGGCTCATTCGTACATGACGGACGTGCCGTTCGTGAGCGCGATGAACGTGGCGACGTTGTGGTACGTGCTGTGGGCGACCCGCCGGCGGTCAGTCTATCTGGCCGTGGGGAGCGTCTTCGCGATCGGCGCCTTCCTGATCAGGCAGATCGGCGCGCTCCTCGGATTGGCGCCGGTCGCCTACCTGGTGCTCTTGTGGATCTTCCGCGGCCGCCGACGCGTGCCATGGCGTGACGTCCTGCTGCTGTCGTCACCATTCGTCGCCATCGCCCTGATGCAGTGGTGGATCCGAGACATCCACGGGATGACCGACGTGTACCGGTGGAAGGCCGAAGCGTTGTACCAGTCCTTCCTGCCCGCCGCCTGGCTGTCGTCGCGCTCCTGGTGGATCTATTTCCGGATCTTCGCGCGCACCCTCGTCTACCTGGGCGTCCTCCTCTGGCCGCTGGCGCTACCGAGCAGCGGCGCCCGATCTCGGCGTGTCCTCCTCTGGTCGGCAGTGTTCGTGTTCATGGTGACGGTCGCCTATGGGTGGCAGTCCGGGAGAATGCCCCGGCTCTTGCAGTACGGGGAGACGCTGAGCCTGGAAGAGTTGGGCGCGTCGCGGGCGCTGATCTCGCGGGAGGAGCTGAGCCGCCCCATCCCCGGCGGGAGCGTCTGGGTGTTGCTGGGGCTCGCGTTGACCTCGGCGGCGGCGATCCTTGCCGTGCTGTGGGAGCGTGCGCGGAATGCGCCCGGCTGGTCGAGCCCGGTGGCCGTCGTGTGGATGAACGGCCTCCTCCAGTTCATCGCCATCGAGGTGCTCTGGTTCGACTTCGATCGCTACTATCTCCCGCTCCTCCCGGTGTTGACCGCGCTCCTGCTCGTGGGCACGAAGTGGACGAGGGTCACGCGAGGGCTCGTCGTGGCCGGCGTCTTGATCTTCGGCGCGGTCTCGGTGTCGGGAACGATCGATGAGTTCCGGTTCAACCGCGCGGTCGCGCAGGCACGGGAGTGGTTGCTGGAGCGGGGAGTCCCGCCCTGGCAGATCGATGCGGGCTACGTGCTCAACGGGTGGTGGCTCTACGCCCACCCCGAGAACCTCCCGCCCGGCGCCCATCCGGAGTGGGATGTCCCGTTCGTCACGAGTGCCACCGAGCTGCCGTACAAGATCGCCAATTCACCGCTGCCCGCGTACAGCGTCATGAAGACGTTCGCCTGGCGATCGCTGTGGGCTGTTTCGGATCGGGTCTACGTGCTCCAGAGGATCGACGTCGTTCCCAGGCTGACCGCGACCCTGCGGTCAGCCCCGGCCGGGAGGGATCCGGGCGTGGCCGAGATTCGATGGAGCACGGGAGACGGGTCGATCGGTCAGGTGTATGTCTCGGAGGATGGCGGGCAGGAGAGGCTGTTGGCGCGGGGCGCCGAGGGCGGCCGGGAGGTTCGATGGATCCGGCCGGGGGCAGTTTACGAATTCCGGCTCTACCCGGTGACGGATCGCAACAGGGTGCTGGCCCGGGTGACGGTCACATCGAGAAGCGAGTAACCCAGGCGCCTCCGACGTACCGGGCCACGCGTCCGCACGGGCGGCGGTTTGCAGATCAAGAAGGACCCGGCCCCTGATCATCGCCCTTCGCAAGCGAAACGTGTCGATCGATGACGTTCACGGCGCGCTGAACCAGCAAGGCTGCGGCCTCGGCCTGACCGCGATCCACGAGGTCTTGCGCGCCGACGGCTTCTCGCGCCCGCCGCGGCGCCGCGACGGGGAGTGCCCGCCACGCCCACGGCCCGCGCCGGCGGCCATTGCCATTGTGCGGCGGTGCAGTGACGAACAGCGGAACCACCGCGAATCGCACCGATGCGTTCGCGGCCACGCTCGGGCCGTCGGCGGTTTCGACTGGATGAAAATCCCTGCATGCTCTCGCCAGCCGGCTTCCTGTCCGATGAAAATCCATGCATACTCCCCGCGATGGCGAGGGATCCGCCGTCGCGGGGAGATGACATTGAGCCCCCTTCTCGCCGTGTTGACCTCGATCGGCTCCCTGCGCAAACGACCAGGGACGTTGGCACGAGATGTGCTGGTTTGAATCAGGGCGCCCGCCGTGACGTGGCCGCCGCGCCGGGGAACCGCGCCCACGCAGTGTGCCGTTGGTCGGGGTCAGCGCTCCTGGAGAGACGAGCCTGTCGGGCGAAGGGCTCGCGCGACATGATCGAGGTTCGAGTGCCGGGTTTGCCGGCGATTGACATCGAGCCTCGCTGGGCAGATGCTCGGATCCCCCGCATGGCTCGCGTGGCGCGCCACCTGAACGAGAGGCCGAACAGACGCCGCGGCGCGCGTGGCTCGCTTGAAGGTCTCGACGAAGGTCACCCTATAGGGAGAACATGACGATGATTCGACGCTTGACCGCCATCATGGCCGCTACGTCGCTGGCCTGGCTAGCCTTTGCCCATCCGGTCCATGCCGATCCACCGACCAATGACAGCTTCGCGACCGCGCAAAAGGCGAAGCCGGCGCCCGGTGTCCCTGTCGTGCGGACCGCGAGCACCGTCGAGGCGACGGTCGAAATCGACGAGCCACAGCCGGACTGCGTGGGCATCGGCAACACGGTGTGGTACAAGATCCCGATCGCTGACCATGACCGCGTGATTGCCGTCGACACCAAGGGCAGCGACTTCGATACCGTCGTCGCCGTCTACCGGGTCACCCCCGGCGCCGGCATCGCTGGCCTCCAGCAGGTCGACTGTGCCGACGACTCGTTCCGCGCGTCGGCCGATCCTGTCCGCCAGGGCCGGGCGGCGTTCACGGCCTTGGCCGGCGTCAAGTACCGCGTCCAGGTCGGCGGCTGCTGCGATCCGGACTTCGCCGAGTCCGGTTCGCTAAAGGTGAAGTTCAGCGAGGTGATCGGGCTCGTCAACGACGACCCGGGCGGGGCCATCGCCGTGACGACTCTGCCGACGACCCTCACCGGCAAGAACCGTAACGCCACGACGTTCCCCGGCGGCAACCCGCCACCACCCGACCCCGAGCTACTGGACTGCTTCGACAGCATCTACGCGCACACGCTCTGGTACAAGGTCGAGTTCCCCGCGGACACGATCGTCGTGGTCGACACGACCGGCAGCGACTTCGATACCGTGCTGGCGATCTACGAGGAGACGGGTCCGGGCTTCAGCGGGCTCACATTCCTGGACTGCAACGACGACAACATCCTGCTCGAATCGCAGGTCACGTTCCTGGCCGAGGCCGGCAAGAAGTATCAGATCCAGGTCGGCGGCTTTGCTGGCGACAACGGGCACTTGAGCATCTCGTTCAGCGAGGGGGGACCGGCCAGTGCCTCACCCGCCGGCCCAGTGGAGCCCGTCACGAAAAAGAAGAAGTAGACGGCCGGACCCCGGGCCCGGGTCAGAGCGATAGCGCGGCCCGCGTACCGACGAGCTTCACTGTCCTTGCGGGCGAGGGAAGCTCGCGACCACCTCGATGTGGGCCGGCTCGTCCACCGGCTCACGCCAAGACCGCTGTTCCGTCTCCGGGCGGAAGCCGGCCGGTCCGCGAGCAGCACGCGCTCGAGCTCGGTCGGGGACGCCGTTGGTGAGCCGAGGCGCCCGTGACGGTCACGCCGCGCATGATACAAGACGCCAGTCTGCTCGATCCCGCGCGGTGCTCGCGCGGCCGGGATCGAGGGGGCGGGAGACCGTCCCGGGCCGGCGGCTGCGGGCGCGAGTCACCGATCAGCGCGTCGTCTTCTCACGCGTGTGCTCCTCGAGGTGCCGCCGCGCCATGGCCTCGCTGGCGGGATCGAGCCACTTGACCTGCGGCAGTCGGGCACGGGCGGCTCTCAGGTGGGCGGGGTCGACCGCTCCCGTCTCATCGTGATGGGGGAGATGGCGCGCTTTGCGCCCGTCCGCGGCGGTCTCGACCACGGCGAACGCCGAGTCGGGCAGGCGCGAGATGCGGGCGCGAGACCACTCCGCCGCCGTCGCGCCGGAGCTCGCCAGCGCCAGTGCGAAGATCACGAGACCGGGCATTCGGATCGCCGTCATGCCGGAACGCCACTCCCGCCTCCCAGTATCCGGGCGGCGTGAGCGCGCGCAACGCCCAAAGAAGGATACGGTGCGTCGGCCGGGTCGGCCGCGGCCCCTCAGCCGAGCCGCTCGACGAGGGCGCGCGCCCAGGCCATCCGCGCCGGCGACATCACGAGCTTCTCGGCGAAAGGCTCGCCGAACGGCCGGGTGGCGTCGATGCCGAGCTTGGCGGTGACGCCGCGCTCGTCGGCGCTCGGGTCGAGCAGCGCGCCCAGGCTTCCGGAAATGACCACGAGGTCGCGGTCGGGCTGCATGCGGGTGGCGACCGCCCACAGGACATCGGACTCGTCGAACACGTCGATGTCGTCGTCCACGACGATGACGAGCTTCACGTAGTGGTCCACGCCGAGCGCGATCGGGATCACGTGCTTGGCCTCGCCGGGGCGGCTCTGCCTGATCGAGACGTAGGCGGTGAAGGCGGATGTGCCGGACAGCGGCACGTGCACCGCCTTCACGTTGGGGATCACGCGCGCGAGCGCGTTCAGGATCTCGGCCTCGCGGATCAGGCCGAGGGTGGTGATGTGGTCGCCGGCGCGTCCGGAGCCGATGGACTGAAACCACGGCCGCTCGCGCATGGCGAGGGCGCGCGCGACGAAGACGTGCTCCGTGCTGCGCCGGGAGAAGTAGCCCGTGAACTCCCCGAAGGGACCCTCCGGCTCGCGGGTGTCGGGCAGGATCTCGCCCTCGATGACGATCTCGGCAGCGGCGGGCACATGGAGATCGATGGTCGCGCAGGCCGCCACCTGAAGCGGCTCGCCGAAGAGGCCGCCCACCACCTCGAACTTCCCGACGTCCGGCGGCGGATAAGTGAGGGAGCCCATGGAGAGCAGCGGGTGGAGGCCGAGGACGACGGCGCACGGCAGCGGCTCTCCCCGGGCCTCTGCCCGGCGCTGGTATTCGAACATCCGCCGGCGCGAGTGGAGGCTCACGCC
>WNGF01009692.1_pt1 | contig 11034 bp, 6 predicted proteins | sample 5400641 | NCBI WGS metagenome assembly WNGF01 (sample SAMN13153371, study PRJNA577476) | soil metagenome | isolation source: 80 cm soil or saprolite under grassland replicate 2 | place: USA:California | collected 2016-06-15 | reverse complement strand
ACGCTCGCGCAGGCGCCGCTCGGTGCGATCACCGTCTACTCGGGACTGAATCCCTTCCTCGTCATGACGCACTTCGGTCTCGCGCTGCTCATCCTCGCCGCGGGCGTCGTCGTCGCCGTGCAAGCGGTCGGGCTCGAGCAGGGTTTTGCGCGCGAGCGGCCGCCGCGCAATTTCCGGCGCGGCTCGTTCGTGCTCGCTGCATCCCTGCTGACGCTCATCGTCACGGGAACGGTTGCAACAGCGTCCGGCCCGCATCCCGGCAGCTCCGATGTGCGCCGCCTCTGGCGGTTGCACGCGGCCGTGTACGTCCACGTGCGCGCTTCCGCAGTTTTTGCCCTGCTCTTCGTCACTGGTTTCGTCTACCTGTGGCGCCGCCGCGAACGCTGGTCGCTCTTGCTCGAGGGGATGGGGATCGTCTTGTTCTTGCTGCTGGTCCAGATGGGGATCGGCGAGCTGCAGTACCGGACCCACTTGCCGTGGTGGCTCGTGCTCGTGCACGTCGGGCTCGCCGCCGGGGTATGGGCCGGCACGGTGGCGCTCGTGACGATCGCCCAGCGCCCGCCCGCCTCGCTCGCGCGGTCCTCCGCGCAGGCCTCTACTAGACTGGCGCGAAATGGCCGACGAGCTGAGGATCGTCGAACGGCCGAGTCTGCGACGGCCCATTCTCATCTCCGCGTTTCGCGGCTGGAATGACGGCGGACAGGGCGCGTCGCTCGCCGGCGGCTTTCTGGCGCGCGCCTGGAGCGCCGCCCGCTTCGCCGAGATCGACCCGGAGGAGTTCTTCGACTTCCAGTCGACGCGACCGCACGTCTCGCTCGTCGAGGGGCAGACGCGGAAGATCGACTGGCCCGACACGGCTTTCCACCATGCGCACCTCACCGGGCTGAATCGCGACGTGGTGCTGCTGCTCGGCGCCGAGCCGAACTTGCGCTGGCGTCATTTCGCCGAATTGATCGTCGACCTGTCAGCGGAGCTCGGCGTCGAGCTCGTGATCACGTTGGGGTCGCTGCTCGCCGACGTTCCGCACACCCGTCCGGCGCCTGTGACCGGCAGCGCGAGCGACGACAAGCTAATCAAGGAGCTCGGCCTCGAGCGCTCGCGCTACGAAGGTCCGACCGGGATCGTCGGCGTGCTGCACGACGCGTTCAACAAGCGAGAAATCCCCGCAGTCAGCCTGTGGGCGGCGGTGCCGCACTACGTGTCGCTGGCGCCGAGTCCGCGGGCGGCGCTGGCGCTCTGCGAACGGCTCTCGACGGTACTCGGTACGCCGATCGACACGACCGAGCTCGAGGAGGCCGCGGAGGCCTACTCCGAGCAGGTGAGCACCGCCGTCGCGTCGGATGCAGAAACGGCGGCGTACGTCGAGGAGCTCGAGCAGCGAAGCGACGAGCTCGAGGCGCAGGAGATCCCATCCGGCGAGTCGATCGCCGCGGAGCTGACGCGCTACCTGCGCGACCGCGAGCGCGGCAACGGCGGCGGGCCGAAGCCGCCGCCGGACGACCTGCCGCGCGACCAATAATCGCGCAAGATCCTTCGCGTGCGGCAAAGCCGCGCCTTGCGCGCGAGGTCGCTCAGAGGTCGTCCAGCGTGAGGCTGCGAGTCGTGACCTACAACATCTGGAACGGCGGTGAGGATCGGATCGACACGATTGAGGGCGTTCTGCGTGCGCAGGACGCCGACCTCGTTGCGCTTCAGGAGGCGAACGACCGCGCGAATGTCGGTCTGCTCGCGCAGCGGCTCGGGATGGAGCTCGTTTACGGCGAGGCGAACAGCGATTACGCGGTGGCGTGGCTGAGCCGCCGTCCAGTCGAACGCGCCGAGAACCACCGGCTGCCGGTCCTCGACAAGACGCTGCTCGAGCTCGAAGTCGGCGGGCTGCGGCTCTTCGCGACGCATCTCTCCGCGGGCCGCACCAAGGCCGACGAGCCGCATCGCAACGAGGAGACGGAGGCGATCCTTGACAAGATCGGCGACGCGGACGTGCTCGTCGGCGACTTCAACGCGGTCGGCCCGGGCGAGGAGATTGGGGCGCCGCCGCCTGAGGAGCAGCTCGACCACGTCTCCCGGCGGCCGATCGAGCTGATCCTCGAGGCCGGCTACGTCGACGCGTACCGCGCGCTGCACGACGACCATGGTTGGACGTACCTCACATGGCGCCCGTGGGCGCGCCTCGACCACGTCTTCGTCTCGCCGAAGCTGACCGTCGAGCGCTGCGACGTCGTGACCGAAGCCGGCGCGGCCTCGGATCACTTTCCGCTCGTCGCGGACGTCAGCCTCGACTGAGGTACGGGATCCCGCGCGCACGCGCGACGGGTTCTCCGCAACCGGTTGCGCATGCGTCGCGGACGACAGCGCGGCGCCGCGGAGCTTGAGTCGAAGTGAAAGGAGAGATCATGCCGAGGCTCCGAAGCAAGGCGACCCGCATGGTTACCTCCGCAGCGGCGGCAGTTGTCCTCTATCTGTTCAGCGCGACCGGAGCGGGTGCCTACGGCGGCCATTACGTGTTCGTCGGCGGGACGCCCGCGCAGCGCGCAGTCGTCGTGGCCGCGCTGGATGCCAGCCGCTTCGACTGGAGCCTCGTGCAGCAGACGGTGACGATCGTCCTCGGGCCGGGCCTGACGACGAGCGCGCTTCCGCAGACGATCTCCATCGACAGCGACCTGCTCGACGCGGGACGGTTCGCGTGGGGTCCGATTCAGCACGAGTACGCACACGTCGTCGACTACTCGCTGCTCGACCCGGGCATGCGCGCCTACCTCGGGCAGCGGCTGGGGGGCGCGTCGTGGTGGCAGGAGCCCGGGACGCCGCTGCCGCACGGTCAGCTCGCGTCGGAGCGCTTCGCGACCGAGGTCGCCTGGAGCTACTGGCCTTCGCCGTCGAACTCGCTCAAGCCCAGCTCGGCCAAGGACGAGGGCGGATCGATCGCGCCGCGCAAGTTCAGGCTGCTTCTGGCGCGCCTGATCCACGCCCCGGATCTGATCGACGGCTAGCGGCGCGCGTCATTTGAAGCAGAGCTCGTTCAGGTCGACGCCGTAGTACAGGTTCCAGTGAACGCAGTGCGTGCGCGCCGAGACGAGAAACGCCGCGTTGGCGGCCATAAACGGCGCGACGGCGCGCACCGCCGACCGTCGGGTGCGCCCACGCCGCCGCTCCGAGCGCCAGCCCTGCGACCATCAGGCTAGTGACCCTGCGACCCGCATGCCGATTCAGACGGGCGGCGCGCCTTCTGGTTAGCCGAACGTGAACGCGTACGCGGAGATACCGGGAGTGAAGCGAAGCTCGAGGATCGCCTCGCGCTCGCGCGGCCAGTCGACGAGCGTGTACAGGCGATCGCTCGTGACGCGCACCGTGCGCAGCGATCGACCGTTCACGAGCACGCGTACGCTGCCGTGTCCGCCCAGCACGAGGAACACTTTTCTGGCGAAGAAGTGGAGGCGCAGCCGCGCGCCCTCATGCGGCACCGCGCGCTCCTCGTCGATCGTCCACTGCCCGGCGTAGGCGAGCTCGTTCTGTCCGAGCGTGGACGGGAAGCGGTACGTCGCTTCGCTGCCAGCCTGGATCGGCGGCCCGGCGTAGTTTCGGATCCGAGCAGCGCCGAGGTACGTCTCGGGCGTCATCAGCTCCCTCGGCGTCGTGTCGGCGACGTGGGTCACGCTGCCGGTCCGAACGCCGAGCAGCGTGCGGATCAACCGCTCGGTGTGGGCGTACTCGCCCTCGCCGAAATGCGCGCGTCGCACGTGGCCGCGCTTGTCGATCAGGTACTCCGCCGGCCAGTACTGGTTGGCGTACGCGTTCCACGTCGCGTAGCGGTTGTCCAGGGCGACGGGATAGCGCACGCCGAAGCGTTGCGTCGCCTCGCGGACGTTGGACAGCGAATGCTCGAAGGCGAACTCCGGCGTGTGGACGCCGACGATCACGAGCCCGTCCCTCGCGTAGCTGGCGTACCACGCCTTCAGGTGCGGCAGCGTGCGCAGGCAGTTGATGCAGGAGTACGTCCAGAAGTCGACGAGGACCACCTTGCCCCGGAGCTGCCGCAACGTCATCGGCCGCGAGTTGACCCAGTGCGAGATGCCTGTGAAGTCGGGTGCGGGGCCGAAGTCCGGCAGGCCTGCCGCCTCGGCCCGCACGCGCGTCGCGCGCCGATGCGTCACATTCGCGAGCTGCCGGTTGGCCGCGGAGCTGCGCTCGATCTTGTTCTGCAGCGACTCGGTGTAGCCGGGGAGCGCCGTCTGGAAGCGCGTGTCTGCGCCGAGCGCGATCGCCAGCGCAGTGACGGCGATCAGCGCGCCCATCGCACGCCGTAGCATCGGCGCGCCGCCGCGGAGCCGTGCCGCGACCCGCTGGCCTCCGAGCGCGATCGCCAGCATGGGCAGCGCGGCGCCGACGGCGTACGAGAGCGTCAGCACGACGGCGCGGGCGCCGATGTCCTGGCTTGCCGAGACGACCGTGATCGCCGCCAGCACCGGGCCGGCGCACGGCACGAAGACGAGTCCGAGACTCGCGCCGAGCAGGAAGCCGCCGCCGAGGTCGTTGCCGCTGCGCCGCGTCAGGAACAGGAACGGCCGCTCCGCGAGCCGGGCGAGCGCGGGGAAGAGCAGCGTCGCCGCGACGACGAAGAGCAGCGCGATCGCGAGGTTGCGCAGGAAGTCGTCCGGCAGCCCGAGCGCGTGCAACAGCCGCGCGGCGAGCAGCGTGAAGACCGTGAAGCTCGCGACCAGCCCGGCGACGATCGCGTAGGGCCGGCGCGGCGATGCCCCGGTCGCGCTACCGGCGAGCAGGATCGGCAGCACCGGCAGGACGCACGGCGAGAACGCCGTGATCAGTCCCGCCGCTAGTCCGATCCCGATCAGAACCAACACACGAGCCCTTCGGTCATTCGAAGGCTACGGATGTTTCAGTCGGCAGTCGGCTCGGGCGCGGTTGCCTCGGCCGGCACACCGTCGCCGTGCGCGCCGGCGGGCTTGCGCCGCCGGCGGCGCCGCTTCTTCGGGGAGGGCTCGGCGCCGTTCTCCGACGGCGCAGCCGCCTGGTCGGCCGGCGGCGCTCCATTTTCCTGCTGCCGCTGTTGTCCGTCTGCCGGTGGGCCCTTGCGCTTCCGCTTGCGACGGCGGCGGCGGCTCGGCTGGAACTTCGGCTGCGGCAGGTTCTCGGCGAGGGCGGCGGCGATCTCGTGCACCGTCCCGAGCTGCTCGCGCGCGGCGTCGAGCAGCTGGTTCGCACGCGGCGTGTAGCCCTCGGCCGACGCGAGCAGGGCGACGCCGACCGGCAGCAGCTGGTCGCGCGCCGTGTTGACGAGCTTGGCGGCGTTCTCCTCGTGCCGGTGGCCGCGCGAGTTGGCAAGCGCGCCGAGCAGTCGCTTCGCCTCCGGGAAGTCGGCACTCGCGCGGCGGTCCTGCGCCTTGCGCGACGCGCGCGCAAGCCGCCACGTCCAGCGCGCAAGGATCTGGTCCGGCGCGTCGGCATGGCCCTCGGCGATCGCGCGCAGCATGATTCGGATTCCCTGCAGCCGGTCCTTCTCCCACGTCGGCGCCTGCGTCACGAGCGTGACGAGGTCGTCGAAGTCGGCGCGCTCGACCGGAGTGGAGACGCGGTCCGACAGCGCGATCATCCGCAGCCGCCGGTTCGGGTTCTCGGCGGCGCACGTCGTGAGGAACTGCGCGAGCGCCGCCTTCGACGCACCGCGCTCGGTGAACTTGCGGACGAGCTCGGTGCGCTCCTCGAAGCGCATGTTGCGTCCCGCGATCGTGCCCCAGAACTTCTGCTCGTCCTCGTCGAGGTACTTCGGGTCGATCCGCTGCCACTCGCGCTGGATCACGGTGAGGCGACGGCGAACGTCCGGCGTCACCGGCACGAGCCACGGCGCGGGCGTGAGGCTCCGCTTCGCGCGCCGCTGGTGGCGGCGCCGCGGCGCAGGCGTGACGCGGGCTCCCTCGCGGTAGAAGTCCGCGTCGAGCAGCGAGTGCAGCGAGACGACGCGGTCGTTGTGCGTCGCCGACTTGTGGACGAAGTCGACGACGATGCCCGCCTCCTTGCGCGGATGCAGGCGCATGATGCGCCCGATCCGCTGCTGGTACACGCGCTTCGAGGCGGTCGGCGCAAGGTGCATCACGACGGTCGCGCGCGGCGAGTTCCAACCTTCGGCGAGCAGCATCGCGTTGATCAGGACGTTGAGCTCGCTGCGCTCGTAGGCGGCCAGCGTCTCGGCGAGTTTCACCGGCGGCGTACGGCCGCTGACGGCTTCCGCCTTCAGCCCGGCGGCGCGGAACTCCTTCGCGAGGTTGTACGCGTGCTCGACGCCTGCCGCATAGACGATGCCGGGCGTCGAGTCGAAGCGGTCTCGGTACAGGGACGCGGCGGCCTGGTTGAGCGCCTCGTGGTCGAGGACTTTCGCCAGCTCGCCTTCGTCGAAGTCGCCGCCGATGATCGGCACCGAATGGATCGCCGCGGCCGGCGGGACGCGTAGGCAGCGCAGCGGCGCGATCAGCCCGCGCCGGGCCGCGTCGCCGAGCGGAAGATCGTCGACCGAGGCCGGGAACACGTCCGACACCTGCTTCGCGATCAGCTGCTCGGTCGCCGTCATGCCGATGTAGATCGGCTCCGGGAACGAACGGATCGCCGCACTCGTCTTCTCTCCGAGCGCCGTGTGCGCCTCGTCGCAGATCACGAGCTGATAGGCCTCGCGCGACAGCGAGCCGACGTGGCGCGCGAACCAGGCGTACGTCTGGATCGTCACCGGGTTGCCCTCGAGTGGTTCCTTGCCCTTCTCGATCTGGGGCGTCAGCCGGTCGCCGTAGCCCTCGGCGGTCAGCTCGCGGTTGAACTGCGAGACGAGCAGCCGCCGGTGCGTCAGGATGAGCACGCCGAGCGTTCGCGCCGCCTCGACGAAGCCGGCCGCAGCGATCGTCTTCCCCGACGCCGTCGGGTGCCGGAACCGGTAGCGGCGCTTCGCGCCGGGATCCTGCGCAGGCGTCGGCAGCAGCTCCTCTTCCTCCTCGTCCTCGACGACGAAGTCCTCCTCGTCCTCGAGCTCTTCGACCTCGGCGAGACCGTTGCCGTTGCCGTTCGGCTCCGGCTCCTCGGGCTGCTGGTTCGCCGCGATCAACTCGGTGAGCATCCCGGCGAGCGCGTCGATCTGGTGCCGGCGGAGCTCGGTCCCGGACGCGAGCCGCGGGGGCTTGTCGGAGAGGATCCGCTCGAGCCCGAGCATCAGTCCGTAGCGGACCTTCCAGCGCGGAGTCGGCGTGCGCCTGCCTGCGTCCAGCTCGGCGAGCGCGTCGTCGAGCGCGCGCCGCCGCGCGGTGCCCTCGGCGAGCACCTGCTCGAGGTCCTCGCCCGGATGGACGAACGGCTCGCCGGCCCACGCTTCCGAGCGAGCGGCGGCGGCTGCGAGCTCAGACGTCGCAGCGGACGACAGGATCAGGTCTTGGGTCGCTTCGTACATGTGCGCAGCACTGAAGGCGCTGCATCCTTCACTGAGAGGTGAGGGCGCGCCCGCCCGAATCCCGGCGAGCCGCGCCCGACAAGCATAGCCCAACGGAGGCGGAGTCGGTGCTACGCGGGAGCGACTGCGGCCGGCCGCTCACCCAGAGGCCGGCCGAGCACGCGCTCTGAGATGCCCTCGGAGTCGAGGTAAGGCGTGATTCCGCCGAGGAAGAAAGGCCACCCCGCACCGAGGATCAACGTCGTGTCGACGTCCGCGGCCTCGGCGACGACGCCTTCGTCGAGCAGGTGTCCGATCTCGTCCGCGACCGCCTCGAGCACATCGGTCGTGATCTGCTCGACAGTCCGCGGCCGCTCCTCGACGACGACGATCGCGTCGTCGCCTTTCGCGTAGTTCGCGAGCGTGGGCGAGAGCGGGAAGCGGTCCGGATACGCGTCGTGCAGCGTCTCGAGCACATGGTTCGCGACGCGCGGGCCGACCATCGCGAGCAGCACGGACGGCGCCATCGGGAAGCCGAGCCGCAGCGCGGCCGCGTCGGTCTCATCGAGCGAGTTGCCGTGCTCGAGCGCGTCCATCAGCACGGTCGTCATCCGGGTCAGCACGCGGTTGACGACCAACGCCGGCGCGTCGCGAACGAGCACGCCGCTCTTGCGCAGCTTCTTGGTGACGTCCCATGCGGTGGCGAGCGTGACGTCGTCGGTCTCCGCGGCCCGGACGAGCTCGACGAGCGGCAGGATCGCGACCGGATTGAAGAAATGCATTCCGACGACGCGCTCGGGATGCTCGAGGTCGGCCGCCATCTCGGTCACCGACAGCGACGAGGTGTTCGTCGCGAGGATGCACGCGGCGTCGACGACGCGCTCGAGCTCCGCGAACACCTTCTTCTTCACGTCGAGCTCCTCGAACACGGCCTCGAGCACGAGGTCGCAGCCGGCGAAGTCCTCGATCGACGTCGTACCCTCGACCGGGCACCAGCGGCCCGCCAGCTCGTCGCGAATCGCTTCCACGGCGCGGTCGACCGTCTCCTGCTCGAGGTCGCGGATCACGAGCGGCACGCCGAGTCGCTTCAGGAACAGCGTCGCCAACTGGGTCGCCATCAACCCGGCGCCGACGATGCCGACCTTCTCGATCGTGCGCGGCTGCACGTCGGGGATGCCGACGCCCTTCTTCGCGCGGCGCTCGACGAGGTCGAACGCGTACAGCGACGCGCGCGTCTGGCGCGACAGCATCAGCTCGCCGATCGCCTCTTCCTCGGCGCGGTAACCCTCCTCGAGTGGGACGCCGCTGCAGGCGAGCTCGATCAGATCGAGCGCGACGTACGGTGCGGGCGCGGCGCCGTGCACGGCGTCTTCCACTTGCGTGCGCCCTTTGCGGAGCGTCTTCTCGAGCTCGCCGTGGTCCCGCTCGTTGCGCTCGAGCGGCGCGCCGACGAGCTCGAGCGCGAACGCGATCGACTCGTCCACGAACTCGACAGGCTCGAGCAGCCGGTCGGCGAAACCCAGCTCGAATGCCTTCGTACCGTCGAGCATCCGGTTCTGCTTCAGCGGATTCGTGACGACCAGCTTGATCGCGGTCTCGGCGCCGACGAGCCTCGGCACGAGCTGCGTCCCGCCCCAGGCGGGGAAGATGCCGAGGAAGACTTCGGGACAGGCGAAGTGACGCACCCCGGTGGAGATCGTTCGCGCCGAGCAGTGGAGCGCGATCTCCACGCCGCCGCCGAGGCAGGCACCGTTGATCGCGGCAACGGTCGGAAACGGCAACGCTGCAATCCGCGCGAACAGCTCATGCCCGACGCGCGAGCCCTCGCTCGCCTCCGAGACGGTACGGATCCGGGGGAACTCCTTGATGTCGGCGCCGGCGGCGAACACGAACGGCTTTCCGGTCAGCACCATCGCCGCCCAGTCGCCGGATTCGAGCTCGGGCAGCACTGAGGCGAGCGACTCCATTGCGGCGCGCGCAAACACTGTCGGCTTCGTGTAGTCCTCGCCGTTGTCCATCGTCACGAGCGCGAGCGGGCCGCGCTCGGTCTCGACGCGGTTGAGCCTGAACTGCGTGACGGGGTCGCTCACTGGACGTTCTCCCACAAGACTGCGGCGCCCATGCCCATCCCGATGCACAGCGCCGTCAGTCCGTAGCGTCCGTTGCGCTCGCGCAGCCCGTAAGCGAGCTGCGCCACGAGCCGGACGCCGGTCGCGGCGAGGGGATGTCCGCACGCGATTGCGCCCCCGTACGGATTCAGCCGCTCGTCGTCCGGCGACACACCCGTTCCATCGCACCAGGTCAGCACCTGCACCGCGAACGGCTCGTTCAGCTCGAAGAGGTCGATGTCGTCGGTCGTGAGGCCTGCGCGCTCCAGCACGCGTTGCGTTGCCGGGATCGGGCCGATTCCCATCAGCTCCGGCTCCACCCCGGAGTACGCGTAGCCGACGAGGCGCAGCTTCGGCGTCAGGCCGTGGCGTTGCGCTGCGTCGGCCCGACGCCAGCAGCGCGGCGGTCGCGCCGTCGGTCAGCCCGGCCGAGTTGCCCGCGGTGACGCGGCCGCCCGGGCGGAACGGCGTGCGCAGGGTCGCCAGGCCGTCGAGTGTCGTCTCGGGTCGGAGGAACTCGTCGCGGTCGGCGACCTTCCAGCCGTCGTCCGTGAACACCGCCATCGGGACGACCGTCTCCTTCATCACGCCGTTCTGCCATGCGGCGGCCGCACGCTGCTGCGAGCGCAGCGCGAAGCGGTCGGCGGCGTCCTTGTCGAGGTGCGGGAACTTGTCGTGGAGGTTCTCCGCCGTCGCGCCCATCGTCACGGCCGAGGTGTCGACGAGCCGCTCGGAGACGAAGCGCGGGTTGAAGTCCACGTCGGCTCCCATCGGATGGTGACCCATGTGCTCGATCCCGCCCGCGACCACCACGTCGCAGGCGCGCATTGCGATCTCGCCGGCGCCCTCGGTGATCGCTGTGAGCGCGCCTGCGCACATACGGTCGATCGCGAAGCCCGGGACGCTCTGTGGGATGCCGGCGAGCAGCGCGACGTCGCGGCCGAGCGTCAGCCCCTGGTCGCCGACCTGCGCGGTGGCGGCGAGGATGACGTCGCCGATCTGCTCCGGCTCGAGCTGGTCGTTGCGGCGCAGCAGCTCGCGAACGACCTTGACGCCCATGTCGTCCGCACGCGTGCGCCAGAAGATCCCCTTTTCGCCCGCGCGCCCGAAGGCGGTGCGGACGCCGTCGACGAAGACAACTTCCCGGTCCACGAGGAGAGCGTACTCCGGGACTTGCGGCGGCGTCCGCCTCGTATCGACAGGAATGCCTCGGCTTCTCAGCCTTGCGATCGTCCTCACGGTCTGCCTGAGGGGCGATGCGCCGCCTGTCGGCGGGCTGCTGTTCGTCCCGGCGCCCGGCTGGGCGCAGACGCGAAGCGGAAGGGAGCCGGCGACAGCGACGGTGGCGAACGTGTCGCTTCAGGACGAGGCCGGAGGTATGCCCCAGCGCACGCTGAGAAGACTGCCGCCGGACGGCGTCGTCATTACCGCCACGCTTTTCCCGCCCGGCCCTTGGAGCGCCGGCTTCCGCAAGCGCACGCTGCCCCTCAGCCTCAGCGACGCGGA
>WNGF01028887.1_pt1 | contig 11036 bp, 11 predicted proteins | sample 5400641 | NCBI WGS metagenome assembly WNGF01 (sample SAMN13153371, study PRJNA577476) | soil metagenome | isolation source: 80 cm soil or saprolite under grassland replicate 2 | place: USA:California | collected 2016-06-15 | reverse complement strand
GTGTTGCCGAGCTTGGTCTTGGTCTGACCCTCGAACTGCGGCTCGCGCAGCTTCACCGCCACGATCGCCGTCAAGCCCTCGCGGATGTCCTCGCCGATGAGGTTCTCTTCCTTCTCCTTGAGCAAGCCCTTCGCGCGGGCGTAGCGGTTGATCACGTTGGACAGGGCTTTCTTGAACCCCTCCTCGTGCATGCCGCCTTCGTGAGTGTTAATAGTATTAGCAAAAGTGTGGATGGACTCCGCATAGCCGGCGTTCCATTGCATGGCCACTTCCACTTCGCTGGACTCGCGCTCTTCCACGAAGTGCACGATCCGCTGGTGCAACACTTCCCTGCCCCTGGCCACATGCTTCACGAAGTCGGCCAGTCCCCCCGACGCCTTGTACAGCGCCTTGACCGCAGGGTCTTCCCGCTCGTCCCACAGCGCGATCTCCACGCCCCGGGTCAGGAAAGCCAACTCCTGCATGCGCTCGGCCAAGACCTCGCGCTTGAAGTGGGTCTCCTCGAAGATCTCCGGATCGGGCCAGAAGGTGATGATGGTCCCCGTCTTGTTGCTCTGCTTGATCTTGCGGGGCTTGCCGACAGGATGGCCCCGCTTGAACTCCTGCCGCCACACCGAACCGTCTCGGGCTACCTCCACGATCAGATGGCTGGCCAGGGCATTTACCACGGAAACGCCCACGCCATGCAGGCCTCCGGAGACCGCATAGGACTTCCCGTCGAACTTCCCGCCGGCGTGCAACGTGGTCAGTACGACCTCCACGGCAGGCCGGCGATCCTTGGCTCCAGGGATCGGCTTGACCGGGATTCCCCGCCCGTTGTCGACTACGCGGCAGCCGCCGTCGCCCAGCAACTGGACGAGGATTCGGCTGCAATAACCGGCCAGAGCTTCGTCGATCGAGTTGTCGACCACCTCGTAGACCAGGTGGTGGAGTCCTCTGGGACCGGTGCTTCCGATGTACATCCCGGGCCGGCGGCGCACCGCCTCCAGCCCTTCCAAAATGGTGATGTCTGCAGAGGTGTAGCTAGATCCAGAGGGCTTCGTCGCCACGCACCAAACCTCCACGGCGCCCAACTGGCGCCGCTCGCTCGCACGGGAGAGGAACGATTATTCCGGGGGGTTCCGACACCGCCAATTATACCATGGAAAATGCCATCCGGTCGTAGCACATCGAGGCGGCTAACTGCGTCCGGCGACCCGACTATACGACTACCCGAACCTCGCTGATCGGAGCTTCCCTGACCCTCTCTGGGGGGCCCTCGCCCCTCGGCTCGAACCCGCCTCCATGCTGGAGGACTCGATTGGCCGCCTCTGTGATCTGCCTGGCCAGGAACTTGATCTGGGCGGCCCACCCGGCCGAGGACGCCTTGACCAGCAGCACTCCCCCATCCAGGGCGACCGGACCCGACTCCTGGGCCAGGCGCTCCCCCACAACTTCCTCCCACCGCCTCCCGAGGCTTCCCAGGACCAATCCCGCCGCCAGGCGCCGCTCAGCTCCGAGGCCATCGAGCACAATGCCCAGCGCCTGCGGCTCGTCCGAGCGACCGGGGCCTCGCCTAGCCGGGGACAATGCCGCCCTCCTTCGCCAGCCACACCACCGCCCCGGCCGGGGCGTGAGACTCATCTGGTACGGCCATCAGGACCTGACCCCTGCCGGCCAGGCTCCCAGCCAGTCGTGCTCTCCGTTCCGGATCCAGCCCGGAGAAAGGGTCGTCCAGCAGCAGGATGGCGCTGTCACCAAACGCTTCACCCACCGCCGCCGCCAGGGCCAAGCGAAGGCAGATCCCCACAGCCCACGCCTCTCCGTGGGAAGCGAACCCCCTCGCCATCAGCCCCTGCACCGAGAGGGCCACTTCGTCACGATGAGGGCCGACCAGGGTGGTCCGCCGGATGAGCTCGTCTGCCCGACGCTCGGCGAGACGGTCGAGGAATGACTCCTCCAGCCGCCCCCCCTGCACCGACGGGGCGTACTCAACGAGCAGCGTCCCCTCCTCCGGACCGGCTATCCCTCGGAACTCCTCGGTGGCCCGGTGTCGGAGCAGCTCCACCGCCCGCCCCCGAAGTTCGGTGAGCGCTGAGCCATGGGCCACCAGTTCCGCGTCCCATGCCCGCAGTCCTGGGGGAACCCCCTCTCCGGCCCAGTCCTTCAACAGGCGGTTCCGCTGCCGGAGCACCCGTTCGTAGGCTGCGCCGACTCCGTCCCTGGCCGGCCACAGCGTTCGCACGGCCTCGTCCATGAACCGCCGTCGCTGGTCTGGATCCCCCTGGACGACCGACAGATCGTCGGGGCCGCTGAACACCGCGCGGACGTCTCGCCGGAGGTCCCGCTTGCGCCTCACCGGCGTCCGGTTGACCAGGACCTTGTTCTGGCCACCGGAGCGGACCTCCACCTCGATCAGGAAGCGGCCCCGGGCGGCGTCCACCTGGCCTCGGAGGAACCCGGACGTCGCCCCCCATCTGACCAGGGGGAGGTCGCTCGACACGCGGGGAGAGACCAGAGAGCACATGTAACACACGGCCTCCAACAGGTTCGTCTTGCCCCGGGCGTTCGGTCCGGCCACGGCGGTCAGGCCCGGCCCGAACTCCAGGGAGAGCTCCCGGTGATTGCGGAAGTCGCGGACCTCGAGCCACTCGACGCGCACCCGTCCAGGCTATCCGACGAGGTTGCCCTCAGCCCACGGGCGCAGGCAGCCTGACCGGCATCACCAGGTACAGGAAGGCGTCGCCCCCTCCACGGAGGACCGCCGGCTTCAGCCCGTCTCGAACCTCGATCTCGACCTGGTCTCCGGTGATCCCGGTCAGCCCATCGACCAGGTAATTCGGGTTGAATGCGGCCGTCAGGTCATCGCCTTCGTATTTCGCCTCCACGACCTCTACCGCCTCCCCAAGGTCCGGCGAGGACGACGAAAGCCGCACGCCAAGCGCGTTGAACTCCACCTTCACGGGCGAGCTCTCCCTGGCCAGCAGTCCCACGCGGCGGACAGCGTCCAGGAGTTGCTGCCGGGAGGCGATCAACCGGTTCTCGTAGCGTTCGGGCAAGAGCTGGCGGTAGTTCGGGAACTCACCCTCGATCAGTCGCGAAGTCAGCGTGAGCGATCCCGTCTTGAATCCGACCTGACTGAGGTCCACGAACAGATCGGCCTGCCCCTTCTCGTCCCCTGCCGCAGCCCGTCCGGCCTCCGTAAGCGCTCGCTCCGGTACCAGGGCCTTGCCTTCACCGCCGGCTGTCGCCGACAACTCCCGAACGGCCAGCCGGTAAGAGTCCGTCGCTACCATGGTCAGCCCTTCCCGGCTGATCTCGAAGAGCACTCCGGTGAGGATGGGCCGAGCTTCGTCTCTTGACGCCGCCCGGGCCACCTGGCCGACGCCCTCGGCGAATTCCGCCGCACTCACGCTGACCCTTGTCCCGCCGGGCTCTTGGAGCGCGGGGAAGTCCTCTGCGGGCAGGCAGCGCACGGTTCCCTCGTAGTTGCTGCAGGTGATCCGACGCCCTCGGCGAATTCCGCCGCACTCACGCTGACCCTTGTCCCGCCGGGCTCTTGGAGCGCGGGGAAGTCCTCTGCGGGCAGGCAGCGCACGGTTCCCTCGTAGTTGCTGCAGGTGATGCGAGCCTGACCGCCGTCAGCTTCCACGTCCACGGGCGCCTGATCGAAGCTCTTCACCATTTCGGCAAGCAGGCGCGCGGGGATCAGGGCGACTCCCTCATTCTGCACCTGGGCCTGGACCTCGAGCCTGGCGGAGACCTCGAGGTCTGTCGTCGCCAGCAGCAGCCGGTCCCCGGAGGCGTTGATCAACACGCCGGTCAGTGCCGGGATGCCGGGGCGGGATGACACGGCCCGTTGTACCGTCTGGAGAGCCTCGGAAAACGCGTCTCGGTCACACCTGAACTTCACGGACTCCTCCCATCTACCTCTTCTGTCTATAGATCCTTTCAAAACCAGCAGTAGTAGGGACTGTGGACTTTGTGGAGATCCACTATCGGGGCAGCGTAGCGCGTGGGTACGACACCCGGACGCTGTGGACAGGGTGGGACGTCCCGTCCGAGGAGAAGGTCCCGAGGAGGCCATCGCCCGGGACTGCAATCGGTTTTCCCCCACCTGTGCATGGCCTTGTGCATCACGCGCCTCGTGTCCGAGCCCGGATCTTCTTGGTCAGCTCCTGGACCTGCTTGTAGGTGCTGCCTCGGGCCGGCATCAGCCCTTCGATCTTCTTGATCCCATGCAGCACCGTGGTGTGGTCCCGTTCGAAGTGTTCACCGATCCTGATGAGGGAGAGGCCCGTGAGCTCCCGGAGCAGGTACATGGCCACGTGCCGCGCCGTGGTAAGGGGACGAGACCGGCTCTTGGAGACGAGATCCCCGGGCCCCAGCCCGAAGTACGACGCTGTCTCTTCCAGGATCATGTCCGGACGGATCTCCTGACCGGACTCGGGGATGAGGTCCTCCAGGGCCCGCTCGGCCATACCCAGGTCGGCGCGCTCACGGGACAGGGAGGCGAACGCGGCCACGCGGAGGAGCGCTCCCTCCAGCTCGCGGATGTTGCTCTCGAACTTGGACGCGATGAAATGCAATACGTCGTCGGGCACGTCCAGGTGGTCCCGCTGTGCCTTGATCTGCACGATGGCGATCCGCGTCTCGAGGTCGGGTGGCTGGACGTCGACCACCAGGCCAGATCGGAAGCGGCTGCGGAGCCGCTCTTCGATCCCCCCGAGCTCCTGGGGTGGCCGGTCGCTGGCGATCACGATCTGGCGCTCGTGCTGGTGCAGGTGGTTGAACGTGTGGAAGAACTCGGTCTGGGTCTCCTCGGCTCGGGCCAGGAACTGCACGTCGTCCAGCAGGAGTACGTCGACGTCCCGGTACTGACGCTGGAACAGGTATCCGCGACGCTCCCGGACGGCCTTGATGAACTCCGTCATGAAGGTCTCGGAGGTCACGTATCGGGCGCGTGTTCGCGGCGAGAGCGCCCACATGTGGTTGGCGATGGCGAACAGCAGGTGCGTCTTGCCCAGCCCGACCCCGCCGTAGACGAACACCGGGTTGTAGGCCTTGGAAGGCGGCGCCTCCGCCACGGCCAGCGCCGCCGCGTGGGCGAATTTGTTGCTGGGGCCGGGCACGAACGTGTCGAAGGTGTACCGGTCGGGGAACGGGGATTGGTGGCCGAGCGCCTCGTCCAGGGTGGGCTGGTCCCGATGCGAGTCCGAGCCTCGGGCCCGTCGCCTGGGCGAGGTGGCGATGGGGCTGCCATCGGGTGCCCCGCGGCCCGCCGCTTCGGGGGGAGGGTCCTGGTGGCCACGCTTCGGCCTCTCCAGCTTGAGCCGGACCTTCGCGGAAGGACCCAGGACCTCCCGGGCGGTGCCGGCGATCAGGTCCATGTGGTGAGCGGCCAGCCACTTCTTCACGTACGCGCTGGGGACGATCAGCTCCAGCACGTCGCCCTTCAGATCTCCCGCGCGGAGATCGGTAAACCACAGGTTGAACGCGGCCTCGGGCAGATCACGGCGGGCGCGGTCGATGATAGCTGCGCAGGTAGCCCGCGAGGGCTCTACCGGGGCGTGAGCCGATCGTTCGACAAGGGGGGATGTCATTTATCCACAGACGCTTTCCACAGGTGTGGGAAACAGCGGTCCCGGCTTCGAGAGGAAGGGGGTGGGGATCCCGGTCGGAGTGCGGCGGATTATAGCGCCGGGCTCTCCGACTGCGCCAAGGAGAAGGGCGGTCTTGGCGACCTTTTTGCCTCTCTTACCTGTCGGGCAATGAACCATCTCGAGGGGCGCACGTGAAGCAGACGTTTCAGCCAAACAATCGCAAGCGGAAGAAGACCCACGGGTTCCGCATCCGGATGCGGAGCCGCGGGGGCCGGCGGATCCTGGCCCGCCGTCGGGCAAAGGGCCGGGCAACCGTATCCGCCTGAGCACGCCGCGTATCCTCCCCGGATACATCTGCACTACCGGAGTCGTGCCGTGAAAGGCGCCGCCCCGTCAATCATGCGCAAGGCTTCGGCCATCGGAGACGTCCGTCGGCGCGGAAAGCGTTACGAAGGAGGACGGGTGATAGTGTACGTGCTGCCCTCCGAGGACTGGACGCGAGTAGGCTTCGTTTCTTCACGCAGCGTTGGGGGCGCCGTCGCGCGGAACCGGGCCCGCCGACTGCTGAGGGAGGCCTGGCGCGAACTCGCACCACGCATCCGCCACAACTGCCACGTGGTGGCGGTGGCTCGGGCGGACATCCGGGGAGCGAAGATGCAGGACGTGAAGGCGGACATGGAGCGAGCCCTGGATGCCGCGGGGGTCGTCCAGCCATGAGGGAGCGAATCGTGCGGGGGCTCTGGGTCGCCGGGACGCCCGCCCGGCAGGCGCTCATCTCGCTGATCTGGTTCTACCGGAGGACCTTGGGAATCTTGCTTGGCGACCGGTGCCGTTTCTACCCGAGCTGCTCGGCCTATGCCGAGGAAGCGGTGAGACGTTCGGGTGCGGTGCGTGGCGTGGCGCTGACTGTATGGCGCCTCCTGCGATGCTCGCCGCTGTCCAGAGGCGGGGTCGACTACCCACCTCGGGGCCGAGGCGGGCTCCAGCGATTGCGGCTGTATGACAACGCCATACACGCGGGCTTTGCAGGAGTGGGCTCGCGATCGGATGAAGGAGCGCCGACGTGATCGGGGTGAGCTGGGTCCAGAGCTTCCTCGATGGCCTCGGCGGTGTGTTGGCATGGCTGTACGACCTCATCCCCAACTACGGAGTCGCGATCATCCTGTTCACCCTGGCTATCCGGGTCCTGCTCCTGCCGCTCGCGATCAAGCAGATCCGGTCGATGCAAGCGATGCAGGCCGTCCAGCCGAAGTTGAAGGAGCTGCAGCGCAAGTACAAAGGGAACCGGCAGAAGATCCAGGAAGAGACGATGCGCCTCTACAAGGAGGAGGGAGTCAACCCCTTCGGGGGGTGCCTCCCGCTTGTGGCGCAGATCCCGATCCTGTTCGCCTTGTACGCGGTGTTGTTCGTTCCCCGGGGCCTTCCTCACGTGCAGGGTGGCTCTCAACAACCCACGAAGCTGTATCAGGACATCCTACGAAATGCCGACGGGGTGAAGTTCCTGGGGGCAAACCTGGTCTGCTCCGCCCGCGAGGCTGGGGGCGTGGTCAAGATCCCCCCGGCGAAGAATGGCGCCTATCCCGCGTTGGTGAAGAATTGCGGGAAGGCGGGCGCCAATCGGATCCCCTATTACGCCTTCCTGGCGGCGATGGTCGGCACGATGTTCTTCCAACAGAAGCAGATGATGCGCGCCTCCCCTCCCGGCCAGAGCCAGCAGCAGCAGAAGATCATGCTGTACGCCTTCCCCCTGTTCTTCGTGTACATCGGGATCAACTTCCCTGCCGGATTGATCGTGTACTGGTCTACGACGAACATCATCCAGATCGTCCAGCAGCACTACATGCTCCCGAAGGCGCCGGCATCGACAGGGGGGCCTCCCAGCAAGGCTCGAGGCGACGGTGGGAAGGCTGCCCCCCGGGACAAGCGGTCCGGTACGAATCGGCTGACGGGGAGGCCTGGCGGCAAGGGATCCCTGCCCGAAGGCCGGCAACCAAGGCCGGAGGCGGCGGGGAAAGGCGGGGATGAGGGGGGAAAGCCGCGGCCCCAGCAGGGACAACAGCGACGGAGTCCAGGGGCCGGGTCCGGTGGGCAAGCCAACCGAGCAGGACGACGGCCCGGAGGGCGTAATGGAGGAGATCGAAAGAAGCGCCGGAAGCGTTGAGGAGGCTGTTGAGGCCGCCCTCGCGGAGCTCGGCATCAGCGAACAGGAAGCCCGCATCGAGATCGTCCAAGAGCCTCGCGGGGGGTTCTTGGGCCTCAATCCACAGCCTGCGGTGGTCAAGGTTCGGAGGCTTGCCCCCGAACCTGCTGAAGAAGGCGACTCCGAGGAGCAGGGCGAGGTCGCCCTCCATTTCCTCGAAGGGCTGATGGACGCGATCGGTCTGGATGCCGACCTCGACGTCGTCGCGGTGGACGGCGTCACGTACGTCGATGTGTGGAGTCCCTCCTCCTCCGAGGACATGGGGATCCTGATCGGGAAGCGCGGACACACGCTGGATTCGTTGCAGGAATTGGTGAAGAGCCACGTGCAAAGAGAGACCACCGAACGTTGCCGGGTCCAGGTCGACGTGGAGGACTACCGAAAGCGCCGGCGGTCGCGCATCGTCCAGCATGCGCAGGAGGCGGCCGGCCGGGTCAAGCGATCGGGAAAGTCGGAGGCGCTCGAGCCGATGACCGCGTACGAGAGGAAGATCGTCCACGACGCCGTGGGCCAGGTCGGTGGGGTGGAGACCGCCAGCGAGGGAGAGGAGCCCCAGAGGCGTGTGGTCATTCGGAGGCGGGGTCGCTGAGAAGCGGAAACGCCCTGGCTACGCGGTGTGTTTCACGTGAAACTCAACGCTCGCTCCATACTTGAGCGTCTGAGTGGACCACAAACGAGGCTCCTCCGAGCCTATGTCGACCTTCTCCGCGACCGTGCCGTTCCTCTGGGGTTGGTGGCGCCGTCGGATTCGGACCGGCTTTGGGACCGGCATGTCTTGGACTCTCTTCGTGGGCTCGCCGGGTTCGATGAGGCTGCTCGTAGCGTGTTCGACGTGGGCTCCGGGGCAGGCCTCCCGGGGATCCCCCTGGCGATCGCCCTGCCCGCCGTCCGGTTCGCCCTGGTGGAGCCGAAGCGCCGCCGCGCGGCGTTCCTCGAGATGGCCGTGGATACGCTGGAGCTGGGGAACGTGTCGGTGCTGGCCCTTCGGACGGAGGCGGTGGCCCGGGTTGCCGACGTGTGCCTGGCCAGGGCCCTTGCCGCGCCGACCGAGACATGGCGGACGGCGTCCCCGTTGCTGTCGGACCAGGGCCGGATCCTCTACTGGGCAGGTCGGACGTGGAATGAACGCGAACGCCAGCGCCTAGAGCGACTTGGAGCGACGGCCAAAATATGTCTGAAACCTGAGTTCCAATGGCAGGGGCCACTGGTTATCATGTTTCGACTTTCCCCGACACCCTCGAGGACGAATGACGGAGCCTGAAGAACGCCCGAACCAGTCGCGACAGGGGCCTCAGCCGAGCACTCAGTTCAGCCCCCCGCCCTTCCCACAGACCCCCGACGAGGCCCTGTCCGAGGGCCCCCCAATCTGGGGTGGAGGATCCGACTCGGCCCCCACCGGTGAGACTGCGGTGATGGAGCCGCTCTCCCCACCCATGCCTTCGCAGGAGATGGTCGCCGAGCTGGAAGCGTGGAGGCCGGCCGAAGAACGGGACGGCGGCCCCGGACCGACCGACCGGGCCAGGGTCATCGCCATCGCGAACCAAAAGGGAGGCGTCGGCAAGAGCACCACGGCGGTCAACTTGGGAGCCTGCCTGGCGGAGAAGGGGCAGCGGGTGTTGGTGGTCGATCTGGACCCCCAAGGCAATGCCTCCACAGGGCTCGGGATCGACCATGCCGCCAGGACGGCGAGCACCTACCAGGTCCTCACCGCGGGCCTCGACATCAAAGACGCCGTGATCTCCACCGAGGTGGAGGGCCTGTGGGCCATCCCCTCCACGATCGATCTGGCCGGGGCGGAGGTGGAGCTGGTCACCCAGTTCTCTCGCGAGTCTCGGCTGGCCAGAGCCCTCGAACCTGTTCATGCGGAATTCGACTTCATCCTGCTGGATTGCCCTCCGTCACTCGGACTCCTCACGGTCAATGCCCTGACCGCGGCGGCGGAGTTGCTCGTGCCGATCCAGTGCGAGTACTACGCGCTCGAAGGCCTGGGCCAGCTGCTGAAGAACGTCAGGCTGGTCCAGCAGAACGTGAACCCGCGATTGAGACTCACCGGGATCGTCCTGACGATGTTCGACGCGCGTACCAAGCTGGCCGAGCAGGTGGTGGCCGAGGTCCGAGCGTACTTCGGTGCTCGGGTGTATGACGCGGTCATACCGCGGACCGTTCGGTTGGCTGAAGCGCCTGGGTTCGGGAGGCCCATCACCGTGTACGACCCGACCTCGCGTGGAGCCGTGGCTTATCGCCGGCTGGCCGAGGAGCTTCTGGGCCAGGGCGGGAGCGACGGGGAAGCGGGCCCGGTGACGCTCGCGGGTGCGGGAAACGGACAGCCGGAGAGCGAGGGCACCGGAGGACCTCCGCAGAGCGAGGCCCCGGAGATCGCATCGGTGGGTGCCGGAGCGAGGGCAGGAACGCGCGGGAACACAGGCAAACCGACGCGCCGGAAGAAGGAGAATCTCCGGAACCGCGCGGTCGGTTCGGACGCGCAAGACGGATCTATGGCGCACGAGCCGGCCCAGGGGCACGAGCCGGCCCAGGGGCACGAGCCGGCCCAGGGGCACGAGCCGGCCCAGGGGCACGAGCCGGCCCAGGCGCACGAGCCGGCCCAGGCGCACGAGGCACCGAATCCAGACGTTCGCTCGGCCCCACAGGGAGAGCGATCTGGCCTGGCGCAGGCAGAACCGCCTGCCCTCACTGAGGAACCATCCATCCCACAGACGGTTGCAGGGGCAGTCCCCAGCCACGAAGTCGCGCAGACTCTGACGGATGCCGCGAGGTCGGCTCCGGTGGAGAACCCGGATGTTGGTGTGGATGAGTACGGCACTGAGGTTCCGGAGGTTCCGAACGTTCCCAAGGATGAAGGAGGCCAAGAGGCCGAGGCAGTGATGCCGGCCGAACCAGGGACGGAACCGCCGGCAGGTGAGCGCAAGCGTCGATGGCCGTTCGGTAGAAACAAAGGAGGTCAACGGTGAAGCGAGGGGGCCTGGGGCGGGGACTCTCGTCGCTGATCCCGGGAGCGACTGAAGAGCGGGGGCTACTCGATATACCTGTGAGCGCCATCGCTCGCAACCCGCGGCAGCCGCGCGGTGAGTTCCCCGAGGAGACGCTGGAGGCGCTCGCTCGCTCGATTCGCGAGGTCGGTGTCCTTCAACCGGTGGTGGTCCGGCCCCGGGATGGAGGATACGAACTGGTGGCGGGGGAGAGGCGGCTGCGGGCGGCGAAGCTGGCCGGGCTTGCCACGATCCCGGCCATCGTGC
>WNGF01015781.1_pt1 | contig 11036 bp, 10 predicted proteins | sample 5400641 | NCBI WGS metagenome assembly WNGF01 (sample SAMN13153371, study PRJNA577476) | soil metagenome | isolation source: 80 cm soil or saprolite under grassland replicate 2 | place: USA:California | collected 2016-06-15 | reverse complement strand
TCAGCCTGCCCGGTCGCGCCGCCAACCTGCCGACCGCCACCGGCACCCGCTACATCACCCTCAACGAGGTCGGCCCGGAGACGGCAGGCTGGTTCCTGAACCTCAACGGCGTGCACTTCGGCGCGGCGACCGAGACGCCCACGGTCGGGACGGTCGAGGACTGGGTCTACGTCAACATGACCGAGGACACCCACCCGATGCATACCCACCTGTTCACCCATCAGGTGATCGGCCGGACTCCGTTCGACGTCGAGGCCTACCGGAACGCCTACGGCGGTCCTGACGGTGTCCCCGGGGGCAACGACCCGACCCCGTTCGCGACCGGGCCGCTGCAGCCGCCGGCACCCGAGGAGCGCGGCTTCAAGGACACGGTCAAGGCCAACCCGGGCTACTTCACCACCATCCGCGGCCGTTTCGACCTGCCGACCGGGGTGACCGCGCCGCAGACCTACGTGCACCACTGCCACATCGTCGAACACGAAGACAACGACATGATGGAACCGTTCGTGGTGACCGCGTAGCCGCTTCGCGACGAGGAACGCACCGGTGCCGGCGCATCACCGGCACCGATCCCGCCGGGCCGGTGCAGGGCCGCGGCGCATGACCGGGCGCGTCCATTTCGACGCACCCCAGCGCGGCCCGCGGGACTTTCGGCCGGCCGGTTCGAGCCCTACGGCGGTGCCCGGCCGATGATGCTTCCGCCTAGCGTGAAGGGAAAGGCGCGAGCAAAGGGGATCGCCATGGAGGTGCGGGAGATCATGGTCCGCCCGGTGGTCACGGTGCATACCGACATCCCCGCGAAGGAAGCAGCCGCGCTGCTGGCCCGTCACAGGATTACCGCGATGCCGGTGTTGGACGCCGACGACGCCGCCCAGGTGCGCACCCAACTCGACGCCTATCCCGGGAGTGGAATGCCTATCCCGGGAGTGGAATACGGGAAAGGAGACAACGATGTCAACGACGATCGGTTCCGGACTCCTGAGTAGACGTGCCTTTCTCGGCGTCGCAGCCGCCTCCGGGACAGTGCTGACCGCCGGCTCCGCCCGGATGAGCGACGCGGCGCAGGCCGCCGCGCCGCAGCCGGTCGGCACCCGCAACCCGTTGTACGTGCCGCCGGTCGTCGACGTCGGTGGCCTGCAGACCCCGTTCACCCTCACCGAGGCACCGTCCACAGTGGACCTCGGCGGTGGCAGGCTGTCCACGGCGTGGACCTACAACGGCATCCTGCCCGGGCCCACCTTCCGCGCCCGCTCCGGAGACACGGCCCGGTTTACCCTGAGGAACGGGTTGGCCGAGCCGACCATCACCCACTGGCACGGGATGGTGGTGGATCACCTCAACGACGGCCACCCGGTCTACGCGATACCGCCGGGCGGGACGTACAGCTACGCGTTCCCGATCAACCAGCGGGCCGCGCTGAACTGGTACCACCCGCATCCGCACATGTTCACCGGAGAGCAGGTGGCCCTCGGGTCGGCCGGCGCGTTCGTCCTCAACGACGCCGAGGAGGCCGCCCTCGGGCTGCCCGGCGGCTCCTACGAGGTTCCGCTGGTGGTCCGGGACGCCGTCCTGGACAGCGCCGGCAACCTGAAGTACACCCCGAAGGGCGGCGGCTTCCTCGGCACCATCCCACTGGTCAACGGCACCCGGGACGCGTACCTCAACGTCGACACCGCGCTGTACCGCTTCCGCGTCCTCGGCGGCGCCAACGCCCGGGTGTTCGGGCTCGCGCTCGGCAACGGCGCGCCGTTCTGGCTGATCGGCAACGACGGCGGCCTGCTTCCATCGACCGTCCAGATCGGACAGATCGACCTCTCACCCGGGGAGCGCCTGGACCTGCTCATCGACTTCCGTGCCCTGACGGTCGGGCAGACCGTGCTGCTGCGCGACGTCAGCGCCGGCTGGGATCTGCTGGAGTTCCGGGTGGCCCGCCAGGTCACGGACACCACCGTCATCCCGACCTCGCTGTCGACCGTCACAGCACTCACGAACCCGGTCCGGACCAGGACCTTCAGCTTCGACGGGATGAGCAAGATCAACGGTCTGACGTACGACGTCAACCGGATCGACTTCCAGGTGCCGTTCGGTGAGGTGGAACGCTGGCGCTTCATCACCAACGGCAACGCACCGCATCCGGTGCACGTGCACGGCGCCTCCTTCCAGGTCGTCTCCCGCAGCGGCGGGCGGGGCCGGACCTTCCCCTGGGAGGCGGGATGGAAGGACACCGTGCTGCTGCAGGACTTCGAGACCGTCGACATCCTCATCCGGTTCGCCGCGTACCGGGGGGAGTACCTGCTGCACTGCCACAAGCTCGAGCACGAGGACAACGGGATGATGTCGAACTTCGAGGTTGTCTGAGCGCGAATGTCTGGCCTTCGTCCCCCCGCGTGGCGCGGGCCGGTGCCCGGGCGGGACAGGTGGACCGCTCGATCCCGTCCGGCAGCGACCGTTCGGTTACCGGACGGGCCGGCCCACGGTCCGCCCGGGTGGCCGCGGTACCGAGCGTCTCACCCCAGCGGCGGGCCCGCTCGCATCGTCGTCCTCCGCTCCACGACCGCCGCCGAGGCCACCGTCGATGCCGGGTCGGCCGCGTGCCCGAACCACTGGTCGACCGCGACGCCGACGCTCTCGATCACCCACATGGTCAGCAGCCCACCGACCACCAGGTAGCCCCAGGGCCGGCGCCGCCACAGCCACGTCGCCGCCGCCGCGGCCAGCGGCAGCCAGAAGGCGAGGTCCGGTACGTACACCGGGTTGGTGGGCAGGCCGGTTCCGGCCAGGAACGGTGGCGGGTCGCCGCTGAGCACGGCCGGCACGACCTGGCGCATCCAGGTAAGGAAGGTCCCCCGCCGGCCGGCCGCTGTGCCCCGCCGGTCAACCCGGGGTGCCGGCGCCGGGAACGGCGGTCCGTGAGGCGGCCAGCGTGTCGAGCTGGGTCTGCAGCTCCACCGCCAGCACCGGCAGGTCGGGGCAGCGGTCCGGGTCGGCGACCAGGGTCACCACGAGCGTTCCGGCATAGGACAGCACGGCGAAGGCGACGGTCACGTTCCCGGTGGTCCCGGACACCGGGATGACCTCGGTGATCGGCGCGCCGAGGAACGACAGCCGGTGGGACGGGCCGGGCAGGTTGGTGACGAAGGTGTTGACCAGCCGCTGCCGGCCGATCAACCTGCCGAGCACCCCGAGCCGGGCGAGGAAGCGGAACGCCGGGGCGAGCAGCGCGGCGGAGGCCCCGCGCGGTGCCGCCTTGCGGGCCCGGCTGGCGCGGACGATCGCCGGTAGCCGGTCCACGGGATCCCCGGCGGCGGGCACCTCGACCGGGATCACCCCGACCTGGTTGCCGAGCCGGCCGGCGCTCGCCTGCCGCCTGGCCGAGACCGGTACCGATACCACCAGGTGGCCGACGGTCTCCCCGCGGCCGCGCAGCAACCCGTGCACCGCCCCCGCGACGGCCGCCAGGACCACGTCGTTCACCGTGCCGCCGTGGGCGTGCGCGACCTGCCGGATGGCGTCGAGGTCCGCCCGCGCCACCGCCAGCCGGCGCCGGGCGCCGGTCGGCCGGTTCAGCGAGCAGGCGGGTGCCCGACGGATGCGGCCGGGCCGCAGCTCCGCGACGGCGCCGCGCAGCAGGTGCAGCCGCGCCGGCAGGGCGGCGACCGCGCGCGCCCGGCCGGCCAGCGCGTCCTGGAACAGCCGGGACCGGGACGGCGCCGGCCGTGGGAAGCCGTACCCGGGCGCGGCCGGCACGCCGTCGACCAGCTTCGCCAGCACCGCCAGGCCGCCGATCCCGTCGGTCAGCACGTGGTGGACCACAACGACGAGGGCGGCCCGCCCCGCGGCCAACCCGCTCACCAGATAGGCCGCCCACGGCGGCGTGCCGCCCGGCAGCCGCCGGGTGGCCACCCGCGCCGCGGCGGCCAGCAGCGCCGGCTCGTCCCCCGGCGGCGGGCAGCGCAGCTCGTGGACGTGCCGGCGGATGTCGAAGCCCGGGTCGTCCACCCACACCGGCCGGCCGCATCCCGGCGGCACCCGGACCAGCCGCTGCCGCAGCCGCGGAACGGCCCGGATGCGCTCCTCGAGCGCGGTCCGTACCGCCTCCAGGTGCAGGCCCGGCCCGCCGCCCAGCACCAGTACCGCGGCGACCTGCATGGGTACCGGTCCGACGTCGGTGGCCAGCTCCATCAGGTCGATGGAGTTGGCCCGCTCCACCGGAGCCGGCCGGCCCCCGCTCACCCGTGCCATCGCCACACCTCCCCACGCCGCCTGACCCCGATGCTGCGCGCACCGGCCGGTCCGCGCAGCAGCCGTTCGGGCTCGAGCGGCCGGGACCTTCGGCTCTGCAACTGCCGCTCGTCCCAGACGATGGCCATGCCCGCGCGCCGCGGGTCAGTCGCGCCGCAGGTCAGTACAGCGCGGCCGCGGTCTCGGACCGCGGTGCGGCGTGCCGCGGAAGCTCGCGGTCCGGCGGGACGACAACCACGGGGCACACCGCGTGCCGCACGCACGCCGTGCTCACCGAGCCGAGCAGCGTGTCGAACAGCTTGCCGTGGCCGTGGCTGCCCACCACCAGCATCCGCGCCTGCCCGGCCGCCTCGACCAGCACCCGGGCCGGCGTGCCCTCGATGGCGAGCTGCCGGATGGTCGGTGCGGAGGGCAGCTCGGCGACCACCGCTGCCACCTCGACGGCCAGGATCCGCTCTGCGCGCGTCCGGGCCGCCTGGCCGCTGTCGACCCCTGGGTACGCGTACGGCTCGAAGGACCAGGCGATCACCGCGTCCAGTTCGTTGCCGCCCGTGGCCGCCTGCCCCGCCGCCCACCGCAGCGCGCGCCGGCCACTGTCGGAGCCGTCGACCCCGACCACGATAGCGCCGCCAATGGTTTCCATGATGCCTCCCTTGCCGCAGTCTCAGCACCACCATGGCCGCATCGCACACCGCCCGGTTAGGGCCATAGGACCGCCACCGCAGGGCCGATCGGGCCGGACCGCCGGCCGTGCCCGCGGAACACCCTGCCGTTAGGTGACTCACGGAGGACCGGCCGGATCCCCGCCGGCAGATCGGGGACGAAAGGCCGCCCGGTAGGTGCCGAACGGCCGGCCCGTCCACGGCCAGGTCTTCCTAGGTTCGACCTGAGAGGCGAAAGGGACCCGGCGTCGAAAGGGACCCGCCATGTCGATCGCGCGACACGACCCCCCGGCCGTCCAGAACAGCCCCGCGGCAGCGAAGGCGATCACGCGGGTGCCGGTTCCCGACCTGTGCTGCCTGTGGGCGGAGACCGTGGCGGCCCCGATGAACATCGCGCTGGTCGGGATCTTCGACGGCGACGCGTTGACCGACGGCACGGGCACGGTCCGGCTGGCGGCCATCCGCTCGTTCATCGCGGCCCGTCTGCATCGCGCCCCGATGCTGCGCCGCGTGCTGCTGCCGACCAGGCTCGGCGAGGGACGCATGGCCTGGACCGACCCGCACCGGTTCGACATCGCCGACCACGTCGTGCCCGCCACCCCCGGGCGGCCGTTCGCCACCGATCAGGACTTCCTCGCCTGGTGCGCACACCGTTCGGCGCTCCCGCTCGACCACGCCCGGCCGCTGTGGCGGATGGACGTCATCCCCGGTCTGCCCCGCGGGCGGGTCGGCGTCCTGATCGTCATGCACCACGTGGTCGCCGACGGGTTGCGTGGGGTCGCGATGATCGGCGGCCTGCTGGACCGGACGCCGGATACCGGCATCGGCACCGCGCCCGGCTGGCGGCCGGCCCCGCGGCCGACCGCCGCCGAGTTGGTCGCGGACAACCTCCGCAACCGGATGACCTCCATCCGCAGGGCCCGACCCGCCCGGGTGCGGGAATGGCTACGGATGCTACGCGCGCTCGGCCGTGAGCAGGGCGGCCGGGCGCCGTCGACGTCGCTGACCGGACCGATCGGTCCCGGCCGGGAGTTGGTCGTCATCCGCCAGCCGCTGGAGGATCTGCATGCGGGTGCCCGCGCGCACGGGTGCACGATCAACGACCTGCTGCTCGCGGCCGTCACGGCCGGGCTCAGGACGGTGCTGAGCCCGCGGGGCGAGTGCCCGGACGGTCTCGTGCTGCGGGCGTCCGTGCCCGTCGGGGCACGCTCCGGCAACCTCGGCGGGATGATCGTCGTGCCGCTACCGGTGGGCGAGGACGACGTTGCCGAGCGACTCCGGCTGATCAGCGCTGAGACACGCCGCCGCAAGGAGCACCCGGACGACGGGATCACCGGCATCCTGACGATGCCGGCCGGTCTGGCCAGGCTCGGCGTGGCGTGGGCCCGCCACACGGCCTCGGCGCACATCAACCTGTACGTCACCAACGTGCCCGGCCCGCCGTTCCCGCTGTACCTCGCCGGCGCCCGCCTGCTCGACGCGATCCCCGTTGCGCCCCTGGTGGCCGACGTACGGCTGAGCGTGACCGCGCTGTCCTACGACGGCACGCTGTCGGTCGCACTCCTCGCCGATGGAACGGTCACCACCCTGCGGGCGATGGCCGAACGCATGCGGTCGACCTTCGACCGCTTCTCGCCGCAGGCCGGCCCAGCGTGCCCGGTGCGGAGGACGCACATCCTCGGCGGATGAGGCCGAGTTGGGCTGTAACACAGGCGGTTGTCCCGGTCGGCCTGATCGGTCGCTGGCCGGTGGCGTGCCTGCCCGTGTAGCAGGGCGGTGTGACCGGGTCGCGTCGGGCTGCGATGATGGCCACCCATGCCGTGACCCTGGGGGCCCGAGATGAGCGAGCAGGCACCGATCGGGCCAGGCTTCGAGGTCACCACATTCACCCATCAGGCGCGCTCCCACGAGGTGTTCCGGGGCGGCTCGGGTCCGGCCGTGGTGGTGGTGCACGAGATTCCCGGCCTGCATCCGGGTGTTGTCGATTTCGGTCGGCGCCTGGTCGATGCCGGCTACACCGTCTACCTGCCGTCGCTGTTCGGGCGCCCTGGTGCGCCGGTCACCACCGGCGCGACCGTGCGATCTGTGCTGCGCACGTGCGTGGCCCGGGAATTCAGCGTCTTCGCCGATAGCACGAGTCCGGTCGCCCACTGGCTGCGCGCGCTGGCCGCCGAGGCGCACGCCGAGTGCGGCGGACCCGGTGTCGGCGCGGTTGGCATGTGCTTCACCGGCGGGTTCGCGCTGGCGATGGCGGTGGAGCCCGCTGTCCTGGCTCCGGTTCTCAGCCAACCCGGGCTACCGGCACCGCTGACCGCCCGCAAACGCGCCGCTCTCGGGCTGGATGCCCCCGACCTCGCCCAGGTCAAGGACCGTACCCAGCAGGGGCTGTGCGTCCTCGGTCTACGGTTCAGCCACGACAAGGGCTGTCCGGCGGAACGGTTCCAGACGCTGCGCGGTACCCTCGGCGACGCCTTCGAGGGCATCGAAATCGACTCCTCGCCGGATAACCCGTACGGGATCCCCACCCGGGCACACTCCGTCCTGACCGTCGATCTCAAAGACGAGCCCGACCACCCCACCCGCGCCGCGCTCGGCCGTGTCATCGAGTTCCTGAACGAACGACTGCACCCCTGACGTGGTCCACGCGCGTCCTCCACGCGGCATCGCGGCGCACGCCGAAGTCGATCGAAGATCGACGAGCAGGACAAGCCAGCTCCTGGTCCCGACAGGACAGCTTCCGAACCGCCGGGCGCAGCCCGGCACCGAGCTCGTGGTCCTGACAGGCCAGCTCTCGAACCGCCGGGCGCAGCCCGGCATCGGGGTTCGCGGGGTCGTCCCCGCGGCTGGCATCGCGGCCCACGGCGAAGCCGATCGAAGATCGGCGAGCGGCAAGAGCCAGCTCGTGGGCGATACTGGGATCGAACCAGTGACTTCCTCGGTGTGAACGAGGCGCTCTCCCGCTGAGCTAATCGCCCGGGTGCGAGGCACACCATACCCGATCGCTGCGGCCGGCTGCCGCCGTCCCAGGCGCGCCGCGGTCAGTCCAGCAGCGGCACCCAGTCGGGCAGCCAGGCAGGCGTGCCGCGCCAGGCGACGTAGCTGGCGGACACCGCGCCCAGCACCGCGACGGTCAGCAGAGCACTGAGCAGCATCCGGGTGAACAGCGACCGCCGGCCCATCCACCGGGTCCACGACCGGAGCCGGTCCCGCACCCAGTGCAGCAGCCGGGCCGCCCAGCGGAACTCACTCGCCCAGATGCCGAGCCCGACGAAGATGATCAACCAGCCCGGTCCGGGAAGCGGCAGCAGCACGATACCGACCGCGATCACGGCGGCGCCGAGCAGCGCGACCAGGATCCTGTACGGGTACCTGATCAGCGGGTGGCGGTGCAGCAGCGCCCGCAGACCGCGTCGGCGACGGGTCTGCTCGGACGCCGCCCGACCGTCCTTCTGACTGGTGCTCAGGACTTCTGCCTCCCCCGAACGGATGAACCCGTGTCACCGATCGTACGAAACTTGCGCCAGGTTCCTCAGATCGCGGCGTTGTTACCCGCAAATCAGAGGTGAGCACCAAGGCTGCCGGCCAGGGGTGACTGCCGTCACCGCTACCAGCAGGTTTCGTTACCAGTGAGAATCAGACACGGGGAGGCAACCATGGCAACACGATCGCGCACGGTGCGTGCCGCAATGGGGCTACACCTCGTCGTACCCGGCGCAGACGTGATCGTGGATGCTGTGCTGCGGTACGACGTGGGGGATCCGTACGCGGTGCACGTCACGTTCCGCACCGGTCCGGGCGACGAGGGGCGGATCGAGTGGCTGTTCGCCCGCCACCTGCTCGGCGCCGGGCTGGTCAGCGCGATCGGCGAGGGCGACGTGCGGATCTGGCCGTCGGCCGACTACGCGGACGGGCCGGTGTACCTCGAGCTCTGCTCGCCGTCGGGGCAGGCGCTCTTCGAAGCTCCACGGGGCAAGCTGGTGGAGTTCCTGTTCCGGACGTACGAGCTCGTGCCTCCCGGGCAGGAGAGCGAGTTCCTGGACATCGACGCCGAGCTAGAGCTGCTGTTGCTGCACGACGACCTGGCCTGAGCGACCGCACCTGCGACGGGCGCGGCCACCGCGACGGTGGCCGCGCCCGTCGTTGTGTGCCGATTCGTCCGCCCACCCCGCTGCTGGCGTAGGCTCCCGCCGGACGCCCCGCCGGACCGGAGGTGAGATGGGCCGCCACGCCGCGCCTGCCGGCTCCGCCGGAGGGCTCCCCCCGGGCCGGGCCGCACCGCGTCGGCTCACCCATGGCCCGCTCCCCCAGCGCTGGCTCGTCGTCGCCGGTGCGGCCGCCGGGGCCGCGCTGCTGGTGGCCGCGCTGGTCGCCGTCGGTCTCCCCCGGTACCGCACCACCGTGCACGGCACCGGAGTGCTGGCCGACTCCGGGCGGACGGACGCACCGGTGGCGGCCCCGCCGAGCCCGCCCCCGCCGGCCCAGTCGGCCCCGTCGGCAACTCCGTCCGTCCCGGGCGAGGTCACCATGGCCTTCGCCGGCGACGTGCACTTCGCCGGCCGGACCACGAGCCGGGCCGGGTTCGGCGCGGAGGTGCTGGGCCCCATCGGGCGGACCCTCGCCGCGGCGGACGTCGGCATGGTGAACCTGGAGAGCGCGATCACCGAACGCGGCACCGAGGAGCCGAAGCAGTTCCATTTTCGGGCGCCCGCGGTGGCGCTCGACTCGCTGCGGCGGTCCGGGGTGGACGTGGCGACGATGGCGAACAACCACGCGGTGGACTACGGCCCGGTCGGCCTGTCCGACACCCTGGCCGCGATCGGCGAGCACCGGTTGCCGGTGGTCGGGGTCGGCGCCGACGCGGCGCGGGCGTACGCACCGTGGTACACCACCGTCCGCGGCACCCGGGTGGCGGTCATCGGGGCCAGTCAGATCCACGACCGGACGATGGCGGCGTGGACGGCGAGCACGGCCGGCCCGGGCATCGCGTCGGCCACCTCCGACCGGCTGGCGGCATCGGTACGTGCGGCCCGCCAGCAGGCCACGATCGTGGTCGTCTACCTGCACTGGGGTACCGAGGGCCGCGAGTGCCCGAACGCCGAGCAGCGCGCGGTGGCGCAGCGACTGGCCGACGCGGGGGCGGACGCGGTGGTCGGCACCCACGCACACCTGTTGCTGGGCGGCGGCTGGCTCGGCTCCACGTACGTGGACTATGGCCTGGGGAACTTCCTGTGGTGGCTGGACAACGCGTACTCCAACGACACCGGGGTACTCACCCTCACCTTCCGTGACCGGCACGCGGTGCGCAGCGTCTTCACCCCGGCGGAGATCGACGGCCGCGGGGTGCCGCTGCCGGCCACCGGCGCCCAGGCGCGGCGGATCCTGGGCAAGCTGGACAGAGTGCGCGGCTGCGCCGACCTGTCCGCCCGACGGTTAGTCGGTTTGAAGACGGCGCGTCACCTGGGCTACAGTCACGCAGCGGGTCAGCGGCTGGTCACCGCTGATGACACGTGCGGACGTAGCGCAGTTGGTAGCGCATCACCTTGCCAAGGTGAGGGTCGCGGGTTCGAGTCCCGTCGTCCGCTCGGCGTAAGCCCCCGGGCGCCAGTTGGCCCCCGCCACGGGCACACCGGCGGAGTGGCCGAGTGGCATAGGCAAGGGCCTGCAAAGCCCTGTACGCGGGTTCGATTCCCGCCTCCGCCTCGGGCGATTAGCTCAGTGGGAGAGCGCTTCCTTGACACGGAAGAGGCCACTGGTTCAATCCCAGTATCGCCCACCAGAAACACACAGGTCAGAGCCCTGGTCACCACCCCGGTGACCAGGGCTCTTGATCGTTTGACCGTCATTCGACCGTGGACTCAGCCTCACGCGACGGTCAGGATCAGGACCTTACGGGTAGCCCTGGCACGCCTCCGAACCACCACTGCAGCGGCAGCTACACTGCTGTCGGACACCCCTGCGCCGAACATCGTGGCCGCCCGCCCACGAGCCAGGTGAGCACCTTCAGCGGGCCATGGTGCTGCTGGTCGCGACCCTGCTACCGCACCAACTTGACGCAGCGGCAGCCGACCGCAGACGACGACAGCCCACCCCGCAACTGGCCGACTCCTGGCACAAAGCGCTCCGCGCCCAACA
>WNGF01010660.1_pt1 | contig 11037 bp, 9 predicted proteins | sample 5400641 | NCBI WGS metagenome assembly WNGF01 (sample SAMN13153371, study PRJNA577476) | soil metagenome | isolation source: 80 cm soil or saprolite under grassland replicate 2 | place: USA:California | collected 2016-06-15 | reverse complement strand
TCGGCGGGATCCCTTCGATCAACCGCTCCTGGCTCAAGCCCCGTACGTCATCCCCGGGCGCTGGTTTCGGTGACCGGGACGTGGTGGCACTGTCAGCGTTTCTTCGTTCAGGTGACCGGGACGTACTGACACTTGGCCATCACACCGATGTCCGGCACGGACAGCCCCGGCGCCGGACTGCCCCGGCACGGACAGCCCCGGCGCCGGACTGCTCGGGCACGGACAGCCCCGGCGCCAGACTGCCCCGGACCCGGGCGCGGACTGGCCCGGCGCGGGCGCCGGACGCCGTCAGGGCACCGTCAGCGTCAGCGGCGGAGCGTCGCCCGGATCGGCCCGGACCGAGTATGTGCCCGATGGGAGCACACCCAGGTCGACGATCGTGGCGGTGTCCCGGGCGATCTCGATGCAGGCCACGTTCAGCCCGGCCGGCGCACCGACACGGACCGTCAGGCTGAACCGGTTGCCGTCCCGGGTGACGACCACCGAGTCGAGGACGTCGCACGGCTCGATCCCGCCCCACCAGCGGACACGGACGATGACGTGGCCGGTCCCGTCGATCCGCGCGCCGAGCTCGTACGGGAGCACCGGGTGGAGGTTCGTCTGGCCCGGCTGTGCCGTCACGATCACGGGATTCCCGGCACCCGGGTTCACGGGCTGGGGCGGCAGAGCGTCCCCGAAGGTGCCACCGGGCGTCGGTTGGGTGGTCCCGCCGCCACCATCCGGGGTGCCCGTGTCGCCGGGATTGGCCGGGCGGCCACCGCCGTCGCCCCCGGCGCCGCCCGACGACACGCCGAACACGGAGCAGCCGGCTATCGCGATCGCAATCAGCGGGATGATGAGGAATTCGGCCAGGCGCTGTTGCATGGCTATCGAGACGACCGTGGGGCCCCGGCGGTTCCCGGCCCTCGAGCCGGATCAGAGCTCAGGCCGACGCGCCGGCCCGCGTATCCACCCGGGGCGGGTGCTCAGCCTCCCAGGCGGCGATCGCCTCGTCCTGGCTGAGCAGGTATCCCAGCTCGTCGGTCCCCGCCAGGAGCATGTCCCGGGCGAACGGGTCGACGTCGAACGGCAGGTCCTCATCGCCGGGCAGGTGGACGACCTGCGCCTCGAGGTCCACCGACAGCTCGGCCTCCGGCACGTCCGCGATCAGCCTGAACAGCTGGCGGTGGCGTTCCGCCTCGACGGCGATCGGCAGGAGGCCGTTCTTGAGGGCGTTGCTGCGAAAGATGTCGGCGAAGCTCGTCGAGAGGATCGCCCGGACGCCCCAGGCGGTCAGGGCCCAGGGTGCGTGCTCTCGCGACGAGCCGCAGCCAAAGTTGTCGCCGGCCAGCAGGATCCGGCGACCGGCCATCTCCGGCCGATCCAGCACGAACGGCGGGTCTCGTCGGATGCCGTCCTCGTTGAATCGCCAGTCGCGGAAGAGCGCGTCGGCCAGGCCGGCCTTGTCGGTCACCTTGAGGTAGCGGGCCGGAACGATCTGATCCGTGTCCACGTTCTCCGCCGGCAGCGGGACGACGCGGCTGCTGAAGGACCGATACGGCTCGGCCATGGTCAGCGACCGCCGATGCCGGCGGTGGTCTCGATGCCCGGCAGCAGGCGCGGATCGGCCACCGTGCCGCTGAGCGCGGACGCGGCCGCAGTCAGGGGCGAGGCGAGGAGGGTCCTTCCGCCCTTCCCCTGACGGCCCTCGAAGTTGCGGTTGCTGGTGCTGATCGCGATCTGACCCGGATTGAGCTGGTCGCCGTTCATGGCGATGCACATCGAGCAGCCCGCCTCGCGCCACTCGGCGCCCGCCGCCCGGAAGATGTCGCCGAGCCCCTCGCGCTCGGCCTGACGCTTCACCTCGTCGCTGCCGGGCACGACCATCATCCGGACGCCATCCGCGACACGCCGACCCTTGACCACGGCCGCGGCCAGGCGGAGGTCGCTGATCCGGCCGTTGGTGCACGATCCGACGAACACGACGTCCACCTTCTGGCCCAGGATCGCCTGGCCCGGCCGCAGGTCCATGTACTCGAGCGCCCGCTCCAGCGCCCGCTTCGTCGCCGGATCGGTCTGGTCGTCGGGCAAGGGAACGCGGCTCGTGATCGGGATGCCCATGCCCGGATTCGTCCCGTAGGTCACCATCGGCTCGAGCGCCGAAGCATCGATCGCGATCGACCGGTCGTACGTCGCACCGTCGTCCGTGGGCAGGCGCCGCCAGCGGTCGACCGCGTCGTCCCAGTCCCTGCCCTGGGGTGCGTGCCGGCGGCCGTGGAGATACTCGAAGGTCGTGGCGTCCGGCGCAATGAGCCCGGCTCGTGCGCCGCCCTCGATGCTCATGTTGCAGATCGTCATCCGCTGTTCCATGGTCAGGGCCCGGATCGCCTCGCCGGCGTATTCGAACACGTGGCCGGTCCCGCCGGCGATGCCGATCCGGGCGAGCAGCGCCAGGATGATGTCCTTGGAGCTGACGCCGGGCACGAGCCGGCCGTCCACCCGGACTTCGTAGGTCCTGGGCCGGCGCTGCAGCAGGCATTGCGTGGCGAGGACCATCTCGACCTCGCTGGTCCCGATGCCGAACGCAAGGGCACCGAACGCACCGTGGGTGCTCGTGTGCGAGTCGCCGCAGACGATGGTCATGCCCGGCTGCGTGAGGCCCAGCTGCGGGCCGATGACGTGGACGATCCCCTGATCCGGGCTGCCCAGGCCATGGAGAGGGATGCCGAACTCCGCACAGTTGTCGGTGAGCTGCTGGACCTGCGCCGCCGCCATCGCATCGACGATCGGCAGGCTCCGTGGGTGAGTGGGGACGGAGTGATCGGCGGTCGCCACGGTCTGGTTTGGCCGGCGGACCCGAAGGCCGCGCTCGCGGAGGCCGGTGAATGCCTGCGGGCTGGTCACCTCGTGGACGAGATGGAGGTCGATCGCGAGCGTCGCCGGGGCTCCGTCCCGCTCCGTCACGACGTGATCGTTCCAGATCTTCTCGACGATCGTTCGAGGGCCGGTTCGGGGGCTCGTCTGCGTGGCGGCTGTGGCCATGGGCTCGGGCACGGGTTCCTGCTCGCGGTGACGATGAACTGACAGGCCGAGAGGGTAGCAGAGGGCCCGGGAGACGACCCTGGGAACGTTGGCCGCATCGGTCGCGGACCGTCGGGGCGAGAGTACTGGGTCGAGATAGTACGGTCGAGTGGCGACACGGTAGGGCCGGGCCGAGACAATGCCCCCGGCCAGCTGCGGCGCATTCCCGTCTCTGCGCGACGGCCTTCAAGCGGACCCCGACCGTCACGGAGTCACTTCTCGGGCATGTTCATCCTCTACGCAATCGTCATCGGCCTCGCCGTCGGACTGCTCGGGGGCGGGCGCCCGGCCGGTATCGGCCAGGTCCAGTTCAAGTGGGGCTGGCTGATCTTCGTCGGCTTCGGCGCGCAGGTGCTGCTCTTCTCGGCGCCGGTCACCGAGCGCATCGGGGCCATGGGGCCGCCGATCTACGTGGCCTCGACCGCGGTCGTGCTCGTGGCGCTCCTCCGGAACATCGCGCAGCCGGGCCTGCCGATCGTCGCCCTGGGCGCCCTGTCCAACCTTGCCGCCATCGTCGCCAACGGTGGCTATATGCCGGCCTCGACGGATGCACTTACTGCCCTCGGCAGGCTCGCGTCGAGCGGCTACTCGAACAGCGCGGTCGTTCCCGCGCCCGCGTTCGCGCCGCTGACCGATATCTTCGCCCTCCCGGCCGGCCTTCCCTTCGCGAACGTCTTCAGCGTCGGCGACGTCCTCATCGGGGTCGGCGTCGCGTTCGCAATCGCGGTTGTCATGCGGCCGGTGCACCCGGGAACCGCCCCCGTCCGGGCCATGGACTAGTACGAAGGAACGATTGGCCGCCGCGTGATTGGCGCATAGGGTTTCCGCACAGGGCCGAAGACCGTCCCTCGCTCACCGTCCGTCCAGGGCAAACCCGTCGTGAGGCGGGGACGCAAAGTCAGGGATCTCCTGCCCCCAGGCACGAGACCGCCCGGCTGCCGGATCGAAGCGCACAACACGTTATGAGGAATTGATCGTGAAGTCGAACCTGGCGCGCTTCACTCTGGCCATCGCGCTCCTGGCGTCCATGTCCATGACGCTGGCAGCCGGTTGGCGCTGGTAATCGTCGAGCGGTCGGCCCACTGCCGGCCACCCCCGCCGTCCCGCTGACGGCATTCGCGGATCTCATCCCCGCACTCATCCCGGTTCTCACGATGTCGATGAACCGGTTCGGCATCTCCTGAGCAAGTCGTGGCCGACGGAGGCCGTTTTGGCAGCCGTCGGCGTCACGTTGCCCGGCTCGGCCGGGATGGGCATCCCACCGACACGGTCCGCTCGCCGGCCGTCAGCCGTGCGGTCCGGTGAGGTGCGCATGGTTGCGCAATCGAGACAGCCTGCTAGACTGCCCGAACCGCACGGTCGTGCGCGTACGGTTGGACAATGCATCGGAGACGCGCCTTGAGCCTGTTCCACGATCGGGATCGCCGCCTCGTCGCCGTCGCCGTGACGGAAGATGGTCGCCGCGTGATCGTCCCGATCCGGGGCGCCGGGCTCATCGACGTATCGCTCTTCGGGCTTCTTCGCTCGATCCTTCTTGGGCTGGACGGCCTCATCGGCCTTATTACCGGCTCCCGGCGGGAGAACGGAGGGACACGGAGGATGGAGCGCCGCTAGCGCACCGGAAACCGAAGACCGAAGGGAACCCCCGCCGGGAGGCGGGGGTTTTTGTGTGGCAGGAACGCCGATCGAGGACCGGCACTACGAGGGCTCGCAGCGATGACGATGACGGGAGATCCGGCCAAGCCACCGGGTCGCACCAGCCACGTCCCGAACGACGGGACGGCCCAGGCCGCGGCGATCGAGCACGCCCGCAAGGAGATGCTCCACGAGATGCGGCCGCTGCATCGGACGCGGATCGGTGCGGACGTCGTCTGCGAGGCGCTCCTTCGCCAGGGCGTTGACCTCTTCTTCAGCTACCCCGGCGGCGTGATCCTGCCCCTCTACGACGTGCTCGGGGACTACCCGGAGCTGCGCCACGTCCTCGTCCGGCACGAACAGGGCGGTGCCCATGCGGCCGACGGCTATGCCCGGGTGACCGGGCGAGTGGGCGTGTGCATGGGCACCAGCGGCCCAGGCGCGACCAACCTCGTGACCGGGATCGGAACAGCCCTCCTCGACTCGATCCCCATGGTCGCCATCACCGGCAACGTCCCCGCGGCCCTCATCGGCAAGGATGCCTTCCAGGAGATCGACATCAACGGCATCACCCTGCCGATGACCAAGCACAACTACCTGGTCCGCGACGCGAACGAGCTGCCGCGCGTGTTTGCCGAGGCCTTCCACATCGCCCGCAGCGGGCGGCCGGGCCCCGTCCACATCGACATCACCAAGGACGCCCTGCAACAGGAAACCCATGCCGGGCATCCGACCGATGAGGACGTGATCGCCGGGCTACCCGGCTTCCGACCGAACGTCGACGGTCATCCGCGCCAGCTCAAACTGGCCGCGGCCGAGATCGCGCGCGCCGAGCGCCCGGTCATCCTGGCCGGCCACGGCGTCCTCCATGCGCGCGCCTGGGACGACCTCCGCGCCTTCGCCGAGAAGACCCAGATCCCCGTCGCGCACACGCTGCTGGGCATCGGCGCGATGCCGGAGGATCATCCCCTGAGCTACGGCTTCATGGGGATGCACGGCTGGAAGCACGTCAACCGGGCCATCCAGAGCGCCGACCTGTTGATCGCCCTGGGGATGCGCTTCGACGACCGGGTGACCGGCAACGTGCGGACGTACGCGCCGTATGCGCGGATCATCCACGTCGACATCGATCCAGCCGAGATCGGCAAGAACGTCGCGGTGGAGGTGCCGATCGTCGGCGACGCCGGCCGCGTGTTGCGCGCGCTCCTGCCGATGGTGGATGCGACCGACTCCGCCGACCGGCAGGCCTACCTGGGCGAGCTCGCGGAGTGGCGTCGGGAGTCGGAGGCCAGCAGCTGGCATGGCTCGGGCGCCTGGCGCGGCGGCTACCTCTCGGCCGATTACGTCGTCAGCCGGATCGGCGAACTGACAAACCACCGCGCGACCTATGTGGCGGACGTCGGCCAGAACCAGATGTGGCTCGCCCGGTACGCGGGCTTTCGGCTGCCGAACAGCCACGTCAGCTCGGGCGGCCTGGGGACGATGGGCTTCAGCGTCCCGGCAGCCATGGGTGCCGCGCTCGGTGCGCCGGAACGCGAGACCTGGGCGATCACGGGCGACGGCGGCTTCCAGATGACGTTCCAGGAGCTGATGACGCTCGTCCAGGACCGCATCCCGGTCAAGATCGCCCTGTTCGACAACAAGAAGCTGGGCATGATCCGCCAGTGGCAGGAGATCATCTACGCCGGCAACTACCACTCGGCGCATCTGCTCGGGCCGGACTACCTGAAGCTCGTCGATGCGTTCGGCATCCCGGGTCGCAAGGCGACCGCACCGGAGGACGTCGATGAGGCCATCCGCTGGGCTCAGGGAGTCGACGGGCCGGCGCTCGTCTGGTTCGAGATTGCCGAAGAACAGAATGTCTTCCCGATGATGCCGGCCGGCAAGGGCCTGTCCGACCTGATCGAGAAGTGGGGCGGAGCGGACGAATGAGCACAGACGCGACGGCTCCGCCCACTCCTGCTCCGCCCGCTCATGCGGCGGCCCGCGCCGTGCCGCCCGCCCGCGCCCTGCCGGGCACCGGCGAGCAGCACCGTCACGTGATCGTGGCCATCGTCAACAACCGGCCCGGCGTCCTCAACCGGGTGGCCAGCCTCATGCGCGCCCGCAACTTCAACATCGAGTCGCTGGCGGTCAGCCACACCGATGCGACGGATATCAGCCGAATGACGATCACGCTGCGCGGCGACGACGTGCTCGTCGAGCAGGCCACCAAGCAGCTCTACCGGCTCATCGACGTGCTCAAGGTCCAGGACCTGACGTCGGAGCCGACGGTCGAGCACGAGCTGGCGCTGGTCAAGGTCCGCGTCAGCGAGGCCAGCCGCGCCGAGGTGATCAAGGTCGCCGAGCTGTACAAGGCCCGCGTCGTCGACGTGTCGGACAGCTCGGTCATCGTGGAGGCGACCGGCACCGAGCCCGAGGTGGACGCCCTGGTGGCGCTCCTGCGTGGCTTCGGGATCAAGGAGCTCGTCCGCACCGGGACCGTGGTCATGACGCGGGGCCCGCAGTCGATCGAGGAGGCGACCAAGCGATGAATCCTCGGGCGGATGGCGTCGCGGAATCCTCGGGCCAATGGCCTCGCGGGAGCTCCGCCTTGGACCTCGGAGAGTCAGCGTCCGGTACCCGGTCGGCAATGGAGGTGATCGAATGACGGCTCGTATGTACTACGACAACGACGCCGATCCGACGGCCCTTGCCAGTGAGACCGTCGCGATCATCGGCTACGGCAGCCAGGGCCACGCCCACGCCCTGAACCTCCACGAGTCCGGGGTGGACGTCGTGGTGGGGCTGGCCCCCGCCAGCAAGAGCCGGGCGCTGGCCGAAGAGGCCGGTCTCCGCGTGTCGGACGTGGCCGAAGCGGTCGAAGCCGCCGACGTGGTCATGATCCTGGTGCCGGACACCGCCCAGAAGGCCGTCTACGACGCTGAGATCGGGCCGCACCTCCGCCGGGGCCAGCTGCTCATGTTCGCCCACGGCTTCAACATCCACTTCGGCCGGATCGACCCGCCGGGCGACGTGGACGTGGGCATGGTCGCCCCCAAGGGCCCCGGCCACCTGCTGCGCAGCGTCTACCAGGCGGGCGGCGGCGTGCCGGCGCTGTTCGCCATCCATCGCGACGCCAGCGGCACGGCGCGAGCTCGGGTCCTGGCCTACGCGAGGGCCCTCGGCTGCACGCGCGCCGGCGTCCTGGAGACGACGTTCGCCGAGGAGACCGAGACGGACCTGTTCGGTGAGCAGTCCGTCCTGTGCGGCGGTACGGCCGCTCTGGTGAAGATGTCGTTCGAGACGCTCGTGGAGGCCGGCTACCAGCCCGAGCTGGCCTACTTCGAGACGATGCACGAGCTCAAGCTTATCGTGGATCTGCTGTATCGCGGTGGGCTCAACTTCATGCGGTTCAGCGTGTCCGATACCGCCGAGTACGGCGACTACGTCAGTGGCCCGCGGATCATCGACGACCGCGTCCGGGAGACGATGCGCCAGGTCCTCCAGGAGATCCAGGACGGCAGCTTCGCCAAGCGCTGGATCGCGGAGAACGACTCCGGGCGACACGAGTTCGAGCGCCTGCGGGCTCGGGACCGCGACCACCAGATCGAGCAGGTTGGCGCCGCGCTCCGGGCTCAGATGGCCTTCCTGAACCCGGTCACGGTCGTCGCCGGCCAGGCTCAGGCCGCCGCCGGTCAGGCTCAGGCCGCCGCCGGTCAGGCCCATGCCTCCGCCGGCGGGTCGCGCTCATGAGCGGGGTATCCGGATCGCGTGTCGCTCCGGGCACCGTCCGGATCTTCGACACCACCCTGCGCGACGGAGAGCAGGCGCCCGGCGCCGGCCTGACCGCCGCCGAAAAGCTCGAGGTCGCCCGCCAGCTCGCCCGGCTCCGCGTGGACGTGATCGAGGCTGGCTTCCCGGCCGCCTCGCCCGGCGACTTCGAGGCCGTCCAGCGGATCGCTCGAGAGACGCGAGGCGTGGCGGTAGCGGCCCTGGCCCGGTGCCGTGACGGCGATCCGCAGCGGGCCGTGGAGGCGATCCGGGTCGCCGAACGGCCGCATCTCCACGTCTTCATCGCGACCAGCGACATCCATCTCAAGCACAAGCTCCGGATGAATCGCGAGCAGGCGCTGGCCGAGGCCGTTCGCTGGGTGCGCTACGGCCGCGAGACGCTGGGTCGGGATGCCGAGATCGAGTTCTCGGCGGAGGACGCCTCGCGGACCGACGTCGCCTACCTGCTCCAGGTGTACGGGGCCGTCGTGGAGGCCGGCGCGAGCACGGTCAACATCCCGGACACCGTCGGATACGCCATCCCCGCCGAGTTCGGGGCGCTGGTCGGCCGGGTGGTCGACCTGGTCGGCGCCGACGCCACGGTGTCGGTCCACTGTCACAACGACCTGGGGCTGGCCACGGCCAACACCCTGGCCGCCGTGCAGGCCGGCGCGCGGCAGGTGGAGGTGACCATCAACGGCCTGGGCGAGCGGGCCGGCAACGCGTCGCTCGAGGAGGTCGTCATGGCCCTCCGGACGCGGCCCACCCAGTTTCCCGAGCTCGGCTCGCGCGTTCAGACCGAGCAGATCACGGCCGCCAGCCGCCTCGTCAGCTACCTGACCGGATTCGCCGTGCAGCCCAACAAGGCGATCGTCGGCGGCAACGCGTTCGCCCATGAGAGCGGGATCCACCAGGACGGCGTCATCAAGAACCCGCTCACCTACGAGATCATGACGCCCCAGTCGGTGGGCCTGTCCGGCAGCCAGCTGACCATCGGCAAGCTTTCCGGCCGGCGCGGCCTGCAGGGCAAGCTGCACGAGCTGGGCTACGACGTGGACGGCGATCGCCTCGAGGCGGTCTATCGGGCAGCGATCGCCCTGGCCGACGCGAAGAAGGAGGTCACCGACGCCGACCTGCTGGCCCTCGTGGAGCGCAACGCGGCCGAGGTCCCGGCATCCGTGTCCATCGAAGGCTGGAGCGTGACGTCGTCCCACGGCGGCAACGCAACCGGGACCGTGTCGCTCACGGTCAGCGGCCAGGAACGCAGTGCGGAGACCACCGGTAACGGCCCGGTCAACGCACTATACGGCGCAGTCGATCAGGCCATCCAGCCGGTTCTGGGCTGGCTGCCGGTCCTCACCGAATACGAGATCAAGGCGGTCTCCGCCGGCGAGGATGCCCAGGGCCAGGTCCTCGTCCGCTGCCGGCGGTCCACCGACGAGGGCCCGGGCGCGCTGGTCGTGAGCGGCCACGGCTTGTCCACGAACATCATCGAGGCCTCCCTGGAGGCCTACCTGGTCGCGATCAACAAGCTCCACGCCGCCCGGATCAGCAGCGTCGGCTCCGCGTTCGTCGGCCGGGCCGCCGCCGAGGACATGCCGTGAGCGACGCGGATCGACGCCCGGAGCCCGAGCCCGCCGAACCGGCCTCTGTCCACTCCGCCGCCTTCCGCATCGTGGCCATCCCGGGCGACGGCGTGGGACCCGAGGTCCTGGCCGCCGGCCGGACCGTGCTGGACGCAGCCGCCGCGCGGTTCGGCTTCGGGTTCGACTGGACGGAAATCGTCGTGGGCGGCGGGGCGATCGACGCCTACGGCGTCCCGATCCGGGAGGAGGAAAGTGGGACGATCCCAGCGCCCGGGTCCGCCCCGAGCAGGCCCTGTTCGCCCTGCGCGGCGGGCTGGAGCTGTTCGCCAACCTGCGGCCCGTGACGGTCCACCCCGCCCTCGTCCACAGCTCGCCGGTTCGGCCCGACCTGCTCGACGGCGTCGACCTGCTCATCGTCCGCGAGCTCACCTCCGGACTCTATTTCGGTCGCCCGTCCGAAGAGCGCCAGACGTCCGACGGCCGCGTCGCGGTCGACACCCTGTGGTACACGGAGCAGGAGATCCGGCGGGTGGCCCGGCTCGCATTCGAGCTCGCCCGCGGGCGATCCAGGCGGCTCACGAGCGTCGACAAGGCGAACGTGCTTGCCTCGTCGCGCCTGTGGCGGCAGGTCGTCGACGAAACCCGGCCGGGGTTCCCGGACGTGGAGGTCGACCACAAGCTCGTGGATGCCTGCGCGATGATGCTCATCAAGCGGCCCGCCAGCTTCGACGTCCTGGTCACCGAGAATCTCTTTGGCGACATCCTGTCCGACGAGGCGAGCGTGCTGGCCGGGTCGCTCGGCATGCTGCCGTCGGCCTCCGTCGGAGAGCGGCGGACCGCGCACGGACTGCATGGCCTCTACGAGCCGATCCACGGCTCCGCGCCGCACATGACGGGCACGGACCGTGCCAACCCGATCGGGGCCGTCCTGTCCGGGGCCATGCTCTGCCGCTGGTCGCTGGGCCGCGCCGACGCCGCGGACGCGATCGAGGCGGCCGTGGGC
>WNGF01012627.1_pt1 | contig 11039 bp, 10 predicted proteins | sample 5400641 | NCBI WGS metagenome assembly WNGF01 (sample SAMN13153371, study PRJNA577476) | soil metagenome | isolation source: 80 cm soil or saprolite under grassland replicate 2 | place: USA:California | collected 2016-06-15 | reverse complement strand
CCTAGCAGACCCTCCCTTCTTCCACCCTTTCCGTCGCCCCCTTCCGTATACCTCGGTGAGTGAACGACATGGACGAGGAACGACGGCTGATGGGGCGGGTGGCACGGGGCGACGAGGCGGCCTTTACCGAGCTCGTCGGCCGCTACGGCGGACGGCTGCTCGGCGTGGCGCGGCGCCTGCTGGGGTCGCGGGCGGATGCGGAGGATGCGGTCCAGCGCGCTCTCCTCCAGTGCTATCTGGGCGCGGGTACCTATCGCTCGGAGTGGGCGGTGTCCACCTGGCTCTACCGCATCCTCACCAATGTCTGCGTGGACGAGCTCCGCCGGCGCAAGAGCCGGGCGGGCGAGCTCGAGCCGCCGGCGCGTCCCGATCCGCCAGACGCGCATCTCGATCTCCGTCGCGCGCTTGGCCGCGTGCCCACCGAGGCCCGCGTGCTCCTCGCCTTGCGGTATGTGGACGGGCTCTCGTATGGGGAGCTCGCCCGGATCCGGGGCATTTCGATCAACACGGTGAAGAGCCAGCTCCAGCGGGGCAAGGGCCTGCTCAAGTCGGCGCTCATCAAAGGAGGGGCGGCATGAAAAAGCCTGACGTGGACGACATCCTCACCCGGTATTTCGCACCCGATGCGGAAGCAGGGAATCTGGCGAAGCAGGTGCTGACGGCGGCGCGCGAGTCGGCGCGGCAGAGCAGCCGGCTCCTCGACAAGATCTCCATCCAGACCACTCCGCAGGGAGTCTCGCTCATCCGGGCGGAGCGCCTGGAGAAGCCGGCCACCGCCGCCGCGCGCAGGCTCGCGGAGCAGGCGCGCGAGGAGCTTTCCGAGTACTTCGAAGGCAAGCGGGCGTTCTTCTCGGTGCCCGTCGATCTCTCGGAGGCGCCGGACTTCCAGAGGAAGGTGCTCGCGGCCGCCCGCCGCATTCCTTTCGGCGAGGTGCGCCCCTACGCGTGGGTCGCCCAGCACATCGGCCATCCGCGCGCGGTACGGGCCGTCGGTACCGCCCTGGGCAGGAATCCCGTGCCGTTCATCGTGCCGTGCCACCGGGTGCTCCAGACGGGGGGCGGACTCGGTGGCTATCTCTTCGGCACGGACGTGAAGAGCAGGCTGCTGTCGCTCGAGCGCACCACACCCGTCTACGAGGGTTGCACGAGCACGCACATCGTCTGCCGGGTCGGCTGCGTCCATGGGCGCCACATGCGTCCGGACAATCGCGTGATCTTCGCCTCGGTGGACGACGCCCGCTCCATCGGCTACCGGCCGTGCAAGGTCTGCAAGCCCCAGGCGGCATGAGGGCTTCGATTCCCGAGCGGCTGGCCGGGCTCGACTGGGCCGGCATCGGCGCCTCGCTCGACGAGTGGGGGCATGCGCGCACGCCGCCTCTCCTGACCGCGGGGGAATGCGGAGCCCTCCGCGCCCTCTACGATGTGGAGGCGCGCTTCCGGAGCCGGGTGGACATGGCGCGCTTTCGCTTCGGCGTGGGGGAGTACAAGTACTTCGCCGACCCTCTGCCTGACCTCGTCCGCGACGTGCGCGAGCACGCCTACGCCCCGCTGGCCGCCATCGCGAATCGCTGGGAGACCGCGCTCAAGACGCGCGTGCGCCATCCCGCGGACCTCGACGGATTGCTCGCGTTGTGCGCCCGCCGGGGCCAGAGGAAGCCCACGCCGCTGCTCCTTCGCTACGGATCGGGCGGCTACAACTGCCTGCACCAGGATCTCTACGGAGACGTGGTCTTTCCCATCCAGCTCACCATCCTCCTGAGCGAGCCGGGCAAGGATTTCGAAGGCGGCGAGTTCCTCCTCGTGGAGCAGCGGCCGCGGGCCCAGTCGCGCGGCAGCCCCCGCAGAGTGCCGGGCCAAATTGCGAGCCAGACGAGGCCCGAGGGAGGCCGCAGCCCGAGGCGTACGTGGGTGTACGGTGAGGGCTGCGGCCGACCGAGAACGAAGTATGGCGAAGTCAAGTTGGTCCGGCACTAGGAGGGGCGGTTTCCGCCTCCCACAGGTTGGGATAGCGTGTGACGAAGCCGTGGTCATTCACCTGGAGCTCGGTGGAGAACCTGCCGCGGTCGCTCTCGTATGCGTAGGTCGCTCCCCGTGTCCGGCGGTACACCTGATCGAGCGGCTCGAGAGCGAGAGCCGGAAAGCTGAGCCAGGCCGATCGCACGGGGGCCGCCTCGCCGATCGAGAGGGTGAGCCGCCGAATCGGGAGCAGATTGGTGGCAGGCGTGAAGGCGAGGTCGAGATCGACGCAATCAGCCACGGCGGGGCAGTCCGCGTCGTTGAGGCGCCAGCGCCGGTCCCCATCGGCACGGAGCTCGACACTGATGGCCCGGCTTCCCAGCCATCCCGCCACCGATCCGCTCAAGGTCCGCCACGAGGCATCGCAGACCACACGATAGTCGAGCCGGCACGGTTGCTGGGATTCCACGAACACCGCGGTTCCCGTCAGGTGCCACTGGGCGTCGTGGAAGACGAGGCGCGCGCAGTCGTGCCCGGGCTGGTCGAGCCTCCGCCAGAGCATGGTGGGCATGGTCACGCGCTCTCCACGAGGGGCCGGACATCTTCGGTGAACCGGCGCATGAGGGATAGGTGCTGCCCGAGGTCCCGCACGGGCGCCTCCAGCACGATGTGGCTCACCCCCACATCGGCGTAGCGCCGGATCTGCTCAGCGATGAAGGGGGGCGGGCCGACCAGGCTCGCGGTGGCCTGGGATGAGGGCCGTTCGCGGACGCCGTAGCCGGCGCGCACCGAGAAGGTCAGGTCGGTGCCGAGGCGGCCCACGTCGCCGCAGCATGTCCACACCTCGCGGATCTGGTCACCCATGATCTCGGGCGTGGACCACGCGGCATGGAAGCCGTCGCCGAAGCGCGCCACCCGGCGATACGCGGCGGGACCGTTCCCGCCGATCCAGAGGGTCGGATAGGGCTCCTGCACGGGCTTGGGATAGCAGCCGACGTCGTCGAAGTGGAAGAACTCGCCGTCGTGTTTGGAGCGTTCGTCGGCCCAGCAGCGCTTCATGACTCCGAGCGCCTCGTCGCTCCACGTTCCGCGGCGCTCGTAGGGCACGCCGAAGAGCTCGATCTCCTCACGGAGCCACCCCACGCCCACTCCCACGATGACGCGCCCGCCCGAGAGACGGTCGAGGGTCGCGATGATCTTCGCGGCGAGGACCGGATGACGGTGGGGCAGCACGAGCACGGTGGTGCCGAGCTTCACCCGCTCCGTCACCGCGGCGACGAGGGCGAGCGCGGTCAGGGGCTCGAGGAAGGTGTCGGTGGGAGGAACGGGAAAGGTGCCGGTGCGGCTCCCCCCGTATGGTGTCTTCGCCTGGAAAGGCAGGGCGACGTGATCGGAGACGAAGACCGATTCGAGGCCCCGGCCTTCCGCTTCCCGCGCGACGAGGATGAGGTTGTCCCGAGTGGCGAGGGGACCGTAGCAGGGAAGATGCCAGCCGAAATCCATGGAGCGGTGAAGCTAGAGGCGAGGCCTGATCTCGCGGGCGAAAGTCTCGAAGGTGCGAATCATGTGGGCGGGATCGCGGTAGCTCGCCTCCATCAGCACGTGGCTCACCCCGAGGGTCTCGAAGCGTCGAAGGTCTTCGACGATCTCGTCCGGCGTCCCCTGAAGGGCCGGGCGATCCGCGCCGCCCGGGCTCGTGCGGAGGGCGAGGCCGGCGCGGAGGGTGATGGTCAGCTCCTCGAAGCGCCGCTTCTGCGTGGCGCACTCCGCGCGCAGATCGCGCAGGCCCATCTCCAGTCCCTCCGCGGTGGGAAAGGCCGCGTGCCACCCGTCGGCCAGCGCGACGATGCGCCGCAGCGCGGGCTTGGCATGGCCGCCCATCCAGATGGGAATGTCGCCGCGCACGGGCTTGGGGAAGCAGCCGATGTCCTCGAAGTTGAAGAAGCGCCCGTGGAAGCGCGTGCGCTCGTCGCGCCAGCAGGCGCGCATGATCCGGATGGCTTCGTCCGACCAGGGGCCGCGCTCATCGAAGGGCGCGCCCAGGAGCTCGATCTCCTCGCGCATCCAGCCCACGCCCGCCCCCAGGATGACGCGGCCGTTCGACAGGTGGTCGAGGGTGGCGAGCGCCTTGGCGGCCAGCACGGGGTGACGGTGGGGCAGGACGAGCACGGTGGTGCCGAGGCGGGCCCGCTCCGTGACGCCCGCCACCATGGCGAGCGCGGTCAACGGCTCGAGGAAGGTCGAGTCGGGCGGAAGCGGGAACTCCCCCGTGGCGCGATAGGGGTAGCGGGAGGCGATGGCGTACGGGACGACCACGTGATCGCTGGCCCAGAGGCTGTCGTAGCCGAGCCGCTCCATCTCGCGGGCAAAGGCGAGGAGATTCGCGCGCGTGGCCGCGGGACCGAAGACGGGGAGGTGGCAGCCGAATTCCACCTCAGCTCCCGTGCCGGCCCGCGCCATGGACGATGCGCTCGCCCAGCTCATCGTTGGCGATCATCTGCACGAGCCTCGAGCGCTGGATCTTGCCACTCGACGTTTTGGGAATGGTGCCGGGCTTGACGAGGAGCACCCGGGCCGGCCGGTACCCGCTCCCGCGATGGACGCGCTGGACGATCTCGCGAGCCACGCCCCTCAGCCTCTCGATCTCCTCGGTACCCTCGCGCACCTCGGCAACCACGTACAGGCGTTGGCTGCCCGTTCGCTCGCTCTCGATGCCCACGGCCGCCGAGTAGCGAACGCCCGGCACGTGGTCCACGATCTCCTCGATGTCGATGGGGACCAGATTCGCGCCGCCGAGAATGATGAGGTCCTTGAGCCGCCCGCTGACGAAGAGAAATCCCTCGCGGTCGAGAAAGCCCAGGTCGCCCGTACGTAGCCATCCGTCCGGGGAGAGGACCTGTCGCGTCGCCTCGGGATTCTTGTAGTAGCCCTGCATGACGCCGGGACTCTTCACGCAGATCTCGCCCTCCACGCCCGGGCCCACCGGCCCGGCCTCGTCCACGATCCGCACCGAGACCCCTCGGCACGGTGGTCCGACCGAGAGGAACCTGCCCGAGGTGTCGAGCCGCAGCGGCGTCTTGCGCGGCCAGATGGCCACGGCCAGGGTGGCCTCGGCGAGGCCGTAGCACGGCGTGATCAGGTTGGTGGCTTTGAACTTCTTTTCGAAGGCCTCGATGGTGCTGAGCCGGACGGGCTCGGCGCCCGAGAGCGCCTGCTTGAGGGAGGAGAGATCGATGCCCGACGTGTCGCTGATGTTTCTCACGCAGTTCCGGAAGCCGAAGTCGGGAGAGACGGTGAAGGTCGCCTTGACGCGCGTGACCAGCTCGAGCCAGGTGCGAGGGTTCTTGAGATCGGGGGGCAGGAGCCAGAGCGGCGAGCCGATGGAGGGCGGGGTGAAGGCGCAGCCGATCAGCCCCATATCGTGGTAGAGGGGCAGCCAGGAGACGACCACGTCCTCGCGCGTAAGCTGGGCCGCTTCGGCCATGAAGGCGACGGTCCGCGTGACATTGGCATGGCTCAGCACCACGCCGCGCGGGCTGCCCGTGCTGCCGGAGGTGTACTGGATGAAGGCGGTGTCACTGTCCGAGGCGGTGGGGAAGGCAGGGATGGGGTCGTCCACCTCGAGGTCCTGAGGCTCCAGCACATGGCGCATCGTGGACACGCCGGCCTGGCTCTCCTCCACGCCTTTGCGGAACCAGCCGATGGTGGCGACGACCTTGGCCTCGGAGTCACGAAAGACATTGGCCGTGGCCTCGACACCCAGGGTCGGATAGAGGGGCACCGGCACCGCCCCGAGCCGCAGGGCGCCGAAGAACGTGAAGAAGAACTCCTTGCAGGTCGGGTAGACGAGGCAGACCTTGTCGCCGCGCTCCACCCCCGCCATGCGCAGCCCCGCGGCGTAGCGCGCGCTCTCGTGCCAGAGGTGACCGTAGGTCACCGCCTCGTCGTAGAGGTGGAAGTAGGTCGTGTCCGGATCGGCCGAGACCCTCCGGCCCATCAGGTCCACCAGCGTCGTCGCCGATTCAGCCATCAGGGGGATCCTCCGCGATGAGGGTTCAAGCGCGGCCGGCGTGGGAGCGAGCTAGCGCTCGAGGACGATCCGGTCGAAGGTCTCCGCATACGGAAGGCCATGCGGCTTGCCGAGCTCGGCATTCCGGTCGCGCACGCGCTTCTCGACGGCGGGAAAGTCCTTGAACTGGCTGGCATGGCACTGCAGCGCCTTGATCTTGAGGTCGATCGTCTCGGAGATGTCCACGATGACCTCGGGCGCCTCCCACCACATCATGTGCACCTCTTTCACCTTGTGCGGCTCGAGGCCCTGCGCCAGGAGCTCGGGGAAGGCCATGTGGTCGCGGGCCAGAGGATAGACGCAGTCGAGGGCGATGCCGGCCGCCGTGCGGTGGTCACGATGGGAGGCGCCGAGATTCTTCGTGCGGTGGGGATTCTGGCAGATGACGAGGTCCGGCCGGTGGCGTCGGATGGCGGCCGACACGGCCATCCGGGTCTCCCGCGTGTCTTCGAGCTCGCCGTCGGGGAAGCCGAGGAAGTCCACCGTGTCCACGCCGAGCACGCGCGCGGCATTCTTCTGCTCTTCCTCCCGTACCTTGGCCAGCCGTTCGGGGGTCACGGTGCGGTCGCTCGACCCCTTGTTGCCGTTGGTGAGGATGCAGTAGGTGACGATCTTGCCGTCCCGGGTGAGCTTCGCTATCGTGCCGCCCGCGCCGAACTCCGAATCGTCGGGGTGGGCGGTGATGACCATGACGCGCTGGATCCGCTCGGGCATGTGGTCTCCTGTGATCGAGTTGAGCGCCTCTGTCATTCTACCCCGATTTGCTATGATGCCGACGTCGTGAGACTCGCGCGCCCCGTCCTGCTCCTCGTGCTGCTCGCGGGATTTCCGTTCATCGCGCTCCTGCCGTTGGAAGTCGGCAGCATCCGCGTCGGGGGACTGTCGCTGCTCTGGTGGTATGGCGCGGTGGCCGCCCCCGTGCTCGCCTGGCTCGTGGCGGTCGTCCTCGACCGGTGATATTCGCCGCGCGCACGCTCGCGATCTGGCTCACGCCGGCCGCCTGGCTCGCCCTGCCGGCCCTCGTCCTCGAGGGCGGGCCCGACGGTCTGTGGGTCGGGCTGGTGCTCCTCGTGGCGCCGCTCCTCGCCCTGGCCGTAGCGGGCGGCGTGGCGCCGCCCGCGGAGTCCGGAGACGCTCTCTTCCCCGTTCTCGCCCTTCTCCTCGTGGTCGGGATAATGTTCTGGGCAAACCTCGTCCTCGCGGGCGACGTTGCGGCGTGGCTCGGAGCTCCCCGCTGGCAGGGGATTGCCGTCGCGGCCGGCGGCGCCTGGATCCTTCTCGTGTGGCGCCGGTCGGGACGGCTGGTGCCGGTGCTGCTCCTCGTCGCGGGCTGCGGGCTCATCGTGCCGATGCTCGCCATGGCGCTCGGGGCCGGCATGGGTCCGCTGGGTGCCTGGGAGCGAGTCGCCTCGCTGCCCGCCTTCAGGCTCCCAGCGTCGAGCCCATGGGCCAATCCGGGGCGCGAGCTTCGAGCCGGGCGCGGCCCCGTCACGCTCGTGTTCGAAGAAGAGCACCGGGTGACAGCGACCGGCCCTGCCCAGCTTCACGTCCGAGCCGTCGACGGCACCCGTGTGACGGAAAGCGATTGGGACTTGCGACCGGGTGAGTCGGTCACGCTCCGCCCGGGTGACGAGCTGCGTTGGCCCCCGGGGGCGAGGCTTCGCCTCGAGGTCGGCAAGACCGTGCCCGGTGCTCCCTCGTCGGGCATTTCGTGGGCCGACGGCCGGCGAGGGGACTCGTCGCGGCGCTGGGGGCTACTCCTCACCGTGAGCGGGGGCGCTCTGGCGCTCCTCGGCTTTGGGGCCGCCGGCCGGATCACCCGGCGGGAGATGGCCGCCACCGGGGGCGCGCTGATTGCCGTCTTCGCCTGGGGTGTGGTGTGGGCCGTGTACTGTGCGCTTGGCTCTCCCGACCTGTTCCTCGGCGGTGTCGCGGTCGAGCGTCTGGCGCGGCCGCCAACTCTCAGCGGATTGGCTGGCGTCGGAAGCTTGGTGCCGGCTCTGCTGCCTTTGGCCGCGCTGGCGAGTTTTCTCGCCTCGAGCATGGTGCTGCGCGCGCGCATCGGAGCGCTGGACGTGACCGGCGGCGGCGAGATTGGCCACGACTTGGGTCTCTGGTCGGCCATCTTGGGCGGCGCGGCGCTGGCCAGCCTCTGGCCGGCCGAGCCCTGGCTGCTCGTCGTGATGGCACTCGGTCTGGCCACCTCCACCCTCGCGCCCGCCGTACTCTGGCCGCCGGGGGCCGGCCGTGGGCAGTGGGGGACAGGGGCGGGGCTGGTGGGACTCGTCACCTTCGGCGCCCTCGCGGTGGCCGGCCAGTGGACGAGCGTTTCGGAGAGCTGGGCCGGGCTGCCGCTCGCGTATCCGGCCGTAGTGGCGGCGCCGGCGGCCGCGCTCGTGCTCGGGCTCGCCCGCCGCCCGCGCAAAGGCTAGAATGGACTCCGATGGCCAATGACCGGATCGTCATCCGCGGCGCGCGCGAGCACAACCTCAAGTCCATAGACCTCGAGATCCCGCGGGACCAGCTGGTGGTCCTCACGGGTCTCTCCGGCTCCGGCAAGTCGTCGCTCGCCTTCGACACCATCTACGCCGAAGGTCAGCGGCGCTACGTCGAGTCGCTGTCCGCCTATGCCCGGCAATTCCTCGAGCAGATGGAGAAGCCCGATGTCGACTCCATCGAGGGGCTGTCGCCGGCCATCTCGATCGAGCAGAAGACCACGTCGAAGAACCCGCGCTCGACCGTGGGCACGGTGACCGAGATCTACGACTATCTGCGCGTGCTCTTCGCGCGGATCGGCGTGCCCCATTGCCCGAGCTGCGGCGCGGTCATCTCCGCGCAGACCGTGCAGCAGATGGTGGACCGCATCATGGCCCTGCCCGCGGGCAGCCGGCTCATCGTCCTCGCTCCCGTGGTGCGCGGCCGCAAGGGAGAGTATCGCAAGCTCTTCTTCGATCTTCGCCGCCAGGGCTATGTGCGGGTGCGCGTGAACGGCGAGTTCAGGGAGCTGGCCGAGGAGATCGAGCTCGCCAAAACCAAGAAGCACACCATCGAGGTGGTGGTGGACCGGCTCGTCGTCCGCGACACGCTGGGCTCGCGCCTCAACGACTCCCTGGAGACGGCGCTGCGTCTGGCCGAGGGCGTGGTCCAGGTCGAAGTGGCGGACGGACCGTCCTATGTCTTCTCGGAGCGTCTCGCCTGCGCCGCCTGCGGCATCTCCTTTCCCGAGGTGTCGCCGCGCATGTTCTCCTTCAACAACCCCTACGGCGCCTGCCCGGAGTGCGGCGGTATCGGGACGCGCTACGAGATCGATCCGGCCCTGGTGGCGCCGAATCCGGCGCGGTCGCTCAAGGACGGCGCGCTCGCCCCCTGGGCAGGCACGGGCGGAGCGACCTTCAAGCAGACCCTGGGCGTGCTGGCGCGGCGGTACAAGTTCGATCTCGCCACGGCGTGGGGGCAGCTCTCGAGGAAGACGCGCGATATCATCATGCACGGAGAGCCGGGGGACGGCTTCGAGGGCGCGGTCACGATCCTCGAGCGGCGCTACAAGGAGACCCTCTCGCCCGAGGTGAGGCTGGAGCTCGAGCATTTCATGGCGCTCCGCGACTGCCCCGCCTGTCAGGGCTCCCGGCTCCGGCCGGAGACGCTGGCCGTGAAGATCGCGGGCCGCTCCATCTCCGATGTGGTCCGCTTCTCGATCAAGTCGGCGCGGCAGTTCTTCGACACTCTGACCCTCTCGGAGCGGGACGCCCAGATCGCGCGCCGCGTGCTCAAGGAGATCCGCGAGCGCCTGGGCTTTCTCGCTCACGTGGGGCTCGAGTACCTGACGCTCGATCGGGCCGCGGCCACCCTCTCGGGCGGCGAGGGGCAGCGGATACGCCTGGCCACCCAGATCGGGTCGAGCCTCGTGGGCGTGCTCTACATCCTCGACGAGCCCAGCATCGGCCTCCATCAGCGGGACAACAGCCGCCTCCTCGACACCCTCAAACGCCTGCGTGACCTCGGCAATACGGTGCTCGTCGTGGAGCACGACGAGGAGACCATCCGCGCCGCCGATTTCGTGGTGGATCTGGGTCCGGGGGCGGGGGAGCTGGGCGGCCACCTGGTGGCGGTGGGCACGCCGGAAGAGATCGCGGCCCATCCCGCATCGCTCACGGGCCGGTTTCTTTCCGGGGTCGAGCAGATCGCCGTTCCGAAGCAGCGCCGCTCGCCCAACGGCAAGCACGTCATCATTCACAATCCGCGCGAGCACAATCTCAAGGGCATGCCGGCGAGGATCCCCCTCGGCACCTTCACGGCGGTGACCGGCGTGTCGGGCTCGGGCAAGTCCACGCTCGTCAACGACATCCTGTATCGCGCGCTCGCCCAGATGCTCCATCGAGCGCAGGAGCGTCCCGGGGCGCACGATCGCATCGAAGGCGCCCAGCACCTCGACAAGGTCATCGACATCGATCAGTCGCCCATCGGCCGGACGCCGCGCTCGAACCCCGCCACCTATACCGGTGTCTTCACCCTGATCCGGACGCTCCTCGCGCGGACGTCCGACGCGCGTATGCGCGGCTATCAGCCGGGACGCTTCTCGTTCAACGTCAAGGGGGGGCGCTGCGAGGCGTGCCAGGGCGACGGCCTCGTCAAGATCGAGATGCACTTCCTCCCCGACGTCTATGTCACGTGCGAGGTCTGCAAGGGCAAACGCTACAATCGCGAGACCCTCGAGGTGCGCTACAAAGGCCGGAACATCGCGGAGGTCCTCGACATGACGGTGGCGGAGGCGCTCGGCTTCTTCGAGCCCGTGCCCGCCATCAAGCAGAAGCTGCAGACCCTGCACGACGTGGGACTCGACTACATCCGCCTCGGCCAGTCGGCGACCACGCTGTCCGGAGGCGAGGCCCAGCGCGTGAAGCTCGCCACCGAGCTCTCACGCCGGGCCACGGGCCGGACGCTCTATATTCTCGACGAGCCCACGACCGGGCTGCACTTCGCGGACATTCGGAGGCTTCTCGAGGTGCTGAACCAG
>WNGF01025476.1_pt1 | contig 11041 bp, 18 predicted proteins | sample 5400641 | NCBI WGS metagenome assembly WNGF01 (sample SAMN13153371, study PRJNA577476) | soil metagenome | isolation source: 80 cm soil or saprolite under grassland replicate 2 | place: USA:California | collected 2016-06-15 | reverse complement strand
GCACCTCGCCGATGCGCACTTGTTGCGTCGCGTTGGACGAAGAGCAAGGCAAAATTCTCGCAGGAACTGGAGTCGATGGGTGACACGGTGAGTGCGACCAAGGTGGGCCTGCTTCTGCACGATCTTGGCTACAGTCTGCAGGTGGTGCGAAAGACGCGCGGAGGCTCGCAGTCTCCCGACAGGAACGCGCAGTTCGAGCACATCAACGCGATGGCAAAGAAGTTCATGCCGCGCGGTCAGCCAGTCGTTCGGTCGATACGAAGAAGAAGGAGCTGGTGGGCGACTTCAAGAACGGACGAAGCGAATGGCACCCCAAGGGTCAGCCGGAGCCGGTCCGCGTGCATGACTTCATCGACAAGAGCCTGGGCAAAGTGATTCCTTACGGCATCTGCGACACCGCCCGCAATGAAGCGTGTGGTAAGCATCGGGGTCGATCACGACACCGCAGAATTCGCAGTTGCGACGCTCGACCGTTGGTGGCGAGAGATGGGGCACAAGGCCTATCCTCGGGCCAAAAAGCTCTTGGTCACTGCGGACGGTGGTGGCAGTAATGTCCGCGTTCTCACCTCTGGCGCGTCGAACTCCTGCGCTTTGCGAACGACACCGGCCTCGACGTGAGCGTCTGCCACTTCCCGCCGGGCACCAGCAAGTGGAACAAGATCGAACATCGTCTCTTTGCTCAAATCACAACTGGCGCGGCCACGCGCTCATGCGATTGCGGCAGCGAAAGCACGCCGCCGTAGTCGAGGATCAGGGCTTGGATGCTCACCGGTTATCTTCACGTTCGAATTTTACGCCGACGATGAAGTCCGTCGATTTTTGTCGAGTTCTTTTGTCCATCGCACCAGGCAGCGGCCATTGAAGGGCCGAGGGATGCCCGATACCCGTGCGCCCAGGAAGACCTGAAATGAGCTTCAAAACGTTGTTCTCCGGATGGCTAGCATTGCTCGCCGCCGGTTCGGCGGATTTCGCGTGCGGCGATGATGGCGGGTCTCAGGCGGCGGGAGCGGGCGGGGCCAGCACGACCTCTAGTAGCACGAGCGGCGGCGGCACGCGTACGACGACCACCACGACGACGGGCTCGGGCGGCGACGGCGGCACGAGTGGGACTGGCGTCACGACATCGGGAGCGGGCGGTAGCGACGGAAGCGGCGGAACCACGGCGGGATCAGGAGGAGCGGGCGGAACCGGAGGGACGGGCGGCGTTACAACCGACGGCGGCGGAGGCACCGCCGGGACACGCATCGACGCCGGCGTCGGTGGCTCGTCGGGAAGCGGCGGGTCGGGGACGACCGATTGCGCCTCGACGCCGGGGCTCGTTTGGAAGACGGCCAACAAGATCAATTTCGCGTCCTATCCGCCTCCCAACAGCGAAGAGTGCATCAAGTACAACGGCTGTCCGTTCGTCGGCATGTTTTCGGCGTGCGGCAACAAGCAAGAGTCGCTCAGCTGGGTGATGTCGCACAACATCGCGTCGTTCTTTCCCAACTTCAACACGTACAAGCTGCACGACCTCTGCTGCACGGCGGACAAGGGAACTGCCGACGCCCTCGTCGATCTCGAGAAGTACACCAACGATCGCTGGGGCGTGCCGGACGGCCGCATCATGTGGGCCGACCTCGGCCCCACGAAGGGCTCCGGCTGCAACTAGGACCCTTTGTCTTGTCTTAAGGATGTGACAGATTGGTGGGATGCGCCTGCGGCCGGCTCAACCCGATGACGCCGACGCCGTCGCCCGCATTCATGTGCGAGCCTGGCAAGTCGCCTATCGCGGGCTCTTGCCTCAAGATTACCTCGACGGTCTTCGACCGGAGGACCGCGCGAAACGCTACACGTTCGGCTCCTGCGACGCGGATCAACCCGCAACGATCGTTGCTATCGAAAAGGACGCGATCGTGGGTTGGGCAACGACGGTGCCCGCCCGCGACATCGACTGCGCATGCGAAGGCGAGCTCGCCGCGATGTACGTCGATCGTGACGCTTGGAGCCGCGGTGTCGGCAAGGCGCTAATCGCTCGAGGCGCGAACACTCTCAGCCTATTTGATGATGCCGGCGAAAGCTGCCAAGATCAGCGGAATGAAGACCCATCCTGCCATACGGTGCCATCGTGAATAGTGGCGGCTCAGCGGGGTCAGCGGGCGATAGCGGTCAGCGTCCCCCAGTTTGATGGCCGGCAGGAAGAGGTCGAGACTGTACCAGATTCGACTGCACGGTCGGTTATTGGAATCGATCGGCCCGACGCGCTTGGGGTCTTGGTCACGGCTGGCCGAGCCGTCGGTTGGTGAGCCGGCTCGGCAGCAGCCGGTATCGGAGTCCCCTGTTCCGCACAATGGACAAGCAGGAAAAGGCCGAGCAACACACGAGAGTTCGCTTCATTCCGGCTCCTAACCACCGTCGCAAACATCTGCCTAGTGTGTCGACTGGGAAAGTGCGGCTTCAATCGCCGCGCGTCAAGCTCGCCGCCATGTTTGAACGGCGCGCCGTTGGACTGGACGGTGAGACTCATCGCGTCCCCGCCCGGGGAAGGGCCCGCGATAGCCTGCAGCTTTCCAGTCGTTCAGGCCTTCGAGAGTTCCGGGGGGGAGCTTTTTGAAGTCGTTCCCTCCGGAACCCCTTTGGCACTCGCAGGGATGTTGTAAACGACCCAGTGAACCCACGTTCTCTTGGGAGCGCGCGGATCCGGCGCATCCGGATCATCCACGATGAGGGCGAACGTCTTGGTGTTGCCTGGAGCTCCAGACCACGAGAGGGCCGGTGCGACGTCGCCCCCCTCGCATGTGTGCTTGCGAGGTATGGTCCCCTGATTGTCGAAGCTCGGGGAGGTCAGCGTCAAACTCATGGGTCCACCTTCGCCTTTTGAGTTTTCTTCTGGCGCGAGCAATACGCCGAGGCCCACCAGAAGAGGGGGTGCGAAACGAATCGCTGCCCACCTCCGGGCAGCGCCCCACCGAACCGGATGTCCACGATGATGCATGGATTGGTCTTCCTAGGAAATACTGACCCGTCTCGCCGAAATCAGACTGCTACGTTCTGCCTCGATCTACCGTAGCTGTTATCGTCATGCGTGCAGGGACCCTTCGCATCCGGCGATGACGAGCAGACGCGTCGCGCAGAACAGCGAGTTGGTTGCCTCCTTCGCGGAAAGGCTCCGGATAACCGGAGCTCGAGCGAGGAGGCACGCTTGCAGGATCGAGCGCTGGGGGTCTGAGCGGCATCGCCGTTGCTTAGCATGAGCGGCCCAGCGTTGGCCATGTACCTAAACACTAGCGCCATCTTCTCCTCGTCGTCTTGCCCGTCGGATGGTTGGCTGGTCCTACCCGTCCTAGGGCCGTTCTTTCGGCCATGGGCCGCGGATCAACGGCGATGAGCTACGACTTCGTTCACCCCGAGCAGACCGCGCACCAAGATCGCGTGCGGCGACGAAGGGCGATTCTCGTAAAGGAAGACACCTCCGCTTCGGCCAAATCCCCGCGGGCAAGCCAGCTCGCCCGCGGGAGGATCATCCGTTGGCAACACGGCAGGAATTCTTGGCCGGCATCGGCGCGGAGGAAAGCCGCGTTCTCGTGGTGACCGAAGGATTACTCGCCTATCTCGACGAGGCGGAAGTGGGTTCGCTTGCCGACGATCTTCGTCGCTCGTTTCCCGCCGGGTTGTGGATTTTGGAAAACGTCTCGCCGGCCGTCCTCAAAAGAATGCGCCGCATGTGGGGCAAGACGTTGCACACTGCCAATGCCGAGATGAAGTTCGCTCCCGCCGACGGCCTGGCCTTCTTTCGTTCGCCACGCTGGGTGCCCCGCACGACCAAATCGTTGCTCGACGAAGCAGAGCGGCTGAACCGCGAGATGCCCATCGTCTCCCTTATCCGATTTCTCTCGTCGATGATTCCGCCTCTCAAGACGATCTATGCCCGTCAAGAAGCGAAAGTGCGTGAGTCCGTCGTCTACGCGCTGATGGAGCCGCTTTCAAGCTAGATGGGAGTCGCAAAGTAAAGAGGTGCCAGCGTTCGACGGTAGAACGGATTTCGGAATTTCCACACGAAGGCTTCGACGAAAGAGTGCGCGACGAAGATGCCGCCGAGCAGGTTGACGAAGAACCAACCGAACCGCGAATGGTCCTTCGCTCGTGGGAACGTCCTGCGTCCGCGTCGACACGAACGCGTGCGGCCCGCCCCGATCGTGGGCCGTCTGGTGCCCCGCCGAGTTGCCGCGCTCCTCGCCGGCCGATGCGACGGGGGAGCCGATTCCGATTCGGGCTTGCCTTTCCATTGTTGCAACCTCGCGCTCGACTGCTCTTCGGACTTCTGACGATCGGGATCGAGCGTTGTTCAAACCTAGAGCCAGAGTGCGTCGAGTTGCGCTTTGCCCACATGGAGGATGTCGCCGGGAGGCATGGCGCTCCTGGGTGCCGTGCGCGCGCGACGTTTGTGAGCGAGACGTCGCGCCCGTTTTTCATGACATCGAAAATTTGCATTTTTTATGGTGAAGCGCCGAGGAGCTAGGCTGTCCGGCCACATCGACTCTCGCCGTGCTATGATCGCGGGCGTGGATCCGAAGCGCGTGTTCGAGGATGCTCTCCAACTTCCGCCGGAGGCACGAGCGGCGCTAGCCGCCGAGCTGATTGCCACGCTCGACGACGAAGCGGACCCCGACGCGGAAGCGGCGTGGTCGGAGGAGATTCGCCGACGCCTCGACGAAGTCGATCGCGGTGCCGTCCGGCCGATCCCCTGGTCAGAAGCCCGACGACGCATTCTCGCCGCCTCTGGTCGTGGGTCGCGTCCTTGAAATCCATCCCGCCGCTCAGGCCGAGGCCGAAGCGGCGGCACGTTACTATGCGGCGAGAAGTCCAAGAGCTGCGGCGGCATACGTCGCCGAACTCGACACAGCGATTTCCGAAATCGAGCGTGCACCCCATACACTCTTGCAACACGTTCACGGCACGCATCGGATCCTGCTGAAGAGATATCCGTTCGCGATTGTCTTCCGCCTCGAAGAACAGCGAATTCTGATCGTCGCGATCGCCCACGGAAGTCGCCGTCCCGGGTACTGGGTGACCCGATTGCCCGGCTAACGTCCCTTTGGGAGATCCCCCGGCTCTGCCCGGGAGGCATCGACGTTTGACATTTCCGGGAATTTAAAGACGGAACTCCCTCCGTGAGCCGCTCAAAGCTTCACGAAAGGGAGTCCGTCGATGGACGATTACCAGAGTCTCAGCCACACGAAATGGGAGTGCAAGTTTCACGTCGGTTTCCTGCCGAAATGTCGGCGCAAAGTCCTGTACGGAGCGTTGCGCAGCCACCTCGGTCGGTCTTTCGCACGCTCGCCGAGCAGAAGGAGTGCCGCGTGGAGGAGGGACACTGATCTTCCCCCGCTTTGGTGGACGGGGGTCGTGATCCTTGCCATCTCCGTCGCGCGCTTCCGAAAACGACTTGCGTGAGCAGAGATCGCGCCACCTACGGGTACACAAAGCTGAAAGTCGTTCCCGCGCATGGGGGCGAGGCCCCGCGGCTCAACTTGCCGCGACCATCAAATCCGCCATCGACCTGACTGCGTGGGACGGAAAGCACATGTGGCGCCCGTCGAAATGAAGCGTTCGGCCGCTCTCTAACAGTTGGCAGACTAGAAAAAACGCAGTATAGCACCTGCTTCAAGCGCGTTGTTCGGGGAATCATCCACACGGAGTGCGTGATGAAACATCCATCTCTCGTCGTATGTCTGATCGCGACCGTCGCCTCGATCGGTCGAGTCGGTAGCACAGCAAGCGAAACCGATGTCGTTCCCGCCAAGCTCAAGGCGGCGAAGCACTCGCTGCTCCAAAGCATCCAGCAGGCTCAGAAGGAAAGCGGGCCGGCCATCTCCGCCAAATTCGAGGTCGAGGACGGCAAGCTCTTGCTCAGCGTCTACACCGCGAAAGCAGGAATCGAAAAAGATGCGGAGCACAACACCCTCATGGAGTTGAACGGCGAGGCCACCAAGCCGAAGTGGGAGCCGAAGACAGAAGTATTCGCCGACAAGGCCCATCTCGCGCGGTCGGCCGAGCAGCTGACGCTTTTGCAGCTGACCACGCTATCGCTCGAGGACGCGACGAAAAGGGCGATCGCCCTGAAAAAAGGGACGGTCTACTCGGTCATCCCGACCGTAAAGGACGGCAAGACGGTGTTCGACGTCGCCATTGCAACTCCGGACGGCAAGCCGCTTCACGTGACCGTCGACGAGACCACGAAATAGGGGAATGCCATGCGAAACCAATTCATCGCAACCGTCGCCGTCTTCGCACTCGCATTGGCAGCATGTGGGGGTGGCGAGCCCGCGCCAGCAGCTCCTGCAGGATCCCCAGCAGCCGCTGCACCCGCCTCGCCGGCGACTCCCAATGCGCCTGCGCCGTCCCCGGCCGCGAATGGCACCGACCTGGTCGGCCAGCTCAAGTCGAGCAAGCTCTCGCTGCTCGAGGGAATTCAAAGAACTGAAAAAGAAAACGGTCCGGCCATCTCCGCCAAATTCGAGCTCGAAGATGGCAAGCTCATGCTGAGCGTTTACACGGCGCAAGCTGGCCTGGACAAGGACGCCGAGCACAACGTACTCCTCGAGCTTTCGGGCGACGCAGCAGCGGCTCAGTGGCAACCGAAGCGGGAGGTTTTCGAGGACAGGGAGCACATCACCCGGGCGGCGACACACCTGACGATTCTGAGGCGTGCGAAAACGACACTGCCGGCCATCATCGCGAAGGCCTCGTCCAAGCAAGCGGGCACGGTCTATTCGGTGACCCCCGTCGTACACAACAAACAACCCGCATTCGACGTCCTGGTGGCATCGCCCGAGGGCAAGTCGGTTTCGCTGACGATCGAACCGGGCTGACGCCCCCCGCCGACAGAGACGCGACTCACGGGAAAAGCTGGATTTCCGCAAGTTGAAAATCATGCGATGAATTGTTCGCCGTCACGATCAGGCGATAGCGGTTGTAAGCCGTGCCATTCGTGAACGTGTAGTAGTTGGTCTGCAAACGATTGCCGAAGAGGTGACCGAATACGAGGTCACGACATAGCTCGTCGCGCCCGCAAACTGGTAGGCAATCCACGGCGTCGCGGCGCCCACGACGAGCCATTTGGTCGCGGCGTCGCCATCGAAAGCATTGGTCATCACCTGGACCGAAGCGCCTGGGTCGCTCGCGGTGACAGTACCGCCTTGCGCGACATTGACCTTACCGATCGCGCCGCAGACGTTCGCCGTCGAGATACCACAGGCTTGCATGAGCGAAGGGCAAGGGCCGCAATTGACCACCGCCCGCGCCGACCCGCAGTTGTCGACGCCGTTCATCGCCCCACAGGTCGCGCCCGAGCGCGCGCAGAACGAAGCATCGCTTTCGGGCGTGCAACCGCCCTTGTACACCGGCGAAAACTGCCAGCTCTGGTTGTCCAAGCCCGAACAGGTCCATAGATGCACGTACGTCGTGTCGGTCGTTACGTTGCCGAAGACGTCGGGACAGAAGCCGCTGGCCATGTTGACCAACGAGAAGTATCCAACTGCCGTGTTCTGCACGGCGAAGGCTTGGGTCGCGCTGCCATCGCAAGTCCATTGGGCTAGCCGAGGGTCCGGCATCGTCTCCAACGTGTGGAGGCACTTGCCGCTGTTGACGTTCGTGAACACATACCGTCCGTCCGGCGTCCCGTTCGCGCGAAAGAGTTGGTTCGACCCCCCCGAGCACGTGAGGATCTCCATGAGCGCGCCGTCGCTCGTGGATGACAAGGGCACGTTGAGACACTTCGAGCTCGACTTGCCGATCAGTTCGAACATTTGGTCGAACAGCGGCACGGGGCCCGCCGAATCGGATGGTCCCGTCGCGTCACTGGAATCTGCCCCTACCTCGTCGTACCCGATGCGTCCACAAGCACCCAAGAGCGCTATTGCAACAGCGAAGAGGGTCGCAGAATACGCACGGCGGGCCGCAGTCAAGTCTTTGATATGTCAACGGCTTGGAAGCCGACAACTTGAGTTTACGGTGTAAGCGTCGCGCTCACGGTGTGACGGTGAGCAGCGTGTGCACCGGCGGATTGACCTCGATCCAGATATCCTTGTACTCCTCGTCGGACGTTCCGGCGTGCGCTTGCAAGCCGATCGGGCTCGGTCTGGCGCGGCCATCGACTGTCTTGTCAGTCGTCTTCACGCCATTGATAGCGGCCAGGACCTGCCCCGACGAGAGCGCCAGAAGCTCGATGCGCATCCACTGATTCTGAATCGATTGATCACCAGGCGGTGCAAGAAGCGACTTGTTCGTTTGATAGTCCCAGAGGCCCCCCCACGGCGGCATGAGATCGAGGCATCCGTTGTAGCCCCAGCGACCAGGCGTCGCCGGTGTCCCCCAAAAGCAAATGCCCATGTGGTTGGTGGTCACGATGAGCATTCGAGCGGTGACCAACAGTCGAAAATCGACGTAGCTCTCTTTCGTGTTGATGAGTTGTCCGCCGTTGTTCGTTTTGCCGTGAATGGCGGCGTCGGCGACGTTCACCGACCAGATCGCGGGATTACCGTCCCACCCGTTCAGCGACATCCCATCGAAGATTTGCTTCATTCCGGGAGGGATCCCGAAGCCACCGTCGGTCGGAACCGATCCGTCGACGTCGCCGTTGCCGCCGTCGTCCGCGCTGGTGCCGCCGGCGCCGGAGCCGTTGGACGTTCCCGCGCTGCTTCCACCCCCTCCGCTGCTTCCGGACGAGCCACCGCTGCCAGTGGTGGTCGCGCTCGAGCTCGACGCGCTCGCTGTGGAAACCGCGCCGCCGCCCGTGCTCCCGCCCGATTGCACCGAGGCCGCGCCGTCGGAGCAGGCAACCGAGAGCAGTGTCAGCCCAAAGGCCAATCCATGTGGTCGCGATCCGAAGCGCACTTTCTTACTTAGGTGTCCTGGGAATCGACAAAGTGGACCGAATATCGACAACCGCGTTTGACACCCTCACCAAGCCGACGTGTCCGCCACTCCGAATTACGTGTTCGCCAACGTGGGAATCAAGACCTTCGACGGAACGTACCCCGCAGCGGAAGCCCTCGTCGACAACGTGATCGTGACCACGTTTCCCCACTGAGCTCGAAGCATCTGACGCTTGGGCGGGTGACTGGGTGGTTCGTTACTGAGATCGGCAAGCCGCGATCACGGCGCTGCGCCCATCCGGGATACGACTACTGCTTCCACAGCACACCATGGAATCGACGCTGGGAGCGACGAATGGAAAATCCGCCCGAAAGGAATTCCCTCGTCGAAACGAGACGGTCGGAGAGATCGGTTCGTTCCGGCCCCCGCGGCTTGCAAGCTTTCTATCGCCAACCCGCCTACGTGCACGAATCAGGGACGAACTGCAATGGTCCACTTGGCATTGACGATCGTGCCGGATAGACCGTTCGGCCCGCTGTCCATTGCTGTTGCGCCGGCACCTTCGTCGAGATGCCATAGTGCAATCGTCGCTGGGTCGGTCGACAAGCGATGCTCCGGGACGAAGTCCATTGGGTAGCGGTCGACGGCAGACATCCGCACCTCCGCGATGAGCCCCTGGATCGGCGGCCACCACTTTTCGCCGAGGCTCGGATCGATGGGTTGCTCGCTTCGCGCGGTGGCGCCGATGTACACTTTGTTATCGGGATTGGGAATCGCGTCGGCACCGTATCCCGTCGCCCAACGCATTCCATCGACGTAGAGTTTCAGCGCGCCGCCGCCATAGGAAGAAGCGATGTGGTGCCAGGTGCCGGGGCTCGGCATCATCGCGGCGTGCGCCGTGATCCAAACGCCACTTCGCACGAAACCCCAGGTGGCCAGCGTGTGCGACGGAACGGGAGCCTGGTCGGGCAGCTCGGCGTCGGCGACGACCTCGGGCGTGCCGAACGTCAGCTCGATGTCTGCGGTGTGCTCGACCCACCGATTGAAGATGCCATGACCGCCCGCATAGCTCTGGACCATGACCCACGCCTCGATGGCGAAGTCCTGGGGGACATCGAGCAAGGGAGAGCTCGGCACTTCGACGTGATCGTACGGTCCGGAGAATGCGAGCGCCCACGCGCCCGATGGGCAGGAGACGTCGCCGCTACAGCCGGCGTCGGCGACGGCGTTGTCGCCGGGCAAGATGTGGATGGCCGCGCTGCTCGAGCACGCCGTGCTGAGGATGCAGCACCCTGCCACGCTCACCTCGAGGTGCATCTGACTACTCTCCGCGTCGCGCTCGGACGCGAGCCAACGCGGCGCGCGCGTCGGGCACCAGCGGCGACTCCGGGTAACGCGAAAGAAGCAGCTCGAAAGATGCTGCAGCTTTCGCAAAGTCGCCGTTTCGTTCGGCGGCCAGGCCCGATCGCAAAAGGCGGGTCTCTTGATCGAGCGTGCCGGGCGCGGGTTCGGTTGTCTCTGTGCCTCGTCGCGTGGGACCCCGGGGCGGCGTTGCTGATCGCGACGGCGTCTCGGCCGTCGCGATGGTCGTCGCTTGCGGTGCTGCGGACGGGAGGTCGGCCATGGGGCGATTCGTCCACGATTGCGAGGCGACGAGCGTGGTCTCGCCGTTCGCGTGATGCACGACGACTTCGCCTTCGTCGACCCGGACGATCGTCGCGCCGGAAGCGCCGTCGCCTCGGACGTCGACCCGGAAGACCGTGCCATGTACGACGACGCGCGCGTAGGGTGTAACGACGGAAAACGTCTGCCCGACGGGCAGACGCGGAATGTGGCAGCGGATGGCGCCGGCGTCGAGGTGCAGCGCTTTCGACTGTGGCGCGAGCTCGGCGAGCGGAACGCGGGTGTTCTCGAATACCTCGAGCTCGACGCCGCTCTCGGTGTGTATTCTGGCTTCGGCATTCGCCGACGTCGCGAGCGCACCTTCGGTCGCGAAGCGGGCGCTTCGACCGGGCGCGATCCCTTGCGGCGCGGCACCTTGCACCGTCACCTCGCCGCTGACGGAAGTGACGTCGAGAGGTCGATCGATGGCCACGCGCACCGCCATTCGGCGAGCGCCGCTCACTCCGAGGATCACCGCAAACGCAGCTGCGATAGTGAGCGCCACGAGCCGGCGCGTGCGGCG
>WNGF01030123.1_pt1 | contig 11042 bp, 8 predicted proteins | sample 5400641 | NCBI WGS metagenome assembly WNGF01 (sample SAMN13153371, study PRJNA577476) | soil metagenome | isolation source: 80 cm soil or saprolite under grassland replicate 2 | place: USA:California | collected 2016-06-15 | reverse complement strand
CGTGGCGCCGACTACCCTTGGGGAGCAGCGCGAGTCGGGAGCCCCTGAAGATGGTTCCGGGGCTGGCCACGATCGCGCGGGCACCGAGCATGTTCTCGCCGATGCGCAACAAGGTGACCTTGTGGGTGACAAGCCCGGCGAGTTGCTCGTCGGTGACGGGTGGCCGGCCGGTCACCCGGTGGTAGTCGGCCGTGACCGCGGCGACGATCGCCTCCGCATCCGGGTCGCCGCCGACCGAGAGGCGGGTGACCTGGGTGCCGGGGACGCTGCTCGGCTCGGGATGCTCAACAATGCTGGTGAGTAAGGTGACGTCGGTGCTCACGGGAGTGGCCCTCCTTGGGCTAGGGTCAATGCCATCCGGTTAAGGGTCCGTCCGCCCTGATTTGACCGCGCTGACCAGGGAGTTCGCGGTCGCAACTCCGGCTAACCGGATGGCATTGGGGCTAGGGTGCGCCGCGCCGCGCCGGGGACATGCGACGCGAGGAGATGGATGACAGCGACCCGGCACAGCGGCGTGCCCAATCCGCCCGACGACCACGACGAATGGGTGGCGGTCAGCAGTTTGGCGGCCGGCATGTGCCGCTACGGTTGGCCGGTGAGGTTCACGGCCAGATCCCGCCCATCACGATCCGTCTGCTGTGACGGCTGACTCGGGTGTGAGGTCCGCTACAGCCGCAGTGAGGTGCGAACGCTGCGGTCCTCTACGCGGGGCGCTTATGGCGGGTAGGTCGCTCAGCGCAGCCCGGCCACGAGTTCGAGCAGCGTATCGCGGAGCAGGTCAGGGGTCGTGAAGGTCTCGTCGCCCTCCTTGGGGTGACCGCGCCAGGAGACCCGGTCGGGCTCGCAGACCAGCACCGGAGCGTCGACGTAGGCCTCCAGCTCTTGGTCCCGGTCGATGGCGTCCCGGATCCTGGTCACCCGCTCGCCCTCCAGCAGCGCCCAGGACTGGTCGAGCAGCTCGTGCTCGTCAAGCCGGGGGTGGACGTCGACCAGCCAGGTGAGGTGGTGACCCAGCCGGTCCACCGAGAGCACATCGGGATCGGCGGCGTGCAGTTGGCCGACCTGGTCGATGTAGGCCAGCAGCCTGCGGCCGAACGGTTCGGTCAGCTCGAGCAGCGCCGCAACGGGGTCAAGTGAGCTCACGGCGCCGTTGACGCGTAGGACGATGGTGAGGGTGTGAGACACGGGCACGCTCCTTCGGTGCATCGCCAGGCTGTGGGCATGCGCGCTCCTTATCGCGCTTGAGGTCCGTCCACTCGATGGTCGCCACGCGGTCGGGTTGTCCCGCCGGAGCCAGACCAGGTCAGTGCCGGGGTCCCCGACGCCGGAAAGGCCGCCGTCGGCGTCGCGCAAGCGACGGGAGTACCGGACCGAGCGGTAGCGAGGGAGGAACGGATCGGCCTTGCAGGCGCCGGGGTGGCACTAGGCTGGGAGGACCCGGCGGGACAGGACACAGCTGGTTTGGGTTACCCGACAAGCCGTTCGGGCTCGCCGCCGCTGCCCCACCCGCGCGGTCGTCGAGGCGCCACAGCTCCTGGCTACAGGCTGTGCTCGGACTCGCCACCGTTGTTGACCTCGACCAGCAGCACCGTGGAGACCGGTTGGCTGTCGGCGTCGCCGTCCACGTGCACGTACAGGCCGTCGGATCGCTGCCAGACCTGGATGTTGACGCCGTGCACATCCAGCACGTAAATGCGGCCCAGGTCGTTCTGGCCAGCATCGCGCTCCCAGACACGAAGCTGCCCGTCCGGTAGCGTGATGGTGGCCATGATCGCGGGCTCGGGCGGCGACGGTGCGGGCAGGTCGTAGCTGTGCTCGCCGTGCAGCATCGAGTCGTCCTCGTGCTCGGCGATCCATAGCAGCGAATCGAACAGGTCCTCGCTGAGCTGGTCGAAGCGACCCGGGTCCATCGGCTGCACCGGCTCGCCGTCGCGGAGCACGGTGACCGGGCTGAGCCGCATGCCGTTCTTGGTGTAGTCACCGCACAGCCGCACGCCGCTGCCAGTATCGCTCGGTGAGGTCGTTGGTTGCGCACCCGAGCGCCTGCTCCCGTTCGGCGATCTGGTCGACCAGCGTCTGGACGGTGGGCGACGATGACATGGGTGGTGCTCCTCTCAGTCAGGCCAGCACGGATGTTCGGCCGGCGTAGGGTTGCTCGTCGGCCACAAGCTGCTGCCGCCCTTGGCGGGCGGCTGCGAAGGTGGAGGCGTTGCCCGCCAGTCGTTCTAAGCGGTGGACAGCCAGGGCAAGGTCACCGCGGGTGGCGGTGGGCGACCGGTGGAACGGCCGCGGAGGTAAGACCCCGACGCTCCAGGCGCGTCATGACCGGGTGCAGGCAGTTGGCATGTCGCCGCGCAGCGAGGGAGGAACGGACCGGCCTTGCGGGGCTTGGGGTGGCACTACGCTGGGAAGACCGGCGACAGACGGGAGAGAAGCCACCACCGACGACCCGGCAGCCCGCTCCCCCACCGCCGTCCGCAATCTGTCATCGAAGGGGCGGCGCCTACCGTCCATGACACCATGGCCATGATTTGCGCAAGACAGGGCTGGATGTCTGAAGTGTTTCAGCCGGCGAGTGGCCGCCGTCGTCAGGCGAGCCGGTGGCCCGGGCCATCCCGGCTCGGGACGGCCCAGAGGGCCCGCCCAGTCACGGCGATGGGCGCCGAACGCGGCGGATGACCGGAAGGGCGATGCGCCGGAACTCTGCTGGCACGCCGTACGTGGCGAGCAGCCGGTGCAGCTCGCCACGTTCGCGCGCCTCCCGCTCGGCGGCCAGCCTTGCAGCCAGGACGTCGAGGGCGCCGACGGACCAGAGCCAGTGCTGCAGGGCGGCTTCCACGTCGCAGTAGGTGAACGCTGGATCTCCGGGGCACTGCCAGCGCAGCGCCCGGTCGACGAAGCCGCACTGGTCGAAGGTGCGCTCGAACCAGGTGTTGTAGAAGCCGTCCAGGTTGGTGTGCGCGATGTGCCCGAAGGTCATGCACAGCCGCCGGTAGAACCAGTGCTGGAATAGGGCACGGTCGAAGCCGGCGGCGACGAAGCGGATGTAGTGGTTGGCGAAGCGCGCCTTGGCCGCGGCCGAGTCGTGCTGGGTGGGCGCGAAGCGGTCGGCGGGGAAGCGGGTCTCGGCCGCAGGGACGAGCAGCCTGCTCATGGGGTCTCCTGGGGTGAGGGCCGGTGGAAGGGGGTGGCCGGTCGGGGCCGTGGGTGTACGGGCAGCGGTCCCAAGTCGCCGTCTGTGGTCCGCCGGCCCGCATCGCAGCCTGATGGGCAGCGCGCTGCCGTCCGGGTCTACGGCAACCGCGAAGATGGCGGCGCTCACGGTCGCGTGCTGAGGTGCGGCAGGTGCCGACGTGGTCGGCGCTGTCGCGGTGGCCAGCGAGGTGTACCTGCCTCCGGTTCAGGGCAGCCGATCGACGCGGAAGACCGGACGGGCGAGCCGGTAGTGGACGTCCATGTCGGCACCGGGGAGGTTGCTGCCCCAGTTCCAGAAGCCTGCCGGCGCGCATTGCATCGTGAGCGTGAGCGCACTTCGCTTCAGGATCGTGAAGGGCCCACCGCTGATGGAGACGTAGCCGCGGCCCAGGAACGCCGAGCCAAGGCTATGACACACGTGGACCTCGTCCGGCCCGCAGAGGCCGGTGCCAACTTCCCAGACTCTGCCGAGCCTCCCGTCGGCCCACTCGACCAGGTCACCTGGTCGTGGCCGGGTCAGCCGCTCGTGGGACAGCGGGGGAGGACTCAACTCCATCCTTCCCGACGTACTCCGTGATCTCCAGGATGTCTGCGGCATTGCTACGGCTCCTTCCCACTCGGGCAGACCCCGAGATGGTCTGCCGGTTCCTCCGAGCAGTGCCGGGGACCCCGGCCCCGGAAAGGCCGCCCGCAGGGCGTCCGCAGGACGGGAGTACCAGACCGAGCGCAGCGAGGGAGGAACGGACCGGCCTTGCAGGCGCCGGGGTGGCACTAGGCTGGGGAGACCGGCGGCAGGCCAGGAAGGCGAGTTACCCACCCGTCGGTACCGGTATCGCCGGGTCCGCAGCGCGCTTTCTTGCTTGCCTCCGCGCCGCCTCAGCCCGGTCCGTCGCGGCTTCGGATCAGGCCTTGAACCGCGCTGAGCGTGCTTGCCAATCTCGCGTGGACCGCGCCTCTGGTCACCTCCGGTGGTCTGCTATCGGGCTCCTCCTCCCGGCGCAACCAGGCGTGGGCGCTTGCCGAATGCGAAGCTTGGATCCCGCTCGGAGCGGCGCAGCTCGGCGGTGAGGGTGATGCGGTCTCCCTCACCGAACGGCTCACCGGGACGCGGAACAGTGCACCAGACGCGAAACTCGTCGTGGCTGTCGGCAGCCTCGGCGATCACTAGCATCTTCAGCTCAGCGCGTCCCATGTACCCCGGGTGGGAGCGGATCGTGGCCACCATGCCGGTGAAGGTCACGGTGCCCTCCGGGGCGGGCACGCGCCGCGCCTCCCGCTCCCGCTCCTGCTCATCCTGCCTGGCGACCTCGGCGACACGGCGTACATAGAACTCGGCCTGCCGGTCGCTGAGTGGTTCCCGCCGGCGTAGCTGCCGGGTCAGCTCCGCCAGGAACGGATTCCACGCAATCGGCGTGTGCGGCCTGGCCGCCGTGTCCCCCGTCGGGGTCGCCTGGCGTGCGTCCCATGCCGCCCACGCTCGGATGTCGGCGTCGGCCCGCTCCAACGCGGCGGCCAGCTCTGGACGCTGCGCGAGCCAGCCGTCGAACGCCGCGAGCAGCCTGGCCTCCTTCGCATTGCGGCACCGCGCAGCCCGCTCGTCCAGCTTGGCGCGGACGCTGGGCGCGTACTCGGTGGTGGGTTTCGGATCGATCCCGGCGGCGTGGCAGCGAAAGCACCGTCCGCCATCGACGTGGCGGAACCCGGGCAGGTGGCCGTTGCCGCTGCATCGGCGGCAGGGCTGCGGGACCTCACGCTTGCCGGCCGCGATCTGCGCTTCGGTCCAGCCAGCGGCGCGGAGCCGGTCGGCCTCCTCAGGTGGGAGGCTGATCGGATTGCGCCCTATCGGCGCGGCAGACGGCTGCACGGCCGTGCGCGCTTCAACGGTGTCCATGAAGGCCTCCTTGCCGTTTGGCAGGCAAAGTCGGGTGTGCCGGTGCCGGGCTGCGCGAGGATTCGGAGCTGAGGCGACGCCGGTCCGTGCCGCCGCTGCGCAAGCCGGTCACGCTCGCCGCACGTACTCCGGGATGCTGGGCCGCCTGCGGCCCGGGCGAGGAAGGGATTCCGATCTACCCCCAGGTGGGCTTGGCCTGCCGGTTCAAGGACCGGCAGGGCCGGGTGGCACTCGGCTGGGGCGTCTCGGCGGGATGCGGAAAACGCCTTGGCGGAGCTGGTCACCGCCCCCCAGGTTGGCCAGTGCAGGATGATTCCTGGCGAATCAGGACCGGCCTGCGTGGCAGCGCCCGACGTTCGGACCTGCTGGGACGACGTGCGCCGCGTATGTCCCGTCCTCGATCCAGCTCAGCACGTTGCTTAGGGTGGTTTCGGCGTCCCAGTTGGCCGCAACGACTTCCTCCAGATCACCTGCTTCGCCGTTCAGGTAACTCATGGCGGCGTTCACCAGCAGGTTCAGGCCGTCATGCAGGCCGGTGGCTGGCGCCTCGAAGGCCTCAAGGATGTCGTCGGTGGCGCGGTTGAGCGCGCTCGAGACGCGCTCGCTGGTATGGGTGGGCGTCTCGGTCACCGACACGTCGCTGAGCTTCCCGACCGGCAGACCGTCGGGGTCGTAGATCACCCTGCCGTCCAGCAACGCGCGTAGCTCCTCAAGTGGCGAGGTGCCGCCATGGAACAGCACCTCCAGGTCGGCTGTCACTGTGATCCGCTCCACGGGAGCCGGTTCGGGTAGCCGTCCCAGCAGCTCCCCAAGCGCGGGCCAGGGGTGCTTGTAGGTGCCGCCGTTGGCCGGGATCCGGCCGAGCTGCAGCAACATGGCCGTGATCGGGAGGCGGCCGGGTCATTCTGGCTGGCGATGTCCTCGGTTGCAGGCAGGACCCACGCGGTGGCGGTAAGGGCGGCGATGCCGAGCGCGGCAGGATCGGCAATGGCGTCGCGCATCGCCTGCAGCAGGACAAGCGACGAGGGGAAGACAGGGTCAGCGTCGTAGCCCAGAATCCTCTCGATCGCTTGTGCCAGGTCGGCAATCTGGGGCATTCGGCGCACGCGAAATTGAGTCGGTTGGCAGGAAGGATCCTCTCCCGCCTCAGGGTCGGGTAGGTGGGGCCGGCAGGATCTGCGTGGCGAGGCCACGGCGTGTCGCGCCGGCCTTGATCGGCGAACGGTGTGGTTCTAACAGCCGTTCGTGAAGGTCGGCAGACGGTCGAGCTGGTCGAATCCGGCCGGTGCGCACGCCCACGCGGTCTTGACACCCGTGTGATCGGCAATGATCAGGACATCCCCAACCGACAGCGACCGCAGGCCGGCGGCGCGGTAGGCGGCGACAACGCCGGCATAGGCTGGTTCGCAGAACAGCTCGCCTGGATAGCTGTTGGTGACGGCGAAGACAACCTCCGCGGCCGCCTCCACTCCGCTGGCGCTCACCGACAAGTCGAACACTCGAACGAGCGTATCGCCCTCTTCGTAGCCGAAGAACCGGCCCCGACCGCTGTTGTGCAGGACGGTGACGTTGAACCTCCGGCTCCTCGACGAGCGGCTGGTGGCGTCCTCGACCACGTCAGTAGTCGACCTGCCAGTCAGGACTTGGGCGAGGTGGCGGGCCGTGCGCTTCAGCGCCAGCCGGATCTGGCTCGCCAAGGAGCCGGTGGCCGTGATGGAGGACTGGGCCTGCTCGGGCCGGCAGGTGGCAACGTCGCCGGTGACGCCGCCGCGGCCGAACCAGCAGCAGCCGGCCACAGCGGCCTCGGCGGCCAGCCAGGTCCGACCGTAGTCTGATTCGGGGCTGTGGCTGGGGCCGCACGGGTAGCGGATGGGGATGTCGTGGCCGCTGCTGGAGTGCAGCATGACCAGGGGTGAGACGTCTGCCTCGCAGTTCGGCCAGACGACCGGGTAGCCGGACACGATGGTCTCGCCTGGCAGCATGACAGCCTCCCTGGATACGAGCGGGACCTCGGCGGCCCGCTGGGTGACACCCTTGGAGTGCCGGGGTCCCCGGCGCCGGAAGGGCCGCCCGCAGGGCGTCCGCAGGACGGGAGTACCGGACCGAGCGCAAGCGAGGGAGGAACGGACCGGCCTTGCAGGCACCGGGGTGGCACTAGGCTGGGAGACCCGGCGTGACAACAGCAGAACATGCGACCGGGGGTCGGCACCGCTGGCGCGCAGGACAATCAGGCCGTTACGCCGACGGTGGCAGAGCGAGCAACCTGCGCCGGGCGGTGGCCCACTTCAGGCTCAGGGCGACCTCGTCGGCATCGCTCTCCACCACCCACCGCTTGTCGCCGTCCCGGGTCTCCCAGGAGCGCGTCCTAACGTCGCCGCTCGAGGCGCACCAGCGCCAGACCGAGCCCCGCGGCGCGGTAAGCACGCCACAGCTATCGGCGCCGAGGCCCCATCGCCACGGCCGGCGAGGCACCGCGGTGCAGGTCCTGCGGGACGCCCTGCGCGCCGTTCAGCCCGGCCCGCCGGGCACGCCGAGCAGCTTGCGCAGGCGGGCGGTGTCCATGCCGCGTCCCATGTCGCTGGGCCCGGCCTGGGCGTCCATCCAGTCGAAATCGTCCAGCAGCGCCTCCAGCGCGGGCCGGCGCGCCTGGTCAGCGGCCGCCTGCCGCGGGCTGCGCCCACCCAGCGCGGGGATCGGCTCGTCGATCCAGCGCTCCTCCTGCTCGGCCATGAACGCCTCCAGCGCACCGGCGACCGCTTCGGGCGGCAGGGCGGTGGGCGGCGCCGCCTCGGAGGCGTCCAGGCTGGCCATCGCCTCCTCCGCGGTGCGCTGCTCGCGGCCCAGCAGGCGAGCGCCCGGGGCGGCCGAGCTCACCAGCCGCTCCAGCCGGCGCAGCCGCTCGGCGGAGTTGGTCTGGATCTCCACCACGTCGCCGTCCAGCCGCACCCGGCCCCGGTGGATCGGCCGGCCGTCGACCTCCACGGTCTCCAGGAACTCACCCTCGGATTCCTCCACCAACCGCTTGCGGAGCCGCTGGGCCGCGACGGCCGGGTCGGGCACGCGGTAGCGGACGGTCGACAGCAGGATCGGCTCGCCCTCGAAGTTCACCATGGCGGGCGGCTGCGGCCGCAGGGCCTCCCGGAACCAGTCCAGCAGCTGCTCGGGGGCGGGCCGGCCCTCCAGGAACTGCTGCAGCGGGCCTCGCAGCCCGCGGTGCAGCTTGACCGTGCCGCTCAGCAGCATCCGGCCATCCGCCGAGCCATCCGACCCAACCCGCGCGTACAACAGGTCCAAGCGAGCAAGCGGCGCCTCCGGGGAGCGGCGGGTGACCTCGGCCAGCTCGCCGGTCACCAGGTTGCGCAGCCGCACCCGGCCCCCGGCGGTTGCCTGCCGCACCTCCCAGATCGCCCGCTCGGTGCCCAGCCAGCGCCGCGCCAGCTCGACCTCGTCGGCCTGCAGCAACCCCCCACGCGCCTCCAGGTAGCCTGCCAGCAGCCCGCGGTCGAACAAGGCCGCATCCTCGGCGAGCACGCCCAGCAGCTCGTCATCGTCGTCGGCCAGCAGCCCGGCCACCGCACGCCGCTGGGCCGGCAGCGTCGCCCAGTGGGCCGCACGCTCCAGCAGCCACACCGCCCGGTCTCCCAGCGGCAACGCCACACTCCGCATGCAGCACTGCTTGTACTTGCGGCCGGAGCCGCACGGGCACGGGGCGTTGCGCCCAACCCCAGCGGCGGGGCGTAGCCTCGCATACGACTCCACCCGCTGAAGTTGTAGGTCATCCCGGTCCACGCCCGCCCGCAGCAGGAGCTGCCTGGCGGCAGCGGCGTCACTGCGGTCCTCAGCTGCCCGCGCCGCGTCCAGCAGCGCCGGCGCAAAGCCCGGGTCCGTCTCAGCCGTGCGCAGGTCCAGCGCCTCGGCGGCCACAGCGTCGCCACGCTGCTCGACGGCGCGGGCCAGCAGCCACGTCGGCGCCGCCCGCAGCCGTCCGGAAGCCGCCTCCGCAACCGCGCGCAGCAACCCCTCGGCAGCCGGCTGCTGAAGGCCGAACAGCTGCACCAGCTCCGCCACCCCCTCCACATCCAGGACCTCCGCCAGCCTGCCCGCCAGCCCCGCAGCGCCGCGCAGCTCCGCAAGCGCTCCCGGCTGCCGTGCGCACAGCTCGATCACCCCGACGATCATGGCGGCGCCCTCGACCGCCCGCTCGTCCAGCCCCAAGATGCCGGCGATGTCGGCGATCGTGGGCTCCCCGCCGTCGTCCTCGAGATCCTCCTCCCGCAGGTCCTCGCCGTCCGCAAAGATCTCGTCCCACTCCCGCCAGTCCGCGCCGCCACGGCCCACCAGCCAGGATCGCGTCTCGAACCCCGCCGCGGCCAGCAGCTCACCAAGCGGCGCCGCGGCCCGGCGCAGCAGCCCCGGCGCCTCCACCATCGCCTGCAGCACCACCAGCGCCAGCGGCAGCGCCGCCGCCAGCCCTCCCTCGCCCGGCGTGCCCAGCTTGGACAGCTCACGCTCCACCACCGCCAGCAGCCGGCGGACGCCGAGATCCTCCACCTCGGCCGGGACCCGTGCAGGGCCGACCTCGACCGCGCCCCCGCGCACCCGCAGCGCGACCAACTCCCCCGCCCCCAGGCCGCCAAGCCAGCCAGACGGCCCGTGCAAGTGTGCGTCGGAGCACAACTCCAGGTCCCCGCCTGCGACCAGCCGCAGGCCGGCGATGGCAAGGGGGGCCAGCGAGGCAAGGTCAGGATCGATCGGTAGCATCTCGCCGTCCGCCTCGTCCTGGTCCAGCCTGTGGGTCAGCACCACACCCTCGAGCACCGCGGGCACCGACACCCAGCGGCCATCCAGCAGCGAGACCACCCGCGGCTCCCGGCCCGCCGCCCGCCGCACCGACACCTCCGGCCGCTTCGCCCGGGTCGCCCCCCGCTCAGCGACCAGCCGCGCCAGCTCGCCAAGCTCCAAGGGCCCACGCTCCGCCAGGACCGCCAACACGGTGCCACCGACGGTTCCACCTCGTCCCACAACCATCCCCTCGACCATCGACCAGCGCGGCGCGCCGCCCGCGCCGCCCACCCTGGGCCGAGCCTATCGTCCGTCCAGCCCGTCACGCATACCACCGATCCCGCAGACAGCGCCGCGCTGCTGGGCACACCGGCAACGACAGTAGGGACCGACCGGGTCACACCGGGTGGTCGCATGCACCACCGCCGCCTGCAGCCCGCCGCTGGTGACCGACGCTCCAGCCATGGACGCGGAGACTCATCACCAGCGACGGCGGGGCGGCCGGCCAAGGTGCGACCGGCGCCGACCTCACTGCCTCCCCCTTCGGCCACACCGCACGCTCACCGTCATTCTCACCAGGATATGTCAGTTGCACCTGTCAGTCAGTTCCGGACTCGGCTTGCCGTCCTGTCAGTAACTCAGTGACTCAATAAAGTAGGCCACGGCGCAGGCAGTCGCTACCGCTCTTCCTCACTCCAGTGCCCACCGGAGATGAGTCTCGAAGTGGCTTCCAGGAAGTGAAGAAGGCTATGCTCGGTGGCGGTGTCATAGTTGGGAGTTCGTCTCGGTACACCACCACAAGCGCCACAGACGCAAGGCTCCAGGTATTGCAGCTCTTGGCACTTTCCTGGAGATTGATCCTAGAGACGCACGGGGGAACTTGTCCGATTCTCGGGCCGAAACTAATCAAGATTGTTCGCCAGCCGATGCCACTCGTTACCACTCGTTACCACTTGATCCATACGTTATGATGGCAATTACCTGCGGGAATGGCCGTTGATGCTGGTCACTGATGGTGAGAATTAGCTCGGGTACGTCGTTGTAAGCGACGCGCTCTGACCACCTGAGCTACACGCCCGAAGTGAGTGTTGTTGCTGGTAGTGAGGTTGTCAGTGAGTCTCCATGCGATGGTAGCGACGTTCTCTGGGGCCGACCCATGCGGAACCCATGAGGA
>WNGF01012656.1_pt1 | contig 11042 bp, 10 predicted proteins | sample 5400641 | NCBI WGS metagenome assembly WNGF01 (sample SAMN13153371, study PRJNA577476) | soil metagenome | isolation source: 80 cm soil or saprolite under grassland replicate 2 | place: USA:California | collected 2016-06-15 | reverse complement strand
GTCGTTCGGGGCGGGGGCCCGGACGTGGCCGCGTGGGCCCAGAAGAATGGATTCGACCTGACCCCGGACACCGGCCAGGTGCTGGGGCAATATTCGGACGCCGGAGCCGTGTTCGCCCTGGCCAAGTTCGACGCGCTCGAGTCGGCCCGCCGGGGCATCATCGAGGGGCAGGGCACCACCATCCACTTCACCATCCCGGCTGCGGCTCCCTGGATCCCGCTGCGGATCCTGGCGCTGGGGAAGGGGGGGCCCGAGGTGGTCGACGCCGACCTCTTCGTGCTAACGGATCAGGAGCCGAGCCTCACGCCCGCGCTGTGGGACATGCCTGGGATGACCCTGAAGGCCTACGGGCCGGCCACCGATTCGCTCCTTCAGGACCTGCGGTCGGACAAGGGAATGAACTGGCTTCCGTCCCAGGGCATGTGGTTCACGGCCATTTCCCTGCACACCGCGGCCAAGAATGTGACGTATGACCTGTCCATCGACGGCGGCGGCCCTCCTCCGGTGCCCGGGCCGGTGGCGAGCTCGGTGTGGACCTGGTGGGCGGTCGCGTCGATCGCGGTCCTGGCCCTGGTTGCGGCGGTCATGATGTGGCGGCCCGCTCCTCCTCGGCTCGGAACCGCGTAGCGGCTATCGTGAACGGTTCGCGTAGACCGGCGTCAGCCAGTCCATGAACTCCTCCATCTCGCCGTGGACAGCGGCGAGGTAGAGGTCCTGGAGGGACCGAGTGATCTCGCCCATCTTGCCCTCACCGATCGCCCGGCCGTCCACCTTCGTGACCGGAGCGATCTGGACGCCGGTGCCGCACAGGAAGATCTCGTCGGCCACGTAGAGCTCGGTGCGGTCGACGCGCCGCTCCACGACCGGCACTCCCAACTCGGGCGGGGATGGCGTTGTCGTCGTTTCGGCGCCAGCCCGAAACCGTGACGGCCAGCCCGCGGGTGATGTCGAAGTACGCGCCCATCGGGGCGCTGAAGCAACAGAACCCGTCCTGGAGATGGAGGAGCCCGACCTTGATCACCGGCGACGCCTTGTACGCGATGGGGCGAACGTACACGTCCTCCCGGTAGCCGGTTCGCCGCACGACCTCGATGGCGACGTCGCATAATTGCTGCACGTCGTGGCCGATGTCGATGCGGAACAGCCGCGTGGAGTTCAGCAAGCGCTGGAAGTGCTTCTGGAGCTTGACGAGGTAGACCTCTTCGCGCTCGGAGTTCCAGTAGCCGCGAATGCCCTCGAAGCAGCCCGTCCCGTAGTTGAAAGCGTGCGTCGCGATGGAGATCCTCGCATCCTCCATCGGGACGAATCGCCGGTCGAGATACGCGATGCCTCGGGCGGGGAACCCTGCACCCGAGTGCTGCTCAGTCATGGGCCTCCGTCCTTCTCCCCGGTCGCGGCGCTGGGCGGAAGCATACGACGGAGGGGCCCAAACCCACCGGCCAGGCCCCGCGTATACTCACCGCGGTGACCGTGCTAGGTGGGGAGCTAGCGGTGCCCTGTACCCGCAACCCGCTCTAGCGGGGCCGAACTCCCGCCCGCGGCCCGGATGGTCCGGGACCGCTCCAGGTACGGAGTGTTGAAGGCCGGGTCCCGCGCGACGCCAACCTGCGAACCCCGTCAGGACCGGAAGGTAGCAGCGGTAAGCGGGCGCTGGCGGGTGCCGCGGGGTTACCTGGCTGGAGCCACCGGCCTGTTGAGCGACCGAGCCGTCCGTGGACAACGGCGGGTGCACGGTCACCTTAGTCTTGGGGGGTTCAAGGGTAAGGGGGACGCTTGGCGGACGAAGTCGCTCTGTATCGCAAGTACCGGCCGCAATCTCCTGACGAGGTCATCGGGCAGGAACACGTGGTCCGGGCGCTGGTCGGTGCGGTTCGGGAGGAACGGCTGTCCCATGCCTTCCTCTTCTGTGGCCCTCGAGGGACCGGCAAGACCTCAACCGCCCGGATCCTGGCCAGGATGGTCAACTGTGAGAAGGGGCCAACGGCCGAGCCGTGCGGCGCCTGCGAGCAGTGCCTTCGGATCAGAGATGGCACGCATCTGGACGTCGTCGAGATCGACGCGGCCTCTCACGGCGGGGTCGACGACGCCCGGGAGCTGCGGGAGCGGGCCCCCACCGCGCCCGCGATGGGGCGGGAGAAGGTCTACATCATCGACGAGGCCCAGCGGCTCTCCCGGGAAGCCTTCGACGCGCTCCTGAAGATCTTCGAGGAGCCTCCGACGGGGGTCCGTTTCGTCCTCGCCACCACCGAGCCCCACAAGATGCCTCCGACGATCGTGGGCCGCTGTCAGCGGTTCGATTTCCGCCGGGTGGGCACAGAGATCCTGGCCGATCATCTGGAACGGGTGGCCAAGCAGGAGGGGATCGATCTGGTCCGATCCGCCGCCGAGTCTTTGGCCCGGCAGGCCGAAGGCTCCGTTCGGGACGCACTGTCCCTGCTGGATCAGAGCTCGGTACTGGGTGGTCGTGAGGTGACCGAAGAGACCGTCGCCGCTCTGATCGGAGCCCCCCAGAGCGACGTCCACTTCGAGCTGGCCGATGCGGTTGCGATCCAGGATGTCCAGGGCGTGTTCCAGATCGTGAACCGGCTGGTGCAGGAGGGGCGCGACTTCCGCCACATCACTGGACAGATCCTGCAGCACTTCCGCGACCTCATGCTGGTCAGATCCGCGCCCGAGGAGGAGGCAGTGCTGGACGTGCCGCTTGATCGGCACGCCCGACTCGTTTCCCAGGCCCAGAAGTTCACGCTGGCCGAGCTCAGCCGGGTCCTTTCCCTGCTGGTCGCGGCGCAGACAGATATGCGATGGACCACGTCGCCCAGGCTGACGCTCGAGCTGGCGCTGGTTCGATCGACCATCCCCGAGGCCGATCCGAACCCGGCCGGCTTGGCCGCCCGCATCGAGCGCCTCGAACGCCTCGCCGGGGTCGAAGGCTCATACCGGCAGGCCGACGTCGAAACAAGTTCTCTGCCAGGTCCGGGGGCCGGCGCGACACCCTCGCCGACGCTCGGGAGCCGCGCCGACCTTCCCGAACGACCACCTGGGGCACCCGAGGAACCATCCGACGACACCATCGAGGGCGGACCTCCTCTCGCAGACTCTGACCAGGCGGCAGCGACGACGGAAGCGCAACCCGAGCCGCATGCGCCCAGTGCGGGGTCGCTCGATCTGCAGACGATTCGTCGCTCGTGGCAGCAGCTTCTCGATCGGCTGCACGATCGTCGCCAGATGATCCTGCACGCGAACCTCGGATCGGTCACCGCGGCCGCCTTCGACGGCTCGACGCTGGAGCTTGCTTTCCCACCCGGCCGGAAGTTCGCCGTGCAGAAGGTTCAGTCGAAAGAGGAAGAGCTTCGCGAGGTGTTTGCAGAGGTCTTCGGCGTCGCTCCGCGCATCCGGTGCGTGGCTCGCGACGAGGTGCCCGGTCTGACTCCGATCGAGGAGGATGAACCGCCGGCCACCACGGAGGACGCGCTCGCGCGCCTCAAGGCCGAGCTGGGAGCTCAGGTCGAGGACTCGGGGGAGACCTCGTAGCCGTGGTGACCGAGGTACCCGAGGAGTCCCGATAGTGTTCGAGGGCCCCATCCAGGACCTTATCGACGAGCTTTCCCGGCTGCCGGGCATCGGCCCCAAGTCGGCCCAGCGACTCGCGTTCTACATGGTGAAGGCCCCACCCCAGGACGCTAAACGATTGGCGGAAGCCATCCTGGCGGCCAAGGAGCGCGTCCGTTTCTGCAGGGAGTGCTTCAGCGTGAGTGAGGGCGACCTGTGCCGAATCTGTCGGGACCCTGGTCGAGACTCCACTGTGATCTGCGTCGTCGAGGAGTCCAAGGACCAGGCGGCCATCGAGAAAGCCGGGGTGATCAAGGGCCGTTACCACGTGCTCGGTGGGGCCATCTCGCCGCTCGAGGGGATCGGGCCCGACGACCTCCGCGTCCAGGAGCTGCTCGACCGGGTGGGGCGCGATCACGTGCAGGAGGTCATCCTGGCCACGAACCCGAACCTAGAAGGGAACGCCACGGCCATGTACGTGGCCGCCCTGCTCAAGCCGATCGGGATCAAGGTCACCCGACTCGCCAGCGGGCTCCCGGTGGGGGGCGATCTGGAATACGCGGACGAAGTGACGCTCGGACAGGCCCTCGAGGGTCGCCGGGAGATGTGAGGCCCGGATCCCTTTGGGCGAACCTCACCCTTCGGCCCGGCCGGCTGCAGCGGATGCCCACGGCGCGGCTGGGGGACAGGCGCCCGGAAGCTAGTCCTCGGTCCAGACCCCTGCTCGGGCCACTCCCGCGGAAGCGACCGCACCGAGCAGGATCAGGAGGCCCCCCGCGATCAGGCCGATCTGGTTGCCGTCCAGCGTGATCAGGATCTTCACCCTGTGGATCCGATGCGCCAGATACCCGATGCCGAGGGCGCCCGCTCCGAGGCCAACCCGGAACAGCATCTGCACGCCGGCCATGATCCTGCCCCGGATGCGGTCCTCGGCCACTTCCTGCGCGATGGTGAGAGCGATGAGGATGGCAACGGAGAAGGCCGCCCCGAAGATGGCGGCGGCGATGAAGGCCAGCCACAGGAATGGGAGCAGAGCCATGAGGATCAGGACACCACCGCACACGACCACAGCGCCCAGGAAGACCAATGCCTGCCCCTGTTTGATCAGCAAGCGGACGATGGCCAGGCCGATCCCCATTCCCGCTCCCCATAACGCCGCAAGCCATCCGAAAGCAACATCGTTGCCCCCGAGCGTCACCGTGATATAGCCGATGCCCACGGCGAAGAGGACGCCGCCCCCGAACATCGATACGATGAGCCCGGACGCGAGCGCCCGAAGTCCCGGGTGGGACAGCACGTAGCGGATTCCCTCCATCAGTCCCTGCAGGATCTCGAAGTCTCCTTCCCGAGCCTTTCGCTCCAGCTGGAGCCTGGAGATCATGGCCGCTGAGAACACGAAGGTGGCCGAGTCGAAGAAGAAGGCGAACGCCGTGGGGTGGGTGCGGAACAGATGTCCGAAGGGGATCCAACTGGGGATGTGCGAGGCGACCGCTCGAAGCCCGCTGAACAGGAGGGCGGCGATGGGGATGGAGCCATAGGAGGAAGCCAGGATGAGTCCGTTCGCCTCCGGCAGCGAGCGCCTGGGGACCAGCTGCGGGACGCTGGCGTCCCGAGCCGGGATGAAGAACAGCGAGAGGCACTCGTGGACGAAAGCGATGGCGTACAGGAGGCCGATCCCCACGAACGGCACGATCGCGATCAGCGCTGCACGGGTCAGGTCGCAGGTGACCATGATCGTGCGTCGGTACTGCCGATCCGCCACCACCCCACCGACCGGGGCGGCGAATACCGGCGGCACCAGCCGCAGCACCAGCACGATCGCCACCGCCGTCTGATTCCTGTGGGTCAACGCGAACGCGGCGACGATGAAGGCGAGCGTGGCCACCCAGTCGCCCAGCCCTGAGACCGCCTGGCCGATGAGGAGCCGGCGGAATCCCTTCGAGGAGAGGACGGCACGGAAGCCGCCGGCGGAGGCCGCTTCGGCTGAGATGCTCACCGAGATGGAAGGATACGGCGTGTGGGCGTAGGGATCGTCGCTGACAGCGCGGCCAATCTCCCGAACGACATCGCGCACGAGCTCGGCATCGAGGTCGTGCCAATGTATCTGAAGTTCGGTGATGAGGTCTACCGCGACGGCCTGGACCTGACGCCCACCGACTTCTACGAGCGGCTCGTCCGGGACGGCATCGTGGCGTCCACTTCCACTCCCTCGCCCGGCGACTTTCTGGAGGCGTACGAACGAACCGGTGTGCGGGACATCGTATGCGTGACCGTCGCTTCCTCGATGAGCTCCAGCCACCAGCAGGCCTCCCTGGCGGCCGAGCGGTTCGGGGGGCATGTCGAGGTCGTGGACTCGAAGACGGCCGCCATGGCCGAGGGGTTCGTGGCCATGGAAGCAGCCAGAGCCGCTGCCAGGACTGCGCCCCTGCCGGAGGTTGTGGCGAGGGCCAGGGACCTGTCCCACCAGACTCGGCTGTACGCGACCGTGGACACCTTCGAGTTCCTCAGGAAATCGGGTCGGGTGACGAAGCTGCAGGCCTACGCGGCCACGGTGCTCGACATCAAGCCCGTGTTCGGCTTCAAGGAAGGCGAGGTCGTCCCCGTATCTCGGTCCCGGACGAAGCGCAAGGCCCTGGCCCGAATCGTCGAAGACGCCGCCCGGGAGATGGGAGAACGGCCCGTCCACCTGGCTGCCCTCCACGCGGCGGCGCTGGGCGAGGCAAAGGATGTCGCCCAAAGGCTCTCTGCCCGGGCCAACGTCGTGGAGGAAATGATCACGGAGGTCACCCCGGTCATCGGGGCCCACACCGGCCCAGGGCTGGTCGGGGTGGCGTTCTTCTGTGAGGGGTAGGCTGGAGCCGTGATCGTCGGCAGGCTGGTGTGGGCGGCCGGAGGGTACCTCGCCGGGACCCTGCCCTCGACTTGGATCGTGGCCAGGTCGAAGGGCGCACATGACCTGCTGGCCGCGGCGAGGCGATCTTCGGGGGAAACCGATCCCCATATCCTGATGAACGAGCATCTCGGCGTGGGGTGGACGGCCCTCGCGGCGACGATCGACGTGTTGAAGGGTCTGGTATTGGTGCTCGCGGGGCGGGAGTGGGGTCACCTCAACGCCGCCTGGCTCGCCCTGTGTGGAGTGACGGTGGTGGTGGGCCACGCGTTTCCCTTCTATCTGAAGGAGATGGCGGGTCGAGGGCTGGCCGCGGCGGCGGGTGTTTTCCTGTTCCTCCTCCCCGTCGAGATGACGGTGGCCGGTCTGATCATCGTGGCCGGTGGAGCGGCAGGCGTGACCGGCCTGGCCAGTACGACCGCGATGGCCGGCTTGCCGTTGGTTGCCGCCATCCAGGGACAGCCCGGCGAGTTCGTGGCCATGGCTGCGGCGATCTTCGCCATACTCATCATCCGGAGGCTGGAGGGCATCGGCGAGGTGATCGGGCGGGGAATCCCCCCCGGCCGGGCCATCCTCTATCGATGCCTGTATGACGCGAGCGATGCTCCGGCAAGACTGAACCCCTGGCGCTCGAGGGAAGGCAACCTTCCGCCGTAGCTGGCAACCCGCCCAACGAGCCGTACGAAGAGCAGGTGGAAGCTTGCGGCTATGGCGGTGGCCGGCGCGCTACGCTGCCCTGGTCGTGTCCGTGATCGTTCAGAAATACGGCGGTACCTCTGTGGCCGACGCCGCCCGGATCCAGGCCGTGGCCGAGCGGGTCGTTCGAGCCAGGAAGGACGGCCACGACGTGGTGGTCGTGGTTTCGGCCATGGGCGAGACCACCGACGATCTGGCCGCCATGGCCCACGGGCTCACCCCGATGCCGAACGCGCGTGAGCTGGATCTCCTGCTGACCGCCGGGGAGCGTATCGCCATGTCGCTCCTGGCCATCGCCATCAACGCCGCCGGGTTCCCTGCCGCCTCCTACACGGGGTCGCAGGCAGGGATCATCACGGATACAGCCCACGGCAAGGCCAAGATCATCGACATCCGGCCGGGCCGGATCCTGGAGGCCCTGTCCAACGGGAGCATCGTGATCGTGGCCGGTTTCCAGGGGGTCTCAACGGCGTACGACGTGACCACCCTGGGCCGGGGCGGCTCGGACACCACGGCCGTCGCCCTGGCCGCCTCCTTGGGCGCGGAGTTCTGCGAGATCTACACCGACGTTCGCGGAGTGTTCACCGCCGACCCTCGGATCGTCCCTGAGGCGCGGAGACTCCACGCGGTTTCGTACGAGGAGATGCTGGAGCTCGCCGCCTCAGGGGCGAAGGTCCTCCAGCTTCGTTCGGTGGAGTACGCTCGAACTCACCGCGTGAAGGTCCACGTTCGGTCATCGTTCACGGACGAGCCGGGCACATGGGTCATCGAGGAGGACGTCCGCATGGAACAGGCCATCATCTCCGGCGTGGCGGCCGACGACTCCGAGGCCAAGGTCACCATGCAGGACGTGCCCGACCGCCCCGGCGTGGCCGCCGCCATCTTCCGGGCCGTGGCCGAGGAAGGAGCGAGCGTGGACATGATCGTCCAGAACGTCGGTCGAGATGAAAAGGCCGACGTCTCGTTTCTGGTTCCCAAGGCCGATCTGCCGCACGTCGCCGCCCTCATCCACCGAGTGCTCGAGAACGTCGGAGGCTCGGGGTACACGACGGACGATGGGATCGCCCGAGTGTCCCTGATCGGCGCGGGGATCAAGAGCAATCCCGAGGTGGCCGCGGACATGTTCGAGGCGCTGGCCGCGGAGGGGGTCAACATCGAGATGATCTCCACCTCCTCCATCCGCATCTCGTGTGTGATCCGCGCGAGCGACAAGGACCGGGCCGTGAAGTGCATCCACGCGAAGTTCGGCCTCGGCGCCGACGCTGGAGTCACCAGAGAACACGCGTGAGGAGCCGAACCTCCTCCGGGTAGCGGTCGGAGGGAGCCGACGATGATGCCTAGGATGGGAGCATGCGGGTAGCCGTCGTGGGCGCCACGGGCGCCGTTGGCCGAACGATCGTCTCGCTCCTGGAAGAGAGAGCATTCCCCCTGGACGACCTCCTGCTCTTTGCCTCATCCCGTTCGGAGGGCAAGCGGATCGGCTTCAGGGACCAGGACCTTACGGTGCGAGCTCTCCACGATCGGTGGTTCCAGGGGGTGGACCTCGCTCTCACGTCAGCCGGAAGCAACGTGGCCAAGCAGATCCTCCCCGTCGCTGCCGCCGGTGGGACGGTGAGCGTTGACAACTCCTCGGCCTTCCGGATGGACCCCGGCGTGCCCCTCGTGGTCCCGGAGATCAACCCCGAGGCACTGCGACACCACACCGGCATCGTGGCCAACGGGAACTGCACGGCCATCACCGCGCTCATGCCACTCGGGCCGCTGCACGAGCGCTTCGGGCTCAACTTCCTGATCACGTCGTCGTATCAGTCCGTGTCCGGGAGCGGAATGAAAGGCGTCCGCGAACTCGCGGAGCAAGTGGAGAAGCTGCACGACCAGGTGGAGTCGCTCATCCAACCCGACCCGGATGCGCTCCCCGTCGGCGAGGTGTTCGGGCGAACGATCGCCTTCAACGTGATCCCGCTGGCCGAGAGGTTCGATCCGGCCGGTTCGGGATCGACCACCGAAGAGCTCAAGATGGGGAACGAGGTGCGGAAGGTGCTCGGGATCCCAGACCTGCCTGTTTCCGCCACGGCGGTCCGCGTCCCCGTCGTGGCAGGCCACGGCGTGTCGATCTACGCAAGGTTCGATGAGCCGGTGACTCCAGCGGTCGCCCGGGAGTCTCTCGCCGGGGCTGGAGGGATCAGGGTCGTCGACGAGCCCCAGCGTGATCTCTACCCGACCCCTCTCGAGTCGGCCGGCATCGACGACGTCTTGGTCGGCCGCATCCGTCAGCCGGAAGGCGACGGGCATGCCCTGCTGCTGTTCGCCGCGGGGGACAATCTCCGCAAGGGCGCGGCACTGAACGCGGTTCAGATCGCCGAACTGATCGTGAGGGAGCGCTTGCTTCGGTCCCGATGATCAGGGCAAAGTGGTCGATCCCCGAGTGTCTCGGGGTCGATTGACCAACTCGTGGGCATCGGGGCGGGTCGAGTCCCTCCCTCATGGACGTTGCTCATGTTCCGGCGTATCGGGGAGCTTCGCTCGCCCCCAGGTACACCCACGCGAGCAGGCATCGGAAGGCCTCCCTGAAGTCATCGGTCTGGAAGCGGACCGTGCGCGGTCCGATCCTGTCGACACCGGGAGCAAGCGCGCACAGGTCGGTCGCGCTGGTATTGGCGATGTCCGCTTCCAGCACTATGGGCGGCTCGACCGTGTAGGGCGTCATCTCCCCATGGGAGCCGACTGCATCCGCCGCCCGAAGGCCTCCTTCACGATCACGGTCCTGACCCCGGGGATCCTCTTCGACGCCACGGCGCAGATCTTGTCGTCGCCCGTGACCAGTCCCACCGGCACGCCGTAGGTTCCGGCGAAGGCCGCGTTGAGCTCGGTCTCGGTGACCGGCTCGCCGTTCAGGCGCACCTCGTACAGCAGACGGCCCGAGTATGTGTGATCCATGACGGCAGCCTGTGTCCCCGCCGCGGCGTGATAGCCCACGAAGAGAGCAACGTCGAACTCCGGACCGAACCCCTGCATCATCGAAAGAACCTTCGGGGAGCCGATCACCAGCTCGGCCCGAGGATCCATCCTCTCTGCCAGAAGGTTGTACATGTCTCCATGAGAGTCGTTCACCACCACCGAAGAGGCGCCTCCGTCGAAAGCCCCCGCCACCGACGCATTGGCCTCGTCCGTCATCAGCTCGCGGGACGCCTGGAAGTCGTCGGTGCCGCGCATGACCTGCTGGAGATGGGCGATCCCAGCGATGCCCTCCATATCGATCGAGATGAACACGTTCGACATCGCAACCTCCTTCGACCGGTCGGGACGATCAGGCGAGCGGGCACCGGCAAGGTATGGCCCCACACGTCGGGCACCCGTGCCCGTACCGGCCCGCTGCTTCCTCGAGGTCCACTCCCGCCACGTTGGCCACCGAGGCCAGCCACGCGAGGACGTCGCCGACCTCGTGCGTCAGCTCTGCGTGGTCCCCTCGACGGAACGACTTGGCCAGTTCGCCCACCTCCTCAACCATCCATCGGAACGTCCCGTCCAGCCCTCTGTCCGTGTCGCGGTGGAGAAAGGTCCGCCGGATCGTGTCCTGGAATTCCGAGAGCTCCATCCGCTGGAGTCTACGCGGGGGCACGTCGGAGAGAGAGGGCGCTACTTCGCGGCGGGCGCTCGCCCGGCGACTGCGCTCGACGGCGCAGGAGCCGGAGAGGGGATCGACTCTTCTAAGCGGAAGGAGGTTCCCCGGTGATTCCGGGCGGCTTCTCGGCCCAGCCACCCCAGAATGCCGAACACAAGGATCGGCGGCCCGTATCTGGCCAGCGACTGCACCGTCAGCAAGAGACGGATCGGGGTGAGATACAGGCTGATCAGTGCCGTGCCGGAGAAGATGAGGATGGGGTAGGTCAACCTGTTGTGCGGAAGC
>WNGF01010831.1_pt1 | contig 11043 bp, 10 predicted proteins | sample 5400641 | NCBI WGS metagenome assembly WNGF01 (sample SAMN13153371, study PRJNA577476) | soil metagenome | isolation source: 80 cm soil or saprolite under grassland replicate 2 | place: USA:California | collected 2016-06-15 | reverse complement strand
CCTGGCGTGGTCCTCTGATGGCAGCCGGGTGGCCCTCGTCGGAACGATGGGGGCGCGTTCGGGTGTGTTCGTCCTGTTCGCGGGTCCCGGCACGGGACCTCGGGTGCCGCGGTACGTGATGCCCGCGGGTCGGGCGATCGACGGTACCTTCGATGCGTACGGGCGGCTGTACCTCGCGACGGACGGAGCGATCTACGTAACGCGCGACGACGAACCCGAGCGGGTCCCGCTGCCCGCGGGAGCGCCGGCGCCGTCGGGACCGATCGTCTGGATCCCCTGAGCGGGATACTCGGACGATGGATCTTGCGATCGTGGGTGCCGGCCGCGTCGGGACCTCGCTCGCGGTGCTCTGGCAGCGCGCCGGCCATCGGATCGTCGCGGTGGCAGGCGGACCGGCTACGCCCGAACGCGCCGCGCGCTTCCTCCCTGGCGTTCCGGTCGCCGATGCGGTCGAGGCGGCGACCGGTGCTCATGTCGTCGTGATCGCGACGCCCGACGCCGTGATCGCCACCGTGTGCCGGGAGATGGCGAGGGCGGGCGCGCTCGGATCCGCGAGCGCGGTTGTCCACGCGAGCGGCGCGACCGGGCTGGACGCGCTCAACGCCGCGGCGTCCATCGGCGCGACGACGCTATCGGTCCATCCTCTGCAGACGTGTCCCACGGTCGAGGCGGCCGTCGAGGCGATCCCCGGCGCGTCGTTCGCGGTCACCGCACTCGACGAGGAGGGCCACGCACTCGGCGAACGCCTCGCTCGCGACGCGGGCGGGCACCCTTTCCGCATCGCCGACGAACGCAAGCCGCTGTACCACGCGGCCGCGGTGTTCGCGTCCAACTACGTCGTCACCGTGACGGCCCTCGCCGAGGAGCTCGAACGCGTCGCCGGGGTGCCCGACCCGGTGGCCGCGCTCACACCCCTTCAGGACGCCACGCTCGCGAACGTCCATAGGGTCGGAGCCGCCGAGGCGCTCACCGGGCCGGCCGTCCGAGGGGACGCGATCACCCTGCAGCGCAACCTCGAAGCGCTGGCCGAGCACGTCCCCGACGCGGTCCGTCCCTACGTCACGCTCGCCGACCTGGCGCTGGCGCTGGCCGAACGCTCGGGACGCGTCCCGCCGAGGGGCCGCGAGGCGGTCGAGGAGGTGCTCGTCCGCTGGAGGTGACCCGGACGATCGCGGATACCCGCGTGGCGTGCGATCGCGCGCGTGCAGGGGGGAGGACCCTTGGGTTCGTCCCGACGATGGGCGCGTTCCACGAAGGCCATCGCTCGCTGATGCGCCGCGCGAAGGACGAGCGCGACGTGACCGTCGTCTCGATCTTCGTGAACCCGTTGCAATTCGGCGATGCGCGCGACCTCGAGACCTATCCTCGCGACGAGGAGGCCGACCTCGCGGCCGCCGAAGCCGAAGGGGTCGACCTCGTGTTCGCGCCGTCGGTGGACGAGATGTATCCGGACGGCGAGCCGGAGGTCACGGTCGACCCCGGGGGCCTCGGGGACCGGTTCGAAGGTGCGTCGCGACCCGGTCACTTCCGTGGGGTAGCCACCGTCGTGGCCAAGCTGTTCGACACGGTGGGGCCGTGCACGGCGTACCTCGGCGAGAAGGACGCCCAGCAGCTCGCGGTGGTCCGACGGATGTCCCGCGACCTGTCGCTGCCCGTGGACGTGCGGTGCGGCCCGGTGGTGCGCGAACCGGACGGGCTCGCTCTCTCGAGTCGCAATCGGCTCCTGTCCCCCGAGCAGCGCGAGGCCGCGACCTGCCTGTTCATCGCGCTCTCGGAGGCGGCCGAGCTCGCGCGCGCCGGCGAGCGCGACGCGGGGAAGCTCGTGGCCGCGATGGCTCGGGAGATCGGCGCCACGCCCCAGGCGCGGATCGACTACGTGGCCGTCGTGGACGAGGACACGTTCGAGGAGTTGCCGGCGATCGTTGGTCCGGCCCGAGCGCTCGTGGCCGCCCGCTTCGGCCGGGTGCGGCTGATCGACACGCTCCTGCTCCCCACGGCGTGAGCCGATGACGGATGGCCCGCGGGCCGACGGATGCCGTGCCGCGTCGCGGCATGGCAGGATGGCCGGTCAGGGAGGTGACGCCGGGTGCTGCTCGCCGTGAACGTCGGGAACACGAACACCGTGCTAGGGGTGTTCCGCGGCTCCGAGCTCGAGCACCAGTGGCGTCTGTCGACCGAGACCGAACGCACGGCGGACGAGCTCGCGGTGCTGTTCGCCGGTCTCCTGGACCAGACCGGGCTCTCGTTCTCCAACGAGATCACCGGCGTCGTCATCTCCTCCGTGGTGCCGGGCTCGACGACCGCGCTGCGCGACATGGTCACGCGGTACTTCAATTTCCCGGCCGTCGTGGTCGAACCCGGGACGCGCACGGGGCTGTCGATCCAGACCGACAACCCGCGCGAGGTGGGGGCGGACCGCATCGTGAACGCGCTCGCCGCGTACAGCCGGTTCGGCGGTCCCTGCATCGTGATCGACTTCGGGACCGCCACGACGTACGACGTCGTCACCGAGAAGGGGGAGTTCCTGGGCGGCGCGATCTCGCCGGGCGTCCAGACCTCGAACGCGTCCCTGTCGCGTGAGACGGCGCGGCTGCCGCAGGTCGAGCTCCAGGCGCCGAGATCGCCGATCGGGCGGAACACCGTCGACGCGATCCAGTCCGGTCTGATCTTCGGGACCGCGGCCGAGACCGACGGGATGATCGAGCGCATCCGCAAGGAGCTCGGGGGCAGCGCCACGGTCGTCGCCACCGGAGGCCTTGCCGCGCAGGTGGTCCCGCACTGCCAATTCGTCGACGAGGTCGACCCGTGGCTCACGCTCGAGGGCCTCCGGCTCGTCTTCGAACGCAACGTCGGGCCCGCCGATGCCTGACGAGGCTTCCGAGGAGGCCAGCGGGCGCGAACGCGAGGTCCTGCGGACGCGGCGCGAGAGCCGCGATCGGCTCGGCAACCGTGCGTTCGCCCTGAACCTCGAGCAGGCGCTCGGGGTGCCGGAACCGGACACGGCCTCGAGCATCCGGGACGGGTTCGGCGCGCTCGAGCCGGACGCGGTCGCCGAGGCTCGCCGGACCGTGGCCGGCCGCATCGTGCTGAAGCGCGACATGGGCAAGCTCGCGTTCCTGGTCCTGCGCGACCGGTCGGGTGACATCCAGCTCGTCGTCAACCAGGAGACCGAGCCGGAGGGCCGCGCGATGCTGGCGGAGGTCGATCTCGGCGACATCGTGGGCGCGACCGGCCGGGTCGGGACCACGCGCAAGGGCGAGCTGTCGATCTTCGTCGAGCGGCTCGCGATGCTCACGAAGGCGCTCCGCCCCCTGCCCGAGAAAAGGCACGGTCTCAAGGATCCTGAGCTCCAGCAGCGACAACGCTACCTGCACCTCGCGACCGACCCCGACGCGAGGAAGCGGCTGGTCGACGCGCGCGCCGAGGCCCTGGGCGCGATCCGAACTTATCTGGACGAGCACGGGTACGTCGAGGTCGAGACGCCGGTCCTGCAGACGGTCGCGGGGGGCGCGATGGCCAGGCCGTTCGTCACGCACCACCGAGACCTCGACATGGATCTGTACCTGCGGATCTCGCTCGAGCTGCACCTGAAGCGCCTGCTCGTGGGCGGCCTGGAGCGCGTCTACGAGATCGGGCGGAACTTCCGCAACGAGGGCGTGGGGTGGAAGTACAACCCCGAGTTCACGATGCTCGAGCTCTATCGGGCGTACGCGGACTACGAGACGATGATGGACGTCACGCGCGATCTCGTGCAGGCGAGCGCGCTCGCGGTGGCCGGCTCGCTCGAGGTCTCGTTCCGGGGGCACGAGATCGATCTCGGCGGGGGGTGGCGCCGCGTGACGGTCCTTGGGAGCGTTTCGGAGGCCGTCGGGGAGGGGGTCACGCTCGAGCGCTCGGACCTCGGCGGGCTCGCGGAGCGCCACGACGTCTCCGTCGACCCGTCCTGGCCCGCGGGCAAGATCGCGCTCGAGCTGTTCGAGAAGCTCGTCGAGCCCGGGCTGATCCAGCCCACGTTCGTCTGCGACTTCCCGCGCGACGTGTCACCGCTCGCGCGGCCGCATCGCGACGACCCCCGGCTCACCGAACACGTAGACCCCGTGATCGGCGGGATGGAGCTCGGCACGGGGTACTCGGAGCTCACCGACCCCGACGAGCAGCGCGCGAAGTTCCTGCTGCAGCGCGAGGCGCGGGAGGCCGGCGAGCTGGAGACCCACCCGTTCGACGAGGACTTCCTCCACGCGCTCGAACACGGGATGCCGCCTGCGGGCGGGCTCGGGATCGGGATCGATCGGCTCCTGATGCTGCTCACCGACGCGGCGAGCATCCGGGAGGTCATCCTGTTCCCGCTGCACCGCCCGCCGGACCGAGCGACGCGAGACCCGGACGGCTAGACGGCTTCGAGGCTGGCCGTCTCGCACGGCAGCGCGACCCGGAAGACGGCACCGCCGCCCGGGGCGTCCTCCGCCCAGACGTGGCCCCCGCACGCGGCGGCCAACCCGCGGACGATCGGCAGGCCGAGCCCGAGGCCCGGCTTTCCGGTCGTGTCGGCGCGGTGGAACCGCTCGAACAGCCGCTCGCGTTCCTCGACGGGGAGGCCCGGACCGGCATCAGAGACGCTGAGGACCACGCAGTCCTCACCCGGCTCGAGCGTCACGTGGATCGGTGCGGCGCCGTACTTGTGGGCGTTGTCCAGCAGGTTGACCAGGATCCGTCGGATCGCGTCGGGGTCGCTCATCGTCGAGAGCCCCTCGTCGACCTCGACCTCCACCGGTCGATCCGTGACGTCGAAGTCGCGCGCGACCGCTCGAACGAGATCGGCGAGATCGACGCGGATCGGTTCGGCCGCCGCCTCGCCCTGCTCGAGCCGCGCGGCGATCAGCAGCTCCTCGACGAGCGATGCGAGGTTCTTCGCGTTGCGTTCGATGATCTCGAACAGCTCGGACGTCTCGATCAGCGAGTTCGGCTGCTTGCCGGTCTGCGCGGCCGCGAGCACCACCGTGAGCGGCGTTCGGAGCTCGTGGGTCACGAGCCCGAGGAACTCGGACTTCATCCGGTCGAGCTCGACGAGCTCGACGACGTGCGCGCGCTCGGCGTCGAAGAGCCTCGCGTTCGCGATCGCCACCGCGCCCTGCTCGGCGAACAGGCTCAGTGCGCGAAGGTCGTACGCGCTGAAGGTGCCGCCCGCCTTCGCGTTCACGTTGAGCACGCCCAGGAGCTGATCGCGATGCACGAGCGGGACCGACATCGCGCTCGAGACCTCCAGCGTCCGGGTGTCGAGCCCGGGGAACTCATTCGAGGTCGGTCGACCGTTGATCAGGAGCGGCTCCATGGTCTGCGCCACGCGGCCGGCGATCCCCTCGCCCATCGCCACCCGCTGGCCGAGCGCATCCGGGTTGTCGCGGACGCACCGAGCCACGAGCGAGTCGCCGTCCACGAGCATGATCGAACCGCTCGCCCCGGCCAGCAGCTCCTGCGCGCTGTGCAGGATCACGTCCAACACGGCGTCCAGCTCGAGGACCGCGTTCATCGCCTTGCCGGCCTGCAGCAGCAGCGAGAGTTCGTGGAGGCGGTTCGAGAGGGCGGCGGTGAGGACCCGTTCGTCCGTGAGGAGCCTCGACAGCTTCTGGAGGTGCCGTTCCTTGTCGATCGCGTACACGCAGAAGCCCACCGACATCAGGACGATCCCCCATCGCAAGGGGCCGGAGGAGATCGCCGAACCCTGCGACATCGGCCAGATCGACAGCACCACGACGCCGACGCTGATCGAGACCAGCATGATCGAGGTGAGGATCCACAGCTGGATCCGACGGTGTTCGACCGCCTCGAGCGAGGGCGTGCTGAAGTCTCGGAGACCGACGATGCGGGCCTCGGCTGCGATCGTGCTGGGAAGATCCTCGGTCGTTTCAGGGCGCGTTCGAGCTCGTCTCATCACCCACGTGTATCGGCAGGCCTCAGGCGCCCTTGAAAGGCGAGCCCTGAAGGCGAGAGGTGCGCGGAACGGTGGGCTGAGAGCGGTGCGTTGGGCCGGCCGGTCGGTCGAACCTTCGTGCCTAGGCAGCGCCCTCGGATGCCTCGTGGAGCACGATGACGATGTCTTCCAGGGCCGTGCCCTTCGCGAGGAACCCCGAGGCCCCCGCCTCCCTGGCCTCCTTCTCCACGCCGGGGTCGGCGTGCGCGGTCAGGATCACGACGGGCAGCCCGGGTCGATCCTCATGGATCCGGCGCATCGCCTCGATCCCGTCGAAGTCGGGCATGGACAGGTCCATCAGCACCAGATCGGGCTCGTCCTTGCGAGCGCGATCGGTCGCTTCCCGACCGCCGCCGGCCTCGCCGGCGACCTCGATCCCCTTCACCATCCTCAACGCAGACGAGAGGGCCCGGCGGAAGGCCGGGTGGTCATCAACCACCAACACCCGCAACGTCTTCTCCTCACCGAGGAAGGATCTTCAGGGAAGACCAGAGGTTTCCGTCGGCAGCATCCTGCCCGAGACCCTCGATGGGAACAACGCCCCAAATGGCTGAACTTGTATGGCCCATTTGGGCTATGGCACGCGCATGGGGCCTAGATCGCTCCCGACATCCCCTTCTGCGCTCATCCGATCGCGCGATCTGGCCGAAGGATGGTGGGGAGACCGATCGGGGGAACGAACGGGAGGCACGGGCGGTTGCACATGGGGTCGGGGGTATACTCCCCCGCGAGGGGCGCTTCGGCGGGCGCACGAGATCGTGCCACACCGGAGCGCTCGACCTGCCTCGGGGGTAGGACGGGGTCCGCTGATCCCCGAGGCCGTTCGATAGGTGGGGCTTCGGCCCCGGGGGATTGAGATGTTCGAGCGTTTCACGGACCGAGCCCGCCGCGTCGTGGTCCTCGCCCAAGAAGAAGCGAGGATGCTCAACCACAACTACATCGGGACCGAACACATCCTGCTCGGCCTGATCCACGAAGGAGAAGGGGTAGCTGCCAAGGCGCTCGAGTCGCTGAACATCTCCCTCGAGGCGGTCCGCCAGCAGGTCGAGGAGATCATCGGCCAGGGCCAGGCGGCGCCGACCGGTCACATCCCGTTCACGCCCCGCGCCAAGAAGGTCCTTGAGCTCTCGCTCCGGGAGGCCTTGCAGCTCGGTCATAACTACATCGGGACCGAGCACATCCTGCTCGGCTTGATCCGCGAGGGCGAGGGCGTCGCCGCGCAGGTGCTGCAGAAGCTCGGCGCCGACCTCAACCGCGTTCGCCAGACCGTGATCCAGCTCCTGTCCGGCTATACCGCCGGCAAGGGCGAGACCACGCCGGGCGGGCAGGGGGAGCAGGCCGGTCAGGGCTCGATGGTGCTCGACCAGTTCGGCCGGAACCTCACCCAGCTCGCGCGTGACACCAAGCTCGACCCGGTGATCGGCCGCGAGAAGGAGATCGAGCGGGTCATGCAGGTGCTCTCGCGCCGGACCAAGAACAACCCGGTGCTGATCGGCGAGCCCGGCGTCGGCAAGACCGCGATCGTCGAGGGCCTCGCGCAGGACATCGTCCGCGGCGAGGTCCCCGAGACCCTCAAGGGCAAGCAGATCTACACGCTCGACCTCGGCGCGCTCGTGGCCGGTTCGCGGTACCGCGGCGACTTCGAGGAGCGCCTGAAGAAGGTGCTGAAGGAGATCCGCACGCGCGGCGACATCGTGCTGTTCATCGACGAGCTGCACACGCTCGTGGGCGCGGGGGCCGCCGAGGGCGCGATCGACGCCGCGAGCATCCTCAAGCCGATGCTCGCGCGCGGCGAGCTCCAGACGATCGGCGCGACGACGCGCGACGAGTACCGCAAGCACCTGGAGAAGGACGCCGCGCTCGAGCGGCGCTTCCAGCCGATCAACGTCGAGGAGCCGACCGTCGCGCACACGATCGAGATCCTCAAGGGGCTCCGCGACCGGTACGAGGCGCATCACCGCGTGTCGTTCACCGACGACGCACTGGTCGCCGCCGCGAACCTGTCGGATCGTTACATCAGCGACCGGTTCCTGCCGGACAAGGCGATCGACCTGATCGACGAGGCGGGGTCGCGGATGCGGATCCGCCGGATGACCGCGCCCCCCGACGTGCGCGAGGTGGACGAGAAGATCGCCGAGGTCCGTCTCCGCAAGGAGAGCGCGATCGACGCGCAGGACTTCGAGAAGGCGGCCTCGCTGCGCGACGAGGAGCGCCAGCTGGTCGAGGAGCGGCAGCGGCGCGAGCGCGAGTGGAAGTCGGGCGAGATGGACGTGCTCTCCGAGGTGGACGAGGAGGAGATCGCGGAGGTGCTCGCCACCTGGACCGGCATCCCCGTCTTCAAGCTGACGGAGGAGGAGACCGAGAAGCTGCTTCGCATGGAGGACGAGCTCCACAAGCGGATCATCAGCCAGGAGGACTCGATCACGGCGGTGAGCAAGGCCATCCGCCGCACGCGCGCCGGCCTGAAGGATCCCAAACGGCCCTCGGGCTCGTTCATCTTCCTCGGCCCCTCGGGCGTCGGGAAGACCGAGCTCTCCAAGGCGCTCGCCGAGTTCCTGTTCGGCGACGAGGCCGCGCTGATCCAGCTCGACATGTCCGAGTACATGGAGAAGCACACGGTCAGCCGCCTGATCGGCTCGCCCCCGGGCTACGTGGGGTACGAGGAGGGTGGCCAGCTCACCGAGGCCGTCCGCCGCAAGCCGTTCAGCGTGATCCTGTTCGACGAGATCGAGAAGGCGCACCCCGACGTGTTCAACACGCTCCTGCAGATCCTGGAGGACGGGCGCCTGACGGACTCGCAGGGTCACCAGGTCGACTTCAAGAACACGATCATCATCATGACGTCGAACCTCGGGACGCGGGACATCCAGAAGGGACCCGGGATCGGGTTCGCGGCGCGTCCGGACGAGAAGATGACCTACGAGAAGATGAAGGACCGGGTCATGGACGAGCTGAAGAAGTCGTTCCGACCCGAGTTCCTGAACCGGATCGACGAGGTGATCGTCTTCCACTCGCTCACCCAGGAGGACGTCAAGCAGATCGTCGACCTGCTGATGAAGCGGGTCACCGAGCAGCTGAAGGCCAAGGACCTCGAGATCGAGCTGACCGACGCCGCGAAAACCGTCCTGGCCGAGAAGGGGTTCGACCCCTCGCTCGGCGCCCGACCGCTGCGGCGGACGATCCAGCGGCTGGTGGAAGACCCGTTGTCCGAGAAGCTGCTGTGGAAGGAGTTCCGCGCCGGCCAGACGATCATCGTCGACGCTCGCGACGGCGAGATCGTGTTCGAGGGCGCCGGGGTCCCGCCCGAGGTCCCGCCGGTCGAGCTCGCGGGTTCGTCGGAGGCCTGAGCGGGTACAGATACCGGTGGTGGGGCGCCACGGCGCCCGACCCCGAAAGACCGAAGGCCCGGCAACCATCCGGCTGCCGGGCCGTTCGGTGTCCGGGATCCTGCGTCAGCTCCGGCGTGCCACGTCCAGCAGCAACCCTCGCCGAGGCTGATCCGGATCGTCCGGCGTCGACGATGCCGTGGAACGGTTGTGGTGCCGACCTGCGCGTTCCTCCGAACGGCCCGGCAGGCGGCGGACGACCTAGCCCATCCAGGGGATTGACCGGCCGGCGCCCAGCTTGCTTGGTTGGAACCGCAACCTGCCCTCGGGGAGGTCGTCATGGATGACGAACCGACGCTCGCTCGGCGCAGGCGGAGCCGGCCGGTCGCTCAGGCTGCTGATGCTGTTGGCATCCCTCACGACGTCCGTCCGCGCGTTCGGACCTGCGATCCTCTCCTCGATCGTTCCTCGGGCGGCGGCGATGCATAACGCCGCCCTCGCTCTGTCGGTCGAACGCCCCGGCTGATCCTGCCCGGGCGAACACCTCGACCGATCCCACGTCCGACCCTAGGAACGTTCGGGTTGGCCGCATGAGAAAGGAGCGAACGATGCAATCGGAATCGCCATCGACATCGAGCGGCACGCTCGAGCTCCGCTGCGACCGCTGCGGCGAGCGAGCGAGTGTCCGAAGGGGCAGGAAGTACCTGTGCCCGGCGTGCGCGGCACCAAGCGCCGACTGGTCGCCCGACGAGGCGCTCATCCGGAGTCGCTGGTACGACTCGGCGAGCAGTTCTTGTGCGCAGCCTGCGCCTTGGACGTCCTGCGCGAGAGCGTGGAGGACTTCGAGGCGGTGACGGAGGACCGGTCGGTGGAGCCGATCGAGATCCTCACCTGGGGCGAAGGGGAGTCCGTGCTGGCGCACGGGCTGGAGGTGGGCCGGATGGTCCGGGACGGGACGATGCAGCTCGTCGAGGCGGCGGTCGCCCATCACCAGGCGCTCGCGAGATCGATGCGGCGAGCTCGAGACACCGTCGACTGCGTTCGGCGCATCGAGGCCGGCGCGGTCCTGTTCAACGTGTGGGCGTTCTCGTTCGACGCCCGGGTGGAGGATCTCGAACGACAGAACCGGGCTCTTCGCCTCGTGGTCCAGGAGCTTGAGCGGGAGGTGGCCGAGTTCCACTAGTCCCTACCCCGTCGTAGGGTTTGGCCGTGGGTCTCGGGAACGAGGAGTGCTGGGCCGTCGAGACGTCGCGTGACGGGGAGAAGTGGCGGTCTCTCGGGAAGGCCTGGAAGTCGCCGGGCGAGCCCGTCCTGATGCACGTGTCCGTTCGGTTCGTCCGGTACCGGCAGCTCGTGCCCGCCGAGACCTCCGAGTGGAGCGAGCCACTCGAATCCGAGGGCGATCTCCCGATGACGATGGTCCGGATGGAGGACCGAGCTCGGCAGGACCTGTGGCCGGGCGACGATCACCTCGGGCTCCCGATGCTCCTGCCCGGGGGCGAGACCGGGAGGCTCCAGGCGTTCGAACACGCGCCCGACGGCTCGAGCTGGCGCTACACGCTCGAGTTCCGGGGCGCGCGCGAGGGGTAGGCCCGCGGGTCCGGACGATGCCTGACCCGCGGGCCCATCATCCCGCTCCGGCGGTCTCCACGAGCGTGACGGGCCGCCGGCGGTGCCGGACACCCGCCGCCGCCCTCGATCCGTGCCGATCGGACCGTGTGAAGGCGCCGCTCTCGTTCCAACGAGCAG
>WNGF01009682.1_pt1 | contig 11043 bp, 7 predicted proteins | sample 5400641 | NCBI WGS metagenome assembly WNGF01 (sample SAMN13153371, study PRJNA577476) | soil metagenome | isolation source: 80 cm soil or saprolite under grassland replicate 2 | place: USA:California | collected 2016-06-15 | reverse complement strand
TTAATCCCTGTCATTGTCACAGTGATTGCGGAGAACAGGGAGCCAGCCGAGTCTGCCTTGCGCCCTTGCGCCGTTGCATTAACAATCAGAAAACTCGGTGAGCAGGAGAAGAAATCGCTCAGGCTTTCCAGCCAAATCCGCTCACACTGTCAAAGCACCATCACACATTTCCAGTGCACAGTGTCCGCATTTTTGACAATGGCATCGCCGGTGCTAATTACGATTATGAAAATTATGAAAAAAATGCGCTTTGCCTGCGAAACAATGAGAAATCCTTTCACTCTTCTGCTTCTGGCGTCGTTTCTCCTCTGCGAGCCTGCACAGGCCGCCACGGTCACGACCACGGCCGACAATGGGCCGGGTTCGCTGCGGGAGGCCATTGCCAACGCAGCCCCGGGCGAGACAATCAATTTTTCCATCGGCGGCGCCATAACGCTGACCGGCGGTGGACTGTTGATCGACAAGGACCTGGTCATCTCGGGGCCGGGGGCGAGCAACCTGGTGGTCCAGCGGAGCACGGACATCGGCACGCCGAACTTTCGCATTTTCAATGTCTTTTCGGGCATCGTCTCAATCTCCGGGCTGACCGTGAGCAATGGTCGCGACGACGTTGGCGGCGGCATCTATAGTCAAACCCCGTTGACGCTCAATGACTGCGTCGTCACGGACAACGTTGCTACCGAGAGCGGCGGCGGAATCTTCAATTCGAGCACGATGGTCATCAGCAATTGTGTCGTCCGCGGCAATCCCGCTGCTGGCGAGACCTGGGACGGATTCGGCGGCGGCATCTACAATGCAGGCACACTGACCGCGAGCAACAGCACGATCGACAACAACTCGGTCACCAGCAGCATGGGTGGCGGGTACGGTGGCGGCATCTACAATGATGGCACCCTGACCCTCACCGGTTCGGTCATCAGCGGCAACTCCGCCGCCGGCGGCCCGGACAATGGAGGCGGTTTCGGCGGCGGCCTCAACAACGGTTTCGGCACCGCGTATCTGGACAACAGCACCGTGAAGGGCAATGTCGCCCGGGGCGGCGCTGGCAGCGCCGGCGGCCTCGGTGAAGGCGGCGGTGTTGCCGACGGTTTCGGTACGGTGACACTGGACCGAAGCACGGTCAGCGGAAATTTCGCCGTGGGCGGTGACGGCGGCAGTGGCGGTCCAGGTGAAGGCGGGGGCATCGCCAACGATTATGGCACCGTGTATGTGGACAACAGCACCGTGAGTGGCAACGTCTCGAATGGTGGCGCCGGCACCAGCGGCTTCGGTTCGCGCTACGGCGGCGGTATCTTTAACGATTCCGGCAGCATTGAACTGACCTCCAGTACCATTGCTTTCAACGTTGTTTCCGGCGGCTTCCCGCAAGACGGCGGAGGAATGTTCAACCTCTGGGGCGCGGTGGAGCTCAAGAACACTATCGTCGCTGCGAACAACGCCACGGTTGACTTCTTCAATGGCGAGTTTGGTTACGTGATATCCGATGGCTTCAACCTGGCCGGCTCGACGAATGGAGTTATCACCCCGGGCCCCGGCGATCAGTTCAATATCACGGCTGCAGCGCTTAAGCTGGGGCCGCTGCAGGACAACGGCGGGCCGACTTTCACGCACGCCCTGCTCTGCGGCAGTCCAGCCCTAAACGCGGGCGACAACACAGACGCTCCGGCCACGGATCAGCGCGGCTTTGGGCGGATCGTTGGCGGCGTGATTGACATCGGGGCGTATGAGGGTAACAACACCGCGCCCAGCATCAGTTGTCCCAGCCCGATCACACTGAACTGCGCTCCACCCACCGGGCAGGCCGCCACCGTCTCGGTAAATGTCGGCGATGGCGATGGCGATCCGCTGGTCGTGGTGTGGACCGTGGACGGCACGGCCTATCAAACCAACGTGGTGGCTGCGGGTGGACCACCGACATTGGCCCAGGTTGACTTTACGGCGGTTTTCGGCGTGGGCTCCCACCAAATTAACGTATCGGTCTCCGACCCCGGCGAATGCGTGGCGACCTGTTCGACGACCGTGGAGGTGCGCGCTGGCGGTAGCGCGTCGCCTGTAGCTGGCGTCTGCAGCCTCGGTCAGGCAGGCGGTTACGCCGTGTTCATTATGGGCAACGTGGGCGGGACCAAGTCCACCATCAGCTCAGCTAACACTAAAGTCACCGGCCATGTGGCCGTGGGTCCGTCCGACTCCGGCTCCAGCAGCGACCTGCTCAAGGCAACGATCGACGGTACGCTATTTGTGGATCCCGCAGCGATTGTTGATATCCATCCCGACCTTATCGTTACCGGTGGCGTAGCCAGTCAGAATCTGACCGTCGCCAGGAATGATGCTCTGGCCGCCTCGGCCTGTTTCGCAGCATTGGCGCCGACAAGGACGCTCAGCAGCATTACGAGTTCGATGATCATCACCGGGAACGGCGGGCTCAACGTCATCAACGTCGGATCGATTGTCCTGGTGAAAAAAGTGCTGACGCTCAGCGGTGGGCCGAACGACGTCTTCATCATCAACGTCTCGGGTGACTGCAGTTTCGGTTCGGCTCAGGTCGTGCTGGCCGGCGGTCTGAAGGCAAGCCAGGTGCTGTGGAACTTCCCTGGCCCTGGCACTGCGGTCAATGTGTACAAGGACGTCACTTACGTCTCGGGAACCTTCCTGGTGCCGTTCCGCGACTACGTTCAGGATGTCGCGCATCTGAACGGCGCTGTTATCGGCGGAGGCAACGTGCGGATCCATTCCGGGGCCACCGTGACCTACCCCTCTGAGTGCACGCCTTGAGACGGTTACCCGGTTTTGTCGGTTGCCGGTGATTCGGCCAAAACGCCGCGCGAGATTCCTGGAAAGCCCCCTTTCGTTTTTCGGATGCACTGGGACTCTGAACCGCGGCCGGGCTGTAGTGGGGCAGCCGTCCCGGCTGTCTGCGCGGGCGTCTCGCCCGCGATGGCTTCTAGGGCGAGACGCCCAAGCGGCAGGCGGGACGCCTGCCCCACTACCTGCCGGTTCATGGAGAGCCTCCCTTTCGTTTCTGCGCATGCATTGGGACCAGGAACCAGCGAGCAGCCCCCTCACCCCATCCCTCTCCCCCTCGGAGGGGGAGAGGGTGCCCGAAGGGCAGGAGAGGGGGCGGTTCATGGGTAGACCCGTGTTACGGATGAACACCAATCGGCGTGAAACCTTAAAGGTCGCGCCCGCCAATTGGAAATTCGCGCCCATTCGTGTGTATTGGTGTCCCTTCGTGGTTAAAAATTCCATTGCGCCTTGGCGGCTTTGCGTGAATTTTTCTGCATGGCTGTCGCCGAGCCGATTCGCAGCAAGCTGAGCCAGTTGCCGCACAAGCCCGGGGTTTACCTGATGAAGGACCGGTTTGGGACGGTGATTTATGTCGGCAAGGCGCGCGATCTGCGCAAGCGGGTCAGCCAATATTTCCATCCGTCCCGGCGGATGGGCTGGGACTTGAAGTTCAACGCGCTGGTCGAGGCGATCCACGATTTCGACGTGCACGTGGTCAAGAGCGAGCCGGAAGCGGTACTGCTCGAAGGCAAGCTGATCAAGGAGTTTCATCCGCGTTACAACGTCAGCTTTCGCGACGACAAACGGTTCCTGCTGCTCAAGATCAACCTCAACGACCCGATCCCGCGCTTCACGCTGACACGGCTCAAGACGGACGATGGCGCGCGTTACTTTGGTCCGTTCGCCGGCTCCGGCGCGCTGCGGCGCACGCTCACTCTGGTCCGGCATAAATTCAATTTGCGCGGTTGCCGTCCGTTGGCGCCGAACGAGACCGATTACAAGCACTGCCTCTACGCCCATCTGAAGGTCTGCACCGCGCCGTGCATCGGCAACGTGACGCGCGAACAATACCGCCTGCAGGTGCTCGCCGCGTGCGATTTTCTCGACGGCCAGTCGCGGGAGATGAAGGAACAACTCGAAGCCGAAATGAAAAAGGCCGCGGCAGCGCAGGACTTCGAGAAGGCGGCGCAGTTGCGCGACCTGCTGTTCGATTTGCGACGCACCACGCTGAAGACGGAAAAGTTCGAGCGATTGCCTTACAAACTGCCGGTGGCAATCGATCCCGACCGCGATCTGGCGGAACTGGGCGCGGTCCTGCGTTTGCCGGCGCCGCCGCAGCGCATCGAAGGGTTCGACATTTCAAACATCAGCGACACATTCGCGGTGGCGTCCATGGTCAGTTTCAAAAACGGACGGCCGGACCGGTCCAATTATCGCCGGTTCAAAATGAAAACGGTGGTCGGACAGGACGATTTCGCCTGCATGGCGGAGACCGTGCGGCGGCGGTACTCACGGTTGCTGCGGGAGGCGCGAGGCGAAGAGGAGGGCAGAAGCGGCGAACGCCCATCCGCCATCCTCCAATCTCCACCTTCATTTCCGGATTTGATTCTGATCGACGGCGGCAAGGGACAGTTGAACGCGGCTCGCGCGGAACTGGCCAAACTGGGCTTGAGCCACGTTCCCGTCATCGGGCTGGCGAAGGAGTTCGAGGAGATTTACCGGCCCGGCGAAAGCGAGCCGCTGCGATTGGGCCACGATACGGGCGCGCTCAAACTGCTTCAGCGTGTCCGGGACGAGTCGCACCGCTTTGCGAACACTTACAACGCGCAACTGCGCCTGAAAAAAATCTCAGAGAGCCTTCTCGACGAATTTCCCGGCATTGGCGAGCGGCGCAAGGCGGCGTTGCTCAAGAAATTCGGTTCGGTGCACCGACTGCGGTTGGCTTCGGCGGAGGAGATCGCCCGCGTACCCGGCTTCGGCGGAAAAGCCGCCGCAGAATTGAAATCCTTTCTCGAAGCGCGCAGTGTTTTGCCGGAGCCTGCGTCGCCGCCGACGGAAGAGAAATAAATCCTGTTGACCCCGGCGCGAACCGATCGAAAGGGCCAAGGGGACGGTCACTTTTCGATCGCGCGGCAAAACCGGGCAGGACCGGATGCTGCGTCACCCTGGAAACTGAGCAGGACACGCCTGTGTTCCGGTCTGGAGCGTCGGACCGCACGGGCGGGACGCCCGTGCCACTACCGGATGGCCCACGCTATTTTGCCGGCTGCGCCGCCTTTCCGGTCAGCCATTCGAAGCTGAGCTTGACGTCGTCGCCGGTTGAAAACACTCCCAGCTTCGTAGGGGGTTGGATGCCAAAACTGGTCATCTTCACCGAGGTGGAACCGGTGAACTTCAGCTTGTCTGCGCCGACCCGAACCATGGTCACCGGCATCTGAACTTTGTTCGTCACGCCGGCCACGACCAACTCGCCTTTCGTGTCGAAGAGAAACGGAGCCTCCGGTGATTTGGGCGCTTCTTTAAGCGTCATCTCGGTGAGGCGATAATCGATCCGCCGGTGGTCCTTTTCTTTCAGCGAGTCATACATGATGGCGTCCATCGAAGTTTTGTCGCTCTTGAGCTGGCGCACGGGAATCAGCACCGCGACGTTCGCGTTCACTTTGCCCGCCTGAGGTTTTTCAAGGTTGAAAGCCGGGTCGAACTCGATATAGCCGCCGACCAACTTGCTTTCCACCGACCAGTCATGAAGGGTTGATGTGCCCTCCACTTTCACCTGGCTGCCCGTTGGCTCGGCGGTGTAGCGGACCCGGTTTTCGGCGGCGCGCAGGGAAACGGTGAGCAGCGCCAGCAGTCCGAGGAGCAGAACACAGCTTTTTTTCATGGGGCTTTCTCCGGTTTAAGATTTGCCATGGGCAAGGGTGATCGTTCGACTCGATCCGATCAGGTTAATTCAAATGCATCCTTGGGCAACGCCACCTTGTTTCCGGTGATGATGGATTCGTGGGCTTTAATCGCCATGACGGTGGCGTCGAAACCTTCCTGATAATTTGCGGCCGGCTGAAGTTTGATTTCCGAAAGATATTGTCCCAGCGCGGCCTTGTCGGCCGTGGCAAAATTGGCGGTGAAGTCCTCCACGGCGGTGCTGATGGTGTTGACATTGGTGAGGAACGATTCCAGCGCGAAGTAGAGCGGCTTGCTGGTATAGGAAACTTCTTCCGTCGCTTTTTCGCCCAGGTTCGTGAGCTTGGTGGCATTCGCGATCAGGGCGATGCCGGTTTCCTTGTAGAACTGGTCTTTGCGCGCGTAAACCTCCCAGCCGAGCAGCGGGGAGTCCACTTCCTTGAACATCCAGGCCTTGTTGCCGCGCATCATGATGGCGGCGTCGGTGCCGTAAAGCATTTCGTAGTCCGCATCGAAGGAGTTGGCCAGCGTGCCCTCGAAGGTCAATTGTGCGCCGCCGGGATATTCAAAGACGGCTTCGACGGTGTCGGGCATGTCGCGACCGTCCTTCCATTGCATGAGCGAAGCGAAGCCGGTGACGGAGGCCGGGCGGGCGTTCAAAAACCAGGACAGGGCGTCAATCTGGTGGATGCCGATTTCACCGGCCAGTCCGAGCGAGGTTTCCTTGCTCAGGCGCCAGTTCAGTTCGCGCTCGCGGTCGGGATTGGGCGAGGCCATGCGCCAGCTTTGCTTCTTGTGCCATTGCGCGTGGGCCTTGACGGCTTTGCCCGCGGCGCCGGCGCGGATGAAATCCAGCAGGAAGCGGCGTTGCGAATCCGAACGCATCTGGAGGCCGGCCTGAAAAACCTGCTTGTTCGCGGCCCTGGCCGCAAGAGCGATCGTTTTGGCGTCGGCAATGGTGTGGGCGAGCGGCGCTTCGCAATAAACGTGCTTGCCCGCCTGCAACGCGGCGAGGGCGATTTCGCGGTGCTGGTGCGTGGGTGTGGCGATGATGACGGCCCGGACTTCCTTGTCGTCCAGAATTTTCCGGTAATCATCCACGCCTTTTGCGGCGGGGGCGGAGTTGGCCGCGCGTTTCACCGAGGCGGGATAGGTGTCGCAGAGGGTGACCAGTTGAGCGGTTTTCAGCCGCGACAACGTGGCGATGATTTCACGGCCCCAATTGCCCAGACCAATCACCGCGCACTTGACCTGAAACGGGACCAGCGTTTCCACATCGGCGGCCTCGACCGGCGCGCGCGTGATCAACTCCACGCCGCCCAGCATGGTCATCAGGGTCGCAAACGAACTGCCTCTAAGAAAGTCGCGGCGGTTCAGTTCGGCGGTTTCGTTCATATTCGTGGTTGGATGTTGGCTGTCGGGATTGGCTTACCTGGTTTGCGGAGTGGCATCGCCCTTTTCGAGGCCGAGCGCCCATTGGATGCCGCCCAGGATGTGTTTCTGGTAGGTCTCGCCGACGGCGCGGGAGTTCTCACGTTTGCCATCTTTGTCCGCCCACTCCGGGTCCCAGACGTCCTCGCGATGGCCCAGCGACGTGTAGAACACGCGGCCTTTGCCGTACATTTTGCACCAGGCAATGGGATAATCGCCGGGTGTCTTCTCGTTGGGATGTTTGTCGAGGGCGAGCAGGCCGTGGACCTGGCTGCGCTCGAAACCGTTCAGCAGATAGATTTCGTCCTTCAAATTAAAGGTCGGGCTCAAGTCGCGGCAGGCAGGGTGTTTTGGGTCTTGATTGATACACTCGACTTCGACCTGCGCGCCGTGGTGCTTGAATTCACCCCCAATCATTTCAACGTAGGGGTCGAGCGGTTGGTGCCCGCGAAACGTGTCGGTGGCCGAGTGCATGCCGATGAACGCCTTGCCGGACTTGATCCAGTCGAGGAACGCCTGTTTGTCCGGCAGCGGCAGGTCGCCGGTGGTATTGGCAAAGATGACGCCGTCATATTGCTTCAGGGATGCGGGCGTCATCTTTTCGGCCATCTCCTGGTCGTTGCGGACGTAGTCCACGGTAAACACGCCGCTTTTCTCTCCGAGTTGGCCCAGGATCTTTTCCGCGGTGGGAATGGAACTGTGGCGAAAACCTTTGGTCACGGTAACGACCAGCAGTTTTTTGGGCGTCGCCGCCCGGCTAGAAACCGTGAACGCGCAGAGCAGGCCCAACAGAAAGGCGATTGCACGCCGACGGGATTGGGTTTTCATAGATTTAACGATTGTCCGGACTTTATCTTCTCTTCAATGACTTTATTCAACGGGACGCCATTCATTTAGCCGGAATTCAGGGGGGGTCAAGGCATCTTTGCGCGTCGATCCGAGCGCGGGGCCAACTCCGGATCAACGGAGCAGCCGGTAGATCAGCGCGATCTGCGCGGCGCACAAGGCCGCCAGAGCGGCCCAGGTGAGAAATTCGCGCGGCCGCAGACTTAGTTGGCGGGTTTCACCCAGCCAGAATCGGATTTTTACCGTGCCGATCCCGATCAGGTCTCCATTGCGCAAGAGGGCGTGCCGAACCGGTTGATCGTTGACCGTCGCCCGCGCATCGGGATGCACCTGCAACACAAAGCCTTCAGGCATCCGCAAATCCAGTTCCAGGTGCCGGTCCCAGACCCCGTGCTCTTCCAGGCGAAGGTTTGCCGAGCCGTCGCGCCCGACGATAAAAGGAAAACGGCGGGCCACCGCGACAGCGCCCGCCTGTTTGCCGGAAAGCACTTTGAGTTGGACCATCAGATCAGCCGGATGGGAACGACCACCTGGTCCCCGGGATAAACAGGCAGGTCAAGCTTGGGATTTTTCAGCGCCTTGTCGCAATTGACCGTTTCGGTCTTTCCATTGGTGCGGATGACCTTGACCTTCTTTCGATTGGCGAAGGGAGTGAAGTCGCCTGCGGTTTGGATCGCTTTCAGCACGGTCACTTCTCCGCTGTAAACGTATCGGCCCTGGTTCTTCACTTCACCTCCGACGTAGAACCACCGTTCTTCAATCGTCACGGTGACGGTCAGCGCCCGGGTGAAATAATCCGTCACATAGAGTTTGTACAGTTCCTCCTGCAATTTGCCGATGGTTTTACCTGCGGCCATGACCGGGCGTCCCAAAAACGGAGGACTGATGTAACCATCTTCCCGCACCTTTTCCTTGTGGTCGGGTGGCGGATTGGAAATTCCGGAAAAAGTGATGGTCAATTTGTCGCCGGGCTGGATCCAATCAGGCGTTTGGTGGTTGGTCGAAGAACTATTGGTGTTTTGCGCTCCGACCGGCGGTACGGAAACCGGCGTGTCGCCGCCTGCCGGCGCGGTGCCGGTCGGTTCCGGCTCGCGGAAGGCATGTTGCGGGGTCCCGCAACCGCTGACCAGGGCGATTGCCAATGAGGCGAGTGTTAAAAGAAGACACTGCGTGCTGATTTTAATCGACGAATTCATGTCCGGAAAATGCTTGGCAGACCGCCAGGCGCAACCATCAGTATTTTTGCTTGAGATCAAGCTCGGCGCGGTCACCCGCGGGCTTTTTCTTTTCGCCGTTGCTCCTGGCCGGGGGCTCCTCCTTATCCCGTTTGGCGTAATAATCGTAGTAGTATCCGCTGTAATAGTAGTAGTACGAATCCTGTGAAATATTGATGTTATTCAGCACGACGCCCAGCAGGGTGCCCCCCACCTTTTCCACCATCTGCTTTGCCCTCAGCGTCATGGCCTGTGGATATTTGCGGTACTGAATCACCAGCACGGCCAGGTCCACTTCGCTCGCCAGAATCGAAGCGTCGCTCACACCCATGATCGGCGGCGAGTCAAAAAAGACGAAATCATAACGTCGCTTGGCCTCTTTGACGAAATCCTTCATCTGGCTGGAATTCAAAATGCCCAGCGAACTGCTCGGCAGTTTTCCGCTCGGGAGGAAATCCAGCGTCGGAATGCTGGTGGTTTGGATCGTTTCTTCGAGCGTGTTTTGACGAAGCAGATAACTGGTTAACCCGACCGAATTGGAAACATTCAACAGCTTGTGCAGGCTGGGCCGGCGCAGGTCGGAGTCCACCAACAGGACCCGCTCGCCGTTTTGGGCAAAGACGACCGCCAGGTTGAAAATCGTTGTCGATTTGCCTTCACCGGCGCCGCCGCTGACCACCGTAAGACTGTTGGCATCCCCCCGCTTGCGCGAAAACAAAACGTTGGTGCGGAGCACGCGGTAAGCCTCGGCATGCGGACTTTCAGGCCCTTCCTGGATAAGGGAACCCACGTTTTGCGGAATCACACCCAGCACCGGCGATTGCAACGCACGCTCGACATCGTCGATCGTCTTGACGCTCGTGTCGAGATACTCGATAAAGAAGGCCAAACCAACACCGACGATCAGTCCCACGATGATTCCCAGAGCAATGTTCAGGGGGAAGTTGGGACTGACCGGCCGCCGACCTGGTTCGGCCGGGTCCGTGATTTCGACGATGGAATTCTTTGGCAGGGTCATGTCAACCGTTTCCTGCCAGATCTTTATCTGCATGGCATCGCGGGCCTTTTGCAGATTGTCCAGCGCGCGTTTGGCCAGAAAGTAGGGGCGCGATTTGGCCGTTTTTTCGTAGTCCAACCGTTTTGCCTCATTCACCGATGCGCTCAGGCTTTCCACCTGCGCTCTATTTGAGGCCACCTTGACCTCAAGACCGGACAGGATGCCTTCAATCCGTTCATTGACCTTGGTGTCGAGGTCCGCTTGCATTGCCGCCACGGATCTGTATTCCGGGTGGCTGGGGCCGTAGGTTTCCTTTAATTTGGCCAGTGTCGATTCGGTCGTCCACAGGTCTTCCAGCAATTTGCCCAGTTGCGGATCGTAATTTGCCGTCAATATGGCCTTTCTCAGTTCGTTGTCGCCCTTGTTCTTCAATCCCTTCAACTGGGCCAGCAACTCGGCATCCCTCTTGTAGATCGTCTCCATTTCAATGCGATTGGCTTCAAAGCGCCGAACCGTCTCCGGCTCGAGGGTGCCGGACAAACTGCCTTCGGGAAAGTTATCGGAAATGTTGTTTGTTTCGCGCAATCCATCCACAAGTTCCTGTTGGGCGGTAATCTTATCGTCCTGCTCCTTAAGCTCCTTTTGGAGCACTTCGATGGCGTCTTTGGACATTTCCTCTTTCAACTTCAATCGGGAGCGCTTATAGACCTGCGCAATTTTGTTGGCGATATCTGCCGCCTCCTTGGCCGGGTCGTCGGGTGCCTTCGCTTTGCTGTAAACGCGGATTTCAATCAAGCTGGTATTGCGGGTCTGCCGCACGTCAATTCTCCCATACAAAAGGTCGAATGTTTCCGAGGTCTTTAACGGGAT
>WNGF01045587.1_pt1 | contig 11044 bp, 9 predicted proteins | sample 5400641 | NCBI WGS metagenome assembly WNGF01 (sample SAMN13153371, study PRJNA577476) | soil metagenome | isolation source: 80 cm soil or saprolite under grassland replicate 2 | place: USA:California | collected 2016-06-15 | reverse complement strand
ATGCCGCTGCTGTCCTACACCGCCACCCGCGGCTGGGCACCCGACGTCATGCAGCGAGCGGTGGCCCGGCTCGAGAGCCGCGGCTGGGTCCGCGACGGCGCTCTCACCGGCGAGGGGCTGACGGAGCGGCTGAGCATCGAGCAGCGCACCGACGCTCAGGAACAGCCGATCGTCGCCGTGCTGGGCGGCCGGCTCGATGAGGTCTGCAGCCGCCTGAACCACTGGGGGCAGCTGTGCATCGAGGCCGGCGCGTTCCCTCCCGACATCCTCAAGCGCGCCGCCGGCTGAGGATCGGTCAGCCGGCCACCGGGTCGATCGGGGTGAGGGTTCCGAGTCGCTGCTCGATCGCCTCAGCGACGGCCAGGCAGCGAAGCTCGGTGTACTTACCGCCCATGACCTGGACGCCGACCGGCAGGCCCTCGGCCATCCCGGCGGGTACCACCGCGGCCGGGGTGCCCAGCAGGTTGGCCGGAAGGACCGGGCGCATCAGCTCGAGGGTCGCGATCGCGTTGTCGAGGCTGCTGATGTCGAAGTCGAGCGGGAAGGCGGGCTGGGTCCAGACCGGGCTGAGCAGCACGGGGTACTCCTGGTACCACAGGCTCCAGCGGCGGGCCAGCCCGTGCCGGGCAGTATGTGCCATCGCCCAGCCGGCCACGTCCGATTCGGGCAGGTAGTCGAGCGCGTAGCCGAGGAACTGCAGCCCTGCCGGGCCCATGACCTGGTCCAGTATCGGTTTCATGACCCTCAGGTCAGCGGTGAGGATCGTGCTCCATAGCTCGATCGCCTGCTCATAGTCGGGCGGGACGGCCTCGGTGACCTTGAAGCCATCGTCGGCGAGCGCGTCGGCGGCGCGGCGCACGGCCGCGGCCACCTCGGGGTGGGTGCTGCCGCCCGGTGGCTCGGGCAGCACGGCGACGGCCGGCCGCTCGCCGGGGGCCAGATCGGTGAAGACCGCGGGGACGCTGAGCGGGTCGCGCGGGTGCTGACCCGCGACCACGCTGAAGCCGGCCCGGACGTCGGCGATCCGGCGGGCCAGGACCCCTTCGACGGCCATGAGCTGGAAGGAGATATTCCAGTCCTCCGGCGGGATCACGGTCGCCGACGGCACCGCGCCGGTGGAGGGCTTGATCGACGCGACGCCGCAGCAGTGCGCGGGATTGCGCAGGGATCCTCCGAGGTCATTACCCAGGCCGAACGGACTCATCCCGGTCGCCAGCGCCGCGGCTTCACCGCCGCTCGACCCGCCCGCGGAACGCTGCGGGTTCCACGGGTTGCGGGTCAGGCCGTGCAACCACGAGTCGGTGTGGACGCGCAGGCCGAAGTCCGGCAGGTTGGTCCGGCCGATGGGAATCGCGCCGGCCGCGCGCAGCCGTCCTACCTGCGGGGCGTCGACCGGGGCGATCGCCTCAGCCAGAGCCGGCACCGCCTGGGTGGTGGGGGTGCCCGCTAGGTCGATGTTCTCCTTGACCGTGAACGGGACGCCATGCAGCGGGCCGAGCCGAGCGCCGTCCGCCACCGCCAGGTCGGCCGCGTCGGCGGCCGCGAGGGCCTGGTCCGGCAGGAGACGGACGATGGCGTTGAGGTGGGGGTTGACCGCCTCGATGCGGTCCAGGTGCGCCTGGATGACCTCGCGGCTGCTCACCTCGCGGTCGCGGATCATGGCCGCGAGTTCGACAGCGCCCTTACGCCACAGTTCGCTCATGCTTGCCCCTCCCGGTTGAAATCGAGGCAACCGTAAGCCATCGAACCGATCCAGGTAAAGAGGGCGCGACCTCTATTTTGACCGCCACACGAACGCGAAGAACCCCTCGACGGCCACGGTGACCCCGCGGTCGCGGCCGGCCGGGAAGAAGCTGGTGAGGTGGTCCGTCACCGTCGCGCTCCGGCTACTGACGCCACGGCATGTGCTGGAGTGTCCAGGTATTGCCATCGGGGTCGGCGAACGAGGCGTACAAGACGCCGCCGAGATCCTCGACCGGGGCCACCTCCACACCCCGGCCGACCAGCGTGGCGCGGGCGGCCTCGATGTCGCTGACGACCAGGTGCAGAGCGCGCAGGCTGCCCGGTGGCATGTCGAACCAGCTAATTCCGGAGACCAGCGAGATCGAGCACGCGGAACCCGGGGGAGTCAGCTGGACGACCCGGACGCCGTCGGCGGGCCGCACGTCGACGTCCACTCCAAACCCGGCCCGTTCGGAGTAAAAGGCCTTGGCCCGGTCGATGTCGCTGACGGGCACCAGTACGAGCTCGAGCAGGAAATCGCCGGGACGCACCGGGAGCACCGGGTCAGCCGGGCGATCGGGTTCGGTCATGGCATCACGATAACGACCCGGGGCAGCCGGGCGCGGGGGTGGTCCTGAACCGCGCGGCCCCGTCGTCCGTCTGTTGACATAGAGGGCCTTTACGAACCGGGGATGGGCGGGGATGCGGGTCAGGGGTAAGCCGGCGATCGAGACCGGGCCACCGCTGCTGGAACGCGAGGCGTCGCTGGCGCTGCTGAACGAGTACGCGGCGCAGGCGGCCGGCGGCGATGGGCGGCTGGTCCTGCTCAGCGGCGAGGCGGGAGTGGGGAAGTCGGCGCTGGTCGAGCGGCTGTGCCGGGATCTGCCTGCTGCTCGCTGGTCGTGGAGCATGTGCGACGGCCTGTTCACGCCGCGCCCGCTCGGGCAACTGTTCGACCTGGCGGATCAGCTCGGCGGCGCGCTGCTGGAGCGCGGCCGGGCCGGGGCCGGCCGCGAGGAACTGTTCCGCACGCTGCTCGGCATCCTCGGCGCGCCGGGGGTGCTGGACGTGGTCGTCGTCGAGGACATCCACTGGGCCGACGAGGCCACCCTCGACCTGCTCCGCTACCTGAGCCGGCGGCTGCGCGGCGCCGCGGTGCTGCTCATCGCCACCTACCGGGACGACGGCCTGGCCGCCGCCGACCGGCTCCGGGTGACGCTCGGCGATCTCGGCTCGCAGCGGGGTACCCGGCGCGTCGGGCTGGTGCCGTTGTCCCCGGGCGCGGTGCGGACGCTGGCCGGCGGGAGCGGCCTGCCCGCGCCCGAGCTGTACCGGCTGACCGGCGGGAACCCGTTCTACGTGACCGAAGTGCTGCGGGCCGGCATGGAACAGGTACCCCCGTCGGCACGCGACGCGGTGCTGGCGCGGGCGGCGCGGCTCGGCGCCGGGGCGCGCGAGGTGCTGGATGTCGCGGCGCTGACCGGGGCCCGGGTCGAGGCGCGGCTGCTGGAGTCGGTGACCGGCTGCCCGCCATCGGTCCTCGACGAGCTGCTGGAGAGCGGCCTGCTGGTCGCCGACGCCGCGTGGGTCCGGTTCCGCCACGAGATCGCCAGGCTGGCGGTGGCGCACGCCGTCGCCGCCCACCGGAGCCAGGTAATTCACGGGCAGGTGCTGGCCGCGCTGCGCTCGTTCGGCTGCGATGACGACGCTCGCCTGGCCTTCCACGCCGAGGCGGCGGGCGACGGCGCGGCGGTACTGCGGTACGCGGCCGCCGCGGCGCGCCGGGCCGCCCGGCTGAAATCGCACCGGGAGGCCGCCGCGCAGTACGAGCGCGCGCTGCGGTCCGCCGCGAGCGCGGATCCGGTCACGCTCGCCGGGCTGTACGAGGGGCTCGCCGACGAGATAGCGCTGCTCGACCGGTGGGAGGACGCCGAGACCGCGGGGGAGCGCGCGCTGACGCTGTGGCGCGAGGCAGGCGACCGGCTGCGGGAGGGAGACGCGCTGCGGCGGCTGTCCCGCATCAGTATCGACCTGGCCCTGCGGGCCCAGGCACTGGCCACCCGGTTCGGCGCCACGGACGCGCACAGCGACGCGCTCATCACCCAGGCCGCCAGCCGTTCGGCCCAGGGCCTGGACTGGGCCGGCCAGATGCGCGGCGCGCTCGACATCGCGCTGGCCGGAGGCCACCATCGCGAGGCGGGGCGCGCCTACACCAACCTGTCCGGAATCCACGCGGGCAAGCGGGAGTTCGCCGAGGCCGGGCGGTACCTGGAGCCGGGCATCGCGTTCTGCGACGAGCACGACATCACCACGTTCGCGATCTGCCTGCGCGGCGAGCACGCGAACGTGCTGGAACGCACCAGTCGCTGGGATGAGGCCGTCGCGCTGAGCAAAGAGATCCTGATCAAGGTCGGCCCGTCCCCGGCGAACCGGCTCTGCTCGCTGATCCGGCTCGGCGTGATCGGGGCCCGGCGGGGCGAGCCCGGGGTCTGGGAGTACCTTGACGAGGCAGCCACGATTGCGGACGAGGCCGGCGAGCCGCAGAACCAGGTACCGGCCCGGCTGGCCCGGGCCGAGGCCCACTGGCTCGCAGGCGACCTGGACGCGGCCCGGCGCGAGGCCGAACTGGCCCACGACGTGTGCACGACCCCCAGCGCCTGGCTTCGCGGCGCGGTCGCGGTCTGGCTGCGCCGCCTGGGTTCCCCGCGCCCGGTGGGAGGAGAGGTTGCCGAGCCGTACCGGCTGCTGCTCGACGGTGACCCGCCAGCTGCCGCGCGCGCCTGGACTCAGCTGGGCTCACCGTACGAGGCGGCGATGGCCCTGGCCGACATGCCGGATGAGGAGGCCTTGCGCGAGGCCCTCAGCATCGTCATCGGCCTGGGCGCCCGAGCCGCCGCCCAGGTCATCAGGCAGCGCCTGCGGATGCTCGGCGCCCGGTCGATCCCGGCCGGCCCGCACGCGGCCACCCGGAAGCGGCCGTTCGGGCTGACCCGGCGCGAGCACGAGGTTCTCGACCTGATCTGCGCCGAGCAGACCAACGCGGAGATCGCCGCGAAGCTGTTTCTGTCCGTCAAGACCGTGGACCACCACGTTTCGGCGATCCTCGCCAAGCTGGGCGTGCCGACCCGGGCCGCGGCCAGGCGCGTCGCCCAGTCCGCCTGACGGCGCGGAAGAATTCGTCCGGCCCGGCGTTCCATGCGGTAAATCTGGCCGCATCTATATGTGCTAAATCCGCGGTGGCGCTGATATATAGCGGAATTTGATGAAGTATTCGGGTCTGTACAGGGTCGTGACCGTACCGTCTCATTCTAGACGACCTCCGCCTCTTGACCGGGAATGCGGCGCGGAGGTCGAATAGGGAAACAGGACCATATCATCATCACTCGACTAATTCCTTGACTTGCGCCTGGAGCGGGGCAAGGACGTGCACCTGGGGGGGTGGGCGAGTTGGATGAGCTGCAGTCTGGAGATCCGGGACGGATAGGACCGTACTGGCTCGAACGGCGACTGGGCTCGGGCGGCATGGGCCGCGTCTATCTGGGCCGGTCTCCGGGAGGCCGCCAGGTAGCGATCAAGGTAATCCGGCCGGAACTGGCTGAGGACGCCGATTTCCGGGCCCGATTCGCGCGGGAAGTGTCTGCCGCCCGGAAGGTCAGCGGCATATTCACGGCTTCGGTCGTGGATGCCGACCTGACTGGGCCGGTGCCCTGGCTGGCGACGTCCTACATCGCCGGGCCGTCGCTCGCCGACGCGGTGGCCACCCGCGGGCCGATGCCGGAGTCCATGGTGCTGAGGCTGGCCGCGGGGCTCGCCGAGGGCCTGAGCGCGATACACGCCGCGGGCGTGGTGCACCGTGACCTGAAGCCGTCGAATGTGCTGCTGGCCGACGACGGGCCACGGCTGATCGATTTCGGGATTTCCCGGTCCATGGAGACCAGCGCGCTGACTCAGACCGGCACCGTGGTCGGCTCGCCCGGGTTCATGTCACCGGAACAGACCCAGGGCCGCGAGGTCGGACCGCCCAGCGACATCTTCAGCCTCGGCGCCGTCCTCACCTTCGCTGCCACCGGCGAGGGACCGTTCGGGCAGGGGTCCACGGTCGCGCTGCTGTACCGGGTGGTCACCAGCCAGCCCAACACCGCCGGGCTGCCGGGCGGAGTCCGGCCCCTGGCCGAGCACTGCCTGGCCAAGGATCCGCGCCAGCGACCGACAGCGGCTCAGCTCCTGGCCGGGCTGAGCCAGCTCCCGCCGGAAGGGGTGCAGCCGGAAAGGGTGCAGCCGGCCTCCCGGCCGGAGCTGTACTCCGCCTATGACGAGCCGCCGACCCACACGCAGCGCGCCTGGGACCGGCCGGCGGCGGAGCCGGAGTCACGCTTCGACCGGCCGGCGGCATCACCCGTACCGCCCTGGGACAGCCGGGCGGCGGCACCGGCGCGTCGCCGGCCGCCCCGCCGGGGCTGGCTGATCGCCGTGGCCGCGGCCGCCGTGCTGGCCTCCGTCGGGGCCGGGGCCTTCGTGGCCGGGAACCTGGCCCGGAGCGCCTCCGTGCGGCCGACCATCCAAGCCGCGATCAACGGTGTGCAGGGGTGCTCGGAAAGCCCGGCGAGCGGAGAAGCCACCCTCCAGCGTGCCATCGACACCCGCCAGGACATCCTGAACGCCCTGCCCACGCTCTCGGTGTCCGGGCTGCCCAGCGGAACCCAGCTGGTCAGTACCCTTACCACCACGATGCAGGACTCGATCGCCGCCGATAAGGACTACCAGAGCTGGATGAAAGATTTCGCCAGCTCGGGGAGCCCATGCGGATCAGACCCAGGCCAGGACTCGAATTACGCCGCCGCCGTGAACGTCTCCGGCGCGGCGACCACGGCTAAGAATGCCTTCGTGGCCATCTGGGACCCCATGGCGCCTCGCTACGGGCAGCCGGTCTACTCGAGTACGGGATTCTGATGCGCCGGATCGCGTGGGCGCTGCCCGCCGCGGCCGCGCTGGTCTGCGGCTGCAGCGCCGGGGCGTCGGCACCGCAGGCCACGGCCCAGCCGCCGTCCTCGGCCCCGTCCTCCCACCGCAGCGATCCGGCTACTCCCCGGGCTAGCGCGAAGCCGGCGCCGGGTAACAACGCAACTTCGGCCAAGGCGCAGCAAGATGCCACCAGCGGTGGCCCGGAACTGTTCCGCCCGACCCGCACTGGGATTCTCAGCGGCAAGGTAGTCACCGTCGACCCGGGCCACAACGGCGGGAACTTCGCCGCCGCCTCGGTCATCGGCAAGCTGATCTGGAACGGCCGGGAAACCGAAAGCTGCGACACCAACGGCGCGCAGACCGACGGCGGCTACACCGAGGCCCGGTTCAACTGGGACGTCGCCGTGTACCTCACCGCCGACCTGCGCGCGGAAGGAGCGACGGTCGCGCTCACCCGCACCAGCAATACCGGGGTGGGACCTCCGGCATCCTCGGCGCCGACCTGCGGTCCGCATTCCTCAGCGGGACCGGGGAGCCTCTCAGCAGCTACGACGGAACCGACGGTATCCAGCCCCGCGACGACCTGGCCGGCATCAACCTGTCCACCGTTCCCAAGGTGTTCATCGAGTGCGCCAACATGCGCAACGCCACCGACGCGGCCCTGGTCACCTCGCTGCGGTGGCAGGCCTCGGCCGCCCGCGCGATCGCCGCCGGGCTGACCGCCTTCCTCACCAGGGCCGGCTAACGCCCGGCCGGGCCGCACCATGGCGATGGTCCGTGGCGCTTGCCACAGGCCCGCGACGATCGTCGTGAGATGGCCGATGGCGCGTACCTCGAGCACGCTTACCTGGGCGCCTGCCTGTCGCATCGGCTCGAGGTACGGCGCGATATCGTCCAGCGGCGCAATCGTGTCGCGCCGTGAGCTGACGAAGACGAACTGGCAGCCATCGAGACGCCCGAACTGCGGCCACTGAAGATCGGCCCATTCCGCTTCGAGCCGGGGCAGCGACCAGCCGCGCAGTACGTGCTGCCGCCGGGCCCCGTCGAGCCGCCACATGCCCTGGGCAATGTCGCCGCCCGTGTTGAACACCCCCCAGCGCAGTGCGGGAAGGGCACCGCCGATGCAGTTATAGAAGATGAACGATCCCAGGCTGCTGCCGAAGAAGCCGAACTCGGTCACGCCTTCCGACCTCAGTCTCGATATCTGCGACTCGATGTCCTTTCGCATCGCGGAGATGAGATCACGGAGAATCGCCGGGTCGGCGGCCATGAATACCGCCGTGGTCGTCTCGTAGGCCATGACGTGGTAACCCGCGCGGCGGAGCCGTCGTATCGCCCATCGCAGCGTGGAAATGGAGGTGCCGTACGGGCAGATGAAGATGATCGCGGGGGAAGCCCGCGAGGCGGCCCTGAACTCCTCGCTCCGGAAGCCATCCGTACCAGGGATCGGAAAGCGGCGGATCATATCCCGGCCGGGCGCAGCGCGCGCTGCACATAGGCCTCCGCCTGCGGCTGCCAGGCCCGCCAGAGCGCGGCGAGCTGCCCGACCGGGTCGTCGTGCCAGTCGACCCGCAGGTCGGTGACCGGCCACGGCACGGATTCGGCGATGACCATTCCAGCCGAACGGACGGGGGAAACCTCGCCTCCCGCGGCCAGGCCCGCCCGCAAGGCGGCGATCAGCCGGTCGCCGAGGCTGGCGCCTGCCGTTTCACCGAAAGCCGCGAGCATCGCCGCGGGCACCCCCCGGTCGGCGAGCAGGTTGCCCGCGGCGGCGGCACCAGGCGCGCAGACGTCGGCCGCATCGCCCAGCGCCAGCTCGCCGGAGTAGCAGGCCGAACCGCCCGCCGCGTCCACCACCGCGAGCTGCCGGTACGCGATGTCCCCGGTGCGGGCGGTCAGGGCGGCGAGCGCGTCGCTGGCGGCCGCGCCCCCGGCCATCGCCTTGAGCAGCGCCGCGCGCAGCCGCGGGTCGGTTGTGCTCTGGCTGCACACCGCGCCGGCCCCGGCCCGGACCGCGGCGCACCGCGCCGCCACCGCCATGCTGGCCGACGCGATGACGGCGCCGACTGCGCCGGTGCGGTCGCAGCGGCCCACCAGCGAGAACGTCATGGCCTGACCGCCACCACGGTGACCTCGACCAGCCATTCGGGCCGGGCGAGAGCGGACACGACCAGGCCGGTAAACACCGGGTAGACGCCCTTGAGCCGCTGCCCGAGCACGCGGTACACCGCCTCGCGGTGCCGGATGTCGGTGAGGTAGACGGTGCAGGACACTAGGTGCTCGATGGACGCCCCGGCCTCGGCCAGCAGCGTCTCGACGTTCGTCATCACCTGCTCGGCCTGGGCGGCGGGGTTGCCGGCGTGCACGCTCTCGCCGGTATCCAGGTCCTGCGGTACCTGGCCGCGCAGATAGACCGTGTTGCCAGCCACCACCGCCTGGCACAGGTCGTTGTCCAGCCGCTGCTCCGGATAGCTCTCGGCGGTGTTGAACGGCCGGATCCGCAGGTGACCGCCGACGCTGATGGGCTCCCTCATTTGCGGACCTCGTCCGCGACCGCGGAGTACCGGGATACCAGGTCCAGCGGGCCGCTGAAGTCGTAGTTATTGTAGACGGCGAGCAGGTGCGAGAACGGCGGCGACTGCGCGAACAGCTGGAACGTCAGCCGGTGCCCGGCGTAGTCGGAGTTGAGCAGGTCACGGGCCAGCACGAAGAGCTTGCGCCGTTCCTCCGCGGGGATCTCGCCGATGGTGAAATATTTCCGCAGCCAGTCGCCGGCCCCGGGGGAGTCGAACATGGCCTTGCTGGGCATCAGGCTGACCTGGCAGCCGCACAGGTCGCGGACGAGGTGCATGACCGCCGGCAGCTGGGAGGAGGCGAATACCCGGCCCGCGTACATCATCGGCTGATTGGGCATCAGCAGCCCGCCCGGGCTGGGCTCGGCCAGCTCGATCGCCGCGGTCAGGTGCGCGTTGATGCCCTCCCGGTAGCACGCGATCTGCGCGATCTTCTCCCGCACGGCCTGGTGCATGGTGACGCCGGTGGACCGGGCGCTGGCGTAGGCGACGCCGAGGAGGAAATCGGCGAAGCGCAGGTAGCGCTGGACGTACGGGAAGATGCTGTACCGGTGCAGGGTCGCGCGGATGAACGCGGCCGCCTTGGTGTGCCGGTAGAAGAAGACGTTCTCCCATCCGATCTCGACGTCGTCGAAGACGATCATCGTGTCGATCTCGTCGTACCGGCTGGTCAGCGGGTAGTCCTCCGGGTCGCGCCGGTCGGCGAAGGCGGACCGGCAGATGTGCTTGATGCCCGGGGCGCCCATGTCGGCCAGGAAGCCGACCGCGTAGTCGGACAGGACCTCGTTGTTCCACTCGCCGATCGTCGGCTTCACGAACGCCTGGTTGGCATAGGCCGCCGCGGTCTCGAACTTGGCGCCGCGCACCACGATGCCGTTGCCGGTCTCGCCGACCACGTGCAGCAGCACGTCGGGGTCCTGGTCCTGCGGCCGCAGGGCCCGGTTGCCCTTCGGGTCGGTGTTGGCCGAGACGTGGAACGGGTCGAGCAACTGGGCGCGCCGGACGTGGTGGGCGATGTTCGCGGAGAACGCCGGGTCGATCTCGTTCAGCACGTTCTGCCCGTCGAACAGCGACCACATCTCGCCGACCGTCTCGTCGCCGACCCGGGTAACCACGCCGCCGGCGTCGTCGAGGATGGCGTCGACCGAGTCCCGTTTGGCCCGCCAGTCCTCGCGGGCGCGCGGCGGCCGCGAGGTGGTGGCGCAGCGTTCCGCGGTCTCGTCGTCGGTGTAGGTCAGCAGGTCCCTGGGGCCGGCCTCGTGGCCGAGATCGTAGATCCGCGCGCGGACGCCCACCATCGGCGCGAACGCCGGGTGCGTGGCCACGTCCGTGACCTGCTCGCCGTCGATCCACACCTCCCGGCCGTCGCGCAGTGACTCGATGTAGTCCTTGCCGGTTCGCAGCACTGTTCGTTCCTCGGCTCTCGATGGCCTTCGATGGGTCGGGCCAGTCGAATGCGTATCTGCTCGCGGCCGGTGCCGCCGGGCAGTTCGGCTAGCGCCACGGCATCCGCGATGATCACCCGGTGTCGAAAGCCGCGTCTCGCATGCCACCCTGGCCAGACAGAACTTCGTATACCACTACATTGAGCGGAGCGTACCATTTGATTAGCCCATTGGTATAGTTCGCTAGCATGGGGAACGAGGCTTCGGATCAGGCTTTCGCCGACGTCGGGGGCGTCATCGCGGCGAACCTGCGCCGGCTCCGCACCGCCCGCCGGATGTCCCTGGCCACCCTCGCGAGCCGCGCGGACGTGGCCAAGGCCACGCTGGCCAACCTGGAGCAGG
>WNGF01025982.1_pt1 | contig 11046 bp, 9 predicted proteins | sample 5400641 | NCBI WGS metagenome assembly WNGF01 (sample SAMN13153371, study PRJNA577476) | soil metagenome | isolation source: 80 cm soil or saprolite under grassland replicate 2 | place: USA:California | collected 2016-06-15 | reverse complement strand
GGAGGCAGTGACGAACCAGCCTCCTGACGTCGAGCACTTCGCGCCGATGCTCGAGCGCGTGGTGGAGAATTGCGGGGCGGCGCCGAAGGCGGTGAGCGCCGACAGCGGGTACTTCTCCGAGAAGAACGTCGCTGCTGCCTGTGGCCGCGCACGCTGGTTGATGGAGTCGCGACCCGACTGGTTGGTGTCCACCGCGGTGCCGGACGCCGCGCAAGCGCGTGATGGAATGGAACGGATCACAGGAGCGGTACCTGCCTCGGCTCGGCGGAGGCGGCGAGGCGCCTGAGCTGGGCCCGGAGGAGCGGCACCCGAGGCAGTCGCGCAAGCATCGCCGCCGTGCGCGCCGGGTCGGTGATCGCGGCGGCGCGCGCGACGGCCGCCACGAGCGTGTCGGGCGCGATCCAGACGGCGAGGCCCGCACGAACGGCGCTCCGCGCGACGGGATCGCCGCGGACGAGCACGTCGGTGACGACGATCTCGGCGCCAGCCGCAGCGAGATACTCAACGAGGCCGAAGCGGGCGTCGTCGGAGAGCGCGGCGCGGATGGCGCGGCGCGCCTCGCCGCCGGGTCCGAGGACCACAGCGACGAGACGGCGCGGAGCGCGGACGAGGCCGCAGGTGATCGGGGTCACCGGTCTCGCTCGAGGCCGTCGCGGTCCAAGACGCGCGGCAGGAGATCGCGCTCGACGAGCTTCCGCTTCTTCCTGGCCGCCTCGCGAAGGCAGCCGGTGGCGAGCCGGTCGAGGTCGCGCATGCCGCCGGTCGCGGCCTCGTGGAGCATCTGCACCGCGTCCTGGGTGAAGACGTCGCGGTCGCAGCCGGCGCGCTTCATGCGGTAGCGCAGGTACTCGGCCGTGTCCTCGGGGGTGAGCTGGTCTATGTGGAGCCGCCAGTGAGCGTGAGCACGCTTTCTGATGGCGTGGTGAGCGAGCTTTCCGAGGGAATTCCCGTTCCGACTTCCCGCGTGCTGTAGGGGAAGCGGGAAGCGGAAGCGGGAAGTGCTCAACCGCCGGCGAGGCGGTAGCCGTCGTCCGAGCGCGCGACGCGGCCGTCGGCGGTGAGGGCGGCGAGGCGTGCGTACAACGTTGCATTGCGGACGCGGCAGACGGCGCGCAGGTCGGCGAGGGGGACGGGTGCGCCGGCTTTGGCCAGGGCGCCGGTGATGCGCTCGTCCACCGAGGTTGGCGCTGGCTCGGGCGGTGCGCCGCGCTCGATGACTTCAAGCGCGAGGGCGTCGCCACGCTGAGCGAGTTCGACCGCGACGGCGGGCATAGATGGCGCGGCGCGGTGCTCGGCAGAGAGGGAGAGGTCGTCGCCGTCGCGGCGGAGGTAGAGGTTGGAATCGCCCCAGGCGTGGAATTCCGAGGAGCCGCGTAGGGCCTGGCCGGCGCGGACATTCCCGCCGTTCTTCTTGGCGTGGTGGACGACGGTCACGGCGACACCGTGGCGGCGCTGCATCTCGCGCAGGTAGGCGAGCAGCGGCGCGACCTCACCGGAGGCGTTCTCGTCGATCCGGTGCAGGCGCACGAATGGGTCGAGGACGAGGAGCCGCGGCTTGAGCTCCGCCACGGTCTCCTCGAGACTACTGCGGTCGGCCTCGAGATCGAGACGGACGGTGGGTGCGGTGATCACCTGGACGTCGAGGTCGGGGAGCAGCACGCCGGCGGCGGCACAGATGCCTTCCAGTCGACGGCGTACCACGTGGAGCGCGTCTTCGGCGGCGTAGAGCAGCACGCGGCCGGCGTTCGCCACGGGAAAGCGCCGCAGGCAGGGTGTGCCGGCGGCCACCGAGACGGCCATGTCGAGGGCGAGGAAGGACTTGCAGCATTTGGGCTCGCCGCCGACGATGCCCACCGCCTCGTCGGACCAGAGGCCGGTGATGAGCCAGCGCCGCTCCTCGGCGCGAGCGGCGAGGCGATGAGCAGGCTCGTGCGGGAGGAGGCTCACCGGCGGCGAGCGGCTGCCGTCTTGGCCTGGGGCGGCGGTGGAGGCGAGAAGGTCTCGAGGAAGAGCTTCTCGTCGATCTGGCGGGCCTCGCGCTGAGCCGCCACCGCGAGGAGCTCGCCCGCCATGTTCATGAGCGCGCGGTGGTTACCGGCAGCGTGATCGCACAGCGTGGCGATGAGCTCGGGTGTCATGAGCTTCGCCGCCCCGGCCCTGCCGAGCGCGTGCTGGAGGCAGTCCTGTAACTCCGCCGCCGACGCGCGCTCGAGGGCGAGGCGGACGCGCATGCGGCTCGCGAGCGGGAGCAGCTCGTCCGAGCGGAAGCGCTCGACGAGCCGGCCGTCTCCGGCGATCACCACGGTGATGAGGATGTGCGAGTCGAGCCGCGCCGAGGAGAGCAGCCGCAGTTCGGCGAGGACTGGGAGCAGCATCTCCTGCCCTTCGTCCACGATCAGCACCGGCCGCGAAAACGAGGCGTCGATGTGCGTCTGCCAGCGGTCGCGCAGGACCTTGGAGCCCCCCCAGCGGTTGTGCGGATGAAGCTCGACGCCGAAGAGCTCCCCCATCTCCCGGTAGAAGTCGGCGAGGCCGGCCTGCGGGCGGCTGAGGACGCCCACCTTCACGTCGCGCTGGGCCGACAGCCGCTCGGCGAGGATGCGCAGCGTCGTCGACTTGCCCGTACCCACGTCGCCGGTGACGAGGGCGAAGCCGCCTTCGCTGGCGAGCTGCTCAACGCGCCAGCAGAAAGACTCGGCGCGAGGCGTCACGTGCAGCGCCTCCACCGGCAGGTCCTGGCCGAAGGGATTCCACTTGAGTCCGTACAGCGAGAGGAGCTTCTTGTTCACGGTGCGTCTCCTTCGTCCTTGGGGAGGTAGGCGGGCGGCAGTCCGGTCGCGGCCTGCTTGGCCATGAGCTGCGCGAGGAGCGGCGGCATGCCCTTCGCCGGCGCCACGGTGATGGGCTTCGCCGAGAGCGGCTCGAGCGGCCGGCGCAGCCCGCTCGCGTTCCGCTCCTTGTCGAGTGGGTAGAGGCGGCAGATCACCTTCTCGGTCCGCTCGTCCACGAGGTGGACCAAGCTCAAGTCCCAGCTCGCGTAGCGGATCGCGACGCGCTCGATGTGCCGGTAGAGGTTCGGCACCTCGAAGCGGCGGCCTTCGATGGAGACCGTGCCATCGCTCCGACGCTGGCTGCGGTCCTCGGACCTGGTGAAGGCGAGCCGCAAGGCTGCGCTGTCTGGGCTCGGCCGCGAGACGTCCGGGCCGGCGAGGAAGCGCGCGATGGGCACCTCACCGATCTCGGAGTGGACCTTGCGGTTGTACTCGTGCTCGACCCACGCCTGCGTCGCGTCGTTCAACGCGCCGAGCGTGAGATCCGGAACGTCCTCCAGCATGGCCAGGAGGCGCCCCTCCACCTGGCCCCAGAAGCTCTCTTGCTTGGCATTCTGATACGGTGAGTACGGCAGGGTCGTCTCGTGGATGATGCCGAGGCGGGCGAGGCCTTCGGCGATCTCGGCCGCGATCATCGCCGTGCCGTTGTCGCTCATCGCCGCCCTCGGCATCCCGCGCTTCTGGAAGGCCTGCGCCAGGCCGTGGGCGATGTTCTCGGAGTTCTCCGTCATGTACCACTGGAGGTGACAGGCGACTCGCGAGCGGTCGTCGAGCACGCCGAACAGGATCGGCGCCTCCCATTCCCCGCGCGGCGTGATCACTTTCTTGCTGCCGACGTGGCAATCCCAGTGCCAAAGACCGTTCACGTAGGCAGCCTCGTAGCTGCGGATCTCGAGTGCATCGAGCCGCGCCTCGGCAGCGAGCGCTCCGGGCGTCCGCTTCGAGCTGACCCGCCGGCGGCGAAAGAGCCCGTGCGCCTTCATGAAGCGGCGCAGGGTCGAGTAGGACGGCGGGCCGCCGATCTCCGGTGACGTCGCCGCGAGCGCGACGAGGTTGTCGTAGTGGAGTTGCACGCTCCAGCCCTTGTGCGCTGCGTACTGCGCCAGGAGCGCCTGGCGTAGGGTATCGCCCATCGACACCTGCTGGCCGCTGTCCTTGCGGATCTTTCGGCGCAGGGCGCTCACCGGATCTTGCCGCGCCTTGCGCGCCTCGTTGAACCAGCGCTCGATGGTGGAGAGGCCGAAGGCCCTCAGCTCGCCGGTGGCGGGGTTGAGCCACTTCTTGGCGGCCAACCTCTCGAGCTCGCCCTGGAGCTCTCCGCGCGGCGGTGGCGCCGCGAGCAGCTGCCCCACCACCGAGAAGCGCAGGTGGGCCCAGGACTGGTGGACGGATGGCTTTCGACTTCTGGTCACATCGCGCTCCCACCATCGAAGGAGCGCGCACCGTAGCCGGCCGCCGGCCGACTATCGACGGGCGTCTTCTGCGGATTGGCAGCGACCCTCAGCGAGCGTGCGCAAGGCCCCCGCCGCCGGTGATCGGGCCGAGGAGGCGCAGCAGCGCCACGAGACGAGCATCATCGTCGCCGGAGAAGCGCTCGAGGAGCGACGCCGGCAAGAGCCCCACCTTGACCGGCGGCATGAACGCGGCCGAGGCGATACGCCAGAACGGGCTCTCCGCGAACGCCTTGCGCCACCACGCCCGCCAGCGCTCGACGGTCCGCCGGCTCACGCCCAGCAGATCGCGGAGCTTCCGCATCCTCTCCGGCGTCGCGCCATGGCGCATCGCCGAGATGACCACTACGACCGCGCCCAGGTAGACCTTGCGCCCGAGGAAGCGCAGCGATGGCGGCGTGCAGCGTCCCCGGCAGCCCTCCCGCGCACAGCAAAGGCTGAACCGCTTGTCGCCGTCCTCCCCGAGCGCGGCCGGCCCACCGCGCGGCTTGCGTGGGAATGTCGCCGAGTGAAGGGGGCCCCCGCAGTGCTCGCAACCCTCCGCCCGCGCCTCGGCCAGACGCTGGCGGTCGACCTTCAACTGAAACGCGTAGAATCTCGCATCCCGCAGCAGCGCTCGGTACAAGAGTGCCTCCCTCTCGGTGGAGCTCACGACCGCCATGGCCCAGACCGGACGGAATGATCCCTGCCCCTGCGGCAGCAGCAAGAAATACAAGCGCTGCTGCCTCCAGAAGGATGAGGCCGCGGCCCTCGCGAAGTCCGACGCCGCGCGCGAAGCCGCGCGCTCCCGCGCCCGCGCTGTGCTCGATGCGCTCGCCGATGACGACGACCTGGACACCGTATCCAACGCCGCCGTCGACCTTGTCCGGGCTGGCAAACTCGACGAGGCCGAGGCCGCCGCTCGCGACCTCCTCGCCCGCTTCCCCGAGGTGCACGACGGCTACGACCGCCTCGGCATGGTCTACGAGGCCCGCGGCGACATGAAGCAGGCAGCCCTCTACTACCGCAAGGTCGTCGATTTCATCCGCCAGCGTCCCGACGACTACGACCTCGAACTCGCCGACAAGTTCCAGAACCTTGCCGACCGCCTCGACCCTCCAGCTGGCCGACCGCCTCGACCCTCCAGCTGGCTCCTGACTCGCCGCCAGCAGCGTTCACGCTTCCTGAGGGGCCACAAGCCTCGCCCTCACCGACCTTGCTCGGGGCAGCCGCCCTGCGCCCTCAGCAAACGTGCGCAGGCTCACACGTTGAAGTGCAGCACGCGCCGGCGGTCGTGGGCCAGCACCAGGAACCCGAACAGCACTCGAGATCGTGGTCCCCTCGTACTCGATCCTGGCCGAGCCGCCGGTGACCGTGGTGGACAAGGTGGTGGACCGCCACGGGACGCGCGCCGCCGCGCAGGCGTATCTCGAGTTCCTGTACACCGAGCAGGGCCAGGAGATCGCGGCCAAGAACCACTGCCGGCCGCGCCTGGCGTCGGTGGCGAAGCGCCACAGCTTCCCCCAGGTGACCCTCTTCACCATCGACGAGGTGTTCGGAGGCTGGCAGAAGGCGCAGGCCACCCACTTCAACGACGGCGGGATCTTCGATCAGATCTACGCGCCGGGCAGCTAGCCGGCGGTTGCGAAGCTGAGTCGTTCGCCGGCCCCGGCCGCCCCGATCCCGGGCGCGGCCGGGGCCGAGCCGTTTGCTGCGGAAGCAGCAGCGCGCCAGCAGTCGTGCTGTCCGGGCAGCAGCCCGGTTCGCTGCGGGTACCATTTCACCGCCAGGAATCAGCACTCGGCGCCCCATGCGCGCCGGCATGCTCCCTGCATCAGGTCGCCAATCCTGATGCCGACGGGGAGACAAGAATGAGACCGAAAACCATCGCCGCGCTGCTCGGCGCCGTACTCGCGATTCTCGGCTGGCAGCCAACTGCCAGGGCTGGCGTAGCTCCAGCGAAGAAGAACGCGCCAGCGCCGGCATGGCCACGCGCGCCGAAGGCGGCGACGGGCGCGCCCAACGTCCTCCTCGTCCTGCTCGACGACGTCGGCTTCGGCGCCGCCGGCACCTTTGGTGGACCCACCGAGACTCCAGCGCTCGACCGCCTCGCCGCGCAGGGACTTCGCTACAACCAGTTCCACACCACCGCCCTGTGCTCGCCGACGCGCGCCGCCCTGCTCTCCGGGCGCAACCACCACCGCGCTTCGTTCGGTACCGTCACCGAGATCGGCAACAGCCATCCGGGCTACAACGCCTTCTGGCCGAAGAGCGTCGCATCGCTGCCGGAAGTCCTGCGGCGCAACGGCTACAGCACCGCCGCGTTCGGCAAGTGGCACAACACGCCGCCGTGGGAGATCAGCCCCGTCGGGCCATTCGACCGCTGGCCGACGGGTCTCGGGTTCGAATATTTCTACGGCTTCATGCTGGGCGAAGCCAGCCAGTGGGAGACACCGCTCTACCGGAACACAACGCCGGTCGAGCCGGGCAAGTCGCCGCAGGAGGGCTACCACGTCACGACCGACCTGGTGGACGACGCCATCCGCTGGGTGCACACGCACGAGTCGGTCACGCCCGACAAGCCGTACTTCCTCTATTTCGCCACCGGCGCCACGCACGCGCCGCATCACGTCGCGCAGGAGTGGGTCGACAAGTTCAAGGGTCGCTTCGACCAGGGCTGGGACAAGCTGCGCGAGGAGACCTTCGCCCGCCAGAAGAAGCTCGGGGTCATCCCGGCGAATGCCGAGCTGACGCCGCGCCCGCAGGCGCTGCCGGCCTGGGACAGCCTGTCGGCCGACCAGAAGCGCCTCTATGCCAAGCAGGCCGAGGTGTACGCCGCCTTCCTCGCGCAAACCGACTACGAGATCGGCCGCCTGATCGACTCGGTCCGCAAAGGGCCGAACGGCGAGAACACCTTGGTCTTCTACATCGTCGGCGACAACGGGGCGAGCGCCGAGGGAGGCCTCGACGGCTCGGACGACAATGCTGCCGCGCTCTTCTCCGGGCTGGGCACGGACGTCGCCCGGCAGCTGCCCAACCTCGACAAGCTGGGCGCTCCGCAGTTCGACAACCACTTCGCCTCGGCCTGGGCCTGGGGGTTCGACGCGCCGTTCCAGTGGACCAAGCAGGTAGCGTCGCACTTCGGCGGCACGCGCAACCCGCTGGTCGTTTCCTGGCCCGCGAAGATCAAGGACCTCGGCACCGTGCGGAGCCAGTTCAGCCACGTCAACGACGTCGCGCCGACGATCTACGAGCTGGCGGGCATCAAGGTCCCTGGAGTGGTGGACGGCGTGAAGCAGGAGCCAATTGACGGGAAGAGCTTCGCAAAGAGCTTCTCCGAGGCGAAGACGCCCTCGCAGCACCGGGTGCAGTACTTCGAGCAGCTCGGCAACCGCGCCATCTACAAGGACGGCTGGGTGGCCGCGGCGTTCCACGCCATTCCGTGGTCGCTCGACCGGGGCACCGACTTCGAGCACGAGCGCTGGGAGCTCTACAACGTCAACGAGGACTTCAGCGAAGCCCACGATCTCGCGGCCAGATACCCGGCCAAGCTCTCGGAACTGAAGAAGCTGTTTGACAGTGAAGCGCGCAAGAACCGGGTCTATCCGCTGGGCAATGGATTGACCAAGGACTTCCTCACCAGCGCCAGCCGGCCGACGCTCGCCGACGGGCACAAGGAGTTCGTCTACTACGGCACCACGCCGCGCCTGCCGGCTTCGGCGGTGCCGAACCTCGTCGGCTCGCATCGCATCACCGCCAGCATCGAAGTGCCCGAGGGCGGAGCGACGGGTGTCATCGCCGCCGATGGCGGCCGCTACGGCGGCTTCGCGCTGTACGTGAAGGACGGGCACCTGGTGTACGAGCAGAACTTCTTCGGCCGGGAGCGCAGCGTGATCACCTCGACCACGCCGCTGCCGGCGGGACACGTGGAGGTGAGCTTCGAGTTCAAGCGCCAGGGCAAGCAGCCGTGGAGCGGCGGCGAAGGGCGCCTGTTGATCAACGGCCAGCCGGCGGGTGAAGGAACGATCGCGCACGTCGGCATCGCCTCGTTCATCGACACCTTCGACGTGGGCGCCGACCGCGGCTCTCCGGTGAGCGAGTCCTACACGGTGCCCGCGAAGTTCAACGGCAAGATCGACTGGGTGCGCCTGAGCCTCGGTGCGCAGCTGGTTTCGAGGCAGCCATGAGTCACATGTCCAAGGAGAACACGATGTCCGTCGACGAGATGAGCAAGAGGCGCAACGTGCGCGCCTGGCAAAGGGGCCTGGTCGCGCTCTGGCTCCTGTTGGGAGTGGCCGTACCGCACGCCCGGGCTGAGACGCCTGCCCAGCCTTGGAAGGGGAAGATCCGCAAGTCGGTGAAGGACTCGACGCCCTACAAGGTGGAGTTCCTCAAGAAGGCTCCCAAGGGCGCTCCCAACATCATCTGGATCCTGCTGGACGACGCCGGTTACGGCGCGAGCAGCGCCTTCGGCGGGCTCGTCCACACGCCCACCCTGGACAAGCTCGCGAACCAGGGGCTCCGCTACACCGACTTCCACACCGCCGGCATCTGCTCGCCCACCCGCGCCGCGCTGCTCACCGGCCGGAACCATCACTCCGTGGGGATGGGCCTTTTTCCGCACTACTACCTCTCCGGCGATTTCCCCGGGTACAACGGTCACATCCAACCGCAGAAGGGGACCATCGCCGAGGCGCTGAGGGAGAACGGATACTCCACGTACCAGATGGGCAAGTGGCACCTCACGCCGGACGACGAGAGCACCGACCTGGGGCCGTTCGACCGCTGGCCATCCGGCAAGGGTTTCGATCACAACTACGGATTCCTGGGCGGCGCGACGGATCAGTACAAGCCGGAACTCGTCGAGGATAACCAGCACGTCAAGTCCGACGGCAGGCACCTCACCGAGCTGCTCGCCGACAAGGCCATCAGCTACCTCTCCCGGCAGAAGGCCATCGCGCCCGAGAAGCCCTTCTTCCTGTACTTCGCAACCGGCGCGACCCACGCGCCGCACAAGGTGGACCGGGAGTGGTCCGACAAGTACAAGGGGAAGTTCGACGCGGGTTGGGACGCCTATCGAGAGGAGGTATTCGCGAATCAGAAGAAGCTCGGCGTCATCCCCGCCAACGCGACGCTCCCGGCGCGCGATCCGTACGTCAAGGCCTGGAAGGACCTGCCGCCGGAAGAGCAGCACCTCTACGCCCGCTTCATGGAGGTCTACGCAGGCTTCCTGGAGCACACCGACTTCCAGATCGGCCGGCTTCTCGCCTACCTCGAGGAGTCGGGTCAGCTCGAGAACACGGCCATCTTCGTTTCCATCGGTGACAACGGTGCGAGCAAGGAGGGCACCGAGTATGGCGTGACCAGCAAGTCGCTCCGCCCCTGGGACGAGGCGGGGCTCTCTCGCGAGGAGTACCGCCAGTTCGAGTTGAGCGAGTACGAGAAGATCGGGGGCAAGGAGGTGAGCACCTCGGCCAACTACCCGCTCGGCTGGGCGCAGGCCGCCAACACCCCCTTCCGGCTCTGGAAGAGCGACGCGAACGCGGAGGGCGCCACGCACAACCCGCTCATCGTCCACTATCCCAAGGGCATCAAGGACCGGGGCGGTATCCGGACCCAGTACGCGCACGTCATCGACCTGTTCCCCACCGCCCTCGAGCTGGCCGGCGTGAAGCAGCCCGAGACGATCCGTGGGATCAAGCAGGACCCCCTGCACGGCAAGAGCCTCGTCTACTCGATCGCCGACAAGAGCGCGCCCTCCCGGCACACGCAGCAGTACTTCACCATCCTGGGGAACCGCGCGATCTACAAGGACGGCTGGAAGGCCAGCGCCGCGCACCGGCCCAACGGAATCGACCTCTTCACGTACGTCGACGAGCCGGTGAGCCACGTCAAGAACGACCCCGACGCCGAGGTGTGGGAGCTCTACAACCTCAAGGACGACTTCAACGAGCAGCACGATCTCGCGAAGAAGTACCCCGCGAAGCTGAAGGAGCTGAAGGCGCTCTTCGACGCCGACGCGGCCAAGTACAACATCTATCCGCTGCTCGACTTCGAGTACGCCGCGGAGCGGTACAAGGAGCAGCGGCAGCGGGAAGCGAGGAAGTGAGCAGCGGGAAGAATGCCCGGATGTCGTAGAGGGTGGGGTTGGGTGGGCGCGCGCTCGCCATGCGTTCTTCGCATGGCGAGGCGCCGTCTCTCCTTCGCCGCCCGCCAGGACTGACCCGCCCCTGCTCGTCAGGATTGAGTCGGGCTGAGTGCAGGATCCCTGGGTCGGCGTGGGCCAGTTCCAGGACCACTGCTCGGGCAGCCCCGAGCGGCGGATGCGGTAGGAGAGCGCGGTCTCCTGCCGGTGGTGCCACTGGGCACGCAGGAGAACAGCGAGCAGCTCCTGGTAGCTCGCCTCCTTCTTCTCGGCCTTGGCCACCTCGGCGTCGAGGACCTCCGCGACGCGGGTGAGGTGCAGGCTCCTCAGGAGCTGGTCTATGTCGTCATTCATCGTCGTGGCCTCCGCCGTCACCGCCGCCCTGCGGGAAGAAGTCGCGAGCGATGCCGCGCAAGACCATGCGCTCCAGACGCTCGAGGTCGAAGAGGCCGTAGGTCTCGGCGGCGCGGATGGCCTCGATCACCGGCCGGCGCGGGTACTCACGCAGCAGGCGCCGGAGGCGGCGCAGCGCGACGGTGCCCCGGCCGGCGGCGTGCTGCTTCAGGGCGGCGATGTAGCTGGCGATCTCGGGCGCGGCCTCGAGCAGCTGACGCTCCTCGACGGCCGGCGCTGACGGGGT
>WNGF01009674.1_pt1 | contig 11047 bp, 6 predicted proteins | sample 5400641 | NCBI WGS metagenome assembly WNGF01 (sample SAMN13153371, study PRJNA577476) | soil metagenome | isolation source: 80 cm soil or saprolite under grassland replicate 2 | place: USA:California | collected 2016-06-15 | reverse complement strand
GGCCCGGCGTCGAAGTCGTGCTGCGCTGCCACTTCATGGGGCTGAAGGCGATCGAGAACGGCGTCATCCGGTTCACCGATGTCCGCGTTCCAAAGGAGAGCCTGCTCTGGGAGGAGGGCCGGGGCCTAAAGCTCGCGCTTGTGACATTGAACACCGGGCGCCTGACGCTTCCGGCGACCTGCGCCGCGACAGCCAAGCGATGCCTGGAGATCTGTCGCAAGTGGGGGAACGAGCGTGTGCAGTGGGGCCAGCCGGTCGGCAAGCACGACGCGATCGCGCAGATCCTGGCCGAGATGGCGGCCACCACCTTCGCGATGGAGGCCGTCGCCGATCTGGCCTGCGGTCTCGCGGACAAGGGGGATCGAGACATCCGACTGGAGGCCGCCGTCGCCAAGATGTGGAACACGGAGGAAGGCTGGACGATCGTGGATCGCACGGTGCAAGTGCGCGGCGGGCGAGGCTACGAGACGGCGGATTCGCTCGCGGCCCGCGGCGAGCCGGCCATCCCGGTCGAGCGCATCATGCGCGATTACCGGATCAACCTGATCTTCGAAGGCTCCTCCGAGATCATGCGCCTCTTCATCGCGCGCGAGGCGCTCGACCGTCACTTGTCCGTCGCCGGGGATCTGGTCAATCCGAAGCTGCCTCTCTCCAAGAAGCTCTCCGCGCTGCCCGGGGTCGTGGGTTTCTACGCGCGGTGGTACCCGAGGCGCCTGATCGGGCGCGGGCAGTTGCCGCAGTTCCGTGAGTTCGGCCGCCTCGCGCGGCACATTCGTTACATCGAGCGCGCGACGCGCCGGCTCTCACGCGCGATCTTCTACATGATGGCGCGCCACGGCCCAAAGCTCGAGAAGCGACAGGCCCTTCTCTTCCGCGCCGTGGACATCGGGGCGGACCTCTTCGCGATGTCGGCCGCGGCTTGCCGCGCGCAGGCAATGCGCCGGGCGAAAGAGCCCGCAGCGCCGCGAGCCGTCGAGCTCGCTGATGTCTTCTGCCGCGCCATGCGCCGGCGCATCGCGGAGCATTTCGCCGCGATTCGCTCGAACGACGACGTCGCGAAATACAAGACCGCGCGGAGGCTCCTTGCCGGCGAGCACCTCTGGCTCGAGCGGGGCCTGGTCCCCTCCGAGGGACTGGAGAAGGTCGCCGCCGCGGCAATGGCGGGCGAGCAAAAAGAGAAAGAGCTCGCACCGGTTTGAAGGACCGCTTTCGGCTCACAGACACAGCGGTCAGGAAGAACGCGAAGGATCCAGAACTGTCAGCCCGGCAAAATAGTCGCGCGTGAATCCCCGGTCGCGTGTCAGGAAGCGGTCCGCTCGAACCAGCGCGTGTGCCGCAACGAGAAAGTCCGGGACGAGCCGTGTCCGCTTTCCACCCCGCCTCCGATAGCGGCGCCATGCTTCTCCGGCAGCCTCGGCACATCGAGTATCGGAAGAGTCGAAAGCGACTCCCAATGTCGTCATCGCTCTTTGGAACTCCTCTTGCGACGGAAAGTGGGCTCGGGTTTCGGCCCACACGACATCGCACGCCACGAGAGAGCCCTCCGAAAGTGCCTTCAGGAGGGCCTGCCGCGAGCCCTTCAGGTGCTGAGGAGATTCCGAGAAGACGTCCAGCAGGACGCTCGTATCAACGGCGCTTCGCACGGGGCAGGTCGTCGTGGGGATTCCAGGCTTTTCCTCGCGTCCTCTCGATTTCCGCGTCCACGTCCATGGGCGGAAGGATGCCGGTGACGGCGTCCACCGGATTCTTCGGCCCGACGGCTTTCCGCGCGATGAGCACCCCCTGTTGCGCCGCGAAGTCCAGGACGACCCCCGCTCGCAGACCCAGCTTCTCCCGAAGAAGCTTGGGAATCGTCACTTGCCCCTTCTCCGACACGACGCTTTTCATACCGCAATTGTAGGAATTCCTACCTATAAAGTCAATCGGACGTCCGGATCAAGTCCGCGGCTCTCTCGCCGCGCAGATGGGTGCCGTTCTTGCTGTCGAGCTTTTTTTGTCAGGGGAGGGAAGCCGCGGGCTCTTCGTCCGAGCCTTCGGCGACGCCTTCGAAGAGGATCGTCGAGAGATAGCGCTCGCCGGTGTCGGGGAGCATCGCGAGGATCGCGGAACCTTCCCCCGCCTTCTCCGCGATCTTCCTGGCACCCGCAAACGTGCCGCCCGAGGAGATGCCGCAGAAGATTCCTTCCTTCGCCGCCAACTCGCGCGCCGCGTCCCGAGCCTCGACGTCCGTGACTGTGACGAGCTCGTCGAATCCCTTTCGGTTCAAGACAGCCGGGATGAAGTCTGGCGTCCAGCCCTGGATCTTGTGCGGCTTCCACTCCTTGCCGGCGAGGAGCGCCGCTCCCTCCGGCTCGACGACGGCGATTTTCACTTCCGGCCGCGCCTTGCGCAGCATGTCGCCGGCTCCCGTCAGCGTCCCGCCGGTGCCGTAGCCGGTCACCCACCAGTCGAGCCTCTTCCCGACGAAGTCGAGGAGGATCTCCGGGCCGGTCGTATTTCGGTGGTATTCCGGATTGGCTTCGTTCTCGAACTGCCGGGCGAGGAACCAGCCGTTCTTCTTCGCCATCTCCTCCGCCTTCTTCACCATCCCCGAGCCGCGCTCGGCGGCCGGCGTCAGGATGACTTTGGCTCCCAGAATGCGCATCAACTTGCGGCGCTCGACCGAGAAGCTGTCGGACATGATCGCGACGAAGGGATATCCCTTGACGGCACACACCATCGCGAGGGCGATGCCGGTGTTGCCGGACGTCGCCTCGACGACCGTCTGGCCCGGCTGGATCGTGCCGCGCCGTTCGGCGTCTTCGATGATCCCGATCGCCAGCCGGTCCTTGACCGAGGAGAGCGGGTTGAAGGCCTCGCACTTGACGTACATCGTCGTGCCGGTTGGCGCGAGCCGCTGGATCTTGACGACCGGGGTGTTCCCGATGGTGCCGAGGATGTTTTCGTGGATCATTTTGTCCTTCTCGCAGCAGTGTCATTCTTTTTGGCGGCGACCCCTTGCTAGCCGGCGCGCAAGCGCTGGCTCGGCGTAGGATAGGCGGAAACAATGATCCGGCAAACCCTGTTTCTCGCTCTCCTCCTCGCCATGCCCGCAGCCCTTGCCGCCGCTCCGCGAACGATGCGCGTCGATTATTACCATACTGGCAGCTTCTCGGAGGAACACTTCAGCCTCGACCGCGTGGTCTTGGAGCCCCTGGAATGGCCGGGCAACGCGGCCCGCTCCCTGGACGGCACCAATCTCGGCAAGTACTTCTTCGAAGTGACGGACAGCGCTTCGCGCCGGGTTCTCTTTTCGCGCGGGTTTGCTTCCGTCTACGGCGAGTGGGAGACGACCGGAGAGGCGAAGAAACTCGCGCGGACATTCCATGAGTCGCTGCGCTTTCCCCGCCCCGAGGCGGCCGTGCGGATCACTCTCAAGAAGCGGGACGCGAAGAACGTCTTCCAGGAGATCTGGTCAATCGCCGTGGATCCGAAAGATATGTTCGTAGACGACAGCAGGCCGGCTTCGCCCGGACCTCTGCTCTCGATCGAGACGCATGGGAAGCCCGCCGACAAGGTGGACCTTCTCATCCTGGGAGATGGATACACGGAAGCCGAGCGCGGCAAGTTCGAGAAGGACGCACGGCGCCTGGCGGAGATCCTCTTTTCCGTCTCGCCTTTCAAGGAGCGGCGCGCAGACTTCAACGTCTGGGGCCTGTGCCCTCCCTCGGAGGAGTCGGGCATCTCGCGCCCTTCGACCGGCGTGCACAAGCGCTCCCGCGTCGGCGCGACCTACGATGCGTTCGGCTCCGAGCGGTACGTGCTGACCTTCGAGAACCGGTCGCTGCGCGACGTGGCCTGCTTCGCCCCCTACGAGTTCATCGAGATCCTGACGAATTCGAAGACCTACGGGGGCGGCGGGATCTTCAACCTCTATTCCACCGTCGCGGCCGACAGCCTCTGGTCGCCGTATGTCTTCGTCCACGAGTTCGGCCACCACTTCGCGGGACTCGCCGATGAGTACTACACCTCCGAGGTCGCGTACGAGGCGGCCCCCGCGGAACGCGTCGAGCCCTGGGAGCCCAACGTGACGGCTCTCCACGACCCGAAGGAGCTCAAGTGGAAGGATCTCGTCTCTCCCGGCACGCCCGTTCCAACACCGTGGAACAAGGAGGCCTTCGAGGCGCACTCCCGGGCGTTCCAGGAGAAGCGCAAGAAGATCCGAGCCGAGCATCGCCCTGAAGAAATCATGGACGCCCTCTTTCTCGAGCAGAAGAAGGAGGAAACACGGATCTTCGCGGCCGAGAAATACGCCGGCAGGGTCGGTGCCTTCGAAGGTGCGATGTACGAGGCGAAGGCCTATTACCGGCCGCAGCTCGACTGCATCATGTTCTCCCGCGACGACGTTCCTTTCTGCGCCGCCTGCCGCCGCGCGATCGAGCGAATCATCAGTCTTTACTCGGGACCGGTCCCGAGTCCCGAGTCCCGAGTCCCGAGTCCCGGCCGATGAGCTTCGCGCGCGGCGTCCGCCTCGCCGGCTTCGCGCGGCGACATCTGGGGCGCATGAACAGAGGCCGCCGGGAGGTGATGGCGCATCTAGAATCGCCGGGCCACGAAAACCTTCCTAAGCCGACCTTCATCCAATTGCGGGTGACCAACCTCTGCAACCTGCGCTGCAAGATGTGCGGCCAGTGGGGCGATACCGGGATCTACCGGGCCGACGGCTTTTCCGATTCGGCGACCGACGGCGAGAAGGAGAGAAACCGCATCCGCGAGTTAATCGGCGCCAAGCGCCAGCTCTCGCTTTCCGACTACGTCCGGCTTCTCGACGAGATTGAGCCCTTCCACCCGATCGTCAGCCTTTTCGGAGGCGAACCGCTCCTCTATCCGGAGATTCTCCCGCTGGTCAAAGAGATAAAGCGACGCGGCTTGACCTGCACGATGATCACCAACGGAGGGCGCCTGGAGAGCTACGCGCACGATCTCGTCGAAGCGGGGATCGACTCGATCGCCGTCTCGATCGACGGTCCGCCGGAGGTCCACGACCGGATCCGCGGGCAGAAGGGGAGCTTCGAAAAGGCGGCGGCGGGCGTCCGGGCCGTGGCCCGCTGGCGGCGCGAGCTCGGCCGTGTCCTGCCGATGCAGATCGCGATCCTGCCGGTCACGGAGCTGAACATCGGCGAGGTCACGCCGGCCCTGGGAGTGCTGCGGACGCTGCCGCTCGACACGATCAACATGGGGTTACGCTGGTTCGTCCCGGAAGACGTCGGCGCCGAGTACGAAAACGTCATGCGGGAGACCTTCGGCATCACGGCGACGTCCTGGAAGGGCTTCAAATTCTCCTGGCCGGGCGGTGTCGAGGGAACCAAGACGAAGCAGATGACCGATCTCGTCAAGCTCCTGAAGAACCTCCGGCGCCGGCGGTACGCGGACTCCGCGCGCGGGCGCCCCTGGATCTCCTTCGTCCCGGACGTACCGGCCGGGAAGGTCCCCGAATATTTTTCCAACTTCAATCGGACCTTCGGCCACGACCTCTGCCCGGTCGCCTGGTACTTCGCGCAGGTCGAGCCGGACGGCGAGGTCTGCTTCTGCGGCGACTTCCCCGACTACTTCATCGGCAACGTGCGACGCGCGTCCTTCCACGAAATCTGGACCGGCGAAAAGGCCTGGCGCTTCCGCGAGAAGCTCGCCAAGGAGCCTCTCCCCATCTGCGCCCGCTGCTGCGGAAACTACGTCTACGGAAAGTGGCAGCGCCCGCAGGCCGGCTCCGCTCCTTCTCCCGGCGGGAGAGGGTAGGGGTGAGGCCCACGGCCGATTCGATGCCCGCGTTCTTTCCCGCACGGGACATCTCGGTTGACTCCCCTTCCGGCGCTGATAGTCCTCCGCGCTTCACAGCTAAATCCGAACACCACTTGTAACCGGGCGGGGAGTGGGGGGAGATCCTCAGTGGGAGTGAGAGGCTCACGCCTTCTCCGACCCGGGCTTGTTCCGGCCGTTGGCGTCCTCTCTCTGCCGCGCAAGAAGGTTCCTGAGCGCCTCTGGTGATCCCGTCGTCGTTTGCGACTCGCTGGCTGGCCACTGGATCCTGACTAACCTGGCGTTGATTCTGAGCGGCTCGACGTGGCAGGCAGGTCTTTAGCGAAGGGTGAGAGCAGACTGAACTGCGATCCCCTGGCCGATCAGTACATTTATCCTGGGCCACGGACAAGACGTGGAAGGGAACCTGCCGTGAGTTGAACGTCAAGCTCAATGACGGCGCGGATCAAAAGGCCAAGCTCAGCTTCGAATAGCGTCGGTATGGGATCGAAGAGGGTCAGTTAGTGACCTTTCAGAATTGAAACGTCGTCGTCGGAAACGAGTCACAATCTCGGGAGAGACTCAAAGTCTTAAGAGTCCCTTCGTGTCTCTTCAGAAGACGGTTAAGAGCTCGGACGATTCTTTCTCCGAGCCATAGCATGCGGCGTGGGACGAAGCGGCGCTTCATGCCGCATTCCCAGGGAGGTCACAATGGATCCCGATGAAGTTCGAATGAAGTCGAGAAGAGCACGGACAGGCCTGCTGGCGGCCGCGTTGTTCATTTGCGCGGTGGCTCTGCCCTGTCCAATATTTGCGGAGCAGCCCCCTGCGCCCTGCCACCCCAATCCGCTGGCGGCGCAAGACGAGGCGACTGTGGCAAACCGCGCAGATATCGAGTTCCTGCCGGCGGATCTGAAGAATCAACTGGCTCGTTTGGCGGGACGACCGCACACCTATCTGCCGATTCAGGCATACGCGGAGGCGGATAGCCCGAGTCAGCTCTTCGAGTACTACCTGCTCGATACGCACGGATTCCAGCCCAACGTCTTCACCGCCAGAATACCGGGCGTCAACGACACTGCCATGCTGACGGCGACCGGCGGAAATTGCGGCCTCCCCACCATCGGCACGGTCCGCGTCGTCCTCGAGCCCAAGCCCGGCCTGCCGACCGATCCCAGCGACCCGGGGGCATTCATAGACATGTTCACTGATATCTCCGGGCTCTTCGTCATCAACAATGAGAGCGGATGGTACGAGGGGTGGATGATCCACGACCTCGTCGTGCCTCCGGTTGCCGCGCCTCGCGCCGACGGCCACGCCCAGTTCGGCATGATCACGGCGGCGGACGCGGCCCGACTGAAGGCAATCGGCACGGGCAACAACACGCCCGGGAACGTCTTCACCATTGATGGAAGGGCGGTCCACACTCCGAGCGAAACCGATCATTTTCCGGACATCCAGACCAATGTCGTCCCGGTCCAGCTGAGTATGGGCGCGTACAACGCGATGCAGCAGATCGACGTCCATTCCTACTGGGAGTTCAACTACACGACGAATTGGGTGCACCCGCTGTATGAGCTTCCTGTCACGGGCGGCTTCGAGGACGTGTTCGATACAGCGCCCGCCAAACTCACACAAGGAACCAACCTCTGCCCCTCCATCGTTCCGGGCGATGCATTGGGCCACAAGAATAAGGTCTCCGTGTACGGCGACAATCCGGAACGCCCCCGCGATCCCGATCTGTTCGACGCCGAGATCGAATCGCAGCGGGAATTCCGGCAGCGATTCATTCCGAGCGGCGTGGCAAACGAGATTCTTCTCGACGTTTACGCCAGGCCGGTCTCTTTTCAGTTGGGCATGACGGATGTCACGCAGCGCTTGCTCAAAGCCTACGATGTGGAAGTGGCCAGGGTGGATCAGAACGGCGACGGCGTCATTTCCGCGGCTGAGGGGGACCTGGACGAAGGATCGGACGGGTTCCCGGACAATTCACGGCTGTTCCTGCCGGCGACGTCCTACAACCGCTTTGCCGTCAGTCGCGAGATCAATGACGGCCTCTTGGCGCCGCGGTTCGCCCCGAGCCAAAGAGCCTGGGTCCTGACGGGGCCCCTGGTGAGAGTCAGTCCGGCTGTGCCGGCATCGGAGGGGCGCGACAGCGACGACCGGTAGCCTTTATCCTGAGCAATCCGAAAGGGGTCGCGCAGGGCGGCCCCTTCTCTTTTGTGCGCCCAGCATAGATTTCGACTACCGGGACTCCGGGGCCTTCATGATCCCCGGAGAAGAGAGGGTGCCACTCGGCCCGAGCTGTGGTCCCTCGACCCTCGACTCTAGACCTCTCCATCCCAGAAGCGGTAGAAGTTGAACCTCAGAGTTGATGGTGGTTACAAGTCAGAGGCTTCCGCGAAACGTCCGACGGACCAGCGAGCCTGTGATCGAAGATCCCTTCTGATATGGCCGAAGCGGTTCTGACGGTCGTATCGGACTCCTCATCTTCTTCGCGCGCGCAGCCTGACGGCGTGGCCAATTCGGCAAGATCCGGCCGACGACGGCCTGAAACTGATCCATCGCCCAGGAGGCGACAAAACCTCCGACCATCCCGGCCACGAAGCCCTTCCATCCTTTCTTCCCGTCTTTGACGAGCTCGTCCTCCTGGAAGAGACAGTTCACGGGACTCCCCCACGAGGGCGACGAGGACCTTCCGAGATCTCTCGACGCTTCCGTCGGCCACGGGAGAGGCTCTGGAGTCGTCCGTCGGCCCGCACCGGGCACGCAGGAGAAGGCGGCTGCGAGGACCTTCGAAAAGCACTGTGGCGCCGGGAAGCGTCAGGTCCCGGTTGCCGAGGACGAAGACGCGATCAGAAGAGTCCCAGGTCTCCAGGAACTCTCTCGGAGTCAGAAAGACTTCGGGGGCATCGCCGCGCCGGTAGCCGAAGAGTAGCTCCGGGCCAGGTCCCCCGAGGACCTGGGTCGAGCGGCCGGTATAGAACGTGATCCCGCAGGCCTCCTCGTAGTCTCCCGCCACGACCAGCCGGGCTCCGGGCGTCCAGTTCCGGCTTACGATCACGGCGGCCGCGCGCTGAGACCGATCATTCGCCACGACTCTCATCCCCGCATCGGCCAGGCCGAGGATGGGCACGAGGCCGGCGACCCAGAGCCCAAACGCTTGCCGGCGCCGGCCCGTCCGCAACGCCAGGGAACTCGCTGCTCCCAGAACCAGCAGCACGATGGGAAAGGGCCGAGCCTTTTGGAGGAGCACCTGTCCGAACACCATGGACGCCCCCGGATGCGACGCGAAATACTCCCGATAGTAGCCGTCGAGACTGGAAACCAGGCCCGTCAGAGCGACCGAGCCGCTTCTCGCCGAGAGAAACACGAGCGGAGCGACTGCCAGGCCGATCCCGGCGACGATCAGGCTTGGGACCAGAATCGCGACAGCTCGCCGTCCGGTTGTCATGAATCTGCGCCAGCCGGAGGCGAGAATCACCGCCAGAGCGGGATAAGCCGGCAGCGCGTAGTACTCCATGCGAGAGCCAGTCAGTGTGAAGAAGAGCACGATCCCGACCGGCCAGATCCAAACGAGAATCAGTCTTCGACTCCAGGGTCCACGGCGTCGCGGCAGAGCGCTCGGAAGGAAAAAAAACCAGGGGAAGAGCCACAGAAGGGTTGAAGTCCAGAACGCGGGCACCGACAGGGGCGTGTAGTTGACAGGATCGCGGCGGCTGAAGAATCGAGCGAAATGCTCATTGCCGAAATAGAAGGAGAGGAACGCCGGGTCTCGCCGGGCGAGAAGGATGTGCCAGGGCAGGAAAACAACCGCGACGATCCCGACGCCGAGCCACGGGCGCAGCCGGCGGACGAAACTCCGTCCTCCAAGAAAGAGTGCATAGGCGGCGGCCGCGGCGAGGGGAAAGAGCAGACCGATCAGTCCCTTAGTCAGCCCGGCGAGCGAAGCTCCCAGATACAGCATCACGGGGCCGGCACGGGATTCCGGCCGCCGGGCAATCCTGGCCAGCCCCAGCAGAGAAACGCTCAACCAGAAGACGAGCAGCGTGTCGGTGAAGAGAAAACGGCCGAAGAGGAACGGTCCGAGCGAGGTCGCATAGATGAGCGCGGCAAGCGGAGCGGTTCCGCTGCCGACGAGCTCGTAGGCCAACAGGAAGGTCACAAGGACAGTCCCAATGTAGGCCAGGGCACTCGGCAGCCGCGAGGCAAACTCGGTGAACCCGAAGAGCCGGTATGAGGCGGCCACGCTCCAGTAGATCAGCGGCGGCTTCTCGTAATAGCGGGCGTGGTTCAAGTGAGGCTGGATCCAGTCGCCGCTCTCGAGCATCTCCCGGGCGACGAGCGCGTACCGAGCCTCGGCTGGACCGATCAGCGGACGCGCCCCGAGACCGGAAAAGGCGAGAACCGCGGCGAGGAGCCCGCATCCCGCCAGAGAGAGAGCCAGGGCGAGCTGAGGCCGCGGGGTCAGCCGGGATTCTTCCCCTGTTTCTTCCAGGATCTGGGGAAGGCGCGCTATAGCAGCCTGCATCCGACCGCCGCGAAAACGCCACCCTCGCCGCCGAGGGCGCGCATCCAGGAGAGCTGCGCGATCAAGCCCTCGAATGCCCAGTCGTCTTCCGACTGCGCGAAGAGCTCGTCTGATTCGCCAGCGAGGAGCGCGCTCGGGAACGCGCGCAGGTACTCGAGGCCATTGTCGCGAAACCAGCTCTGCACTTCGCGCAGGGTGTGCCGGTGCTCCTCGACGTGCCGGTACTGATCGCGCAGCCACGCCTCGCGCCGGGCCGGCTCGGCGCGCCGGTCGCGCAGGACAGGATCCCACGGGATCCAGCGATATCCAGTCAGTCTGGCGACCGCGCGCCGCAGGAGGAGCGGCAGACGCGCGTAGGCGTTGTAGAGCCCGACGACCAGAACTCCGCCCGGCCTGACCAGGCGCGCCACAGAAGCAAACGAGGTCCGCGGATCGGGGGTGTGGTGCAGCACGCCCGTACAGAGGACCACGTCGAACGCCTCGCGACGCAGGCCGGGCGAGCGCAGATCGGTCTCAACGAAATAAACACCATTTATCCCGTAGCGGGCGGCGGCCTTGCGGGCGAGCTCGAGGGAGGGCCGCGCCAGGTCCGCGCCCAGGACTGTCCGGTCGGCGCTGGCGAGAAAGAGGCTCAACTGGCCCGTCCCGCAGCCCAGCTCCAGCACTGTCGCGTCGCCGGGGATGGATTCGTCCAGCCGCCGCGCGAACTCGCTCCTGGCGGCGCGGGCGCGCAGCCCCGAG
>WNGF01010905.1_pt1 | contig 11050 bp, 10 predicted proteins | sample 5400641 | NCBI WGS metagenome assembly WNGF01 (sample SAMN13153371, study PRJNA577476) | soil metagenome | isolation source: 80 cm soil or saprolite under grassland replicate 2 | place: USA:California | collected 2016-06-15 | reverse complement strand
GCACGTGCTGCCCCGGGCCAGCGCCACCCGCGCCCAGGCGGCCGGCCTCGCCTGTGTCCCACCCGCGCTGGTGCGCCGCGCCAGCCAGGAACTGGACCGGCTCGAACCTGCCATCCGCGAAGCTGGCTGGCTGCGGCCCAGGCTGCTGCACGGCGACTACGGCACCAGCAACGCAGCGGCCGGCCCAGCCGACGGCGGCCACCTGGAAGTGGTGGCCGTGTTCGACTTCGAATCGGCCGCCCCCGGCGACCCGGTGGAAGACTTCCTGTGGAACGCCGACCACGGCCTGGACTCGCGAATCTTCCAGTCGTTCCTGGCCGGCTACCTCGAACACGGCCAGCTGGACCCCGGTGCGCCCGAGCGATTCGCGTTCTACCAACTCGAACACTGCCTGGACATACTCGGCTTATCATACCAAGATGACCCGGAGTACTTCGCGCAGGCACTGTGGCTCATCGAGCAGGTGCTCGACGGCGCCCGCCTGCGTCTGGCCTGGCCCAGCGACCGCTAGGCACCAGCCGGCCTGGACCTGCTGCCAGCCCTCACCCGAAGCTGACCAGCCCGCGACCCACACTGAACCCTCGAGTTCGGCCAACTCACGGCCGCCAGTCCAGCAGCCAACCTTCAGAAATGCTGAACTCTCGGGGTTCCCCGTGTAGTGCCCCGCGTGCTTGTACGGCCGCTCCAGATGGAGCAGGTAAATCACGCCCTTGCCGCCGCCCGTCACAGTGCCGCCTCCGGGTCGCCGTCAGCCGGCGGGCCCGTCGTCTCGGCCTGCGCCTGGCGGCGGAGCCGGTAGTGCTCCCAAAGCCGCCGGTAAGCGGGATCGTCCGGGCCGATGCCCGCCGCAGCCAGCCGCGTCGCGGTCTGGACCGCCAGCGGCTGCTGCCCCCAAGCCGATTGGTCGACGCGTTTGACCAGGTGGTAGAGCCCTTGATCACGGAAATTACATGTCTACGTAGTCATGAGCTGAGGCTGTTTCACCTGGTCAGCGCCCATATCGATTCGCCATCGGGGGGAACTACGGACTAACTGCGCCGCCCGCTCGGTGTCCCCGTCCCGGTAAGCCAGCCCGGCCTCGTGCGCCCACTGATCGGCCATCGCCGTGCGCTCCTGCAGCGCGCTGTCCGTGGTCATCTAGCCCGCCTCCCGCTCAGGCAGCCGGGCTGGCGTAGGGTCCGGGCGGCGCCACGGTTCGCGCTTCCCGCGGGCGCTCTCGATGGTCCGCCGGGCCTCCCGCTCGCCGCCGCGAAGCCCGGACCGCAGTGCGGCGGCCACCAGCTCCTCGGCCGCCGCCGGGTCGTCCAGCAGCCCGGCCTCGTGCGCCCGGCAGGCAGCCCAGAACAGGCCGTCGTTCCGGTTGCCGTGCTGCTGTCGGGCGACGAACGCGGCCAGCCGCGCGACGTCGGCGCGCTTGTCGCCGGTCGGCTGCGGGCCGCGCTGCCGCTCGTGCTGCGGCTCAAGCAGGTCACGCACGGCGGTCCAGTCCAGCGTGGCTATGCCGCCCTCTTGCTGGATCAGCTCGTACGGCTTACCGGCGACCCGGGACGGCGGTGCGACGACGTAACCGCCCTGAGCCCGGAAATCGACGTGCTGGGCCGGCAACTTGCCCGACCGCTGATCCGTCCCGGCGAAATAGGCATGCAGGCCGCCGCTCGGCGTGGCGACGATCGCCTTGACCCCGGTGACCAGCCCGGCCCGCCTGAGGCGGTTGAACGCGGCAAACCCGTTGCCCGCCTCCCCGTGCTGATCGACGTCCAGGACGTCCGGCCCCGGCGAGCCGGTGGCAATACCCACGTTCCGGCCCGGATTGCGGCCCCACCAGTAAGTGATACGGTCCGGGTCCGTGCTCGCGTCCTGGAAGCCATGCGTCCGGGACAGCGGCACTTTCTCGCCGGGGATCAGCGGGAACACTGGCCAGCCCGCGCGGGCGTACGCCTGGGCGGCGCGCAGGTTCCCGTCCTCGGCGCTCATGGCCGGGCCGCCCGGTGATCGCATTTGGTGGCGTCACGGTGCATCTGCTCCGCGGCGGCGGGCAGGTAGCGGGTCTGCCACTCGGCCTGGCCGGCCAGAGCGGACGCGGACCGCTTCGGCTGCAGGTACAGGACCTGCCAGAGTTCGCTCAGCCAGTCCAGCGCCGCCAGGATCAGCAGGTGGCGCTCCCAGCACTCCGGGAGGAGCGCTGCCTGGTGGCCGTACATCGGCCGGTAGACGTCGTGGATCCATGCCCGCAGCGGCGCCACGGAGGCCTCCCGCTCCGCGTTCCGCAGCAGCCACCAGCGCGGCGCGGGTTTCGGCCGGTAGCCCTCCGCCGCGCCGTCGTCCTCGCTATCGTCCGCAGCCAGCTTGCCGTCGTCTGTCCCGAGCGCCTCCAGGAAGGCGGCCTGTGCGCCGAGCTGCCGTTCGGCCGCGTCCAGGCGCTCGGCGAGCTCGGCGAGGCGCAGCAGGGTGAAGTCCCGCGGGTCCTGCCCGCCCGCGCTCACGAGGCGCCCCACGGGTACCCGGGCGCCGGCTCAGCCGGCAGGTCCTCGTCAACGTCAGGCACGTCCGCCACCGGGCGCAGCCGCGCGACGGGCGCCATGTCGCGCGGAATCTGCGGCAGCAGCTTCGGCAGCGCCAGGTCCGCCAGGGCTGGCGGCGCGGCAGCCGTGATCGGTGCCACTGCCCAGCGCTGGCGCCTCGCCCGCTTGTATTCGCGGGCCTTCCAGGCCCGCGCCAGCTTCGCCACCACCGGGGACGGGCACCCTGCCCGCAGGATCAGGGCCCGCCACGGCGGGAGAGCCCGGATCATGTCCGAGGTCATCACGTCGTGGCGCGACGCATGCCTCTGGCCGTGCTCCCGATAGGCCGCCTGGCCGCACAGCTTGCTCGCGTGGTCCAGCGTGGCGGTGTCGTTAATGCCGGGCAGCATGATCGTGACGCCGCAGGTGTCCTGGATCACGCGGGCGCCGTCGTCCTTGTAGCGGCTGGCGAACTGCGCGATGCCGTGCCCGACCGCGGCGATCGTGATGCCCTTCCCGCCGGAGTCCGCCAGCCATGACGGCAGCGGCACCGGGCAGACCTGGCAGACCTCATCGAGGGCCATCAGCAACGGCGGGTCAAGCCGGCCGCCGCGGCCCGCCTGGCCGATCAGCGCCGCGGCGTAATGCAGCTCGCCGCAGAAGCACGCGAACAGCGGCGCCACCGGCGAGTCGTCACCCTGCGCCTCGGCGATCAGGTACAGCGTCTCCCCGTTCGCCAGGAACTCCGCGAAGTCGAAGCCCTCGCCCGGCCCGGGCAGTACCGACAGCATCAGCGCCGGGTCGGTGACGCACGCGAGCGAACGGGACATCGTCATCCTGACCGTCCCCGCGGTCTTCTGCGCCTCGCCCCGCAGCTCCGCGAGCTGGACGGCCCACTGCTCCGCGCCAGAGGCCCGCAGGATGTTCTCCGGGTCCTCCGGCTCCGTACCGCCGACCCACCGGGCGACGAGGCGCATGTCCCCGCCCACGAGCGCGGCGGCGTGGAAGTAGGCCCGCATGTAGTCGCTGGCCTTGGCTGACCAGAAGCTGCTGTCCTCCACGCCCTTCTGCGACACCGCGCGGGCGAAGGCGTCAGCGCGGCGGATGGCCACCGCCTGGTCCTCGCACCCGCAGATCGGGTTCCACCGGAACGTGGACGGCGCCGCCGCGCCGCCGATGCCCTGCGGGTTGAATACGTGCACGCGACCGTGATGCCGGGCGCGCAGGCCGCTGGTGAGCAGGAACACGTCGTGCTTGGTCGTGGTCGAAACCACCGAGCCCGGGTGCCGCATGATGATGCGGGCCAGTAGTGCCGTCTTGCCCGTCCGCGGCGGCGCCAGGATCAGCAGATGCTCCTGCAGGCTGACCCGCACCCGGTGCCAGTACTGCGCGCAGCCGAGCGCGATCGAATAGCCAGCGGCATACCGGGCGCGCGCGCCGAAGCCCAGGCCCGGTCGCGTCCTGCGGGACTCGCGGAACGCCGCGAGCCGGCCCCACCGCAACCACAGCTCCAGGAGGCTCGCGTGGCCCTTACCCGGCCGACGCCGCATGCGCAGCCGGCGCCGCATCGCGGACACCCGGCGCCGGGGCAGGTGCCGCGCATTGTGCAGCGCCACCGCGGCGGCGAGCGCCAGCATGAGGAGAATCAGGAGCCTGATCATGCCGGCTCGCCTCCGTCCCGCGCGGCTAGCACCGCGGCGCGCAGAGCCGTGCGGGCAGCGCCTGCGTTCAGCCCGACGTCCCCGGCCAGGTCGGAGCAGACGCGCGACACGTCGGCCAGCGGCAGCTCAGCCAGATGCCCGTGCTTCTGCTGGACGAGGGCCAGGAACTGAGCCGTCTTGGTCCCGGCGCGGCCGGCGGGGGCACGCTTGCGCTGCCTGTCCGGGGCTGGCACGAGGGCGAGCGCCTTCGGGTGAGCGGCGAGCTGCCCGGCAGTCCGCCCCGGAGCGACGCGGACCTCCGCGACAACCCACGAGCGGAAGCCCCGCACGGTCGACGGCGGAGCGAGCACCAGGCGCAGCAGCCAGAGCAGCAGGCCGCCGACGATCGCGAGCGGGCTGCCGTCATCGTCGGCCAGGTCCTCGGCCAGCGCACGCTGACGCGCGATGCTCCAGGCCCTGATGACGGCCACGAGCGTGTCCGATGCGAGTGCGTACAGGACCGGCGCCATGATCCAGACCGCAAGCGCGGTCCAGCCGGCGGAGGCTGCAAGCGCGTTCATGGCGATGCTGATGGCGACGCACGCGACGTTCAGGATCCGCGGGCGGATAGCCCGCTTGCCCTGGAGCGCCAGCGCGATACCCAGGCTGGCGAACACCATCGCCCCGACGTCGGGGATACCGGCCTGGAGCGCGGCAACGATGGCGCTGTTCTTGTACGCCAGCACCATCGTGTACTGCGCCTCGTAGCTCACCGCGGCGGCAGTCAGCGCGAGCACCGCCAGGGCGGCCATTGCGTTGCGCAGCCACGTGCCCGCGCGGTCGCCCCTGGCCGGCTTCGGAGCCTTCGGCCCGCGGCCCAGATGCCACGTGAAGCGCCGTGGCCGGGCGATCACGGTCATGCCGCTGGCGTTGGCCCGTGCGCCGTCAACGTCACCGAGCCCGGTGAACAGGTTCGCGGTCATGGCCTCCTGCTCCCTTCCTGCAGCTGGCCGGCCATCACGGCCAGGTCCGGCAGTGCCTGGTCAAGCAGATCTGTGATCACGTGGCTGAGGCACTGGCCCCGCAGCAGGGCCAGAAGCCGCAGCCGGGCGTCGACGCCCGCGGTTATCCGCGTAGCGAGGCGCTTGTCGTAGTCCGCCATCCGCATCTCCTCTGGGTCTGCCAGCACGGTGCTTTGCTGTCGGGCACAGAATACACGTCAGACGTGTGACGTCTAGTCGCCATGCGATGATGCAGAGACGGCGAGGCCTTACCGAACACGGGACGTGAGACGTCTAAGGTTGGGTACCGTCCCCGGACGGACCTAACAGAAGGGAACAGAAGCAACTAGTGGCGATTGAGAAACAGCAGCCCCAGTACCGGCAGCTAGCCGGGCTGCTGCGGGCCGCCATCGAGAGCGGCGAATACCCGGCCGGCTCGGCTCTCCCCCCTGAGCCGGAGTTGGCCAGCCGATACGGCGTGAGCAGGAGCACCGTCAATAACGCCGTGGCGATACTCCGCAATGAGGGGCTCGTGCGGGTCTCCCGGGGCCGGGGGACGATCGTCCGCGAGATACCGCCTATTCACCGCAACGCCATGGCCTGCTACTCGCAGGCCGCGCGAGAGCGCACTGGCGCCCGAGGCGCCTTCGATAGCGAGATCAGGTCCCTGGGCTTCACGCCCCGGTCCGACACGACCGTCGAGCGAGTCACGCCACCGCCGGAGGTGGCGCAGGCCCTCGGGCTGCCGGAAGGCGAGCCGAACGTCATCCGGCGCATGCGGCACATGTACGCCGACGACATCCCCGTCCAGATCGCCCCGTCGTATATCCCGGCGGAGATCGCGGAGGGCACGCCGCTCGCGGAGCAGGACTCCGGGCCCGGCGGCATCATCAGCCGGTTCGCTGACCTCGGCCTCGCGCAGACCCGGATCAGCGAATCAGTCCGCGCCCGGCGCGCAACCGACGCCGAACGTGAGTTCCTGCGCCTGGAGGAGGATCAGCCGGTCATCGAGATCTGGCACACCGGCTGGACCGCCGATGGCCGGCCGGTTGAGATCGCCGTGCACGCGGTGCCGACCAGCCTCTGGATACTCGACTACGAGTGGCCGGCCGGGTAGCGAAGCGCCACTGCAGAGCGAGACGGCCCGCACCGTGGTGGCGCGGGCCGTCTTGGCGTCGTGCTGCGGGTCAGGGCAGGCGCTGGGCGAGCCAGGCCGGGTCATCGGCGGCCCAGCGGTAACCACAGCTGATCCGGCAGGCCATGCCGTTCTCGTCGCTGTAGCCGTTCACGAAGTCCCAGGCGATATCACCGCAGCGCGGGCACGCCCGGTACACGATCCGCGCCGTTCCCCGGCACTCCGGGCAGCGCAGGCCGGTCACGCCCTTGCAGTCCGGGCAGCCCTCGATGTGCGCCCGGCCCGGCGGCAGCAAGTCCGTCGCTGCGTACGTCATGCTCACCACCTTGGTCCACATCGTCCTGCCGTCAGTATGCGCGCCTATGCTGACGCTTCGCGGTCGGCGGCCATCTCGGGCAAGCGTTGTATCACCTGCGGGGAAGGCTGCAGGTCGGGCTTCGGGGGCTGCAGGACCGCGTCCCGGTCGCGGCCGTGCCAGGACGGCCACGCCTCGCCCAGCGGCTCGAAGTCGGGATCCTCGGCGGGCACGATGACGCCCTGGCGCTGTTCGAGCCGGGCACGGAAGGCCGTGCGCTCCTCCGCGGACGGCAGCACGGGCAGTGCTGCCTCCGGCATCCCGGCGCCCAGGTCCATCTGTGGCTCCGGCTCCGGCTCAGCCGAGCGCAGCGGCTCGATGCGCTGCTCAGGGTGGCGGCGCCGCAGCTCGCTATCGGCTGCGACCGCCAGGTGCCGCGATCCCTCAGTGACGCGTGCCCACGCTTCGCGGTCCTCCATCGCTGCGGCGTCCGTAGCTTCCCGCTCGCGGTAGAACCGCGCGGCCGCGCGTGACGACTCGGCCAGCGTCTCGTGCCTTGCCGCAGCCTCGTCGTCGCCTCGCTGCCGCGCGACCCGGGCCTCGGCGTCCGCGCGGGCCGCCGCGACGTCGGCGTCAACAGCAGATACGCGCACCTGGCGGAGCTCGTCCCCGACGTGCGGGGGGGCCCATTCGGTCTCGGCGCGGTAGGTGTCCCGCATGTGCCACAGAGAGCCGTCCGGCAGTGCCCGCAGGTCCGCGCCGTCCGTGCGGTTCATCGCGCCGAAGGCGGCATGCCAGGCGGCGCGCTTCTCCGGGCTGTCCCCGGCGGGCTCGGGCCCGGCCGCCTCAGTGTCGTGGTCCCAGCCGTACAACTCTCTGTAGGCGCCGATCTTCGCCGCCCGGGTCGCCCAGTCCAGCCGTGCCAGCGGGTCCTCCGGCACCGGGCCGAGCGCGCCCACCGCCCACGCCGGCTGATGCTCCGCCGCGTGCTCGCCGATACGGGCCTGCCGCTCGTCCATGGCCTGCGCGACCTCGGCCAGGTACCGGACCTTGTCGGGGTCGTCCACCTGCGGGACCTGCTCCGCCCACGGCCGAAGCGCGGCCGGGGCGATTGCCGCAGTCTGCTGCCGGATCCGCGCGTCGATCACGCTGGCGACGTCCCGGGCACCGGTCAGCGGCCGCCCGCCGAGCGCCCGCCTGGCAACCTCGCGGACGTCGAGCCCGGCCGCCTCGGCGGCCCGCATGGTCCGCCAGAGCCACGTCGCCTGGCTGGAGTCCAGCCGCTCGCCCTCGTACCCGGGCGGCAACGCGGCCCGGATAACTTCGCGGTAGCGCTCCCGGTGCAGGCCAGCCGTCTCGCCCTGCCAGATCGCGTTCAGCGCGGCCAGATGGTCGGCGTTGGCGAGGTTCCTGCGCCGCATCTCCAGGGCCGAGACCTCGGCGCCGTCGCGGTCCAGGATGTCGGCGAGCACGGCATGAGGTTCTCGCGGATCCGGTAGATGTTCGGGCTTCCTCGGCTCTGGTGGCAGCCCGGCGCGCTCCCGCTCCAGGCGCTCATACCTGGCCAGTTCCGGCGCCGGCCTCGTGCCCGGCTCGGGGTCCGGCAGTTTCGCCGGCCTGGTGAACACGTGAGGGAAGTTGCCCTCCGCGCCGCGGGTCATCGCCGAGTAGACCCACTGGCGCGTCTCCCCGCCTGTGATGACGGGGATGGCCACAGTCACCGTCCGGCCCTGGGCACTGTGCCCGGTGCTCGCGTAGCCCAGATCCGCATCCCGGTAACCGCGCCACGTGAACGTCTGATCGAACCACGTCCGCTGCCCTGCCTGCGCGTCCCGCCCCCGCACGGCACGGCATGTGATCGTGCCATCCTCGCCGATGGCTTCGATGCGCATGACGTCCATGTTCGCCAGGGTGCGCCCTGGCGGCCCGACCGTAACCGAGTGGTCGTTGTCACGGCAGATGAGCAGGTCGCCGACGCCCGCCCGGGCACCCTCCGCCAGGCTCACTTCGCGGGAGGTATCCACCATGCCCAGGTGGACCAGATCCTCCCGAATCCGCCGGGACATCTCCCGCGCGATGTTCCGGGTCCAGGTGAGCAGTTCCACGTCCGTGCCAGTCAGGTAGTGCGACACGTACATGGCCCGAGCGTCATCCATTGCCGCATCGGGGTCGCCGCCCCGGATCCTGCCGTGGTCGTCGTAGGCGTCCAAGGCGCTAAGTTCGCCGCGACGCAGCCTCAACGAGGCATCCTGTTCCCACGCCTCGGTGAACCTGACAGCCTCGGCGAGCTGGACGTGGCCCATCCGCTCGGCCAGGAGCATCATCCCGCCACCGCCCTCCACCGCGGCGAGCTGCTCCTGGTCACCGGCCACGATCACCTTGCACCCTCGCTTCGCGGCGTAGCCGATGATGTCCGCCAGGTCGGCCGTGGACATCATCGACGCCTCGTCAATCACGATCAGCGAACCGGGCGCCAGATCCCTGACGCCCCGCGCGCCGCGCCGACCCGGCGAGTGCCCCAGGAACACCGAGGTATTCTCGGCGAGTTCCACCCCGGCATCGGCCAGCACGTTGCGGGCGGCCTGGGCGGTCGCCAGGCCGATGACGCCCCCCTTGCCCGATGCGATCCACGCCCGGGCGGCCTCGGCCAGCGTGCGCGTCTTCCCGCTCCCGGCCGGGCCGACGAGGATTTCCGCCACGCGCCGGGAGACGAGCACATGGTGCAGCGCCGCGCCCTGGTCCATGCGCAGCCCTGAGCCGGTTGCGCCTGCGCTTGCGCGTGCGTCCTGCGCGCGCGCAAGCAGCTGCGCGTCCAGCGCGTCTGCGTCTGCGCCGAGCTGGCGCGCGGACTCCTCGCGTGACAGGCACGGCGCGCAGTCCCGCTGCGCCTCGGCCAGGAGCCGCTCCTCGAGCGCAAGCTGCACCCGCGTGGCGTACCGCTGCGCGCCCGGTCGCGTGTAGACGCTGCGCCCGTCCAGCTCCCGGCGCAGGTAATCGGGCAGAGCGGGCCACTCCGGCGCGTCGAGCGGCACGACCTGCTCGAACTCGCCCGCCAGCGCCCGGTCAGCCAGCGAGTGCAGGAGCGCCACCGCGGCGCCCGGGTCCATGCTCCGCGACTCCGCGGGCATCGCCAGCCCGATCTGCCTGACCAGGTCGGCCTTCGTCCAGGTGGCCTGTCGTGCCTGGACCATGGCCAGCGCCTTGCGCGCGGTCCGCGCCAGGATCTCCGGCACCGGGACAGCGTCAGGCTCAGGCTGCGCCTGCGTGACCGCGCCTGCGCCGCGCAGGTTCGAGACGCTCGGTGCGATCTGCACGAGCTGTCCGCCGAGCTTCGCGTCCCACTCGGCGGCGTAAGCGTCCCAGTCGATCTCGCCGTCCTCCTTGCGCTCGCGCGACGCGAAAGTCACGACCTGCTGGATATGCAGAAGCTCACGCTGATTAGGCGCACGGCCGTATTTCGCCGTCCATGACGCGACCGCAGCAGGCGTCGCGTCCTTAATCGCCTGCGCGCGCGACGAATAAGCGTCCATCTGCGCCTGCGTGACGCCGCGTATCTCATTGCCCGCGCCATCCGGGCGCGCAACCCATCCGACGCCGAATTCACGCGACAGCCCGCATTCGGCATGCGCCGCAGCGACCGCCTGCATCGCGGGCAGCTGCGAGCGGAGCGCGACCGTGTCGAGCGCCCGCCACTTCCCGTCACTGCGCGTCCGCACCATCCGGGCGAACTGATTGTGCTCGTGGTCCTGCGGGTCGCCGTCCCGGCTCGTGCCCTGCAGCCAGGACGACACGGCCACGTCCGCCAGCTCGAACTTCCCGGTCTCCTGCCCGTCGACCTTCGCCCCGTGGTAGCCCGTCCTGGTCACGCCCGCCCACCGCTGCGCATGCTCCAGCGCAGCCCGGTTAGCCGCCTGCAAGACGTCCCGGAAAGCCAACTCCCGGCCATCCCAGTACGCCTCGGCCTCAGCGTCGCCGGCCTGCCTCGCGCGCCGCGCGTTTTCCCTGATCGAGGCATGCAGGATCGAGATGCTTTTCGAGAACGACACCGTAACGTCGGTGTACGGCGCCGGTTCCCTGGTCAGCCGGTGCGCCTCGCGCTCCAGGTCCAGGCGCCGCTCTGCAGTCGCATGCGGCTCCGCAGCCAGCAGGCGCTCCAGGTGAGCCTCGTAGCTGACGTACTGCCCGCGGGCCCGCCCGAGCTTCTCCCCGGTCCGCGGGTCCACCTGCCGGTACACCGCGTCGTACGGGTCGCGGTCGACGCGCCCGCCATCGGCCAGGCCGAGCGCTTCGGTGCCGGGCCCGAACCACCGGCCCGGCGCCTCGCCGGTCTGGGCGGCGTTCATGTAGTAGCCGCCCGCGGACTTCTCCGGCTCCTTGCCGGCGCCCCGCCAGACATAGCCAAGGTCATAACCGCTCACGGCGGTGACAACGACGGCCACTTTTCGGCTCCCGCCCCTAGACGATCTTGCTCTTAGTAA
>WNGF01009671.1_pt1 | contig 11050 bp, 9 predicted proteins | sample 5400641 | NCBI WGS metagenome assembly WNGF01 (sample SAMN13153371, study PRJNA577476) | soil metagenome | isolation source: 80 cm soil or saprolite under grassland replicate 2 | place: USA:California | collected 2016-06-15 | reverse complement strand
CGCCGAGCCGGGCACTGTGCTCGTCGGCGAGGCGACGCGACGGGCCACGGACGCGGCGATCGCGTACGAGGACGCCGGCGAGCACGAGCTGAAGGGGAAGGTGGAGCGCGTACGCCTCTGGCGTGCGCTGCGTGTGCTCAGCGGCCGTGCCGGCGAGTTGAAGAGCGAGGCGCTCGAGCCGCCCTTCGTCGGACGCGAGCGCGAGTTTCACCTCGTCAAGGAGCTGTTCCATGCGACCGCCGACGAGCGCAAGGCGCACCTCGTGTCGGTCGTCGGCATCGCCGGCATCGGCAAGTCGCGGCTCGCGTGGGAGCTGTACAAGTATCTCGACGGGCTCGCGCAGCTCGTGCGCTGGCACCTCGGACGCTGTCTCGCCTACGGCGACGGCGTCGCGTACTGGGCGCTCGCCGAGATGGTGCGCGGTCGTGCCGGGATCCTTGAGGGCGAGGGCGCCGAGTCTGCGCGGGCGAAGCTGCAGTCGATGCTCGAGGAAAATGTCGACGACCCCGAGGAGCGCGTCTGGATCGAGCCGCGCCTCGCGCATCTGCTCGCGCTCGACGAGGGTCAGCCGCGCGAGCGCGCCGACCTCTTCGGCGGGTGGCGACTGTTCCTAGAGCGGATGGCCGAACGCACGCCGGTCGTACTCGTCTTCGAGGACATGCAGTGGGCCGACCGAGCGCTGCTCGAGTTCGTCGAGCACTTGCTCGAGTGGTCGCGCAACCACGCAATCTTCGTCCTCGCACTCGCGCGGCCTGAGCTGGCCGAACGCCACGCGCACTGGCCGGCCGGGCGTGTCAGCTCGACGACGCTCGCACTCGAGCCGCTCCCGCCTGGAGCGATGGAGACCCTGCTCGACGGGCTCGTGCCCGGGTTGCCGGACGATCTTCGAGTGCAGATCCTGTCGCAGGCGGAGGGAGTCCCGCTGTTCGCGGTCGAGACCGTGCGTATGCTGCTCGATCGCGGCCTGCTGGAGCGACGCGGCGACGTCTACGCGCCGAAGGGGACGATCGAGAAGCTCGGGGTGCCGGAGACGTTGCAGGCGCTCGCGGCTGCGCGGCTGGACGCCCTCAAGCCGGATGAGCGCCGACTCGTACAGGACGCCGCCGTGCTCGGAAAGACGTTCACATCGCGGCGGCTCGAGGCAGTCAGCGGGCTCGACGCAGACGCGCTCGAACCGCTGCTCGTGGGTCTCGTGCGGAAGGAGATCCTCACGGTGCAGTCGGACCCGCGCTCGCCGGAGCGGGGCCAGTACGGCTTCCTTCAGGACCTGCTGCGACAGGTCGCGTACGAGACGCTCGCGCGCAAGGAGCGCAAGGCACGCCACCTCGCGGTGGCGGCCTACTTCGAAGGCGAGTGGCCAACGGCCGGCGACGAGATCGTCGAGGTGGTGGCTTCGCACTTCGTGGCCGCGTACGAGCTCGACGTCAAGGCAGACGATGCCGCAGAGCTAAAGACGAAGGCGCGCACGACGCTCACGCGCGCCGGGGAGCGCGCCGCGGCACTCGCTGCGATGGCGGAGGCGCAACGCTATTTCGAGCGGGCGCTCGACCTGTCCGACAGCGCTCTCGAGCAGGCGGAGCTCCACGAGCGCGCGGGCCGAACAGCGAAAAGGGCGGGCGGCTTCAAGGAAGCGAGGGCACACTACGAGCACGCAATCGGGACATTCGAATCGATCGGACTCACGCACTCCAGCGCGCGCGTAACCGCGGCGCTTGCAGAGATCGCCTGGGACGAGGGACGCATCGACGAGGCGATCGACGACATGGAGCGCGCCTTGTCGGTACTCGCCGATGAGGAGCAGGATGCGGACACGGCGACGCTCGCCGTGCAGCTGGGACGGCTGCTGTACTTCGCCGGACGGGCCGAGGAGGCCGTCGAGCGGACTGAGTTCGCCCTCGAGATCGCCGAGGCGCTTCGGCTTCCGGAGGTGCTCTCACACGGACTGAACACGAAGGCCCTGGCGTTGGCAGCGCGCGGGCGACACGAGGAGGCCAACGTCCTGTTCCGTTACGCCCTTCAGACTGCGCTCGAGCACGACCTCCACGACGCTGCGACCCGCGCGTACAACAACTTGGCCGCCGCGCTCGCATGGCGAGATCGGCGCCGGGAATCCCTCCAGCTGCATCGGGACGGTGCCGCGCTGGCGCGCAGGGTGGGCAACCGCGAGTCGGAGTTGAGCTTTCGCATCAACATCGCCGGGACGCTCTACGAGCTGGGCGAGTGGGACGAAGCGCTCGCGCTGAGGGACGAGCTCGCGGCGGACGACGCGAAGTCGTCGCGCATCGAGATTCTGCTGTCGGTCTTTGCTTTCCTGTTCGTGCACCGCGGAGAGCTGCAGGAGGCACGTCGGCTCGTCGAGGGAGTGCGCGAGAGATCGGAGGCATTCGACCTCCAGTTCCGCGTCAGCGTTCGAGCGGTCGACGCAGCGGTGCTCTTGGCAGAAGAGCGGTTCGAAGAGGCGCTCGAGGCGGCCGAGGAAGTCGTTGCGGCTCGGGCGCAGTTCGGGATCGACTCGCTGCGCTGGGCTCTGCCGCAAGCGCTCGAGGCAGCGTTTGCCGTCAACGACGCGGCCAAAGTCGACGAGTTGCTCGCGATCGTGGAGGAGTTACCACCCGGGCAACTGGTGCCGTTGATTCACGCGCACGGGAGTGGCTTCGCCGCCCGCCGCTCAGCACTGGAGGGCGACGCAGTCGCCGCGGATTCCGGCTATCGCGCCGCCGCCCGCCTCTACCGCGAGATCGAAGCGCCGTTCGAGCTCGCTCAGGTGGAGCTCGAGCACGGGGAGTGGCTGTTGGAGCAAAGTCGAGCCGACGAAGCCGATCCGCTCTTGGCCGAGGCGGAGGAGATCTTCACGCGATTGCGCGCGCGACCGTGGCTGGAGCGAGTGGAGCACGCCCGTTCACGCACGTTGGCCAACGCCTAGCCAGCCATCGACGGCGACGAAGCCGGCAGAGCCGACGCCCGGACTCGAACCGGGGACCCCTTCATTACGAGCGTTGACCACCTGTCGTCGCCGTCCTGCTCGGTACCCGTCAGGGTGGACGATCTATCGGAGCTGACTATCTAACCTAGGCGTCGCCCCGGTGCCCGGCTACGAGCCGGGCACCGGGGCAGGGTCTCGCAAACGTGCCCTTCTACGGACCCGGATCCCTGGAACCCGCACCGCGTGCCATTACGGGCAGCCAGGAAAGTCGTGGTCGTCGATCCGAAAGACGGGCGGGTTGGCGTGCGGAGCAACGAACGTCACATAGTTCACTGCCCCAGTGGTGCTCGAGGCCTGGGCCGGCTCGTCGCCGCCCTCGGCGAACACGGCACCGTCCGGAAGGCCCGGCCCGTACGTCTTCGAGGTGCAGTCTGAATGCGTGAAGGTCACCGAACCCGATGCCACAGTCACGATCACGATGCCTGGGTGGTGATGCCAGCCGCTGCGGCCGCCCGGAGCGATGTCGATCCTCGCGACGCGGACGTCGGTCGGATCTTTCGTCTGGAACTTGACCCGGTCGCTGTTCAGCTTGACGTCATCGACCAGGTTCCCCGTGGCAAGAGGTGTCGTCGTGAAATTGAAGGGCGTGTGCGTTGCGAGAGCCACGGTCACGAACGTTCCGATCACCGCAACTCCGACGGTCGCGGCAGCCCACTTCTTCTTCGAACGTAAAACGCGCAAGACTTTCTCCTCTCCCCTAGTAGAGACCCCGCCCGCGTTCTGCGGTTCGAATCCTGGCACTGTGTGACCTTTGCGTCAATCGAGCAACGCGCTGAGTGGGGAATAGCGTCGTGCCGATCCGCGCTCGGCTCGACCCACAGAACGCCGCGCTCGTCAGCGTCCTCGCCTACGAGGGCCTCCGGCCTGCGGAGCGGCGCGTCTGGATCCCCGCGCTCGAGCGCGCCGGCGTGCCCTACTTCCGCAGCTACGACCTACGCCACACCTGCGCCACGCTGCTCCTCGACGAAGGCCGCACGCTCAACGAGGTCGCCGAGCACCTCGGCCACGCCGATCCCGGCTTCACCGCCCGCACCTACGCGCACGTCATGAGGGACGCCTCCCGACGACGGCGCATCACGATCAGTGAAGCGATCCGAACCGGGCGCGTCGCCGCCCGCCGTAGACCCCTGATAGACGCCTCCGACGCCGAGCCTGCAATTCCCGCAAGCCGCGCCAGCAAGAAATCCCTGGAAATCGGAAGAGCCGACGCCCGGACTCGAACCGGGGACCCCTTCATTACGAGTGAAGGAGTGCTGTCAGTCGCTGTCGCGTTAGGTCGCTCGACGCCGCACGGCGACACAAATATCCGCGGCCAGAAGCGAACCGAAAGGACGGCCAACGACAACCTCGTGTGCGCCTGGTGTGCGCGTCCGCGGGGCCGAGAGAGCTACGCGCTGGAAGCGCCGTGACGATCTTCCCGCCGAGTCTCACAGTCCCCCGAGCTGGGGCGGCCTCGTCCTGAGTACCGGAGGCGTTGAGCGCTTCTACCGCGTCGCGACGATGACCATGCGCCGGACCTGCAGGTCGAGCGCCTCACCCTCCTGTCCGCTGACATCAACCGATGAGAAGCCTGCGTCGAGCAACCACTCCCGCAGCTCCGTGAAGGTGAAGGCGCGAACCGAGAAGCGGACGACGCGGACGCGGCCGCCGCGGACGATGAAGCGATCGGTTTCGGCTCGCCCGGTGAGCAGGTCGAAGCGGTGCCGGTCGACCTGAAGGTCGCCGTCGCGCTCGCTCATCGTCACCGGCAACCAATTGCGCGCGAACGCGTCGCGATTCCAGAGCTCGATGACGAGGCGACCTCCCGGTCGCAGCGTCTTGCGTGCCTCGCGGAGCCAGGCACGGTTGCCCTTGTCGTCGAAGTAACCAAAGGAGCTGAACCAATTGAGCACGAGGTCGAAGCGCTCTTCCCACGGAAGCGTGCTCATGTCGCCTTGGATGTATTCGACCTCGACGCCGCGAGCCGCCGCGTCGGCGCGGGCGCGCTCAAGGAAGACCGGGTCGGCGTCGAGCCCCGTCACGGTCGCGCCGCGGGCGGCGAACCGGTTCGCGATGCGGCCGTGCCCACAGGGCACGTCGAGCACCTCGACGCCGCTCTCAAGCTCGAGCAGGCGCCAGAGGCGATCCGCCTGCGCGTCTGACACCTCGTCGGTTAAGAAAGCGTCGTAGAAGTACAGGTAGTCCTCGCCGAACGCCTCGGGCGGCACGTACTCCATAGGCAAAGTCTCGCCCACGCGGAACGGCGGGGACAAGCAGCCCGATCGTCGGCCGGCGCGTCCAACGTCGACGTGATCTGACTCAACGGCTCCTGATCGACGACGAGGAGCTGCCATGCTCGCATGCGCGAGAGTCCTGTCATCTGACTAACGATTTGCAAACCCATCCGATAGCCCGACCCCACCTGACACCGACCGACCGAATCGGCATGACTGAGCCGAAATCGGCGTTCTCGCCGCACGTGACTCGACACCGTTAGACGAGGGTCCGCTCGCATCGCGCTCGCACAGCTGATGCCTCAATTGGCAACGTACGCCTGGTCCTTGTCCCCCGCTCTTGCCGGATCAACGGGCCGAGGAACGGCTTACGCTCAAAGGCATCGCAACGTATTGATCGGCTGTCAGCCCGGCCTGGAGGTCGCTCTCTATCTCGAGGTGAATGCGACGGTCGCGAAAGACTCGTTGAACACCCCGCCCGCATCGCGGACGAAGCCGATCACGTTCCGCCGCAATGCGACCGCGAACTTGAAGTGCACGTACGGGACGATCGGAAGGAAGTCCATCACGAGGCGGCTCGCGCGCTCGTACAGGCGCGCCCGCCTCGCCAGATTCGACTCGGCGTCGGCTCGCGCGACTAGGGCAAACAGCTTCGGATTCCTGAAGCCGAACTGCGGGGTGTAGCTCCGAAAGAAGCTTCCGAAGAAGTTGTCGGTATCCGGAAAGTCGGCGAGCCAACCGGCCAGGTAGAGCTGCGCCTTCCCGCTTGTGAAGGTCTGGAAGTAATCGGGGAGCCAGGGAGCGCTGTGCGGGACGACGTCGAAGCCGGCTCTCTCCAGACTCGCGACGAACACTTCGAAGTTGCGCTTCGGATCGGGCATGTACGGCCGCGAGGTGTCGGTCGGGAACCAGAAGTCGATCTTGACGGGCAGCTTCAACCCGGCCTTGCGAAGGAGCGCGCGCGACTTCGCCGGATCGTATGGATAGCGCTTCACGTGCTTTGCGTGACCGACGAACGCGGGAGGCAGAAACTGGTCGGCGAGCCGGCCGCGACCGCCGTAGAACGATCGCACGACGCGGACGCGGTCGAGCCCGTAGGCGATCGCCTGCCGCACGAGCAGCTTGTTCATAGGCGGGATCGCCTGATTGATGCCGACCCAGCCGGTGTTGCCGGACGGAACGTCGAGCAGCTTCAACTGCGGATTGCGCTTGATGGTGTCGGCGTCGACGGTAATCGCCTGGTCCAGACCCTGGATCGTTCCCCGTTCCAGCGCACGCACGCGTGCCGTTCGGTCCGCGATCGTCCGAAAGATCAGCCGGTCGAGCTTCGCCTTGCGTCCCCAGTAGCCCGGATTTCGTACCAGGACGACTTCTCTCCCGGGTTGCCACGACTTGAACATGAAAGGTCCGGTGCCGGTGGGGTGCTCAGGGCCGTAGGTCCCGGCGGGATGGAAGACGCCGTTCGCGTCGGCCTCGCCTGCGTCGGCGGCGTACCTCCTCAGCGCTGTCGGACTCGCGATGCCGAATTCCGGCTCCGCGAGCGGGGCGAGGAACGACGTCGTTCGGCGGGTGAGGCGGAGCCGGACCGTGTGGTCGTCGACGCGCTCGCAACGGCGGTAGAGGCTCTTCGCCGGGGTTCCAGGCTCCGGCCTTCGGAACCCGCCGAAGACCTCCAGCCACAAGTACGCCGCTCCTTGAAGCGAGCCCTTGAAACCGTACCAACGCTCGAAGTTGAAGCAGACGGCCGCGGCGTTGAACGGTGTGCCGTCATGGAACTTCACGCCTCGGCGCAGGAAGAACGTCCACGTGCGGCCGTCCGAGTTCGTCTTCCAGCTCGTTGCCAGCTTGGGGACGACACGGGCACTGCCGGGTGCGAGCTCGACCAGGCCTTCGAGCATCTGGTTGACGACGCGATGGGCGTTGATGTCGACTGCGAGCGCGGCATCGAGGGCGATCGGGTCGGCATCGATGCCGAAGACGAACGTGCCGCCGCTGCTCCCGCGTGCTTGTGCGGACCCCGCGACCACAAGGGCGAGGGAGGCCGCGATGAGGCAAAGGGCAGGTCGGCTGCGGTGCCCGCGATGCATGCGTCAGCCCACCGAGATCCAAACGGATCCGTCGCCGACTGCGATCCCACGCGGCCGAGCACCGACTCTGATCCGAGCGACCACGCGGTTCTTCTTCGGATCGACGCGAACAACCGAGCGCGTGCCCGCGTCCGCGATCCAGACCGAGCCCTCGCCGACCGCGACACCGGCCGGAGATCCGCCGATCGGAATGATTGCCTTGACGGAGTTCGTCGCCGGGTCGATTCGCGTGAGCGTGCCCGTCCCGACCGTTTCGGCGGGGCAGCAGCGAAAACCGGGGCGCGCTGCGATCCAGATCGCGTGCTCGCCGACTGCCAGCGCCGTCGGAATGACGACGCCGAGTCCGATCGTCGTCGAGACGACCCTCGACTCCGGGTTGATCCGGATCACTCCTGCGTCGCCGCCGACCCAGAGAGCTCCCGCACCGACCGCGATCCCGGACGCACTCGGGCCGCCGCCCACGGTCCCGCTGTTGAAGCCGAAGCTCAGACTGCCGACGCTGAACATCGAGACCCTTTCCGTCGCGGTGTCGATCCGCGAGATGCCCAATTGCGAGGCAGGGATCGCTACCCAGAGCGCCCCTGGCCCGGCCGCGAGACTCTGGACGGGACCGGAGCCGAAGCCGAGTGACGGGCTCCCGACCGGAACCGTCGTCACGACATCGTTCAATTCTGGATCGATGCGCGCGAGTCGCGCCGGTCCGCCTGCAAGCGCCGAACTGGTGGCGAGGAGCAGCCAGACGGCGTCGCCGCTGACCGCAACGTCGATCGGCGGCCCGCCGACCGAGAACGTCCGCAGCGCTGTTCGCGACGCCGGGTCGATGCGCGTGACGGTCTTGTCGTGCCCGCTCACCACCCAGACGCCGCTGGGGGCGAATGCGATCCGCGAGGGAGCAGATCCGACCGGAATCTGGCCGACGATCCTGTTCGTGTCGGGGTCGATGACGCCGACGGAGTCCGCTGCGACGAACGCGAGGCCGGGGGTTGCGCGAGTGCCGGTCAGCTCGATGACGGCAACGGTGATCGCGGCTGCGACGAGGACGAACGCGCCGGCGGCGATGAGGAGTGCGCCTTTACGGCGGACGCGCTCGCGCGGTGATCGCCGCATTGGCGCCTGGAGGGCCGGGTCGTGGGAAAGGATCGCTCGCTCGAGCTGCTGGAGAGTCGGACTGGGTTCCAGCCCGAGTTCGTCGGCGAGTGTTCGTCGCGCGCCCCGGTAGACCTCGAGTGCTTCGGCTTGCCGCCCGGACCGGTAGAGGGCAAGCATCAGCTGCCCGCGCACCCTTTCGCGTAGCGGGTGCCGCCCAGCGAGCTGCTCGAGCTCATGGACGACCGCTTCATGTCTGCCTACGGCGAGATCGGCTTCGATCCTTTCCTCGAGCGCCTCGAGGTGCAGGTCTTCAAGGCGGCCGATCTCCTCCTGGGCGAACGAGTCGTAGGCGAACTCGGCAAGCGGCGGGCCACGCCAAAGCGCGAGCGCATCCCGCAGCGTCTCGGCAGCTTTGTCGGGATCATCGGCGGCGAGTGCGGCGCGGCCGTCCTCGAGCAATCCTCGAAAGCGATCGCGGTCCAGCTGACCGGGCTCGATGCGGAGCAGGTAGCCATGCCCGCGAGTTAAAAGCATCCCTTCACCGACTCCGTCGAGGGCCTTCCGCAAACGCGACACGTGCGCCTGGATGATCTTCGCGGCGCTCGCCGGCGGCTCGCCGGGCCAGAGCTCGTCGATCAAGCGGTCGCTCGAAACAACCTCGTTCGCGTGCAGGAGCAAGAGAGCGAGGACCGACCGCTGCTTGCCGCCGCCCACGTCGAGGACGCGCTCGTCATCGAGCACCTCGAGCGGTCCGAGGATCCGAAAGTCCATTTCCTCCGCTGCCTCGAGCCGAAGCTAGCACGGGTCGCGGGTGGCCCGGTAGCGGCGCCCTTACCGGGGCGCAACCGGGGCGCAACCGGTCCGCAACGGCTCCGCAACCGCCACCGCGCACCGTCGCGGCATGGCAATTCCCCATTCCTCGCTCATCCGTCGCCTCGCCATCGTGAGCGCCATCGCGGGCCTTGCTACCGCGCCCGCGGCACGAGCGGCGAACCCGGATCGCGCGCAGCCGCTGGGCCAGACCACGCCGAGCGTGACGATCGTCGAACCGGGTGCCTTCGACTGGGGCGACGCCGGTGTCGGTGCGGCCGGCGCATTGGGCCTCGTGCTCGTCGCGGGCGGCGTTGCGGTCGTGGTGCGAGGACGAACCAGCGACTGATCGGAGACGACGTGGACGAGATGTTCCGCATGTTGGGGAGGGAGCACGAGGCAGATCTCGAGCGTGAGGCCCTCAAGTGGCAGCGCGCGGCCGAGTTGGGTGACGGTGAACGGCCGCGTGCCGACGCGGCTGCTCGGGAAAACGCCCGATTGCAGAAGCGTGTGCGTCTCGTTCTCGGGCGAGTGGCGGCGTTCGTGGGCCGTACGGCTCGGGTCGAGGCGTAGGAGGCGAAAGGCAGCGACGAGGAGCCTGGCAGCAGAACGAGCGAAGGGAGGGCGGAGACCCGTGTACAAGAACCTCGTCGGGCTCGCGACCGCCGTGTTGGCGATCGGCGCTGCGGCAGTCCAGCCAGCCGTCGCGCCGGCGAGCTCCTCGCAGGTCCGCGAGCCGGAGGCGCTCGCGCATGCGCGAGAGATTCGCGCCGAGATCGACGCCCGCTACCGGAGGCCGCACGGGCCCAGGCTCGCGGTCACGGAGGCCTCGAGCACGGGTGTCGTCGACTCGTTCACGCTCTTCGGCAGCCCGCTGGAGGTGCCGCGCGTGGTGCCGGCCGAGAACGGGATCTACTACGCGATCTGTCCCGTACGCGCGACCTGCCCTTATCCGGGTCGCGCCGCTAGGCCGGCAACGGCATTCCTTCCGCGGCGCCTGGCGCTCGAGCTCGCACTCCGCACGTTCCTCGAGACATCGGCGACCGTCGTGGTCGTGTCGCTGCCGACACCACGATTCGTCCTGCTCATCGTCGAGCGTGACGAGCTTCTGGCGGACGTCGACGCGCCGGCGCTGCGCGACGCGCTCTCCGGCGATCCCGCCACCGCCCCCGAACCGCCCCTTCGACCGGTCGTCGATCAGCTGACCCTGCAGCACCTCTTCCTTGCCTGGGCCCTCGCCCCAGTCTCCGACACACGCGAGACCCTCGTCGCCTCCTGTCTCTTCCCATAACACGCATCCGACACCTGGTCTTCGTCAGCACGACCTGCAAGAGGAGGTAAGAAACGATGAAGAACGCGATTCGACTGCCGCTCTTGGTCACGGCGCTGATCGCCCTCACGAGCGGCCTCGCGCTACGTGCGGCCGCGGAGCCCCCGAACCAGGCGAACCGGCTCGAAGCGAGCTTCACCGAGAGCGCGGCGTCGATCACCAACCGGATCGCCGACCTCAAGACCTTCCAGCTGATCAACACGGGCAGCGGGACGGTCGAAGGGTTCGGTGCGGCGACCGTCGTCGTCGGGATCACCCAGGACCACTCGGTCACCCCCTGCGGGCCGGGCAGCTCGACGAACGCCGCGACACGGCGGATCGTCCTCGACGAGGGCGTGCTCGTCCTCCGCGAGCTGAGCATCGCCTGCCCGACCCCGACTGGCCCCGTGATCACGGGCACCTACGAGGTGGACGCGCTGTCGAGCACGGGGATCTTCGCCGGCGCACGCGGTAGCGGCGACCTCACGGTCAACGTCCCGACCTCCACGGCCACGATCTCCGGGAAGCTGAAGCTCGCCGGCTCGGACGACAGCTGAGA
>WNGF01014270.1_pt1 | contig 11051 bp, 11 predicted proteins | sample 5400641 | NCBI WGS metagenome assembly WNGF01 (sample SAMN13153371, study PRJNA577476) | soil metagenome | isolation source: 80 cm soil or saprolite under grassland replicate 2 | place: USA:California | collected 2016-06-15 | reverse complement strand
CTCATGCTCGCCGATCCAATGCCGCAGTCGACCGTGACGCCGCCGAAGAAGCTCGGTGGCACAAGCGTCGGCATCTTCCTGTACGTCGAGGACGTCGACGAGGTCGTCCAGCAGGCGATTGACGCGGGCGCGACCGTGGCGATGCCGGTCGAGGACCAGTTCTGGGGCGACCGCTTCGGCGTGGTCGCCGATCCCTTTGGGCACACGTGGCAGATCGCCACGCACAAGGAGGACCTCTCGCCGGAAGAGATCTTGGAACGCGGCAAGACGGCGATGGCCAGCATGAGCTGAAGTCGGCTTCGGGGCCGCCGGCATCGGCCGGCGGCCCCGATTTAGACGCCTGTCATCCGCTTTCTGCGCGCGCTCTAGCTCAGTCCAAGTGCGCTCGTCATGACCTCGCAGAAGAGCACGAAGTCACTCTCGGCGTCGGGATGAGGTCCCTTGTCGACGAAGATCTCGCTGCTGATGAACTCTTCCCCGTTGAACGTCTGGTGGAAGATGAGGTAGCCCGCGTCGCGGATCAGCACGCCGCCGTGCTCCGTACGCAGCATCTCGGGCAATCCCTTGAAGGTGAACTCGTGGACGTGCAGCCCCTCGGGGTCGCCTGAGATGGTCAGGTCCGAGAACGTATTGGCGAAGTGGTTGATGACGGTGTTCCCGTTCAGCGGGTTGGTAAAGACGGCGTTGCCCTCGATCGTCTGCCGGTAGTCGACGGGCTGGTTCGGAGCGAAGAACTCCGTGCCGTGCCCTGCGACGGAGATGTCGACGGTCATGCCGGTCCCGCAAAAGTCGTTGTCGGAGAACGTGTCCGAGAACGTGAAGTGGTTGACCTCGGGATTCGCCGCGCCCGCTGGTAGCGCAACGAGCGCGAGTGCGGAGACGACGATCCCGAGCGATAGGACGAATCGACGCACTGGTCTCTCCCCTCTCCAATCCCCCCAAATCCGCAGGACCCGGTCGCGCGTTGACCGGGCTGGGCGATGCTCCTCGCCCCCTTTCTGTTGTGGTCGAGCGAGTCTCCGGCCCAGCCTCAGGTGGTGTCAAGTGGCTGAGCGAGCGAAAGCGGCGTGGTTAAGCGGATTCTCCCCGCGAAGCCGCAAATTGCGGAAAGAACGCCTCAGGTGGAAGTTCCGACTTTGCGAAAAGACCCGGCGCATACGCGGCTGTGGTTCTTCAACATGACGTTCGTAATCCGTGTCCGACCGAAGGGGGGTTGTGTCATGGCGGAAACGGTTACTCCCTCGCTCGTCCGGCAGTTCGCGGCGATGAAGCCCGCCGACTTCGGACTTGCGATCGAGCCGAAGTGGCAGGTCGCGGACAAGCTTGTGAAGGAAGTCCGCGGCGCGGTCGAGAAGAAGCAGCTGACGCCGCTCGACGGAGCGCGTCTCATCTCCTCGATCGCGGCGACGCTCTTCGGCTACGACGAGTTCATCCTGCGAGAGATCTCGCCGGAGACTCTGCTCGCAACACCGTCACGGCGCTAGGAGGGGCGCGCTGAGTCACGAGAGGAAGGGGCGCCAGCCCCTTCCTCTTCGTCTCAGGCTCTCACAGATTCGGCACAGACCTGTGCGGGGTTGCGTGCTTCGATGTGTGCATGGCGCCGCCGACCGTCCGCCAGGTCTACGCTCTCGCCGCTGCGCTCTGTGAGCGGAGCGGGGAGGAGTTCCCGGCGACCCGCGAGGTTGCCTCACACGCGATTACGGTCGAGGTCGCCCGGGAGCTCAGATGAATCCCGCCGAATCCGCTGCACTCGCCGCCGCGCTCGAGCTCGACGTCGACGACGTCGCGATCTGTCACGCGTGCCTCAGCTTCGTCTCCTTTGCGCTCGATTCCGGCGACGACCACGAGGTCGCGTGCTCGATCACGCGCATCGCGCCGGATCTCTGGGCTGAAGGGCTCGCGCTGCCGGTGCGCTTGGCGCTCGAGCGGGCGTGCGAGCGCGGCGTCGCGAACGCCGAAGAGGCGATTGCGGCGGTCGAGCGTCAAGGTCCTCGGAGTCAGGTGGCTCGCGCGATTGTCCGGCGGCTGGCGGCCGACCTCTCGGCTCGGGCCCAGGGCGACCAGAACGGGCCATTTCGGTTCGGCTCGATGAGGACGCCGACCGCGCCCTCCAGTTTCTAATGCGCAATGGGCAAAGCCGTTCCGAGGCGATTCGAGCGGCGCTGATCGCAGAGGCGCGACGTCGGAAGCTCGAGATCGCCGCCGCGGACGCCGCCAGGGTGGCAGCTGATCCGAAGGACCGGCGCGAGATCGCAGAGGTCCAGGCGCTGATGGAAGACCTCCGTGCAGAGGGGTGACGTTCATGCGTTCGTGCCACCACGCGAGCGGCGGGGTCACGAACAGCGCGGACGTCGCTATGCCGTCGTCGTCCAGGCAGACGAACTCGCCGCACTCTCGACAGTCGTCGTGGCTCCGACCTCGACGGAGGCCGTGCCGGCGGCTTTCCGCCCAGAGGTGGAACTCGCAGGCCGCCGGACGCGTGTGCTCGTGGACCAGGTCGGCGCCTTCGACGTCTCGGGGTTCGGTCGCCGCGTCGGGCGGCTCGCTCAGTCCGAGCTGCGCGAAGTTGACGAGTCGCTGAAGCTCGTTCTCGGCCTCTTCTAGCGTCAGCGGATCCCAGCTACCGGTGCGAGTTCCGGGCGCGGGTGCTGGCCAATGGAGAGCGACTCCTGTGGGCCGTCGTTGCGGCCAATCCTGCGCGGCGGGGCTTGCATCTCCGCGTCCCCGCTCTTCGGTCCGGGCACGACACCCGCGCCCGCGGCGACCTTACAACTCCGGGTCCACGGCCGCTAGTCCTCTTCGTCGTATGTGTACTGGGGCGGCGGCTCTCCGCTTCGCTCCAGTACCTTCGGGTAGCGGGCACCGGGCTCCGGCGAGACGCGCTCGCGCAGCTCGAGCAGGACCCGCCACTCGTCGCCGAAGTCGAACACGTACGCGATGGGGCGGCCGGGCTGGAGGTCGAGGTCGCCCAGGCGAGCGGCGGCGCTGCGTAGTTGAAGGCGCGACGCAAGGCTCGGTGCAGATGCTCGAGGGTCTGGCTCGCGCGGACCGCGACCGTGCAGCCGACGCCCTCGTACTCGACGAGGCGCGCGTCGAAGAGGTAGACGGAGTCTTCCATCATTCTCCCGCCCGGGACAGCTCGTCAGTCTAGGCTGCCGCGTCGCGCGAGCCACTCCATCGGCTGACCTGTCACGCGTGCGATCGTGTCGAAGTGACGGTCGTAGTGGAGCAGGATCGCGCCGTTCACCTCCGCGATCGCTGCGATCAGGAGGTCGATCGGCGTCGGCCTGCGGTGCTGGCTTTTGAGTGCCAGCGCGGCCTGCGTCCCGAGGGCAAGCCGTTCAACTCGCCGGTCAACCGGGAGGTTAGGCAACAAGCTGAGGTCACCCGCGAGACGATCGTGCTCAGCTCGGCTCCGCGCCGAGAAGAGCAGCTCGAGCGCGACCGGCGTGCACACAGCGAGGCTGCTCACCGCGACGAGCTCGGCCCAGCGATCTTCAGCGCGACCGCTTCGGTGCCAGGCGCTCGTGTCAGCGAGAACGAGGCGCAACGCGAGGCTCGCGCAATCGGCGGATCTCCGCGAGCGAGGGCCCGATACCCCCTTCGCGACGGATCCGCCCGAGCAGACGGCGACGCGCGGCGAGCGCAATCACCTCTTCGAGCGCGGCATCGACGGTCTCCGCGATCGTCTTCGTGCCGAGGATCTCGCGTGCTTCGTCGAGCTTGTCACGGTCGATGATCAAAGAAGTCTTGTCCCGTTTAGATATCTGCTTTGCCATCTTGAAGATATCTTAGCGCCACCGTCAGCTGGGGTTGCGACAATCACCCTCCCGTGCCCGAAGCGTCGTTCGTTCATCTTCACGTCCACTCCGAGTACTCGATCCTCGACGGGGCGTGCCGGATTCCCGCGCTTGCTGCCCGCGCCGCTGAGTTCGGGATGCCCGCCGTCGGGCTCACCGACCACGGCTCCATGGCCGGGGCGGTCGAGCTCTACCGCGAAGCGCACAAGCAGGGGGTCAAGCCCGTGCTCGGGTGCGAGGTCTACGTCGCCGACGACCGCCGCGCGCAGACCAAGGGGAACGCACACCTCACGCTGCTCGCGGCCGACAACACCGGCTTCGGCAACCTGATCAAGCTCGCCTCGGCGGGCTTCCTCGAGGGTTACTACTACAAGCCGCGGGTCGATTGGGAGCTGCTCTCCACGCACTCCCAGGGGCTGTTGGCGCTCTCCGGCTGCCTCTCCGGGCGCGTCTCCAAGGCGCTCGAGGAAGCCCGGCCGGCCGACGCGGCGGCCGACCTCGATCGGCTCGTCCAGATCTTCGGCAAGGACAACACCTACGTCGAGATCCAGAACGCGCACCTCGAGCCGCAGCAGCGCATCAATCCGCTGCTCGCCAAGATGGCCGAGGGCACCGGGCTGGGCCTCGTCGCGACCGGCGACGTCCACTACCTCAAGCACGAGGACGCGCGCGCGCACGAGGCGCTGCTCTGCATCCAGTCCGGCGACTCGCTCAAGAACCCCTCGCGCTGGAAGTTCGACACCGACCAGTTCTTCTTCAAGTCGCCGCAGGAGATGGCGCTCGACTTCCCCGGCTACGAGCACGCGCTCCACCGCACACTTGAGGTCGCCGAGCGCTGCAACGTCGAGCTCGAGCTCGGACGGATCCTGCTGCCGAAGTACCCGACGCCCGACGATCGCGACGCGTTCGAATACCTCCTCGAGCTGAGCGAAAAAGGCCTGCAAAAGCGCTACGGCACGATGACGCCCGAGCTCACGGAACGGCTCAAGTTCGAGCTCAAGACGATCAAGGAGATGGGCTTCGTCGACTACTTCCTGATCGTCTGGGACTTCGTCGCGTTCGCCAAGCGCAATGGGATCAGCGTCGGGCCGGGGCGCGGCTCGACCGCCGGCTCGCTCGTCGCCTACTGCCTCGAGATCACCGACGTCGACCCGATCCGGTACGACCTCCTCTTCGAGCGGTTCCTCAACCCGGGGCGGAAGTCGCTGCCGGATGCCGACATCGACTTCGCGGTCGAGGGTCGCGACCGCGTCATCAACTACGTCGCGGAGAAGTACGGCCGGGACCGCGTCGCCCAGATCATCACTTTCTCGACCATGGCCGCGCGCGCGGCGGTGCGCGACGCGGGACGCGTGCTCGAGATCCCCTACGGCATCGTCGACAAGATTGCGAAGGCGATTCCGGAAGGGCCGGGGCAGACGCTCGACGCCTGCCTCAAGCCGGGGCAGGAGCTGAAGGCGCAGTACGACGCCGACCCGGTCGCGCGCGAGATCGTCGACCTCGCCAAGCCGCTGGAGGGACTCGTTCGCGCCGACTCGATCCACGCCGCCGGCGTCGTGATCGGCGACCAGCCGCTGACGGAGTACGTCCCGCTGCAGCAGAAGGGCGCCGACCAGGAGGTCGTGACGCAGTTCGCCGGCGGCGACATCGAGGCGCTCGGCCTGCTGAAGATCGACTTCCTCGGCCTGCGCAACCTCGACGTGCTCGAGAAGGCGAAGGCGCTCGTTGGCAACTCGATCGACTGGGCGAAGCTGCCGCTCGACGACGCGAAGGTCTACGAGATGCTCGCGCGCGGCGACTCGACCGGCGTGTTCCAGTTCGAGTCGTCCGGGATGCGCGAGGCGCTGCGGCAGGTCAAGCCGACGCAGTTCGAGGATCTGATCGCGCTCGTCGCGCTCTACCGCCCCGGGCCGATGGCGTACATCCCGGTCTACGCGCGTCGCAAGAATGGCCAGGAGCCGGTCACTTACATCGACGAGCGGCTGAAGCCGATTCTCGGGTCGACGCTGGGCATTTCCATCTTCCAAGAGTCGAATATGGAGATTGCCAAGCAGATCGCCGGCTTCTCCCCTGCCGAGGCCGACGATTTGCGCAAGGCGATCGGCAAGAAGATCCACTCGCTGATGGCGTCCCTCAAGGAGAAGTTCCTCGATGGCTGCGCGGCGAGCGGGACGACCCCCAGCGTCGCCAATCAACTCTGGAAGGACATCGAGGCGTCGCAGGACTACGCATTCAACAAGTCCCACGCCGCGGCCTACGCGCTCATCGCTTACAGAACCGGCTATATGCGCGCGCACCACCCGCGCGAGTACATGGCGGCGCTGATCTCCTCCGTGATGAACACGAAGGACCGCGTTCCGTTCTACGTCAACGCGTGCGACGAGATGGGGATCGAGGTGCTGCCGCCGGACGTGAACACGTCGCAGCTCGACTTCGCGGTCGTGGAGGGGAAGATCCGGTTCGGGCTGTCGGCGGTGAAGAACGTGGGGGAGCCGGCCGGGCGCGCGATCATCCGGGCGCGCGAGGAGGGCGGGCCGTTCACCTCCATCTGGGACTTCACCGAGCGAGTCGATCCGCAGGCGTCGAATAAGCGTGCGCTCGAGTCGCTGGTGAAATGCGGCGCGCTGGACTCGACCGGCGGCTCGCGGATGGGCATGCTCGGGGTGCTGGAGGCCGCGCTGGAGTCGGGCGCGCGCTCACAGGCCGACCGGCTCGTCGGCCAGGGCTCGATCTTCGACCTCGGCGACACGGAGGAGCACAAGTCGCTCAAGCGGCGGGACGTGCCGGTGATCGAGGCGGACAAGCGGGAGCTGCTGCGAATGGAGAAGGAGACGCTCGGGCTCTACGTCTCCGAGCATCCGCTGCACTCCGTGCGCGAGCAGCTGCGGCGGAAGACGGACTGCACGCTGGCCGAGATCGAGCGGCGCCGCGACGGCGAGATCGTCACCGTCGGCGGGATCGTCTCCGCCGTCAAGGGCCTGACGACGAAGAAGGGCGAGCCCATGGTCTTCATGCGGCTCGACGACGTCACGGGCGGCGCCGAGGTGGTCGTCTTCAACTCCGTCTACGCGTCGTCGCGCGAGCTCTGCGTCACCGATCAGATCCTGATCGTGAAGGGCCGAATCGACCACAAGCAGGAGGGCGAAACGAAGCTGCTGGCGATGGAGGTGTCGCAGTTCGAGGCGGTCGCCGAGCGGCGCGACGTCACGATCAAGATCGACGCGCGCGTGGCGCGCGCGGGCCTGATCCGCGAGCTCGCCGGGCTCGTGCGCGACTTTCCCGGCGACTCGCACGTCAACCTGCTGTTGCAGATGTCCGAGGGGACGAAGCAGTTCGTCCTCGGCCCGCAGTACAAGGTGAAGCCCGTGCCGGACTTCTTCGCCGAGGCGAAGGCGCTGCTCGGCGAGGCCGGCGTGCTCTAGCCGGTTTATCTCGGCCTCGCTGGAGCCGTTTCCATCGGCCTGGGTTGGGCATGACCTCCCCATGTCGATGCTCATGGCGATGACCCAGGCCGAGACGAATGCGCTGCTGCTCGGGATCATCTCGCTCGGCTTCGGGGTGATGATCCTGATCGTTCCGCGAATCCTGAACTACGTCGTAGCGCTGTACCTGATCGTGATCGGTGTCCTCTTCATCGTTCGCGCTCTCTGACCGCCGCTAGCCTGTCGCCGTGATCCCGCCGATCGTGGAGGCGATGCGCACCGCGCTCGACGCGCACGATCTCGACGCGTACCTCGACTTCTTCCACGAGGACTTCGTCGGCGAGCGGCCGCGCCATCCCGGCGTCGAGGTGCGCGGGCGCGACGAGGTGCGCGAGAGCTGGGCCGAGATCATCGGGGACGTCCCGGATATGCGAGTCGAGATCCCGGCGGCGGTGCAGGAGGGCGACACGATCTGGAGCGAGTGGCGGATGTTCGGCACGGCGCGGAGCGGAGCGCTGCTCGAGATCCGCGGCGTGATGATCTTCGGCGTCCGGAAAGGACGCGTCGCCTGGGCCCGGACGTACCTTGAACCGGTTGAACAAGCGGGAAAGTCGCTCGCGGAGCTCATGGGGGAAGCGCCGCCGAGCGGCCTGGAATAGCCCAGTTACAACCTGGGTAGGCCCTCCTCCGAAAACCAGGAACAAGGAGGGGGTATGAGGAGGCATTACCGGAAGTACGCGCTGTGGGGAGCCGCGTTCGCGGTGCTGGTCACGCTCGGCGCCGCTACGGCCGCCTGGACGGCAGGAGCGGCGCCCTTCGGCGCGCAGGCAACGACGACGATCGTCTCGACGATCACGACCGGTGGCTCGACGGCCGTGACGACGATCACGACGACGACACCGGATACGACGGCGACCACGTCCACCGATACGACCGGCTCGACGACGACGACCGGCGGTGGCGGTGGTGGCGGCGGCGGCAACGCGCCCGCGGCCACGCCGAAGAAGGCGGAGCCTGCCTTCACGGGCTAGCGTCAGGGACAGAGGTGCGCGCAGCGACCTGGATCCTCGTTCCGATCCTCGCCGCAGGCTGCGCTGGAAGCTCCGCGAAGCGCGAGGCGAAGCCGGAGTCGCCTGAGCATGCGCGACCGGCGCCACCCGTGCAGACGCAGCCGGAGCCGAAGGTTCGCGGTTCCAAGGAAGGCCAAGCCCAGGGCGAAGCAGAAGCAGCACGTCACGAAACCGAAGCCGCATGCACAGAAGCCGACGTCACGGCAGCGTCCGTCGCGCGCGCTGCCGTGGCAGCGGGACGGGGCGAGCCTCGTTGCGCACGCTCGCCGCCGGTGGCTGCAGGTCTACGCAAAGCCGCGCGCGAAGCGTCCGCTGCTGGTGCTGCGCAATCCGGACGGGCGCGGCACGAAGCGTGCATTTCTCGTCCGCGCCGAGCGAGGACGGTGGCTGCACGTGTATCTCCCGACGCGACCGAACGGAAGCCTGGGCTGGGTGCGCCGCGATGCGGTTCGGGTGTACACGAATCGGTACCGGCTGGTCGTGCGCTTGCGGCGTCACACCTTGCAGCTCTGGCGCGGGCACGACGTCCTGGCGAGATACCCCGTCGCGGTCGGCACGAGCAGCACGCCGACGCCGCGAGGTGTCTTCTACGTCGTCGAGCTGCTGCAACCGCCGAACCCGGGCGGCACGTACGGGCCCTACTCATTCGGAATCTCGGCGCACTCGAACGTGCTGAAGCGCTTCGCGGGCGGGGACGGTCGCGTCGGCCTGCACGGGACGAACGAGCCGGGGTTGATCGGGTCGAACGTCAGCCACGGCTGCATCCGCGTGCGCAACGCGCCGATCCGGCGGCTCGCGGGGATCCTCCCGCTGGGGACACCGGTGTACATTCGCTCGTAGGCGTGGCGCGCGAGTACGTCTTCGTCTACGAGTGGCACGTCGATGCACCGCCGGAAGCGGTGTACGACGTGATGGCCGACGCGCGGACGTATCCCGACTGGTGGAAGCCGGTGTACCGGTCGGTCGAGGGCGACGAGAAGGTGACGCAGCATCGCTTCAAGGGGCGATTGCCGTACACGCTGGACATGCGGGCGGAGATGGTGCGCAAGGACCGGCCGCGCCGGTTCGAGGTGCGGGTGGACGGCGACCTGCGCGGCAAGGGCATCTGGACGTTCACGCCGCGGAACGGTGGCACCGACGTGCGCTGGGACTGGATCGTGTTCGCCGACCGGCCGCTGCTGCGCTACCTGACGCCGGTGCTTCGGCCGCTCTTCCGCTGGAACCACAACTGGGCGGTCGCGCGCGCCCGCGAGGGCCTGGAGCCGTACGCCCGCCGCCGTGCGGAAGCCGTGGAACCTTGACACCCGCGCGGTTGCGAAGGACACTCGCCGGCAGGCTAGGGGAAAGGGGAGTCTTGTGAAATCACGCTTCTTCTTCGCGTGTCTGGGGTGCCTGCTCGTGTTTGCGACTCCGGCGCACGCGATCAGCAACGGCAGCTTCGACGGTAATGGGCATCCGTATGTCGGAGCCGTTGTCTACAAGTTCGGAACGGACAAGTTCGTCGGCTGCTCCGGCACGTTGATCTCGTCAACGGTGTTCTTGACGGCAGGGCACTGCCTTGCGTTCCTTCCGTCCGCCGGTCTAACGGCTGCCGATCTCTCCGTGAGTTTCTCGTCCGACACTTTCGCGGCGTTGAACGACATCCAGGCAGTCTCCTACTCCGTGATGCCGGGGTTCGGCCGCGACCTCGGCGATCTTCGCGATCTCGGCGTGATCATCCTGCCGGCCGGTTCGACCAGCGGGATCACGCCCGCGATCCTGCCGACCGCTGGCCTGCTCGACCAGATGGCCGCGAAGGGAGGCCTGGTCGGCCAGTCGTTCGACAACGTCGGATACGGCGTCAACCCGTCCTGGAAGCAGGGGCCACCGCGGTTTCTCTTCGACGGAAGGCGTTACTTCTCGACCTCTCCCTTCCAAGGATTGACGCAGACATGGCTGAAGCTGCTGATGAACAACGACGCGACAGGACAAGGCGGCGTGTGCTACGGCGACTCCGGGTCCGGACACTTTCTTCCCGGGACGCGCAGGATCGTGGCGACGACGACCGGCGGTGACGCCGTCTGTCGCGCCGAGAACTACAACTACCGGCTCGACACACCAGGCGCTCGCCAGTTCCTGGGGAACTTCGTGACGCTGCCGTAACGCAGCTTGCCGCGCGCGGCCGTTTCCGCGGCCGCGCGCCTGCGTCTGACCAGCATTTCCGGACAGGCTTGACTTCTCGCACGTCCGTCGCGCGCTTGGGCACTGCCGGTCAGACATGGCGTCCACCCGCAGGAGAGCGTCGTCCTTCAGTGGAACGAGGCCTTCCTGGAAGGAGTGCGGAACTCGAAGCTGGGTCCGCCGATGGTCGCGCGGGCGCTCGCGATCGCGCACACCTGCATCTACGAGGCGTGGGCCGCGTACGACCAGAGGGCCGTGGCCACCGCCCGGACACTGGAATCTCTTCGCGCAATTCGTGTCACGCCGCGATCACCACGGCTCCAACGAGCACGGCCTCGAACGCGACGTGAAGCTCTTCTTCGCCCTGACGAACGCCGTCTCGGACGCGGGTTGTTGCGCGTGGGACAACAAGCGAGCCTTCAACTCCATCCGTCCGATCACCGCCATCCGCACGGTGACGCTCCCGGCCGGCAGTTCGCGCGTCGAACCCGGCGCGGTGCCGGCAACTGACCTGAGGCTCTCCTGGCCGACCTTCTCGGACGCGGCGGATCAGGCGGGTATCTCGCGGCGTTACGGCGGCATCTATTTCGAGCAAGGAG